>WLWD01000335.1_pt1 | contig 333163 bp, 160 predicted proteins | sample 6712731 | NCBI WGS metagenome assembly WLWD01 (sample SAMN12718690, study PRJNA576275) | sponge metagenome | isolation source: marine sponge | host: Mycale hentscheli | place: New Zealand: South Island, Marlborough, Capsize Point | collected 2014-11-01 | reverse complement strand
TTTTCCCAAAACCGGTCACATATATGATTCCTAAAAATAACTTTTGTTAATTTACTGTGAAAGCAAAAGCATTAATCAATGATTACAGCAACAAAATTATAAATAAGTATATACATACTTTCCTGGGCATTTTCATTGTTTATGCAACATGTATATATAATGATGTCATCTTTATAGCTGTTGAAACACAAGTAGTATTACTATTTATGCGAGTAGGTGTAAAATAAATTAATAAATGGATATCCATAGCAATGCATTATATAAATATACTATATACTAAGTTTGCTATTCATGGAAATAATCCTATTATTATTGTTATTATTAAACTGAAGCAAAAGTAATAATACAAATATTATATAGAGTTTATTATGTGCCAATAAATTTACCTGTCCGTCGTGTATAACTCTTGGAGATTATTTTCCCTGTTTTTTTTTTTAATGTTAAAAAGTGGAATTTTAAAACTAAAATATTAAGCCAGTTACATCTTATCTTTATCTGACATGGCTCATTTGACATATTATAATCACATATAGGATTTCATGGCTAGAGGGTGTGTGCTATGGACTGAGTTACTTGCACCAGATGTCTCCATCAGTTATACATAGAGACTTGTCTGCTTCTAACGTTCTCTTGACGTCATTTCTGGTAGCAAAGATATCAGATGTCGGGAATTCCCGCATCGTTGCGATGAGTCCCGGTCAGATTGCCCAAACGCTGACGAGGCAGCCGGGCACTCTCGTCTATATGCCTCCTGAATGTCTGAACGAGTCTCATAGATATGGACCCTCTCTAGACGTCTTCTCGTTCGGCCATCTTTCTCTTTTCACTTTCATTCAAGTAAGAAAAGTAATGAACAGGTTACAGTTTTGATCAATTAGAAAATATGACCGCGCTTGTCATCGAGTACTGTAAATCTGATATAGTCCCCGGTATTCCCGTACGAAAATGTAATAGAGGGAAAAAGTGATATAGTTTGTAGCAACCACTAAAAGTAATGGGAAACTGACTGGAGAGAGCTACAAATAGAGCTTATTTGTTATCAACAGGCTATATAATAGTTATAAAGCAATAAAAATCGGTTTGTATTGCTATTCACAAACCCACGCCACTCGGGCTTCGCCCTTGTGTCTCGGGATTTGTAAATCAAAACCTCTATAATTGGTTTATAACTATTACTTATATATTATGTATATGTAATAGACGTTTGTAATTTGTTTTGCATGTGAATCTTTGGGTGTGAAATATATGTATTACAGAGATTTCCCTGGGACTTGAAGTCTCCCACATACCCTGCCTCCTCTGAAGACGATGGAATAATTGGTCGCTCAGAGGTAGAGCGACGTGAGGACTACATTTCCTTACTGGAAGACATACTGCAGAAGTTCTACCCCGAGTTGGTCTCCATGGTGAAGCAGTGTCTGCACAACAAGTCGGAGAAGCGACCCTCGCTTGAAGCTCTGCTGTACAGACTGAAGGACATGAGGGAGAAGTTATTGAGAGTGCACGGCCAAGAGTCGGTTGATGCTAGGGACATACTAGCTCGGAAGGACATGGCCGAACGGGAAACAGTGATTTTGCGTTTGACTGTGAGTGTGTGGTGCTTCACAATTGTTTAGTAGTAGTAGTAGTAGTAGTAGTAGTAGTAGTAGTAGTTTCAGTAGTAGCAGTCACTAGTGGTAGTGGTGGTGGTGATGGTGGTAGTAGTAGTAATAGTAGTTATCGTAGTATATAACTAGTAGTAGTAGTAGTAGTTTTCCATGCAGGAAGTGTTAGGTATACAGTGTCACAAATGTGTGCTCTTACATTTTATGGATTAATTATAGAATCAACAACTACAAAATTATAATGCAGACATGAATTTAAAAACACTGGACATTCATTAGCAAAATATATATTATATTATTGCTTTTATACTGTATGTACCTCAATATAATAGACTCTAAATTTAATTTGTCGTGTGCTTTGAATGGAGTATTGTAAGTATCATGTGACCTAATCTTTATGGTATAGTCACATTACATAACTTATTACAACATGCATTCTATCATCTTATTTACTATCCCATGATTTGTACAGGATTCAATTGTGGGACTAAGTGCGTACCATTGACACCGTGACAAGAGTAATCTTACAAGAACTTTTTTTTTTGAGTAAAATATGTTCTGTAATTATTTTGACATTTGAGGAAATAGGAAATATTTGGCTGACAAATACATTATATTGTGTTGAGGCATGGAATATGTTTTGGCTGATTCCAATTGCCTCTCTGAATTATATATTAGTGGGTAGTGTAGATATTTTTGAAATTTTTACATATATTAGAAAGAGACAAAGGAGCTCCAGAAATCAGTGAATTTGAAAGAAGATAAGCTCGACTTGAAAGAAAAAGAACTGATGCAAACTCAGAAAAAGGTACTGGAGTACCAGAAGACTCTGCAAGAAATGACAGCTGAAATAGAGAAGGTTAAAGAACAGAAAGATCAGGCAACCAAGGCATTGAATGAATTGAAAAAGCTGTACCGGAGTTCTAAGGTTCAGAAGGTCACTGACTGTGGTCTACTGAATTAATGAGGGCTTTCTGTGTTTTGTGTGTGCATTTCAGGAAGATGCTGATTCAGACCAGCTGAACCTCGGAAAGCCGTCTGAAGATGTGGTCAAGACACGAATTCAGAGATTGACCCAGGAGTTGGAGGACAGCAAGATACTGCTGAGGGTTGTTAAGGTATGTATGTACATTATTATAGCATAAAATAGATACATGTGCAAATGGATCATGTACAGGTGTACAGGATCAGGTACAACAACGGCTCCCGTCAAAAAATATTTTTTTTGCACTTAAACATTTGTTGGCATCCATCTCCAAGTTCGTTAGCGGTATCCAACATTTCCTGCTGACATATAGGACCTAAACCATTTCAATCTACAAGCTTGCACCATGTTATGTCCGATTTTCCTGTGTGCAGTCCTATATGACACCAGCTAGCTGTAGTAGTGTCTAGTCTAACAGAACCTGTTCTGAACATGGTAGGCTGTATGGACTAGGGGTGAGCAATATTTGGATATCCCACAATGAAAATATTGATATCTATACTTAACTGTTTGAAAGCTAGCTATATTTGCACTAGCACGATCATAATTTAATAAAATACTCCTGTTATGTCCCTTTACCATATGTGTCCATCCAGGGAATAGAAGCATGTGACCGACCTTTGGACATAGACTGGAAAGTCGGTAAAGTGATACCGAGACCCACAGGAGGCTTTGCCCATGCAGTAGTGATACAAAACATAGTTTATGTGGCAGGTGGATTGATCCACCATCGGGATGTGATGGTTTACCATGTGCCGTCTGAGCAATGGCTCAAATCTCTCGAGTATGGACTTATCCAGTTTTCTCTCGCCTCAGTTCGTGATCAGCTAGTTCTGGTTGGGGGAAGCAATAGTGACACTCCTTCTTCAGAACTGAGCGTATGGGATGCCAATACGAAGCAGTGGGTGTCGCCTTATGTTGCCATGCCAACACCACGGCTCAATGCGTCTGTTGCTACTTATCGTAATTACCTTGTGGTGGCTGGTGGTTGTTCTAGAGTCTGCAGGCCACAACAACACCATCGTCGCCATTTTCATGGAGGGGCGGGGCCTGCTTCAAATTATGACAACAACCCGTTGTTTTCTACATGTGAGGTACTGAACACTGATACCAACCTGTGGCATGCCACGGCAGCCACGCCCATACCATGGAAATCAATGAAATGTGCCATTGTTGGAGATGTCTTCTACGCCTGTGGAGGCCACACAACAGAAGGCGCGGCAACGGATGCCTTATATTATGCATCTCTTCCAGCTCTAACTTCAGATTCATCAGCAACAGACTCTAACATTTGGAGAAGTATAAAAGTAAACTGTAGCATTCTGTCCATGCCTGTCAACATAGGTGGACGGCTGCACCTCTGTGGGGGCGTGGGATGCCGTAGCATTCATCGCTACTTGCCGGAGACAGAGGAATGGCTTGTGGTGGGAGAGATGCCTTTAATGTTGAGTAAGGCAGCAGCGGCAATGACTGGTGATGGCAATCTATTCCTGGCAGGAGGTCGCCATATTGTAGGGAGACCATTAGACTTGGTACACATCGGTAGATTTCAATAAGCAATTTTAATTTCTCTTCTATTTTAGTTAGCATTGTCACAAATTTCATGTTCATATAGAAATAATAATATGTGGGAAAAATTGCAGTAACTGTTTGCTATTTCAATGGCCAAACAGCCACAGTATATTTAATGAATGATCAACTAAAATGAATACAATGACAAGTTGAGGGTACAGCGCAATGGACTATTGTAACAAAAATAGCTTTATTAGTGAAGTAGGTGTTAGTATGAGGACTTGGCTTGAGGCTATAGAGTAGGGTACATGGCATTTGTAGCAATCCCACACTGATTGAAGGAGTCTTTGACCATTTTAATGTATCCTCGTTCACCCCAATTAGGACCCCAGCTAAAAAATGAGAGAAAAAGGGAGAAACAAGAACATCAAGCTTGTAACAACTTACAATGACATCATTAATTAACTGCTTATTCTCTTCAAATTTTCTAGCTCACGAGCAATACATTATAGTGAAATAATTAAGCAGTTTTTTTCTCTGAATTTACAACCAATAAATCCAACGTTTTGACTAAATTAATATAATAGATTTATTTTTTTATTCAATTATCAGACTTCTTGTATCTTAGCTACTGAATTCTCATTGTGAAAAACTTGGCATTATTCAAATCACTTATAATCACTTATTGATACCTGTTCTTGACAACCCAGTAGTTCTTTCTATAATAGGAACTGGTTCCATAACCGATGACTACCATAGCGTGATTCAGTTTAGTCGAGGAGCAATGGATGGCATTGAATATTCCTCCCGCATAAAACTATACACAAACACAGAAGAAAGTCAGTTGAAGGTAGTCCTTCCCAATTCCATGGCAACTTAATAACATTTTTAAGTGAAGGAAGAGGGAATAAGTTAAATTAAAATGAAGTACGACAATGTATAATCTATATTACTAGTGATGTGCTTGAGCACATAATGGTGAGCGAGCCTTAAACTACACTATTGTTAAACGATTGATTTAACTACTAAAACTCAAGCTACTAAAATAAAGTCAAGTTTTTAAATTACGTATATACGGCAAAGGGGATTCAATGCCATAGAAATGCCATAGAAACCGCTCCCTGCAACTGTTTGAATTGAAAAATAAGCAACAAAATCAAGTCTTCGCGGAGCGAACACAAAAATACGCGAGGGTCAAAGTACAAAATGACATACGTACGTCCATACATACTGATAAACAAACATCTCCAATTTTCAATTGTTTTACCCCTGTAGGTGTCTCGCTCGCTACGCTCGCTCGCCAATAAATATAGCGAAATCTCGATTGGGTTAACCCTGATAGTGTCTCGCTCGCTTCGCTCGCTCGCCAATTATTATAACATACCGGATTTTCAATTGTGTTACCCCTGAGAATGTTTCACTCGCTCCGCTCGTTCGCCAATAATACACTTGTGTGTCAGTAACAACGACGACTGACGGTGTGTGTATTCATGAATAATTCATGAGCTATGCAAGCGATTTATTATAACTAAAAAACAGGTGAAGAGTAAAGGCGGGGTTTAGTTTTCAAAAGAAAGGCTAAATTACGAAATAAAAGAAAAGTTTCTAGAAGTAGGACAGAAATTCAGGAGCAGGAGAGATAGACAAAGGAAAAGGGGACTCCATGACTCAAGAAGAAGGGCTGAAGATAGGAGAGGTGGGGTATAAGAAAAGCTCAGATAGTTAAGAAAAAAGAGAGCAGGAGAGGGAAACTTATGTAGCCTTAACCAATGGTAGAGAATGATAACTGTGCAAGATAACTTGTGCTACTGTATTCTTTGCAATACGTCAAGCGCCACTATGTGGCGGGGTACTTGCTGGTTTATAAATAAATTGTGGAACAAAATAGCGACTACTAAGCAATACTATGCAAGCATATATGTATGTATCAACATGCACACACACGCATGCAAATAAGGAAATGGGAAATGACAAGTGATTAGAGAATAAAGGTAAGAAATCAGAACTTTTCAAATCCAGACAATGTGTCGGCTTACTCTGAAAGCATTGGAGGAAGCATCCACCCCCACTGAGATTGGTCCCACTGTTGCCACGGCAGCCATCAGGTCTCTCTCATTGCCAGGATCGATGTTGACCACTCCAGATATACGAGCGCCTGAGGCAGAGGGATGGTACAAGCATTGGCCTTGCTGCAGTGTGTGTGTGTGTGTGAGATAATGAGGCATAGGGTACATCTCTATTCTTGTTATTATTTGCTGATTTTATTACATATTGCTACTCGCTATACCACAATTATTATTATTATTATTATTATTATTATTATTATTACTACTACTACTATTATTATTATTATTATTATTATTATTATTATTATTATTACAAATATAAACTTCAATCAATAGTACATAAAAATTAGAAAAAATTAGCTGTTTGTCTGAAACGTCATACCAATGAAAAAGGACTGAAATCAGACCATACTAGCTCTCCTTGCATAAAATATAATCACCTATAGTTTACTAGTACATTCAATGATTCCCGAAAGTAAACTGGTGAGCTAAGTGGTATATACCTACCATATCCTTCCATTATGTTGAATGAACAGAAAATAAATATATAATTGCATTCATCAATACATGGGTCGAGAGAAGCAAGAAAAAAAGTGGACTGATGTGTCTAAACTTAGTGGTAGAGGATAACATCTACAGATAAAATACTTTATGCTACATGCAGAAGTAAATACATCAATAGCCATAGTTTGAAGGGTATTTGCAAGTGTGTAATATTTCCCTATGTCATGCACAAGCTTCACATATCTAGCAAGCTTGTGTTTGTATGTGTACTAGGGTGTTCTTGCTATTCTGCATAGAATCAAGCAACTCTGTGAGCATACATGGAAAACAAAGTGTTAAAAAGGCAATCACCTTAAAAGAAAAAAAAAAGAAAGATGTGGCTCATTAAATTTATTGGTCAAGTGTGGTTGTTCACACATAAGAATCATCGTGATTGCAAGTGTGAAAACAAACATACTTATTATCCTAGTTATGATCATTGCTACAACTTAGATGACATAAACTCCTCTTTTAGAATTTGATGTATGAATGAAAAACTTGTTAGTACTATAAGTATGAAAAAACTCATTCATCAAATACAATCCTTCTTACATTCAAGACCTCTTCTTCTAAAGAAGATGACATATAAGCTACATAATAGTCAATAGATTTGAATATTGAATTCAGACCCAAAGGCTTTGAATGTGATGTTCCATATCACAAACTCACTGCATTTTTGTAGGGGTATGTTTTTTCCAAGTCTAGACCATCTGCATCGATGATGTATTGGTAAGCCAAGTAGGTATTACCAGAGCGGCAGCCATGGTTGCCATAGGGTACTAGGAAATATACAAATAACAAAACACGGCAATAGAAAATGCTATAGAAAAAACTAATGAAGATATAATTTGGATGCACAGTGTTGTATATTTCGTGCAATTCACAATTAGCCTTTGATGAATGTACTGTACTGGCAAATAGTTTAACCTTGACACAGTAGTATGAATGGACCTGATGCTATAATTTATTCCAAGTATTGATTCTATGGCTTGATAAAAACTGCTACAAACTCGAGACATGCAATATGACCTTAATGACATACTTTAATGATAATTATATTTGGAGTTTTAATGGTTGATTAGGGATGATGTTGATGAAGCTGAAATATAATTCAATCAGTATTAATACTTTTTTAAAGTTAATTAACCATGTACATATTTTGAGTTCTACTGGGGGGAGGGGGGGGGGGGGGGGGGGGGGGGGGGGGGGAATGGAACGATTAGGAATATTTATGCCGACATCACAATGTTTTTTCTACAGCTAGCGTGGCACATTATAGAATGTCTTTTCAGAAGTCAATTCTCTATCCCTTGTATCCACACAATATGGCACAGTTAGCGTTAATGAGTCCCATTTGAGCATGCATTTATGCGTTCGATGGTGTGAAATGTAGCTAAATTGTAAGAGACCTGGCGGAGCACTTGCTTGCACGTGTGTGTGAAACTTGGACAATATGAATGCTGTTCCTCAGTCTCTTTTGTTAGTTTTGCAGACTGTAAACATTCATTTCTTTTCCGTCATCCTTTGGTCCTCTATAGTTCTTGCCTAGAAAACAATTTGTACTGGAAACATTGGCAAACATGCACAAGTTGGGTGTGAAAAAGGTGTGAATAGATAACACAAACTAGGCAAAGGTTATTACCTGGCCACATATTTTACTATTTTAATTTTTGTGTAAATTTTTGCAGGTATGACAATCTTTGTTGGAGTTACGTGTAAGTTGCATCAGAATTACTTATATTATATGCAGTTAAGGCAATAATTAAACTATTTAAAAGCAATTATGAATTGTGGTACTAATCTCATTTTACAAGCTGCCACTTTTTCATCATCGCGAAGCAGTAAATATTGGATATAGACAAAGTTTGAGCAACTGCACAAAAAATATTAATCTAGTTGTTAGTAGCCAATCACCTTCTTCCAACTGGCGTGCACATGAAAATGTGTAGAGAGATGTATGTGTGTGTGTATATAAAAGTAACTAAATTATTTGCTATAATACAATAAGAACCGCGGATAACAGCCCAAACTCATTCACTCCCAGTGTAATCCTCATAGAGGGTACACTAAGCTGGAGATTATCACTGTTAAAAATGAGGAGTTAGAGTAACTCCTTGGGAGAGTAATTTGGGGGAGTAAATCAGTAAAGGTGTTAGCTGAACTCCATGGATGGTAGTTAAGATATTTTAATGATATTCATGCTTCTAGTAAAACCCATGAAGAAATATCCTTCTTTTGACTTTAGTTCACAGTAGAATTGCTAACCTTCAGTGATTTTTATATTTCTTCATCAGATTATGCTCCACATAGAATTTTTTTACCCCCCAGAAGAGTTACTGTGACCATCCAAGGGGAGTTTAATTTGCCCAGTTACTGGAAACCCACTTTTGGGGTTAACTGAACTCCTCATTTTTAACAATGTAGCTTACCCATTCCATAAGTAATACACTCACTGGAGCAGTCTATGATATTCTGTTCACTGAGACGAGCGAGCTTGTTATGAGCCAGAGCAATAGCACCTTCCAGTGCTCCAGTGGCACTGAATGCGTACGAGGAATTACACAAGAACTATAAATAAAAACAGCGTACTTACAATTAGCAACAACATACCTAAAATAAAATCATAAAGTGTTTCTATAAGACAAAGCAACCAATTTAATATTTTCTATCTGTTCTGCATGCAGGAAATACAGTACTATCCTGTAGCAATTAGACAGAGAACAGAGTAACATTTCGGATTTTGCAGGAGATGTGGAAATGTTGCCCTATTCTCTGCAGGAATAGATACTATGACGAGTTCTGTTAACATTGCCAATCATAAGTACTCTAGTTTTGTCCCGTGGTGTGTTTCAGCACCTTCTTCTCACCTGGTCCTTCACGTGCACCACTGCATTGTGGCTCCTCCAGTCCACCTCTTCAGGGAAGTCGGTCAGTGTCGGTTTGAATATTGTCATTTTAGTCTTCGTGGCATTGGGTAGGGTGGAGTAGCCCATGTATGTGTTAGTCCACTGAAGTCTAGTCTGTTAAACAGCAAAGTTACAAAATATAGTCAACTTGATTACAAATAGTTATCATTTATATCAATTGCTTTTGAGCTAGCAAGTGTCCAAGCAGCTGATGTAACAAAAATAAATAAACAAAAAAGCAGCTCGTTTCTTTCTGCACAATGTAAATATAAAACCATTTGGTTGCTGAACTATGGCTAATTCATCCTTTCCTTATCTGCTATCTCCTTTACGCTCCCTAATCTCCATCCATCATCCTAATCTCTGTATATGATCCACCATCTCCAGTCACTCACCATATCTCCCGTGGGATTCATCTTGAGGGTATAGCCAAACTCATCAGCATGTTTATTGTGCTCCTGAATTTGGTTCCAGTTTTGCAACCAGACATAACTTCGCCTCTTTTCTTCCTTCTGGGAGCCATACACTCTGCTGTTCTCTTGTTTCCATGCATTCCATTGAGCTCTGGTGGAAGAATCGAATTCAAGATGACCGCAAAGGCATGTTATAAACAACCCAAGAAAACACACTACGGATGGGTACTTCATATTCTTCAGTCCGTGGTTGATTCTTGCTGAAGAGGACTTTTCAGTTACACTCAAATCCCCACTATATGGGAACGAATGCTCAAAGCCTCAACTTATGTAGAGCACCGTTGCTATTGTGTGCCAAGTGTTTATGTTATAATTCAGTTATTCTGTTTGTCACAGCGTTCTTGATAAAGACTTGAATGGGAGGCGTGACAATAGTTTGTATTCATGACCCACCGCAGTGTGTTAGTTTAGATGATGTCAATGATATGACTAAAATATCCCAACACTCTAGCTCTCAATTTGTTTCTGTCATTGCTTTTTCTAAGAAAAGCCATGGCTATCTAAACATAGCCCAGAGTGTAAATATCATACAATTGTCAAATCCTGTCAATTGGCATACCTTCACTATTCTGGATCATCTGACTCCTTGTGTCAATATCACATTGTCGCGTCCTGTCAATTGGAATGCCTTCACTATTCTGATTATATGTGGAACAAGCTGGATGTAAAGTGCAAACAGTGCCATTCATTCATTATGCTATGGTAAGAATTGTAGTAGTTCATTGTTTATATACATCTTCACCATTTTACAATGAAATATTATTTGCAACTCATTAGCGCTTATAAGATTTTGAAAGGCAGAAATTAGTGCAATATAGGTTTGTAAAGCAATGAGCATTATGCTGGCATAATAGGGTACACTTTGGGTAAATTATGGCAATTATGAGCTAAATATTTGTTGAAACATCCAAGTACAATCTTACTCTGCTGGCCCTGAAATTTTTTTCCCTTAATAATATACATTAGGACATCTCCAAGATTTTAGCCCAATTGTATGGAATTACTGGGATTATCATACAGTGTACTGCATTGAAAGTAGGGAAATGGCTAAACTAAAGCAAAATGGGTCAAGGTTTGGAGCAAACTAGGTAGAATTTGAGAGCATTGCCAAAAAGAAAACTGGTAAAAAATCTTGGCAGAATCCAGAAAGCCCTACAGCTCAGCATAAATTTAGTTACTGTGGTCATGGGTTGTATATGTAAATTAATAAACTAACACATAAAATTCATATGTTTATTGGCTGTATTTAGCTGTTTGTATTTTATTTTTGTCACTCAAGCTACTAGTGGCAGAGAGCTGTGTTGAAATATTTTAATGACGCCACAGCTAAGGGGCCAGCAGCAGTGAGATTACATCAAGTTTGATTTTTATATCTATCTAATCCTTATTTGTAAAAGACAGAAACACATATGTATTTTCTCTAGAGACCACCAGTATGTGTACACCATAAATGTTATTTAAACTTAGATGAATGGCAGCATTATGAACAGAAATAATAATTATAGGTTAAAGGTAATATTTATAGTCATTCAGTTTTAATTGCAGCCTTTTCATTATACTAGCTATGTGTTTAATTATAACATCGAGATGTGATAATTTCAGAATCCTGTCAAGTCTAAACCTATGCTGAAGAAGAATTGACAACTATATTAGCTATTACTTGTATCAAACTGTAATTCTCAAGCAGTTTAATACAGTTAGCTATAAATATGGAACTTAACTACATGTATAATATTCAAATGATTCTGATATTTTAAATGTTCATCTATTTTTCTTTATAGTGACTACAAAATACACAAAGCGCATACTTAATACATTGAATTACATGTGCAAGAAATAACACAAAAGGCTACAAGAGCTATCAGATGCAGTAGGCGGTGACAGGATATGGTAAAAGGTGGCTACACCTGTGAGAGAAGAGTAGGTGAGAGGTTAGCTAGGCTTCACAAGGTCGGGAAGGAGGCATCCAAGGCAATGTCGTACTGGTTATAGCCATTCCTGGTCATGAGGATGTAGCCACTTATTCCCCAGTTCTCTCCCCAACTGCACAAATATTGAAATCATAAGTGCACACATCATTTCTACATTGCTTGGTACAGCTATTGCTTCTGTCCAAGCCTGTCAACATTGGTGGATGGCTGCACCCCTGTAGAATTCATTGCTACTTGCCGGAGACAGAGGAGTGGTTTGTGTGGGAGAGATGCCTTTAATGTTGAGTAAGGCAGCAGCAGCAATGACTGGTGATAGCAATCTATTCCTGGAGGGAGGTTGCCAGGTTGTAGGGAGACCATTAGACTTGGTACACATCCGTAGATTTCAATAAACATTTTTAATTTCTTTTCTATTTCAGTTAGCATTGTCACAAATTTCATGTTTATAAAGAAATAATAATATATGGAAAAATTTGCAGTAACTGTTTGCTATTCAATGGACAAACAGCCACAGTATATTTAATGAATGATCAACTAAAAATGAAGACAATGACATGTAGAGGGTACAGCGCAATGGACTTTTGTAACAAAAATAGCTTTTTTGGTAAAGTAGGTGTTAGTATGAGGACTTGGCTTGAGGCTATAGAGTAGGGTACATGGCGTTTGTAGCAATCCCACACTGATTGAAGGAGTCTTTGACCATTTTAATGTATCCTCGTTCACCCCAATTAGGACCCCAGCTAAAAAATGAGAGAAAAAGAGAGAAACAAGAACATCAAGCTTGTAACAACTTAGTATGACATCATTAATTAACTGCTTATTCTCTTCAAATTTTCTAGCTCACGAGCATTATAGTGAAATAATTAAGCAGTTTTTTTCTCTGCATTTACAACCAATAAATCCTACGTTTTGACTAAATAAGTTATGTGCTAAGATGTTACTTTTTTTTTTATAAAATATAGTTTTATTGTTCAAGTTATCAGACTTTTTGTATTTTGTAGTTCCTAACTTCATCCCATCTTTTTGATATCTTAACTATTGAATTCTCATTGTGAAAAACTTGGAATTATTCAAATCACTTATAATCACTTATTGATACCTGTTCTTGACAATCCAGTAGTTCTTTCTATAATAGGAGCTGGTTCCATAACCGATGACTACCATAGCGTGATTCAGTTTGGTCGAGGAGCAATGCATTGCTTTGAATATTCCTCCGGCATAAAACTATACACAAACACAGAGGAAAGCCAGTTGAAGGTAGTCCTTCCCAATTCCATGGCAACTTAATTACATTTTTAAGGGAAGGAAGAGGGAATAATTTAAAATACAATGAAGTTCACAGTATATGACAGAATAGTTCAATGTATAATTTATAAATAAATAATTGTGGAACAAAATAATAGCGACTACTAAACAATACTATGCAAGCATCTAATGTATGTATCAACATGCACACACACGCATGCAAAAAAGGAAACGGGAAATGACGAGTGATTAGAGAATAAAGGTAAGAAATCAGAACTTTTTCAAATCCAAACAATGTGTGAGCTTACTCTGAAAGTATAGGACGAAGCATCCACCCCCACTGAGATTGGTCCCACTGTTGCCACGGCAGCCATCAGGTCTCTCTCGTTGCCAGCATCGATGTTGACCACTCCAGATATACGAGAGCCTGAGGCAGAGGGAAGGTACAAGCATTGGCCTTGCTGCAGTGTATGTGTGTGTGTGAGATAATGAGGCATTTAGTACATCTCTATTTTTGTTATTGGCGAGCAAGCGGAGCGAACGAGACAGTATTAGGGGTGGATAATGCAAAATTGGGTATATGTTATATAATATGTACTAGTGGTGTGCTTGAGCACAAATGGCGAGCGAGCCTTAAACTACACTATTGTTAAATGATTGAGTTTAACAACTAACACTCAAGCTACTAAAATGAAGTCGAGTTTTTAAATTATTATGGGGTAAAGGGGATTCAATGCCATAGTAACCGCTCCCGCAACTGCTTAAATTGAAAAAGAAGCAACAAAATCAAATCACGTTATTTAAAGTTTTCTTTGTGATATTCTTAATAGTAGTTGTAACGCACAATACTTTCACATAACTGAACATACCTACGCAAGACTTACCTTCGTGGTTCGTCTAGTGAACAATGAATTTTCAAGTAAATGCTGTTGAGTAGGGCTTATAACTGTGACAAATAGCGTATTAACTTACCACCACCACTAACTCGAATAGAAATGGAGCTCCCATAAGTTTTTGAGTTTTAACTGCACCCGCAAAACAATTCAAAGCGGTAAACAATTCAATTTCTAAGGTGATACGGGTAATGGTCGCTAAACCAGAGGATTCTGTTTAGTGAAGTTTGGGACGGGGTCGAACGCGGAGTGAACACAAAAACACGGAGGGTCAAAGTACAAAATGACATACGTACGTCCATACATATAACTAGTGATGTGCTTGAGCACAAAATGGCGAGCGAGCCTAAAGACTATACTATTTTTATATGAATGATTTTGACTTCTAACACTGAAGCTACTGAAAATAAGGTCCAGTTTTTAAATTTCGCATACACGGTAAAGGGATTTCAGTGCCATAGTAACAACTCTCTGCAACTGCTTGAATTGAAGGGAAAAAAACAACAACAAAACAATACACGTTATTTAAAAGTTTTCTTTGTGATATTCTTTAGCTAAGTAGTGGTTGTAACACACAATTCTTTGACACAACTGGACATGCACCTACACAGACTTACCTTCCCGGTAGTCTAGTAGTGGACAATGTATTTTCAAGTAAATACTGTTGGGCACGGCCTATAACCATGACAAAGAGCGCATTGACTTACCACCGCCACTAACTTGAATAGAAATGGAAGTCCCTTAAGTTTTCAAGTTTTAACTGCACCCACAAAATAATTCAAAACGGTAAACAATTCCATTTCTAGGGTTATACGGGTACTGATCGATAAACCTGAGGATTCTGTTTAGTGCAATTTGGGACGGGGTCGAACACATAACTAACACAAAAATGCAGGGTCAAAGTACAAAATGACATACATACGTCCATACATATATACAAATAAATAAATAAACAAACATCCCCGATTTTCAATTGTGTTACCCCTGTAAGTGTCTCGCTCACTACGCTCGCTGGCCAATGAATGTATGCATGGATAGTACGTATGCCCTTTACACGCGCGTGTGAAACTTAGTCCTCTTATGTCATTTTGTACTTTGACCCTCCGTATTTTTGTGTTCGCTCAGCGTTCGACCCGTCCCAAACTTCACTAAACAGAATCCTCTGGTTTAGCAACCATTACCGGTATCACCTTAGAAATTGAATTGTTTACCGCTTTGAATTGTTTTGCGGGTGCAGTTAAAACGCAAAAACTTATGGGAGCTCCATTTCTATTCGAGTTAGTGGTGGTGGTAAGTTAATATACGCTATTTGTCACAGTTATAAGCCCTACTCAACAGCATTTACTTGAAAATTCATTGTCCACTAGACGAACCACGAAGGTAAGTCTTGGGTAGGTATGTTCAGTTGTGTGAAAGTATTGTGCGTTACAACTACTATTAAGAATATCACTAAGAAAATTTTAAATAACGTGACTTGATTTTGTTGCTTCTTTTTTTCAATTCAAACAGTTGCGGGGAGCAGTTACTATGGAATTGCAACCCCTTTACCGCATATACTTAATTTCAAAACTCTACTTTATTTTAGTAGCTTGAGTGTTAGTTGTTAAATTTAATCATTTAACAATAGTGTAGTTTAAGGCTCGCTCGCCATTTGTGCTCAAGCACACCACTAGTTTTATACTTAAGCTCCGAAGTGTGACAAAATTCCTGCGAAAACTCTTGCTTTTCAAGTCACAAAAAGTTGATCCCTCCGGTTACTATGGCATTGACGACCCTGTTCCAGACTTTGATTTCAAAATTTTGCCGCTTTAGGGGGGATACGAGAGTGCCGCTTGATGATTGTCAAGAGCCATTGGTAGTCAGAATGCCGTAGTATTAATGCTAAGGAAGCTACTACTACTCGAGGGAAGCTGAGGTAAGTACCTAATTTCATATTTGTTAGCTTAGCTAAATATACAAAAATAACTCTGACCTTTCTTTTTTGTAGCTAAGAGCTTGTTGTCAACAGTAACTGATATATTCAAATGGTCAGAATGGCTTAAATTTTGTACTACATAAGTTACCACTGCTCAAAAAAATGAGGTAAGGAAGTAATTTTGCATTTGTGTGCTAAAATTGATTGTGTTTTGTTTTTGTAGCTGAGAGCTTGTTGTCAAGAATTCATGGTAATTCAGATAGTCAAAGTAACTTCAATTTGATACTACAAAAGTTATCAATACTCAGGAAATTGAGGTAAGTAGTAATTCCATATTTTGTTGGCTAAAATTATGAATAATAACACTGGTTTATTTATAGCTGAGAGCTTGTTCAAAAGTTACTGGTATTGAGATTATCAGAATGGCAGATGTTTGATACTATAGAAGTTACCATTAATCAGGTAAGAGAGTGTAGTGAACTTTGAACTCATATCATTATAACCTTTTCTGTTGTCATCCCTTACCATACTACTTTGCACGTGTATCATTGTTACTGATCAGTCAACATTTTGTATGAAGTATTAAAACTGAATACTATCGTTAGTTAGTGGTTAGCTAAGCCTTCACTAATCGCTACATTGGTGACCTCGACTCTCTTCGGACATTTCTCGCGATGGATTCTGAGAGCAGTCCTGATGAATCGCTCAGTCCTCCTACTTCCGGTTCGCACTCTTCTTCTTCCGCTGCCGCCACAATGACCACACCCACCTCTGGTGACATTTCTGCGGTTGTTACTCTGAAGCTCCCACCCTTCTGGCCGGCGGACCCGGAGGTATGGTTTGCCCAGGTGGAGGCACAGTTCGCTTGCAGGCGAATCACATCCCAGCGTTCCAAAATCGACCACGTAGTCTCGTCTTTGGCCCCCGAGTTTGCGGCAGAAGTGAGAGACCTCCTAATCAGGCTACCTGCTGATAACCCGTATTCTGCACTGAAGGAACAGCTTACTAAGCGCACCGCTCTGTCAGGGCAATGCAAACTGCAACAACTGTTCACGGGAGAGGAATTAGGTGATCGTAAGCCTACACAATTACTCCGCAGGATGCAACAACTAATTGGAGACCGTCCTGGGGTTGACAGCTCATTCTTACGTGAGTTGTTCTTACAGAGGTTGCCCCAGAACGTCAGAATGGTGCTGGCATCTACCCCTGAGGGCACAACCCTGGACAAGTTAGCAGAGATGGCCGATAAAATTATGGAAGTTGCCATACCCTCTGTTGCCGCACCTTCTTCTGCTGGTACCGCTCCATCCACCTCTCTTGCAGCCGAAATGGAACACATGCATTCTGAGATCCAACGGCTGGCAAAGCTAGTTAACAAACTTTCTCGTACTCGCTCATCGTCACGCTCCACCCCTCGTTCTCCTCGTCGCTCCCCAACTCCACCTCCTGCTGATGACGCATCGGATAATTTTTGTTGGTACCACCATAAGTTTGGTGAACAGGCACAGAAGTGTAAGGCCCCCTGTTCCTGGTTGTCAAACGGGCAGGCCGGACGCTAGTGGCGACAAGTGTTGCCGGCCACACCCACCCTGGTCGCCTATTTCACATAGATCGTCATAATCACACCCGATTCCTTGTCGACACAGGTGCTGAAGTCAGAGTTGTCCCTCCAACACGTACAGAGCGCTCATGTCCGCACATGTTCACATTACAGGCTGTGGATGGTTCCCGGATCACGACGTATGGTGTATGCTCCTGCACGCTGAACATTGGGTTACGTCGTACCTTCCGATGGGTTTTCATCATTGCCAATGTAAAACAAGCTATTTTGGGTGCCGACTTTCTGCATCACTTTGGGCTTGTTGTAGACGTCCGACATCGAACCCTGTTGGATTCCACTACACATCTTCGTGTGAATGGCCTTTCCTCTGGTCTTTCTTCAGGCATTACACGTACTCGTCAGGACCCAAACAATCCTTTCCTCTTGTTGTTGTCAGACTTTCCGGGAGTGACACAAGCCTGTACTGCAAATTGCCCCATCAAACATAGTGTGACTCATCATATCACAACAACTGGGCCGCCTGTGTCTTCCTGTACTCGGCGTCTTGCACCGGAATGTTTACGTGTTGCTCGCCCAGAGTTTGACCACATGTTGGTGCTTGGCATAATCCGCCCTTCGTCGTCCAGCTGGTCCTCACCATTGCATATGGTGCCGAAACGTACTCCTGGTGATTGGAGACCTTGTGGGGATTTTCGTGCACTGAATAGGGTCACTGTCCCTGACAAATACCCGGTTCCCCATTTACAAGATTTTACGGCTACCTTACAGGGAGCTACAATCTTCTCTCATTTTGACTTTGTGCGTGCATATCACCAGAAACCTGTCGCTCCCGAGGACATCCCGAAGACAGCCATTGCCACACCCTTTTGCCTGTTTGAGTTTCTTCGGATGCCGTTCGGTCTGCGAAACGGAGCTCGAACATTCAACGTTTATCGATGAGGTACTTCGTGGACCTTCACCTACGCCTACATTGATGACATTCTGCTAGTTCTTCTGCAGAGGAACATCTTCGGCACCTCCGCTTGGTGTTTGGGAGGTTGGAAGAACATGGTTTTCTCATTAATGTAGCGAAGAGTGTCTTTGGTGTTCCCGAGTTGGACATCTTAGGCTATCACCTCGACCACACTGGTATTCGTCCATTGCAGGAGAAAGTTCAAGTCATATGAGAGTTTTCCCGCCCGGAGAGACAGCGACAACTGAGGACATTCCTAGGATTGGTGAACTTTTACCACCGCTTCATTCCCAATGGTGCTGCCATCTTACATCCTCTACACTCTCTCTTCAACCAGACTCAGCATCCTTCAGATGAACTGACTTGGACAGAAAGCACTACTGTGGCATTTAAGAATGTGAAGAATGCCTTGGCCAATGCATCTCTCCTTGTACATCCGACCCCCGATGCTCCTACTAATATCATGACGAATGCATCAGACGTTGCCGTTGGTGCAGTGCTCCAGCAGTACATCAAAGAACAATGGTGTCCACTAGCGTTTTTCTCCCGAACCTTGAAGTACATACGATCGTGAGCTCCTCGCGATTTACCTTGCCATCAAGCACTTCCGATACTTTCTGGAAGGGAGAGGTTTCCATATGTTGACAGATCATAAGCCTCTAATTTATGCACTGTCGTCGAGGCTTGATCAACACTCTCCTCGGCAAGTTCGACACTTGGACTTTATCAGCTAGTTTACTTCTGACATATGCCACGTGCAAGGATCAGCGAACTCAGCAGCTGATGCACTCTCCCGTCTCAGTGTCAACGCCCTCCATACAAGTGCATCTCCTCCAGTAATGGATTTTCGAGAGCTAGCGTTAGCCCAAGTTGATGATCCTGAGCTAGACAAACTTCGCGAGGATTCTTCTCTTCGGTTGGAGCCAATTCCGTTGGCCGTTGCGGATGGATTGACCATTGCCTGTGATACCTCAACTTGTGTTCTACGTCCGTACGTCCCGTTGAGATTCCGCAGAGCTATTATTGACATGCTTCATTCCATGGCACACCCGGGAATACGTGCAACACAGCGTCTGGTAACCAGTCCCTTCGTTTGGCCCGGCATCAACTCCGATGTCAGGAGATGGGCACGATCTTGTGTTCGTTGTCAACGGTCAAAGGTACGCCGACACACTGCTGCTCCCTTGGCCACATTTGCCTCACCTGACGCAAGGTTCGATCACATCCGTATAGATCTAGTGGGTCCCTTGCCACCTTTCAATGGCTGAACCTTACCTACTTACGTGTGTGGACCGTTTTACGAGATGGCCGGAAGCTATTCCCATCCCTGACTCCACTGCCGATACTGTCGCCAAAGCCTTCATTCAGACTTGGATTTCCAGGTTTGGAGTACCCTCAACCGTCACAACGGATCGTGGTAGACAGTTTGAGTCGCATCTATGGAAGGCATTCGCTAACTTATTGGGAACACAGCACACCAGAACTACGGCATACCACCCAATTGCCAATGATTTAGTGGAAAGGTTTCACAGGCAGTTGAAGTCCACCCTCAAAGCTTCACCCCATCCGGATCAGTGTACTGACATGTTACACATGGTACTTCTGGGTATTCGAACCTCTCTCAAAGAGGGCCTTAAGGGTGCAGTACCACTTGAAACCGCAGCGCTAAACCGCAGATGGAGGAGTTATGCTATGTATTTATTTCTCGTTGTCTGTTCAATGTACGCTTACTTTGTTGTTGCAGTTGAAACAGACACCAACAGACAGCTCTTATAAACCAAGTTTCAAGAAAAAAGACCGACCAGGAACTGAGAAACAACGGTACAAACCTTAAGGCTATTCAGCGATATTCAGAGGCGACCGTTGCAGTTACGAAGTCGATTTTTTTTTCCAGCGGTAGCCTAGGGGCTTCCCCACAACTTAACAACGCCGTATTTTTGATATTAGTATTTGTTTTCCATTTTTTAAAATATTTTTATATATTTTTTTTTGTATCCTATTTAAAAGAAAAAACTCGTTGTTATGTTTTTTTAGATGTGGAGTGTACCCCGTGTACAAAATATGAGTTCATTCTGGTCATCCAGTACTTCTGAATATCGATTTTTAGGTACGAAGCTAACTTATTGATTCGTATTCATTTGATTCTTCAACTCCGCCCCCCAATTCTGAGCGCGCAATTTATTGTGGGCAAAATTCCGGGTGGTGGCGGCTCTAATTAGAACAGGTAAGCAAAAACAAAAGAAGAGTTACTGTGCGAGTGAGCCCTGCGGGGAAGAGTACAAGACTTCTGGAATGTACTGGAGGGTCCTAGACAATGAAGAAGCGGCGGCGTATTAATGGGGCCTGGAGTCACTCGTTTAGAATAGATATATCACGGCTCGCAGCTGCGACTTGAAGGAAGCATCTGCTTTGGTGTCTTTGGAGAGCTTGATAGAAGGTTGGTGTAGTTAGAAGCAGTTTCAGTGTGTTAACTTCAACTTCTCAGGAATTTTTGGTGCTATTTGTTAAAGAAAATGTGAATTATTACTTTTATTGACTAATTATTTTCTTTCTACAATAATATATATTTATCAATTAGGCTGTTTATTATCAATTATTATTTTATTGATTTATTTAAAATAAGACCAGAATCAAATGTTAGATCATAGTACTTTGTCTGATCTACCTCAACAGGAGGAAAGGTGCTGGCATGCTCTTCATAGAAATAGATGAGCTCCGATTATGAGAAGGCACAACTCCTTGGTTCTAGGGTACAACTGGCAGGTTCACAACAAAAGTGCAGAGCAGAAGACATGGCTTCCTTGTTCTCCAGAGAAGAGAATAGTAGACCTTCGGCTCTCCTAAGAAGTCATGCCTCCTGAAGGGAAGAATACTACATACATCCTGGTTATTTAGAAGAGAGGACATGGCAATCCAGTAGAGAGGTCAATGAGAAGGCACAGCTCCTTGGATCCCCTTGATAGTATTGCATACTTCAGAACCTTTAATTTTGCTCATTTCATATTGTATTTGATTATGGCCCTGCTACTATGGAGTTATGATTTATAATATTGTTTAGTAATATTTTTTAGGAAGTGAACAAATATTAATTATCTGCACTGCTGCTTCTGCCCTACAGTACTGGTAGTCCTTTGAGGTGAAAGCTCTTTGTGGTAAATTGTCTGGTACAGTTAATTGGTACATGTTCAAATTGTGCGCGAGTCGCGTACAATAGTCAGTTCGCGGAGAGTAAATTGGATCGAGTTACGGGCGGGTTTTGTGGTATTCTACTGAATCGCTTAATTACCGCAGGTTCCGGTGGTACTGCACCCTTAAGTGTACAGCTGCCGAACTCATCTATGGAACAACCTGCTAGTGCTACATCTTCTACCCCCCAACCCTCCACGAAGCCCGAACGTACTACGCGGTCAGGCCGTCAAGTAAACTGGCCGGCACATCTCAGAGATTTCGCTCCATAGCAAGTCACTGGAGGGGGAGTGATGTAGTGAACTTTGAACTCATATCATTATAACCTTTTCTGTTGTCATCCCTTACCATACTACTTTGCACGTGTATCCAGTCAGCATTTTGTATGAAGTATTAAAACTGAATACTATCGTTAGTTCTAAGCCTTTTCTAATCGCTACAAGACTGATTTTGTATTTGTTTGCTGAAATAAAAGGTCATAACTGCTATTATAATGTCTACATGAACTAAGCTAAAACATAGCTAACAATACTGTAGTTTTATGTTACCTAACCATCAGGCGCTCACTCACCATTTGTGCTCAAGCACACCACTAGTACGCGTGACCGACAACGACGACCGACATATGTAATCATGAATAATTCATGAGCTAATGAGCTAAAACGCGCAGGCGAACAATACTCGTGAACTCGCGCTGAATTGTGGGGTAAACCTAGAGCGCAACGCAGAAATGGCTAGCAACCAAAACCAAAAAAAAAAATGGACAGTAGGCGGGAGTGGCAGAAAAACAGGAGCGCAGTTTTCGTGAACCTATAGTGCTGAATTACCGAGTATACTGAGAACGCAGTTATAAAGAATTGAATGGGTTGGCTACGCTAGACTACCGGTAGGCGAATTCGTTCGTTACCTAACTGGGTACAACGATAAATGGAAAAAGACGAGAGTGACCGGGGAGTGGGTAAAGTGTTGTCACTGTCTGTAGAAAGTGATTACTATAATTGCAATAAAAAGAGACGAAGATAGGCAACTTAAGCTTCAAAAAGGGAGAAGGCAAAAGCTGTAGTCTTCGTCTTCCTGGTGAATTTTTTGTCTCGCACGACATCAGCAACACAGATCCTTCTAGCTACGTCACTCACTTGAAGCGGGCAATGCAAGTCCTGCGTTGCACACCAACTAGGAAGCCCTCCCACTCATTTACATATGATGGACAACTCTCTCCACTCTACCTCTCATGTGTTTGTGCGACACGACGCTGTGAGGAAACCACTACAGCAACCTTACGATGGACCTTACTTAGTCCTGGACAGGTCTGCCAAATTCTTCACGCTGGACATTAAAGGCCGCAAGGACACGGTTTCTATCGATAGGCTGAAACCAGCTCACCTGGACGAGTCTGTCACTGTGGATTTCCCCACTGTGGTTGCTCCTTCCTCTGCTGCACTTGCCGATGCTGCAGCTATCAGCGAAGAAAAGCGGTGTGGTAAAAGAAGAAACTACGAAAGAAAAGGCAAATAGGAAACAATTAATATTGACCTAAAAAGTGGGTGGAATTGAATTGTTGAGTAATGGCGGTGTATTTCAAGAAAGGTGAAAGTAGAAAAGCAGAAGTTAAAAGTATCACTTAGCCTAAGTCATCATGATAGAAGGACAGAAAGACTCACAAGCAGGAGAGGTAGATAAAGGAGGAGAGAAGACTCCTTGACTAAAGAAAGGAGAACTGAAAAAAAGAAAGGAGGGGGATACAAAAATGTGATAGTTCAGGGCAGGAGAGTGAAACTGATTTATCCTTAACCAACTGTAGAGAATGATAGCTATGAATAATAGTAATTTATGCTACTGCATTCTTACTGTGTAATATGTCAAGCGCCACTGTGTGGCAGGGTACTTGCTAGTTATTATTATTACTATTATTATTATTACTATTCTTACAAATATAAACTTCAATCAATAATTCATAAAAATTAGAATAAATTAGCAGTTTGTCTGAAAGGTCATACCAATCAAAAAAAGGACTGAAATCAGCCCATACTAGTACTCCCTTGCATAAAAATAAAGTAACTTATGATTTACTAGTACATTCAATTATTCCCAAAAGTAAACTGGTGAGCTATGTTGTATATACCTCCCATATTACCAATCTACCATTATGTTGAATGAACAGAAAATGAATATAATATAATTGCATTCATCAATACATGAGTCGAGAGGAGTAAGAAAAAAAAAGTGGACTGATGTATCTAAACTTAGTGGTAGAAGATAACAACTACAAATAAAATACTTTATGCTACATGCAGAAGTTAATACAATAGCCAATAGTTTGAAGGGTATTTGCAAATGTGTAATATTTCCCTTCTATGTCATACACAAGCTTCACACATCTAGCATGTCTTGTGTTTGTATATATATGTACTACTAGTGATGTGCTTGAGCACAAATGGCGAGCGAGCATAAAGACTATACTATTTTTATATGAATGATTTTGACTTCTAACACTGAAGCTACTGAAAATAAGGTCCAGTTTTAAATTTCGCATACACGGTAAAGGGATTTCAGTGCCATAGTAACAACTCTCTGCAACTGCTGGGAAGGAAAAAACAACAACAACAAAACAATACACGTTATTTAAAAGTTTTCTTTGTGATATTCTTTAGCTAAGTAGTGGTTGTAACACACAATGCTTTGACACAACTGGACATGCACCTACACAGACTTACCTTCGCAGTAGTCTAAGTGGACAATGTATTTTCAAGTAAATACTGTTGCGCACGGCTTATAACCATGACAAAGAGCGCATTGACTTACCACCGCCACTAACTCTAATAGAAATGGAAGTCCCTTAAGTTGTCAAGTTTTAACTGCACCCGCAAAAGAATTCAAAACGGTAAACAATTCAATTTCTAGGGTGATACGGGTACTGATCGCTAAACCAGAGGATTCTGTTTAGTGCAATTTGGGACGGGGTCGACCACATAACTAACACAAAAACGCGAGGGTCAAAGTACAAAATGACATACATACGTCCATACATATATACAAATAAATAAATAAATAAACATCCCTGATTTTCGATTGTGTTACCCCTGTAAGTGTCTCGCTCGCCAATTATAGGGTGTTCTTGCTATTCGGCATAGAATCAAGCAACCGTGTGAGCGTACATGGAAAACAAAGTGTTAAAAAAAGAAAATCACCTTAAAAAAAAAAAGAAATGGCTAATTAAATTTAATAGTCAAGTGTGATTGTTCACACAGAAGAATCATCATGATTGCAAGGATTAAACAAACAAACTTACTTATTACCCTAGTTATGATCATTGCTACAACTTAGATGACATAAACTCCTCTTTTAGAATTTGATATTATGAATGAAAACTTGTTAGTACTATAAGTATGAAAAAACTCATTCATCAAATACAATCCTTCTTACTTACTATTCAAGACCTCTTCTTCTAAAGAAGATGACAAATATATAAGCTACGGTATAGTCAATAGATTTGAATAGTGGATTCAGACCCAAAGGCTTTGAATGTGATGTTCCATTTCACAAACTCACCGCAGATTTGTAGCGGTATGCTTTATCCAATGCCAGACCTTCTGCATCGATGATGTATTGGTAAGCTAAGTAGGGATTACCAGAGCGGCAGCCATGGTTGCCATAGGGTACTAGGAGATGTACAAATAACAAAACACGGTAATAGAAAATGCTATAGAAAAAACTAATGAAGATATAATTTGGATGCACAGTGTTGTATATTTCTGTGATCTGCCTTACACTTTAAAGAATTTACTATTTTAATAAATGTGCAACTCACAATTACCCTTTGATGAATGTACTGTACTGGCAAAAAGTTTAACCTTGACACAGTATGAATGGACAATACTTTTTTAAAGTTAATTAACCGTATACATATTTTGAGTTCTACTAGGGGGAGGGGGGGGGGATAAGGAGGTATTAGGAATATTTATGCTGACATCACAATGCTTTTCTGCAGCGTGACACATTATAGAACATCTTTTCAAGAGTCAATTCTCTATCTCTTGTATCCACACAGCATGGCACAGTTAGCGTTAAAGGGTCCCATTTGAGCTTGCATTTGTGCGTTCAACAGTGTGAAATGTAGCTAAATTGAATGCACAATTTAGCTACACTTGCGTGCATGTGTGTGTGAAACTTAAACAATCTGAACGCTGTTCCTCAGTTTCTATTGTTAGTTTTGCAGACTGTAAAGATTCATTTCTTTTCTGTAATCCTTTGGTCCTCTATTGTTCTTGCCTAGAAAACAATTTGTACTGGAAACATTGGCAAACATGCACAAGTTGGGTATGAAAAAGGTGTGAAGATAACAAACTAGGCAAAGGTTATTACCTGGCCACATATTTTACTTTCTTAATTTTTGTGTAAATTTTTATAGGTATAATACGACAATCTTTGTTGGAGTTATGTGTAAGTGGCATCAGAATTACTTATAATTATATGCAGTTAAGGCAAACAAATAATTAAACTATTTAAAAGCAATTATGAATTGTGGTACTAATCTCATTTTACAAGCTGCCACTTTTTCATCATCGCGAAGTAGTAAATCTTGGATATAGACAAAGATTGAGCAACGGCACAACAAATATTAATTATCTAGTTCTTAGTAATCAATCACCTTCTTCCAACTGGTGGGCACATGAAATTGTGTAGAGAGATGTATGTGTGTATGTATATTAAAGTAACTAAATTATTTGCTATAATACAATAAAAAAACTTCTGATAACAGCCCAAACTCATTCACTCCTAGTTTAATCCTCATAGAGGGTACACTAAGCTGGAGAGTAGCCTACCCATTCCATTAGTAATGCACTCACCGGAGCAGTCTATGATATTCTGTTCACTGAGACGAGCGAGCTTGTTACGAGCCAGAGCAATAGCACCTTCCAGTGCTCCAGCGGCACTAAATGCGTATGAGGCATTACACTTTAACTATAAATAACAACAGCATAACTAAAATTAGCAACAACCTACCTAAAAATACAAACAAAATCATGAAATGTTGCTATAAAAGAAAGCAACAAAATTAATTTTTTCTATCTGTCCTGCATGCAGGAAATACAGTACTATCCTGCGGCAACTAGATGGGGAATATAGCAACATTTCGGATTTTGCAGGAAATGTGGAAATGTTGCCCTATTCTCTGCAGGAATATATACCTTGACAAATTTGAAGTTTTTTTCTGCAGTGAAAATACAAAATGTCAATTATAATGTAGTGAAAATATAAAATAATTGTGTATAGCTATATAATATATTATATTATATTATAGTTCTCTTAATTTTGCCAATCACAAGTACTCTAATTATGCCCCGTGGTGTGTTTCAACACCTTCTTCTCACCTGGTCTTTCACATGCACCACTGCATTGTGGTTCCTCCAGTCCACCTCTTCAGGGAAGTCGGTCAGTGTCGGTTTGAATATATTCATTTTAGTCTTCGTGGCATTAGGTAGGGTGGAGTAGCCCATGTATGTGTTAGTCCACTGAAGTCTAGTCTGTTAAACAGCAAAGTTACAAAATATAGTCAACTTGATAAAAAATAGTTATCATTTATATCAATTGCTTTTGAGCTAGCAAGTGTCCAAGCAGCTGATGTAACAAAAGTAAATAAACAAAAAAGCAAGCTCGTTTCTTTCTGCACAATGTAAATATAAAACCATTTGGTTGCTGAACTATGGTTAATTCATCCATTCCTTATCTGCTATCTCCTTTACGCTCCCTAATCTCCATCCATCATCCTAATCTCTGTATATGATCCACCATCTCCAGTCACTCACCATATCTCCGGTGGGATTCATCTTGAGGGTATAGCCGAACTCATCAGCATGCTTATTGTGCTCCTGAATGTTGTTCCAGTTTTGCAACCAGACATAACTTCGCCTCTTTTCTTCCTTCTGGGAGCTGTACACCCTGTTGTTCTCTTGCTTCCATGCATTCCATTGAGCTCTGGTGGAAGAATCGAATTCAAGATGATCGCAAAGGCATGTTATAAACAGCCCAAGAAAGCACAATACGGATGGGTACTTCATATTCTTCAGTCCGTGATTGATTCTTGCCGAAGAGGACTTTTCAATTACACTCAAATCCCCCTATATGGGGACGAATGCTCAAAGCCTCAACTTATGTAGAGCACCGTTGTTATTGTGTGCCAAGTGTTTATGTTATAATTCAGTTATTCTGTTTGTCACAGTGTTCTTGATAAAGACTTGAATGGGAGGCGTGTGACAATAGTTTGTATTCATGACCCACCGCACTGTATTAGTTTTGATGATGTCAATGATATGACTAAAATATCCCAACACTCTAGCTCTCAATTTGCTTCTGTGATTGCTTTTTCTAAGAAAAGCCATGGCTATCTAAACATAGCCCAGAGTGTAAATATCATACAATTGCCATGTCCTGTCAATTGGCATACCTTCACTATTCTGATCATCTGGCTCCTTGTGTCATTATCACCTTCTTCCATTATGTGTTCAAGGAAAATTCCTTTCAGATGTGGAACTAGCTGGATGTAAGTGCAAACAGTGCCATTCATTCATTATGATAAGGTTAAAATGTAGTAGTCCATTGTTTATATACATCATCGCCATTTTACAATAAAAGATTATTTGCAACTCATTAGCGCTTACAAGATTTTGAAAGGCAGAATTTAGTGCAATATAGGTTTGTAAAGCAATGAGCATTATACTGGCATAATAGGGTACACTTTGGGTAAATTAGCAGCAATTATATATGAGCTAAAATATTTTGTTATCACTACTTTAATATTAGCTATTAATACACTTTGAATGGCAGAACATGGTGCATGAGAACTGCAGGCCTTTGTAATGAAGAAACATCCAAGTACAATCTTACTCTGCTGGCCCTGAAATTTTTTTCCCTTAATAATATACATTAGGACATCTCCAAGATTTTAGCCCAATTTTATGGAATTACTGGGATTATCATACAGTGTACTGCATTGAACGTAGGGAAATGGCTAAACTAAAGCAAAATGGGTCAAGGTTTGGAGCAAACTAAGTTGAATTTGAGAGCATTGCCAAAAAGAAAATTGGTAAAAAGTCTTGGCAGAATTCAGAAAGCCCTACAGCTCAGCATAAATTTTGTTACTGTGGTCATGGGTTGAATGTGTAAATTAAACTAACACATAAAATTCATATGTTTATTGGCTGTATTTAGCTGTTTGTAATTTTATTTTTTTCACACTACTAGCGGCAGATATTGGTGTTGAAATCTTTTTATTGACACCACATCTAAGAGGCAAGCAACAGTGAGATTATATCAAGTTTGAATTTCATGAAATTTTATTTAGTTAATTGTGTGATATTTCTAATCCTCATTTGCAAAAGACGAAGCACATACGTATTTCCTCTAGAGACCACAAGTAAGTGTACACCAATAAATGTTATTTAAACTTAGATGAATGGCAGCATTATGAACAGAAATAATAATTATAGGTTAATTAAAGGTAATATTTATAGTCATTCAGTTTTAATTGCTGCCTTTTCATTATACTAGCTATTGTGTTTAATTATAACATCGAGATGTGATAATTTCAGAATCCTGTCAAGTCTAAACCTTGCTGGAGAAGAATTGACAACTATATTAGCTATTACTTATATCAAACTGTAATTCTCGAGCAGTTTAAAACAGTTAGCTATAAATATGGAACTTAACTACATGTATAATGTTCAAATGATTCTGATATTTTAAATGTTGATCTATTTTTCTTTATAATGACTACAAAATACACAATGTGCATACTTAATACATTGAATTACATCTGCAAGAAATAACACAAATGGATACAAGAGCTATCAGATGCAGTAGGCGGTGACAGGATATGGTAAAAGGTGGCTACACCTGTGAGAGAAGGAGTAGGTGAGAGGTTAGCTAGGCTTCACAAGGTCGGGAAGGAGGCATCCGAGGCAATGTCGCACTGGTTATAGCCATTCCTGGTCATGAGGATGTAGCCACTCATTCCCCAGTTCTCTCCCCAACTGCACATATAATGCAATCATAAGTGCACACGTCATTACTACATTGCTTGGTACAGCTATTGCTTCTGTCCATGCCTGTCAACATTGGTAGACGGCTGCACCTCTGTGGGGGCATGGCATGACGTAGCATTCATGGCTACTTGCCGGAGACAGAGGAGTGGCTTGTGGTGGGAGAGATGCCTTTAATGCTGAGCAAGGCAGCAGCAGCAATGACTGGTAATGGCAAGCTATTCCTGGCGGGAGGTTGCCAGGTTGTAAGGAGACTATTAGACTTGGTACACATCAGTAGATTTCAATAAACATTTTTAATTTCTCTTCTATTTCATTTAGCATTGTCACAAATTTCATGTTCATAAAGAAATAATAACATATGGGGAAAAATTGCAGTAACTGTTTGCTATTTCAATGGCCAAACAGCCACAGTATATTTAATGAATGATCAACTAAAATGAAGACAATGACTAGTAGAGGGTACAGCGTAATGGACTATTGTAACAAAAATAGCTTTTTTGGTAAAGTAGGTGTTAGTATGAGGACTTGGCTTGAGGCTATAGAGTAGGGTACATGGCGTTTGTAGCAATCCCACAATGATTGAAGGAGTCTTTGGCCATTTTAATGTATCCTCGTTCACCCCAATTAGGACCCCAGCTAAAAAATGAGAGAGAAACAAGAACATCAAGCTTGTAACAACTTACTATGACATTATTAATTAGCTACTTATTCTCTACAAATTTTCTTGCTCACGAGCCATACATTATAGTAAAATAATTAAGCCGTTTTTTTTCTCTGCACTTACAACCAATAAATCCTACATTTTGACTAAATAAGTTATGTACTACAATGTTACATTTTTTTTTATAAAATATAGTTTTATTATTCAAGTTATCAGACTTCAATTATTTCCATATATTTTTTATTTGTAGTTCTTAACTTCATCCCATCTTTTTTTTATATATTAGCTACTGAATTCTCATTGTGAAAAACTTGGCATTATTCAATCACTAATCACTTATCGATACCTGTTCTTGACAATCCAGTATTTCCTTCCATAGGAGCTGGTTCCATAACCAATGGCAACCATGGCGTGATTCAGTTCGGTCGAGGAGCAGTGGATGGTATCAAATATTCCTCCGGCATAAAACTATACACAAACACAGAAGAATGACAGTTGAAGGTAGTCCTTCCCAATCTACTTCATTGCATTGCATTATTTTTAAGTAAAGGAAGAAGGAATAAGTTAAATTACAATAAAGTATAGTATATGACAGAATAGTTAAGATATATAATTTATAAATAAATTATAGAACAAAATAATAGCAACTACTATACAATGCTATGCAAGTCTTTATTTTACATATCAGCATATGCACTCACATACACATACTATACAGGAAATGGGAAAATACGAGTGATTAGAGAATAAAGGTAAGAAATCAGGACTGTTTCAAATCCAGGTGGGTTTGTCAGCTTACTCTAAAAGCATTGGAGGAAGCATCCACCCCCACAGAGATTGGTCCCACTGTTGCCACGGCAGCCATCAGGTCTCTCTCATTGCCAGGATCGATGTTGACCACTCCAGATATACGAGCGCCTGAGGCAGAGGGATGGTACAAGCATTGGCCTTGCTGCAGTGTGCGTGTGTGTGAGATAATAGCATTTGGTACAACTCTATTTTTGTTATTATTTACTGATTTTACTGCTATTATTATTATTATTATTATTATTATTATTATTATTATTATTATTATTATTATTATTATTATTATTATAATTATCTCAAATATAACTTCAATCAATAGTACATAAAAATTAGAACAAATTAGCTGTTTGTCTGAAAGGTCATACCAATAAAAAAGGACTAAAACTTGCCCATACTAGTACACTCCTTGCATAAAAAAATATTTAAATTCACTTATACTTTACTAGTACATTCAATGATTCCCAAAGTAAAACGGTGAGCTAACTGGTATATACGTCCCATCCCCTTACCAATCTACCATTATGTTGAATGAACAGAAAATGGTTATATAATTGCATTCATGGGTCAAGAAAAGTAAGAAAAAAGTGGACTGATGTATCTAAACCTAGTGGTAGAGGATAACATCTACAGATAAAATATTTTATGCTACATGCAGAAGTTAATACAATAGCCATAGTTTGAAGGGTACTTGATGCTAGTGTGTAATATTTCCCTATGTCACAAGCTAAGTCTTATGTTAGTATAACTATGATGTTCTTGCCATTCTGCACAGTGTGAAGCTACCATGCATGAGTGTGCATGGAAAACAAAGTGTTAAAAAAGACAATCAACCTTGAAGGAAAAAAGAAAAGGAAAAAAAAGTGACACATTAAAATTAATAGCCAAGTGTGATTGTTCAAATCATCTTGATTGCAAGGAACAAAGAAACAAACAAACATACTTATTAACCCAGTTGTGATCATTGCTACAACTTAGATGACATAAACACCTCTTTTAGGATTCGATATATGAATGAAAACTTGTTAGTACTATAAGTATGAAAACTCATTCATCAAATACAATCCTTCTTACTTACCATTCAAGACCTCTTCTTCTAAAGAAGATGACAAATATATAAGCTACTGTATAGTCAATTATTTGAATAGAGACTTCAGACCCAAGGCTTTGAATGTGATGTTCCATTCACAAACTCACCGCAGATTTGTAGGGGTATGTTTTTTCCAAGTCCAGACCTTCTGCATCGATGATGTATTGGTAAGCCAAGTAGGTATTACCAGAGCGGCAGCCATGGTTGCCATAGGGTACTAGGAAATATACAAATAACAAAACACGGCAATAGAAAATGCTATAGAAAAAACTAATGAAGATATAATTTGGATGCACAGTGTTTTATATTTCGTGCAATTCACAATTAGCCTTTGATGAATGTACTACTGGCAAATAGTTTAACCTTGACACAGTATGAATGGACCTGATGCTTTACTTTATTCCAAGTATTGATTCTATGGCTAGACAAAAACTGCTATAAACTCGAGACATGCAATATGACATTAGATAGAAACTTTCTCACCTAAAGGGGTCTGGAAAAAAAGCAAAGGAAAAAAATGAAAAATCGTGGTCGTCGCCGGGAATCGAACCCAGGGCCGCTGGTTTTAGCCACCAGTGCTCTAATTACTGAGCTACGGCAACCCTCAATTTCCAAGACTTTCATATTTTTTCTTTATACTGTTGAGTAGTACCGCTTGCTGCAGTGTCATACTCAACAGACCACTAATTATGTGCCGTCAGAACTCCTTTTCGGTGTCAACCGGAAACACCTCTCCCTCCGGAGAGGAGCCATAATTTGTGGATTGAAAATCACAAGCAGTACTACTCAACAGTATAAAGGAAAAAAATGAAGGTCTTGGAAGTAGAGGGTTGTCAAGCCAGTGGCCCTGGGTTCGATTCCCGGTGACGACAAAGATTTTTCTCTTTTTTTCCTTTGCTTTTTTTCCAGACCCCTTTAGGTGAGAAAGTTTCTATCTAGTTTGTATGAAGGGTCAGAACTTGATAATGATATCAATGATGTCATTTTATGACAATTATATTTGGAGTTATATAATGTTTGATTAGGGATGGTGTTGATGAAGCTGAAGTAAAAATTCAATCTGTATTAATATATTTTTTTTAAGTTAATTAACCGTATACTTACATTTTGAGTTCTACTGGGGAGGAATAGAGTTATTAGGACTATTTATGCTGACATCACAATGTTTTTTCAACAGCGTGGCACATTATAGAACATCTTTTCAGAAGTCAATTCTCTATCCCTTGTATCCACACAGCATGGCACAGTTAGCGTTATGAGTCCCATTTGAGCTTGCATTTTATGCGTCCAACAGTGTAAAATGTAGCTAAATTGTAAGATAAGAGACCTGGCGGAGCACTTGCTTACATGTGTGTATGAAACATGGACAATATGAACGCTGTTCCTCAGTCTCTTCTGTTAGTTTTGCTGACTATAAACATTCATTTCTTTTCCGTCATCCTCTGGTCCTCTATTGTTCTTGCCTAGAAAAAAATTCGTACTGGACACATTGGCAAACATGCACAAATTGGGTGTGAAAAAGGTGTGAATAGATAACACAAACTAGGCAAAGATTATTACCTGGCCACATATTTTACTTTCTTAATTTTTGTGTAAATTTTTACAGGTATAATGCGACAATCTTTATTGGAGTTACATGTAAGTTGCATCAGAATTACTTATATTATATGCAGTTTAGGCAAACTAAATAATTAAACTATTTAAAAGCAAATTATGAGTTGTGGTACTAATTTCATTTTTAAAAGCTGCCACTTTTTCATCATCGCGAAGTAATATATCTTGGATACAGACAAAGTTTGAGCAACTGCATAACAAATATGTGGCTAGTTCTTAGTAACCAATTACTTTCTTCCAACTGGCGGACACATGAAGGTGTGTAGAGAGGTGTATGTGTGTGTGTTTACATTACAAGGAATGCAATAAAAATTATATAATTTTGTAGTATTATGTTTACAATATGTCTTAAATGAAGTCGGAAAATTGTATAATTATTCAAACCTATAATATTTGACTATAAAGAACGGGATCTCTAAAGTGCTCTTGAATAATGCCAATATATTACAATAACTAAATTATTTGCTATAATACAATAAGAACTTCTGACAACAGTGCAAACACACTTACTCCTAGTGTAATCCTTATAGAGAATACACTAATCTGGAGAGTAGCCCACCCATTCCATCAGTAATACACTCACCGGAGCAGTCTATGATATTCTGTTCACTGAGACGAGCGAGATTGTTATGAGCCAGAGCAATAGCACCTTCCAGAGCTCCAGCAGCACTGAACGCGTAGGAGGCATTACACTTTAACTATAAAATAACAACAGCATACTTAAAATTAGCAACAACATACCTAAAAATAGAAATAAAATCATGAACTCATGCTATGAAACACAGCAGCAACAAAATTAACATTTTCTATCTGTCCTGCATGCAGTAAGTGTAGTACCTTTTCTACTGCAGTTACACAGGGAATAGGGCGATATTTCAGATTTTGCAGGAAATTTTGCCCTATTCTCTCTCTGCAGGAATAGATACTATGAAAAATTTGAAATTTCCTACTGCAGTGAAATTACAAAATATCAATTTTAATGTAGTGAAAATATAAAATAATTGTATATAGCTATATATATATATATATAGAGAGAGAGAGTTCTCTCAACATTGCCAATCACAAGTACTCTAGTTATGCCCCGTGGTGTGTTTCAGCACCTTCTTCTCACCTGGTCCTTCACGTGCACCACTGCATTGTGACTCCTCCAGTCCATCTCTTTAGGGAAGTCGGTCAGTGTCGGTTTGAATATTGTCATTTTAGTCTTCGTGGCATTGGGTAGGGTGGAGTAGCCCATGTATGTGTTAGTCCACTGAAGTCTAGTCTGTTAAACAGCAAAGTTACAAAATATAGTCAACTTGATTACAAATAGTTATCATTTATATCAATTGCTTTTGAGCTAGCAAGTGTCCAAACAATAATAAAATAAACCAAAATAAAAGCCGTTTTTTTTTCTTAACAATGTAAATATATAATCATTTGGTTGCTGGGGTATAGCTAATTCATCCATCCCTTATCCGCAATCTCTTTTAATCTCTCTAATCTCCATCCATCATCCTAATCTCTGTATATCCACCATCTCCATTCACTCACCATATCTCCGGTGGGATTCATCTTGAGGGTATAGCCGAACTCATCAGCGTGCTTATTGTGCTCCTGAATGTTGTTCCAGTTTTGCAACCAGACATAACTTCGCCGCTTTTCTTCCTTCTGGGAGCTGTACACCCTGTTGTTCTCTTGCTTCCACACATTCCATTGAGCTCTGGTAGAAGAATCAAATTCAAGATGACCGCAAAGGCACGTTATAAACAGCCCAAGAAAGCACACTACGGATGGGTACTTCATATTCTTCAGTCTGTGGTCGATTCTTGCCGAAGAGGTCTTTTCAGTTACACTCAAATCCCCACTATATGGAAACGAATGCTCAAAGCCTCAACTTATGTAGAGCACCATTGTTATTGTGTGCCAAGTGTTTATGTTATAATTCAGTTATTCTGTTTGTCACAGCGTTCTTGATAAAGACTTAATGGGAGGCATGACAATAGATTGTATTCATGACCCACCGCAGTGTGTTAGTTTAGATGATGTCAATGATATGACTAAATAGTCCAACCCTCTCGCTCTCAATAATTTGTTACTGTCCTTGCTTTTCCTCAGAAAAGCCATGGCTATCTACACACAGCCCAGAGAGTGTAAAAGTCATACAATTGCCATGTCCTGTCAATTGGCATGCCTTCACCATTCTGATCATCTGACTCCTTGTGTCAATATCACCTCCCTCAATTATGTGTTCAAGGAAATTCCTTTCAGGTGTGGAACTAGCTGGATGTAAAGTGCAAACAGTGCCATTCATTCATTATGTTATGGTAAGAATCGTAGTAGTCCATTGTTTATATACATCATCACCATTTTACAATGAAAGACTATTTGCACCTCATTAGCGCTTTCAAGATTTTGAAAGGCAGAATTTAGCGCAATATAGGTTATAAAGCATTGAGCATTATACTGGCATAATAGGGTACTTTAGGTAAATTACAGCAATTGTTAGCTAAAGATTATGTTATTACACTTTAGTATTAGCTAGTAATACACTTTAAATTGCAGGACATGCTGCATGAAAACTGCCGTCTTTTGTAATGAAGAAACACTCCAAGTACAATCTTACTCTGCTGCTCCTGAAAGATTTTTTTCCCTTAATAATATTGATGAGGATGTTTCCAAGATTTTAGCTCAGAAAATTATGTGGAATTACTGGCTATCATACAGTGTAATGCATTGAAAGTGTGGAAATGGCTAAACTAAAACAAAATGGGTCAAGGTTTGGAGCAAACTAGGTTGAAATTGAGAGCATTGCATGCCAAAAAGAAAACAGGTAAAAATCGTGGCAGAATTCAGAAAGCCCTACAGCTAAGAATAAACTCAGTTACTGTGGTCATGGGTTGCATGTATAATTTAAACTAACACTTAATATTCATAATGGTTATTGGCTGCATTTAGCTGTTTTGTAATTCAGCTGAAAGCTGAGTTGAACTATTTAGTGACCCCCCCCCCCCCCCCCGCCCCCTCACAGCTAAGAGGCTAGCAGCAGTGAGATTATATAAAGTGTGAATTTAATAGAATTTATTTAGTTAGTTGTGTGATATAATCTAATCCTCATAAAAGACAGAAAGACAGATATATTTCCCCTAGAGACCACAAATCTACAGTCTTATGTGTACACCAAATGTTTAGAGGATGAATGGCAACACTATTAAAAGAGATTGTTTAGGTTAAAGTTAATAGTGGTAGTAATTCAGTTTCACTTGCAGCCTTTTCATTATACTAAGTGTTTATTTTATATCGAGATGTGATAATTTCAGAATCATATCAAATCTTAGCCTCGCTGAAGAAGAATCAAACAATCAGACAACAATACTAGTTATTAATACTATCAAACTAATTCTCTAGTAGCTTGAAACAGTAAGCTATAAATATGGAACTTAACTACATGTATAATATTCAAATGATTCTGATATTTTAAATGTTGATCTATTTTTCTTGATAATGACTACAAAATACACAAAGTGCATACTTAATACATTGAATTACATGTGCAAGAAATAACACAAATGGCTACAAGAGCTATCAGATGCAGTAGGCGGTGACAGGATATGGTAAAAGGTGGCTACACCTGTGAGAGAAGGAGTAGGTGAGAGGTTAGCTAGGCTTCACAAGGTCGGGAAGGAAGCATCCGAGGCAATGCCGCACTGGTTGTAGCCATTCCTGGTCATGAGGATGTAACCACTCATTCCCCAGTTCTCTCCCCAACTGCACAAATATTGCAATCATAAGTATGCATGTCAGAACAACATTGCTTGGTACAGCTATTGCTAGGGAAAGCGTTTCAAATAGTGCACACTCTATGTCTTTGTGTATATCATGTTGAATGATAATTATGATCAGCGACAAAGATGTTGGAAGCAGACACATCTACATAGGTACATCTTGTCTGTTTGTGGAGTGAAATATGGCTTAAACATGCAATCACCATACCTATATCACTTAGTTCACAATTTGATGGTCTGGTGTCAATCAGGTTAGTGTGGATTACTAATCGTTAACTACTGGCACAAATAAGCAAGAGAGATAGTAATAATAGTGGCAATTTTTTATTCATACTTGGCATTTGACTTCTTGCCACAGTCCACCATACCTGTGGTAAGAATAGCACAGATTTTGGCAGTTCTGAACTACTGCAGCAAGTAAAGTGAAGCAGCATCTCTTACAATGCATAGCATACAATTGGATAGCCTAACTGTGATATATATATATATATATATATATATATATATTATATATATACATATACACATTTCTTATAAAGAAACGAATCCAAAGTGAAATAACAATATTTTGATAATTACAGGAAAAAGAATGAGAGTATTATTGCTGTATCTTTTTTCCAATGATTCAGATATTTATGGCTGAAATAATCGCTAATATTTTTTTAAATAGCCAAAAGCCAAATTTATATTGAAAAGTTATCCCAATGTTGTTATAGCTTAAGTTCTCAAGGATTATTAAGTACAACTTTGGCAAGAAGTCAAAATGTCGGTACAAACAGAGGAAACTTGGTATCTCTCTGGTTGATGAGTTTATAATAGCATACCCGTAGCTAGGGTTCGAGGGGTTCGGTCAAACCCCCTTTAGAGTGACCGGAAGTAATTTTTTTGCCACACCCCACATATAACTTCTGGAATATCGTCTTCCGTTCGATCGTGCTGAAACTGCGATTGAATTCTCTGCTGTTTCCCTAGATTTACTTCATACTCTGTATATGGATGGCCTAGTCTGAGTCCAAGTGACCTAATAAACATTCAGCTCCATAGCTACAAATTTTCGTTCTCACATTGGCATGAGTAAAGCTTTCTACGTTACATCTATTCTTTATAAAGTGTAACGTAATGCAGTTATTAATTAGTAAGAGTAATAGCACGGCTAAGCGTGCTATTCGATACTAATAGCACAATCAATGCACTTTTTTCAACGGATTAGAAAGGGAGCCATTGGGAAGTATCTGACAAATTTAAACCTGAAATACACAGATAGTGAGTGCACTATGTAGTGTAGTTACACTGCAAATGGTTAAAAAAAAGAAGCTGGCCTACTATTAGCGAGTGATAGCACGAGTAACCTGAGCTATTAGGGATCAGTAGCGCTCACAAAGCTATTAAAATAGAACTCCTATTCGCCTCGTGTTATTTTAATCGCGTTGTTCATACTATTAATTCCAATAGCACGGTTACCCGCGCTATCACACGCTAATTGTAGGCCAGCTTATAAAAACTGCACGAGACTACTGTAAGTTAAAAATCATTTACAGTTTGGCTACTATGTATAGTGCAGTCACTATCTCTGTACTTCAGGATAAACTTTCTCTTGAATTTTGCTTTTAATTGAAGGCTCCTCCTAATCAGTCGAAATTTTTTTGTCTAATAGGGGTGGAGCTTCTGCACTAAAGAATGACGTTATCTCCAACTAGAAACTACAACTGTACATTTCCAAGGCTAGAGCTGCATGCTTGCTCACTACCCTTTGCTATTTCACTTAAGCTACCATGGCATTTCACTTTGTCCCGTGATATTTCACTTAGTTATAGCAATTTTTCCAATACATTTTGAACGGGCAGTTAACACGCCATACTACTATTAAGTAACTTGTGGTACGAAAAAGGCGTATTAATGTTGCACTTTTTATATACAGCTCACGGTAGTGGTTAGAAGCCTGGTAACTCAAGGATAGTACTGCTTTTCTCTCGAATATCAACATTGTTTAGTGAACTTATAGTTTTGAAGTAGAATACATAGAACAAATTATAAGTTGTAGTTCACTTATCTTTTATTTTTTAATATTGTAGAAAAATTAACGAGGTAACAAAAGTAGGTGTGTCTTTTTGCATCTTCAAAATCCAAACCCCCATTGTGAACTTCTGGCTACGGGCCTGAATAGCTGCCCCCATCATTATAGGAGGTGATTGCCATTAGGCCAGTTGCCAGGAAAATCAGGCACAATAAAGCGCGTAGTAACAATTTAATCTACGGTTATAAAAATTGGAGAACTAAATATGTGGAGGATGTTGATACTGAAATGCAAAAAAAAAAAAACTGTAAGGGTCAGTGTTGTGTCTCACTTTCCTGTGCACGGTCACATATTATTTGCATAATGGCTGAACAAGGTACACATGTTTCCATTCATCTGAATCAGTACCTGTTCTTGACCAGCCAGTAATTCTTGCCTCCATATGTCCCATATCCAGTGACTAACAGAGAGTGTGTCAAGTATGTCGTGGTGCAACGGGACGAATCAAACACTCCGCTGTAGTAAAACTATAAGATAAAATGCTTTAATGAACACACTACATTTCAAAATGCAACAGCAATACACAATGACCTTTTCCATTCTATAAATTCGTAAAACCTAACTATCTTCAAATCTATTAAGCTCATTGCCAAATAAATGTATTAAAAAAATCTGTATCAATCAATATATTGTAACTCAGAGATCTTATACGGATCACGATATTTAATTATAGGTATGTGAAAATTGCTGACGGCAAGTAACATAGCAAAGTAAATGGATTAAGATTTTAAGTAGAAATTTATGCAGTGCAAATAATGCATGTATATTTATATGAGAATGTAATTTCTCTCTATCATCTTGATTTTAGTATATATTATATATATATTTTTATTTCTAGAGAGTATGAATGTAACTTATAAGATCACACACTTGATAGTGTGACTATCATGTAACATGAAAGAGAAAAGATTAAATAAACTTACAGTACATATGTCTTGGAACTAAAAGAAAACACGTGTCCAGAACTAAATGCAAATTAAAATACATGTGTCTGGAACCTAATGAAAACCTTATAATACTTACCCTTGGAAAAAAATGAAATTTTCCGAAGTACAGGATAGGGCATACTATTCTGCAGTCTGTCTTGAATTTATCCAGAAACTTCAGGGAAATGGCAGGACAGAGTGCAGAATAGCGCAACCCATCCTGTACTTCAGGAAAGTCCTTGCTTTCTAGAAGATGTGCCAGACCAATAGATCAAACTGCACAAATCCTGAGGCAAGACATTTTAGTTATTTTTTCCAGTGAGAGATGTGTCTAGAACTATCTATAATAGCTACATGTGAAGAACAAAAGCAAAGCCTTAAAATGATTCAGAATTAATCATATGAAAATCTTTTCTTTCCCATAGTCATTTGTTGTCGTTGTTTTTTTCTTCTAGAATATGTGTTTTATTTATTGCCTAATACTAAGGGGGGATAAATAGCATGTTTCATTAGCTGATGGATGTCTAATAAACTAAATAATCCATTTATACTAGATTTAATCACATCATATAAAACTTCTTTATGACATTTTTTAATTCACAACGAGATAACTGGACATCGAAGGTGTTAATATCTGACCTTGAAGGCATTGGATCTCCCATCCACTGATACAGCTATAGGACCGGCGCTGTACACAGCCGATATCAATGATGACTCATCACCGCTCGCTATGGCAACAATACCCCTCTGGGTGGCTCCTCTATAATCTGAGCTGTATATGCACTGGCTTTGCTGCATTGAAGGGAAACAAAAGATTATTACAAGATGTGCTTGTTGATGTATTATCTCTAGTTTTTTCTAGCGTCATATGTAATTTTGTCTTTAAATATGTCCTAGTTACTCACTTCTCGTGAGTTCACCCGTTCAATGTGAACACAAGCTTTTGTCACATGATATAATGTAGCTCTAATTTCATGTATTAATTCTTTTAAAATAATAACTGCATGTGAGTAGTATATTAGTGATAGAGGATTGCACTGGCTGTTGAAAGTAAGGTATATTGTTTGTACATCATTGAGGTACGCAAAATTGCGTATTTGGCCAGTAATCGGTTAAAGTGTATGAACAACTTATAGCATTGTATACTAATTGCAAATCACAACATTTATGTATATCCTCAAACTTTTCTTTAAACAGACCAGAAAATTAAGCTACAATATTGTAGCATTAACACATTACTCTTCAAAAAATTAACAATCTGTTTCAACTACTTGCTGTACTAATTGTCAAGCCATGTTTTATCAAGCCTACGGATTTTAACGAGACATATGAATACCAAACTTTACTTGAAACACTCTTACTAAAGTAAAAATCAGTTCCGAACTTCCAATTATCTAAACACTTCAATAAATAGAACACCCAAAATCAAATTGTAGTGCGAGTAGACAAAAAGAATTGCTCGACCACGCCTTCATTAGAGCTTTAAAATACATTTTCTGTAGTGTTCAGTTATCTGAGCATTTCAATTATCTAAACACTCTGAATCTCAACGTTTGGATAACTGATGAAGTTTTACTGCATATCTCACATAAACTTAAAAGCTCTCTCTTACTCAATTTCGCTTCAATGTTGTTAATTTTAATCACTAACTTGCTGTACAGCCAGAACCTTTGAGACTTCTCACAATAATGTAATAATGTTTGTGCTCATGCTTTTAGTTCATGAGTGTCGCAGTACTCTCAAGTGATATCTTACCCGTCCCATGTACGGATAGCTTCCCTCCGTGTCCACGCCCGCATTGTCAATGACGTAGGTAAAGGAGTTGTACACATTACCTCCACTGCACCCATAGTTGCCATAGGGAACTGTACAAATCACACAATTATGCATAGTTGAATAAACTTAGGCCATTTGTTGGGCATTGGTCAGGAAACAGCTTAAAATATAGACAGGGATTCAATGTACTTTAATAAGCTCACTGCAACCCAGCAAAGAAGTGTTCGGACGTTCATCGGCAAAATAAAAAATATTCATGATGTAATCAAGCACATAGGTTAATTCCTTTTCAAGGCATCGTTAACGAGCAAATACACTTTCAGTAGGTGACAAGTGAAGAAAAAATTGATTTGATTTATTTCTGAAAATCTGTTGCCCAATTTGCTGTCAAAATGTCGATAAGCAAATAACCAGTTTTAGCCAGAATTTACTGTATTCAGTAACCGATGTGGTACACTGAAAGAAAGAATGGCAAGAATCAAATGAATGCAATGTTGACAACACTGAAAGTGAATATAAAACTTCACATGATCGGACGTGTGTTGAGTGAGAGAGTGGGTCACGAGCTGACCTGGCATCAAGTTGGGCCGGTAGTTAGCTGTGAATAGGAGCAGAGACTAGTCATTCTCCAGAACACAGTGACGATGTGTTGCCACCATGTACCAGCATGAGCTGGCCACTGCCGGTCCATTTCTTCAATAGGAGCAGAGACTAGTCATTCTCCAGAACACAGTGATGATGTGTTGCCACCATGTACCAGCATGAGCTGGCCACTGCCGGTCCATTTCTTCAATAGGAGCAGAGACTAGTCATTTTCCAGAACACAGTGACGATGTGTTGCCACTATGTACCAGCATGAGCTGGCCACTGCCGGTCCATTTCTTCAACATTGTCTTACAAACTAAATTGTGTGCTATCAAGTTTAGTTCAACTCAAGGAAAATTTTTGTCAGCTCAGTGGGAAGCTACAAAAAAATAAAAAAAATAAACAGAACAAAGGATGCTTTCAAATTTACATTACAATAGTAACCATTTATTTGGTATTCCATTAAAATTTATATTTATATTACAAATTATGGTTAAAGTTGTTTGTTTATTTTATGAAAATAATAAAGCCTGAAGACAATTAACAAGTGTTACTTTAATAGCAATTTTTCTCATTTTAACAGCCAATATTGTTAATTAAAACTAAACCCGACATTTTGACTTCTTGCCGAAGTCCTCTTCTGGGGTCAACTGAAGAGGACTTCGGCATGATGTTAGAATGAGAAAATTTGCTATTATTATTTCAGCCAAGAATGACTGAATCAAGTGTCACTTTGCATTACCTGAGCAATCCACGATGTTCTGTTCACTGAGAGAGACGAAATATCCTTTAGAGAGAGAGTTGGCTCCTTCCAGTGCACCCATGGCAGCAAACGCATAGCAACTGGCACACACTCCATACCACTGTAACAGAGAGGAGGATAAATGGGAAGGGTGTGGGTGTGGTCAGGGAGGAAGGATTGGGGGTATGGTGAAGAATAAGGGATGTGGCAGGAGAGGGAAGGTGGGGGCAAGGTGAGAAAAAAGGATTGGGGGTTCGGTGAGAGAGGGAGGGTGTGGTGTGGTAGGGAAGGAGGGAGGAAGGGGTGTGGTAAGAGAGGAAGGAGAGAGGTGTGGTGAAGAATGTAGAGTGTGTAGGGAGGGAGGATGAGGGTAAGGTGTGGTGAGAGATGAAGGTATAATAAGTGATGGGGTGTGGTGAGGGAGGGAGAGGATTGGGGGTAAAGTTGGCAGAGGAGAGATATTAAGTTTCTTTTAAAACTGTTTATAGAATTTTTGTTACATGAAAGACTTCAAAAATACTAAAATATTTATCCATTGGGCATTGTCTTGCTCAAGTTCTTACTATATTGCTAAAGTAAAGCAGGTAAAAATTGTAAGCCAAGAAAAGTATGAAAAATGGGCACAACAAACGATCAAGATAGTGTGACATTAGATGTGTGAGCTGCTCACAGGATATGCATGTTCATGATACTCAGTACCTGGCTAAAGTGAAACAACAACTTAACACCAAACAACAACACTAGCTAAAGTGAAACAACAACTTAACAACATTAGATGTACCTAGCTAAAGTGAAACAACTTAACACCAAACAACAACAATAGATGTATTCAATAAAAAAAAATGTTTGGCTGTCACAAGGAATCGAACTTAGGACCGCTTATTGAACACACAAGTGCTCTAGTCACTGAGCTACAACAAGGTCTACAATAGTCCCTCTAATTCAATACCTCCTACCTGACTCCTCGCATTTAAGAACTAAAGGAGCACTTATTACTCTCTTCAGCTCATGGATTCCCTTTCCCTTTGTCTATCTACTACTCCTCAGTATCTCTGTCGTTTTAATCACCTTCAATTCCTTATCACATTCTACTGAATGTGACAACGCTTTACACCAACACACTGTGGCCCTTGATTTACCAAGGTTAGCAAACTAGAAATGCTATAGCACAAGCTATTTTTGGTTATTTTGTGTATTCTTTTTCATTAATTATTGAAATAGTTACTTATGTCAGCCTTTTTCTCATCTTGTTTCTATTTTTCTTGACCCTTGCATTCTCCTGCTTTGTCTCTGCCTTTTTTCTACCCATGATTTTGTGGTGGATTATAGCTAGCTACTGTAAGTGAGTACTCCTTCCAAACTCAGTTCAGCATATTTATTATTCATAAATACAGACACACAGTTTTTATAAAGCAGGGGAAATGAAAAAGGGGAAAAAAGGGGATATGATAAGGTACTTCAAGGTCTGGTTTAAGTGATAAGTGTGCAGTGTGACTGCAAAGTTGAGGGTAATGACTATGCCTTACCAACACAGCTCAGCTCATGAATTATTCATGAATACAAACACTGTCGTTGATTACCACTGTTGTTGTTACCGACACACAAATGTATTATAATACAGATTCCAGCTGCAAACTAGCACTAACTTAATGAATGTTCCCTCACCTGATTCTTTACGCTGCCGACCGCCCCTTTAGTTCTCCAATCCACGGTGTCAGGATAGGAAGAGTTGAAATTAGAGGGGCTGTGATAGACCCTGTAGTTCTGTAGATTGGCTTTCTCTTGGTCAGTCATTTTGATATTGCAGTAGGTCGAGCTGGCATACTCTTTTTCAGTCTGAACACAAAATATACATGTAGTGATAATGAGATTAAAGGTTAATGACACTAAAAACAGTTGTAATGTCAGTCTTACACTATCAGCCTATGGAATCAAGTAGCACAACTTGCTAGTGTCATATTTTTCTATTGGCTAATTACACACCTTACTATTAATATTTCAAATCTTTCCATGTTGTGTCAAGATATATAATTTATGTAAAATGGAACATGCTCTGCTCAGTACTATCATTATGCTATGTCACTTCTTTTGTGTTAAATCCCCCTCCCCCCTACCCCTAGAAGAAAAAAAAAAAGAAAAAAAGAAAGAAAAGAAAATGTCAGAAACCCTGGGACACAAGGATTTATTACATTAATACATTTTACTCACACTTTGAGGCTAAACAAACATCAACTAAATATTTAAAAAAATTATATTCTATTAAGGACTTACCATGTCTCCTAAATGATTCATGGCCAACTCAAAGCCAAAGATGTGTGCATTGGCATTGTGCATCTCTATGAACTTCAAGTTGCTAAGCCAAGTCAAATGCCTCAGGAGTTCGTCGACCACGTCTGTGTACTTCTTGGAGTGTGTCTGCTTCCAATTCTCCCAATCCTCTTTATACTTGAAGCTGACATTTAAATCACCATACTCCAGTGAGTATGAAGACTCTAAACTCCTTCCTTGTAAGAAGCAAACAGACAAGACCAACCAACAGATTTTCTTTCTAGATCCACAGAACATAGCAGTCTGATTAGCTGTCTCCAAAGATAGCTCCAGTTGTCTAATAATTTTGAAGATCTTCAGTCAGTTTCAGCACTTTAAGTAAATCCACCAACTAAATTTTAAGGTTTCACTGGAATAAAAAAACTACAACCAACTTGTAGTTCAGCAAAACAGTATTGGATAGCTACAGATTTTTCACTGTAAACTTCCTTAGCCGTTGACAAGGAATTTCTTTCCAGGTCCCTTCAGAATAGGCAATAAGTTTGTTAAGTTTGTCGGACTACAGAATTTCGGATGCTGACAAAAATTTACAAAACTTGTGTGTAGTGCCGCTCCAACCTCGTGAGCTTGCGCATGACAGTTCATTCGCGTTTTTTCTGGACACTTTACTAGCACAGCAAAACAGTTGTATGGAAAGGGATCGTTGGCACCAATAATGTCGACCTTCATTTCCACACAGTGACCGTCAATTTCCGGGGCAGGAGGGGTTTCTGATCAAAAAATATTTGCATAGCTGTTTTGTGCACCAACACACTGGCTACTGGGCCCCCGTGTCGTTACTGAACGGCTCCGTCCCGTTCGGATTGCAAGACTTTGGAGAGTGGCGTTTTCTGGAGACTTAAAGTTGACACTTGCTGCTTACGAGGCGAGTCCAGTTCTGAGCTGCCCGCTACTTGGTTGCTTGGAGATTACTTCTAGTGAACTTTTGTAGGCGCTGGGCTCTACTACTGGCGAGCACGCAGCAGCGGAGAGAGGTACGCCAAGTGTTGTTTTAGTGCTCTGTTGAGCTTTTCTTTTGTTAATGTCAAAAGCGCGAGAAAATCTGCTAGTAGTATGAGAAAAATGGCACATGAGCTGGCTGGTTCTATGATAGCTATGTAGTTTCAGCAGTAAAGATGGCTCCTCATGGGGTCCTGTACTTCAGTGAGCAAGCTTGAGAGATCATCTTGAGACCTTGCAAGGAAGGCCAGTGTTTTTGTTGATGTGTGTATTTGTTGTGTCCTGTGAGAGAATATAGAGCTATAGTACTAGACTTGCAGCAGATTATAATGTCCAGATGAAATAATATAAATCTATGCATGTATGGAGTTGTCCTTGTTGATGCCATGAATGACCGAACGGTGCACTTATGGTCTGAAGTGCTGCCTAGCGTCCCAGTCTTGCTGCTGGGGATGGTTTGGAAAGGAGTACTTAGTCGTATGCTAGTTGTTAATTTCTTTTAATTTCTCCATTCTTCTTAGTGAGGAATGGAGGGGACGAATGTGTGTTTGTGTGTGCGTGCTAATGTGTGTATGTGCTTGCATGTGCGTGTGTGTGGTATGAGCTCAGTGCAGCATGGCTGTTTATCGTGAAAAAATTAATGATTTTATTTTATTTACACAAACATTAGCATGACATAATCGAGTTATTTCTCTGAAAAAAAAAATAGATTAATTTTATTTACACAAACATTAGCATGACATAATGAGTTATTTTTATCAGTATTGATGAATTTATTTAACGAGGTGTAACCAGTCCGTGGTGAGTAAAGGTTAGAATTAACTAGGTTCAGGTAAGTGGAGGATAGCACGAAGTCCAGGAGTGGGTGGAGTGAGGAAAGTATTCATGAATAGTCCGTGAGCTGAGCCTTGTTGGTAAGGTATCACCTCCACAATTATAGTCAGATGGATTAAAGAGACAGAGAAGCAGGAAGAGGTTGACAAAGGAGGAGAAGAGAATCCTGCCACTTTATTCCTACTTCCTAGTATGTACAATCAAGCGGCACTGTGTGGTGAAATACCTGCCACTGTAGTAAACCATTCCTTAAGTAGGTACTCACTCTTTGTGTGTAGAGGTAGAACCAGCCAGTGGGAGGAGATGGTGTGCGTCGTTACTTATAAACAAAATGTAACTGTTCACTCAAAACATAGTCAACTCTTTTTCTATTTTAATGTATTAATGTGTGCAACTTCTCCCTTACTACACGCTCATCCCCCCCCCCAAGTGGGTGTTTATTTGTAATGATCTACTTTCAACAGAGGCAGTAGTGAGTGGGATGGAGATTTATTGAAGCAAGTTTAGGAAGTTTTATAGGAAGTATGGTTGTACCAGAAATGAAATCACTCCAATAATATGTAGTACATACACACACACACACACACACACACACACACATACACACATACATACATACACACACATATACATACACACATACATACATACCTAGTAGTAGTCGCACATTCTCCATTGTGATTTTCTCAACTAACTCTTTCCTGCCCATCTCTTCTTCTATCTCATTAATTACTTATTAAAATTATGACCCCCTTGAGATAGTGAAGCTACATGTAAATCACACCCCATTAGATTAATTCCTAAATAAACTCCAGTCTCCCCCGCCCCCTTCCCTCCCTTATTAGTTTTTTTTTTTTTTTTTTTTTTACTTTTGGAGGTAACGAAGCTGTGGGTGTGGTTGTTTGCTAAGCACCTGTATTTCTCATGCTTGGTTACTAGTGTATTCACAAACCTTTAGTATAATGACATTAACAATACTCACAACAAAAACCATAACAACGATAACAGTTAACACTACCCAGGTCTCCGTGATTGTTTGTTATGACAACCAGAGAATGTCGTCCATATTTATTTGGTTATAATAACTGTCCCTTACAGGTAGGGGTGTGGTGCACATCAAAGTTGGAGGACTATTGTATTTTGATGATGTTCCATTGTTCTAATTATCGACTACGGGAGACCACGGAATCTTGCAATTAATAGTTAACTGTAGTGTATATGTGTATAGGTTATATCTGGAGGTGTAAATCCCCTATGGACTGAACAGAGAGGTGCAACTGACTTGAACCATTGCTCTAGGCTATAGGAAAAGCATAGAAATATTTTTTGAATGAACGGTTCCCTTATTCACCTCCTAGGAGGTGGGTATGAATATGGTCATCGTGAATTGAGCAATCTGATTGGGTTGTTGGTATGCGCCACGGTACAACTATGTAATTCTATCTACTGTGCATAAGTGCAGTGCTATCAGGATCGCTGATTGAGATGTTATTTAATATGGAGTATTTCTTAGCAGCTGATTTCCCTGCAGTTACCCAATCTCTTGCGTCTTTACTCTCCTGGCATCTTGTGTCTCATGTTTCCAACATCCTACGGCTAAACAGCTGTGAGCGGTTTACGACATGACTGTGGGTGTGGTTATTAAATTGCTCAGTTCTGGTCTGGTATGAAATGTTTGCACTAAGGAAGGAGCTTGTCTGGTCCTGAGTGTAATGTATAGGATAATACGCTTATAGGCTCACTTGTAAAACACCATTTTGTTTAAACGATCTTTTGAGATACTGCTCATCAAGATTAAGATATCAAGACACCATGAGCAAGTAAAATGGTACGTGTAAATGCTGTATTCATTAGAGAAGAACCTAAACAGGCCAGAGACGCACTCACCGGTGTGCAGTAGACCCCACTTCCAGCTCTCCGTGAACTACCCAGCAAAAAGCGAAACTACCGCAGGAGCAAGAAATTATTTGCTCACGTGATTTACCAGCTTGTTGTCTCTTGTCAATTGCTTTCTTCCTCCAAGCATTTTCCATTTCTGAAGGATATGCGGAATTAACCTCAGGCTGTTTGCAATACAACATTTTTAGTTCTCAAAGTAAACAAGTGCTAGTGAATTGAAGGAGTTATAGGATAGTGCGGAAACTGGTAAGTTTGAACTCGGCTCTGCTAGCTGGTCAGATAGACTTGCACTAATCTGCAAAACATTTCACACGTCCAATGTAACAATCACATGATGTACAAATTACATGCGCTCGAATGAACGCTTCATTAAGTACGTACTTAAGCCAGCAGTAGCAACACGTCAACGTGCACCACACACACACACACACATACATGCACAAAGTCATGCACACTCGACACACATTCACAAATACTGTATACTTACACAAGCACACATACATACAAACACATGCATGTACACGTAATTGATGTCAAATGTCTTAAGTGATCATTTATTTTTGGTGTTTCGGTGAAAACATTACAGTAGTCCAGAGTGGATGCTTGTTTTTAATGGATTTTTAGGAATGTGATTTTTATTTTATTTTAAAGCTATCATCTTTAGTATATGTTAGCGCATGCCACCTCATTTAATCCTCCGGGAGATGTTAATTAACACTGGAATTAGCACATATTTACATACATGTACATTCACACATACATACGCAGACACACACAATAGAGACTACTGTGGTTACATGACTGTCTTCTGCTATTGCTATGGCAATTTTTTGATTATGTAAAACTCGACTTAAGATAACAACTCCATCTTATTAGATGGTTTCATTGTTCCTGCCAGACACGTATGTGGTGTGCGAGCTGAGACAGCCAGCTGTCCTTTAACCCACTGGTATAGACATGGGACCTGTCTCATTAGTACCTCAGGTGGGCACTATTGGGATATTTTTTCGAACCAAACTGGGGTCAAATTTGACATTTTCAAAATTTCAGGGGGTTTATCATTTCCATAAGTTGTGTGGCAAATGTTGAAGGCCATGATAATTTTCAGTAGGGTCAAAATCATTTTCCGGGACCAAAGTGCTCCCTTATTAACCAAAAACATCCCTGCACTATTAAAGTACAGCAGCTGGTAAATCATAATTAAATCATCGTTCTTGGAAGTTAGGATATTGGTTAGGAGGAAGGAAGCTACTTGCACAGCAGGGGGAGACTTGATTCAATAGGGTGTGGCTAGGGCGTGGTTAGGATGCCAGTCTATCATTAGTGTGTGTGAGATATTTATTACATCAGTATAACTCCCTCCTCTCTCCCTCCCACTCTCTCCCTCCCATGACCTCGTGAATCATCATGTATAGAAGTGAAGTCAGAATGGAAATGAAGTCCACATTATGTACAATAATATTGATTTTTTATTCAATCAAATACTTTTTTTTTTTTTGTAGAATTTGCAATTATTTTTTGTGCATTTTCTTGTAGATACTTCCATTAGCACTGTGCCTGTGAGAGCAGCTACTTCCTAGTCCTAGCCTCCTTCTCTTCGACCTCTTCAATTCCGGGTCCCTGGCATAGTGAGATCATTCATGGCCGGTACGTTCTGATTGGGGTGGGCGTGGCTGGTATGCGGATCAGGCATCATTAATATATAGTGTGGGTGTGGCTTAAGAATGGTATATGACTTGATTGTAGTGGGGGCGGGGAGAGTAATTCTTATGTGGTTGAACTATGGGTGAGGGGCCCACATTGATAGTTAATAGTGTCCCTTTACCGCTTGCCGGTAGAGTATTGTATGTACATGTGTGCATTTACTGGGAGCATTTGTCAGTGTGTGTAGTGAGGGGATGACAGAGTGTTTGTTTGTGTGTCCGTGTGTGTGTGTACTGGTCACATGACTACATGTGTATCATGTGACTTCAAGTGTGTGTGAAATGGAAAGTTATAATTGTGTGTGTGTGTGTGTGTGCATGTGCATGTGCATGTGTGTGTACATACTTTTAGGGAGTTTTGAGAGATGAGGTTTTTTTTCAAGTAAGTGACGAGGTGTGCAAGTGAGAAATTATAAGTTAGAGTTTCTGTACATCTTCATTATCAACTCTGGAGGCTGGAGGCAGGAGCTATAGGTTCCTGCTAGTTTGTATGTGTGTGTGTGTGTGTGTGTGTGTGTGTGTGTGTGTGTGTGTGTGTGTGTGTGTGTGCACATGCAGGTGTGTAACTAGATAGTAATTGACTACCTTATTCCTAAGACAAACTTGTGAGGACCAGACTCACTATACACACATACACACATACATACACACACATACATACATACATGCATACACACATACATACACACATACATATACGCATACTTACTGTAGTACATATACGCATGCACACACACACACACCAAGCTCCTACCATGTCTACCGTCCACATGGTACAGTACATGCATGCAGTCAACCATGTCATCTTTAGAGTATATACATGTATCGAGCCAGTCATGGCAACTTGTCATCTGTCTAGGCAGTCACCAGTATTGAATAAAAGAGTAGAATTGGGGACTTTAGTAACGTGCGCAGACAGGCACGTGGTGCCCCCAGGCACATGTCGGCATGGCGATGCACAGCAAGACCTTGTGTCGAATCACTGGTAACAATTATGTAACTCGTTAAACTCGGAACTCTGTATTGGACCAATCAGATTGCCCCAGTAGAGTGAGATAAATCTTTTCTTCATTGCACACCACCTGTGTTTCTGGTAAAAGATGTGCTCTGTAAAGTGTTTGTGTGTTATTGAAGACTGGTTAGTCATGGCTGAGTGGGTTGGACTCTTAGAGATGTGGGTTATTCGATATGCCTGGTTCAGATATGTATCATACATCATTCATTCACTTGTGTATATTCAAGCGGTTCCTGTCAGTTATGGAAGATAATTTGAAGATGAAGGTCAGCTAAAGTGTGTATTTGTAGGGGTATTGTATTTTAGTATTTTGTTGGCAAATGTCACTATGAGGATTGTTCATTTTCACAGGGTGGGGGGCAAAACCCATTTTCAGGAGGGGCTAAATGCCTTTCCCCCCTAGAAAGGCCTAGAAAACTTCCAGCAGTGTATGCATGTTAATTAAAGCACTTCTGGACAGAATTTGTTGATTGATACTGCTAATTATGCAAGTCAGCTCTTTAAACTAACCATTTGAATCTTTATGCAATAGTTTGTAAGTCTTTACTATCAGAACTGAACCAACATCCTCTCCTTTTCCACGTGTTCTAGTGACTTCACAGCACAATCCCCTATTTAGGTACAGCAAGCAAACTATGTAACTCTCTAACAATAACATATGGTTACCAAATCTGCAGGTTTGGTATGTACATACGTTGTTTGGTGGGAAATAAACATTATCATGGAGGGGCGTGGGAAGGGGTGTGGTGAGGGAGGGGCGTGGAGGGGGAAGGGGGCGTGGAGAGGAAGGGGCGTGGAGGGGGAAGGGTGAGAGAGTGGAAGACACACATGAGTGTGTTTGTGTCTGATGTCCCACTTCAATGGGTTGAGATACTCCACTGGGCGACCATGTAAAGATAAGTCTAGCCAGGTTCTCGAGGGGGGGGGGGGGGGGGGGGGGTGGAGGGATGACTTTGGCTAGCCAGTTTCTCCCTGAATGATGTGACATGATTGTAGCTATGGAGTGGAGGGAGAAGGATCATGATGTGATTATTTTTGGGTTACTCATTTTCTTAGAAAGGATGAGATTATTTACAGGTACTACTAGCGGAACAGAATAATGGGGTTGAGTGGAATTGGAATGAATTTATGGAAGATTAAAGGACAAGATAACTGCAGGAGTACATATACAGTGTATGTAGGTGAAGATACACTACCATAAACACTTAGTACAGGTTATTATCTGCCCCCCAATTCCCTTCTTTAGAGGGAGAAGTTAAACCATTTAACAGTCAAGTCGGGTTTTTACATTGGACATGCTTTTGATTGAGCATGACTGTGGGCGTGTCATGTATTAGTGGGACGGTTTTTGTAGGTCTCTGTAAGCATTGCATTCCAGAGATAGTCTTGTTCATGAGGCGGAACTCACTGTTTGTGTGAATTCTATATTTGAGGGATAAATGGCATGCTCTTCATAAGTCAGCTGATGTGTGTATGTGTGTGCGCATGCACAATATATGTATGTATGTGTGTAAATGATGTATGTGCGTGCGTGCGTGGGTATGACTTAAATTAGTTTACCCTCGTTGTTTCTTTATCATTTTATCACCAGAGTATTATTAATTGGTGTGTTTTCCACACCTGCTTTATTATCATTTTATCACCAGAGTATTATTAATTGGTGTGTTTTCCACACCTGCTTTATTATCATTTTATCACCAGATTATTATTAATTGGTGTGTTTTCCACACCTGCTTTATTATCATTTTATCACCAGATTATTATTAATTGGTGTGTTTTCCACACCTGCTTTATTATCATTTTATCACCAGATTATTATTAATTGGTGTGTTTTCCACACCTGCTTTATTATCATTTTATCACCAGATTATTATTAATTGGTGTGTTTTCCACACCTGCTCTATCACTGTATTTGCTGAACTCTGACTTGAGTGAACTCTGACCTCACTGGTTGCCTTTTCACTCTCATTATCCTGCCCATCTGTTCCAGCCACTGGTGGTAAAACACTTCACTTGCAAGAATGAGACTATTGGGGACAAAAGTATGTGTGGAAGTCTACATAATTTTCAGGAAAACAAAGAAACTATTTTCATGGGGGGGGGGGGGGGGGGGGGGAGGATCATGCCAAGTTTTCTGGGGTCCTTTTACATGTGACATGAAATGGCACCTTTCTTGTAGTGTCACTGCCTTCATTATACAAGCTGTAGCAGGTGTTCATTTAGGGGTGGGCCCAGGGGGTGCTCGCTCCCTTTGAAGTCACTTCGCCCCCCTTGAAATATTCTGAAAATTTTGTAAGAAAAAAGAAGTAAAAAAAAAGAGAATAATGAAGGCAATTAAATCATGAGCTTTAATTATTGTCTTGATAGGGCCATCTCCTCTTCCATCTTAATTAGGTATGGAAGGTGTGTTGTGTCCCTCCTGAGCGAGCGCAATCTCGCCCCCTCATAAGTAATTCCTAAATGAACCCCTATGCGTTGGTCCCATTCATCTGGTTTGTGGCATAGAGGATCCTATTTAGCAAGCAGCATTTTATCAACGATTCAGTCATTCTCGGCTGAAATAATTATAATAATTGCAAATTTTTCTCTTTTGAACAGCCAATTATAGTTAATTATAACTTACCCGACGTTTCGACTTCTTGCTGAAGTCCTCTTCAGGGGTAAAATCGAAACGTCGGGTTAAGTTATAATTAACTATAATATTAGCTGTTAAAAAGAGAAAAAAATTGCTATTAACATTTTATGAATATGTTTAGACTGTGCTCCCATTACTTGCCAGGTAGTGTATAGAGTATATACCCTTCTTCTTCTCACATATCCTTTATGGAGTACTAATGGCTGGAAAACAGACACTCACTGTTTACAAAAATAGATGACCCCAGTCCTCTCATGCCCAGTGTGGGATAGGGCTATTGAATTTAATAAACATAATAATCACTTAATCATTGTTTTTTTTTTTGTTTTTTTTAAATGTTACTTGTTACTCGCTCTATTCAAATCATCAGGTTATTGTATTTAATAAGATAATGTGATGTTGGTTTGATACATCAACTCAAGTCTTTTATGCTCACTGAATATTCTTTCAATTAAATGGTACAACAACAGGGTGATCCCCTCCCCAGTCTATTGTCAATATTGGCCTCTCCTATGCATGCATCTACTGCTAACTGTATAACACACTTCGTTACTTGATGCTGTTCAGGGCAGCATATAGAAAACCAATAAACATAGGAGGAACCAAATATACTTTTTAGATTTTAGGAGTGTGGAGAATATAATACCAGTACATTCTGTTGTGCATGAGAGATCCTTTACTGAAGACATATACAAGGGTGCTTTTTGTGTAGGGAAAAAGCCCTTCCACCCCTCCTCCCTCCCTTTCCTCATCTTAAGTACAGCTCTGTTGTTATTGAAGATATTTCTTTGTGTGAATTTTTCCTTTGTGTAATGTTTGTACATACATGTGTATATATGATACTGTCTGTTTTTGTCGGGGCTGACTGAGGTGGAGGGGGAGGTAAGGTTTCTGATGTTGCTGCTCCATGTTGGTTTGTGTGGGGATGCAGGACACATTCCTGAGTGGTGCACCAGTGGTCAGGCACAGGGTTGATCTTGTTTTGTTAGTGCAAGGAGGGGAGGGGGTGGTTGGTGGTGAAGGATATAGTCATGGCAACAGGTGGTCCCCAGGCATCACCCCCAGGCTACTTTTTAGCTGTACATCTCTTGCAAGTATACATACATTTATTTTACTATATTTTAATTTTTTAATTAAAATAGTTATTAAGAATACAACCTCTCAGTGCTGGACATAAAAGAAGAAGTTTGTGTGTTGTGGTGATATAAGACACGTACTTTGATGATGGCTTAGATTATGTGGACTGGCACATACATTCATACATACATACATACATACATACATACAGATAGACCTATAATGGCAAATGCTGTGTTTTTTCCCTTTTGTTTTACAAGTGTGATGGTAAACATAAGTGTTGCAGAACATGCCACAATCAATCTGCTGACTCATCACACTCCCTGTGACGTCCTGTTGCCACGCTGTTATGTATTTGTGTTGTCTATATACTGCTATTTGATTGTTTAAAGGGTCATTTAAGTGCAATGGTTTTCAGCCATGAATATCATTAAGGGCTTAAACAAGGGTAGGTCCTGGATGGTGTTAATTATATTCATGACCAATGGACCAGACTCATGAATCTGAAGAGTATCAGTGTGGGAAACAGGCAGAACAGACAACCAAGTGACATCTGGAACACACATGTGTTGCCCCTGTGTTTCATTGTTCTACATGAGAATGTGGGATTGCAAGTTAGATCTCTTTTGTTAAAGGGATAAATTGTTATGCCGCTCTACATTTTAGTGGGTCGAGAAAAGATTGGTACAGGATTCATGTTAATTGGTAAGGGGTCAACACATTCATAGGTACAATATCGGAGGGTACGTAGAATCTACTGTGTATGTATATGTTTGTGATTGACATTGGTGTATTGGCTGCTGTAGGCTATTAGTCTGTGAAATTGCCTCTCTTGCTGTCATATGCAATCGCATGTTGAGATATCTGTGCCGAACACTTGAATTACAAAGACCTGAGGTGCAGTTAAAGTAGCGACCCTTTACCTAACACTGGATGTTGTCATCATTATGCGATAGAAGGGAGAAGTGCACTTGGTGCAGCAAAGAAAACAGACAGAAGTATTGAATTATTTTATTATTTATTTATTTTTATTTTTGCCCAGTTCGATCTTTTATCAGGACCAAGAACTGACTGGGCAAGGTCATGTGATCTTTTCCAATATTCTTACATTTTGTAAATCCTTAAGAGGTGATAATCAGTTCTTTTTCTGTTGCAAGCGTAAAGTTCACTAAATAGAGGTAATAAATTCTGCTACTGATAAGCGCATACATTTCTCCTTCGATATTGACATATCTCAAATTGTAGCTAGTTCACACTTTTTTCAATCATCGGCCATTGTTTGTTTGTGTATTTGTTTATATTACTTTGAGGGACTTCTGCAAGATTTTTTTTTTTTATAGTCGGTATTATTAGTATCAAGAGAGTTTATTATGTATGTCTCAAACTATGAATATCATTATCTCAACATCCCCTCTTGCTTCAGCAAGGGCAGTGACAGGATGTGAGAGTTCAGTTGAGACTCCTGTGTGGGTAAAGTCATCATCATCATTATCATCATCACCAGTTGGTGCTGCATATGCTGTGGTAGGTAACAGTGTAGTCATAGCAGCTGCAATCTTTGATGATCTCTTATCCCAGTCAGGTCTGGTGTCCAGTATATGTTTCCTGTGGGGGCAAAGTCTGTGTCAGTCTGTGTCCGTGTGGTTAGAATATGCTAGTAGTCTTGGTGGAATGGTAGCTAAAAGAACCTGACCTTTGAACTCATTAACAATGGCTGCAGCATCGTGGATTCCTGTTTATTTTCGGTAGTTTTGCTGAATCATCATTTACACAGTGAGTGGTGTGGTAAAGTGTTAGTTTGCTATTAGCAGGTAGTGGGTTGGTAAGAACAAGGTACATGATGTTACAGTATTCTATGCTTTGCTCTAATAAATTAAAGAGAAGGGGTGAATTATTTTTCTTCAAGAAATGTCATTGGCTCCATCTTGCTTGTGTAAACAGTGATGTAACTGTCTCTTTGTTAGGCATTCAATCTGTACACAGTTAATACCAACCAACAGTGGGTCAAGTTTTTTTTCTTCCATAACAGACCAGAGCACGTATACCATAGACATTGTTATGAATTTCAATGAATGAGACTTGCTATGAAATAATGGTCTGTTCCTGACATCTGCAACTGATGAACACATTTGGGGGGGGGGGGGGGATCTCCCAATGTCTGAGAATATATGTTGATATGGAGGAGAAAGGCTGTTTTTTTCTCTTTTTTTTTTTTTTTTTTTTTTAAGATTTCAAGTTCCCCTTCCTTTATTAATTTTGTACAGTATTTTTTACAATTTTGCTGATTAGGCAAAACATGTTTGTAGAGCATGACGTATCAGTTAGCAGGCATGTGCAAGTTGAACGTATCCGTGATGACACACATTGTGTACCTGCAGGAAAGAAACTGTTTAGTCCACAATTTCTGAAATTGGTGCACCAGTTTCCAGTCATGTCTACAAAGGTAACAACTTTGAACTTGTATGGTAAGGTGGTGACATAACGACAAATGCCCTAACGACAAATGCCACAACGACAAATGCCAGATTATGCAATTGGAAATTTAGCTCACTGTGTCTAAACAAGGAACAAGTGGGAGAATGTGTGTGTTCCGTAGTGCTGGTTCATCTTCTCCAGTCAGTCCCTGGCAGTATATATGGTTTCTGTTGTATGCTGAAGGCTTTTTTGTGTGTGGAATGTTCTGATCTCGTCAGTCTTGGCACGACAGAGGCTTCCTCTAATTTATAACAGCTGCACTATTGCTGTGGAGTTGGAGTTTTCTTTTCTGGCAATTTTCTTTTGTTTTACCCAATACCCCTAATTTGGTTTTTCCTATTAAGGCCCACTCTCGCCCATAGGTCATATTTAGTTTTTGGTATTGTTTTTAGTGACTTAAGTATACTGAGCAGCTGTGTTGGCTGTTCAAATATTCAGTTTAGCGGAATACAATGAACGATTGTCACTTGCTGAGCTACATATAATAGTGTGAAATATATTTGACTCCAGATTTTTTTTTAGAAAGAGAGCACTGGGTGAGAAATAATGTATGCTATAATTGTGTATACATATTTACATGTACATACTGAACATACGTATGTGTAACTATGAATTGTACGTATGGTAAAGGGTTGATGCTCTTCTTTCCACTTCATGTACAGTATACTAGTGATGTGCTTGAGCACAAATGGCGAGCGAACCTAAAGACTATACTATTTTTATATGACTTCTAACACTGAAGCTACTGAAAATACGGTCCAGTTTTAAAATTTCGCATACACGGTAAAGGGATTTCAGTGCCATAGTAACAACTCTCTGCAACTGCTTGAATTGAAGGGGAAAAACAACAACAAAACAATACACGTTATTTAAACGTTTTCTTTGTGATATTCTTTAGCTAAGTAGTGGTTGTAACACACAATGCTTTGACACAACTGGACATGCACCTACACAGACTTACCTTCGCAGTAGTCTAGTGGACAATGTATTTTCAAGTAAATACTGTTGCGCACGGCTTATAACCATGACAAAGAGCGCATTGACTTACCACCGCCACTAACTGGAATAGAAATGGAAGTCCCTTAAGTTTTCAAGTTTTAACTGCACCCGCAAAAGAATTCAAAACGGTATACAATTCAATTTCTAGGGTGATACGGCGGGTACTGATCAATAAACCAGAGGATTCTGTTTAGTGCAATTTGGGATGGGGTCGACCACATAACTAACACAAAAACGCGAGGGTCAAAGTACAAAATGACATACGTACGTCCAAACATATATACAAATAGACAAACATCCCCGATTTTACCCCTGTAAGTGTCTCGCTCGCTATGCTTGCTCGCCAATTATATGTTGTTTATTTTCTATTACAAAGGTCATTGATATTTGACCTTTAAGATTAGAATCGAAGCCCCTGGCATTATTTTCAAGGTCTCCTGTCCATAATTAAGTTTCGTAATCATTCTTCAGTCGATGGTCTCAGTCTTGTAAATGCTGTGGGTGTGACACATTCTGCATGGAGTCGGTCGATCATGTGATGATGTGATAATAATGGACGACAGCTGTTAGCCTTTGTTCTTAATGCGGATGAACTCATGGACTGGCGATGCCAACAAAATGGCTTCTTGTACCTCGTCAGCTGATGGTAGGGAAATTCTGACATGTTTGTCACCATGCCGACAACCCACATCAACTTTTTTTTTCTTTTTCTTTTTTGTGCAGCTGGTGTTTCCATTTTATGAACAGGCTCCTTCATGTCTGTCTTGTCACGCACACACACACACATCCCCCAACTTGTGTGGCTTTCTCTTGCTGCTAGCAAGCACAGCAATGCATGTTTGAATAAGTGAGGTCCAGAAAAATTCAAATTTTAACTTGCCGTATCATGTATTGTCATGACAACCATTAATTTGATCAACATACTGGTTTAATACTTGTTTATTTTATTTATTTATTTTTAAGTTGGCTAGGGTGTGAAGTATCCATCCAATGCCATGTTTATTTTGTTGTAGTTGTTGTTGATGTTGTCCATTCCATTTGTAGAGGTGTATAAGTGTCTCCCTTTGCTGTTATAACACGCTATTGGCTATTAAGTTAAGGCTTGTTAAGCACCCCGTGTTTATTAAGCGCCGAATTTTGTTAAGTGACCATTTCTTACCGGCCTTTTGCACTTGTTATTATGCATTCTATGCGTTTTGTTAACTGCTGATTGGCATTCTGCCCCACTTTTCTAGCTATCACTCGTTCTAATCGCCCTTTTTTTTTTATTGAGTGCCCATTTCCTTACGGTTTGAAGTTATAAGTGGGGATGCGTAAGTGACTTGTGTCTACAGTATTTGCACATACAAAGGATTCATTAAAACCGGATTTCACCAGTAGAACCGGATTTCATAAAACCATATTTCACTGGTAGAACTAGATTTCATCAGTAGAGAACCGGAATAGACATTAATTAATGTATGAGGGGAGACAGGACTCTCTGTCCTACTCTATTTCCTTTCATTAGATCCCCAGTTTAACCTCAAGGAAATGGTGCAAGGAAATGAAAGGGAGGGAAATTTGAAATATCCTTTTGTGTTTCAATGTTGGTAACGTAGCCAGAGTAGTGGCTGATGCTTATACTAATAGTGCAGAGTATACTTTCTGTTTTTGTTTTCCGAATATAGGCGTGTGTGTGTGTAGTTTGCTGAATGTGTAGGTATGAAATAGAGTCGTGCTAGTTAGTAGTTTATATTTAAGTTTATAATTGTCTTTTCTTACTAAATGAAAACAGTAAACTATTCTCCAAGCTGCCGATTTAATTCTTTACTGCTTCTTATATTCAATTGTTAATTAGCAATGACATGACGAGACTGTATCACACTCTCCCTAGCTATGCACTGGTGGCGTAGCATAAGTAACATGTTAGTGCTCTCTTCCAATTCAATGGAATAGTTGCATGTTTAGCACCTTGTCACTATCACTATAAACATCTCGCTTCAATACATCTTTTTTTTTTTTTTTTTAACTATTTGTTAATGAATATCAAATTTCTAACTTGTGTAAGTCATACAAAAAGTTGATAGCCGTATAATCGTCCAATGCTTCGGCTCTGACGAGTTTTCTTCAGTAGACATTCTAAATTTCATGTGAAATTTCATGTGGATATATTTTTTCTTAAAACTTGTATCTTTTCCCTTGAGAGATTTGACATGTATACTACAATAAATCGAACAGTTCACTTTTGTGTGGGAAAAGTGTAAATGTGACCATTTCATTTAGACAGAACTCTGCGTGTGTGTGTGTGTGTGTGTGTGTGTGTGTGTGTACTCGAACTGAAAGCATTGAGGAATTTAATATGTGGAAACTAAAAATATTACACATAAAAAGGATTATCATAGAAGATGGTGGGACATAGTTTGATCAGTTTTGGCATATCGTGAAACTGTGGGTGCATACAGTTCCAAGTTGGCGGGAGGGGATTGTGGGCGTGGTTTCATTGACTAATGTAGGGACTCTAGATTTAATTAAATTCTCATGTCCAGCATACACATAATGACAAAGTACTTACAAATAAATGTGAAATTTGGAGGCTTTACACTGGTGTATGCACATGTGTATGTGTGTGAGAGAGTTGTGTGTGTGAGTTTGTGCATGTGTATGTACATGTTTGCGCTAGTGAGTTTGTGCATGCACACATGTATTATATTTCAAACACCTCCTGTTCCTTAGCAACTCGTCTTCTAGCTTTCTAATATTTGTGAATCTGCAGCTGCTAACTTTGTTTGTTAACTTGAGCCACTCTGAAGTTATTACCTAACAAGCCACAACTCTTTAGAAATTCTGATTTTAATCTTCTGTTAGTGAGAAGTTGTAACCCAATCTAGTGGCCCGCCCTTTGTTGGCTGTCTGGTGTGGTCACTTCATCGCTCCCTCTCTTCTAAGTTGGTTGCAGCAAGGTAGTGGGCATAGTCAGTTTAGTTTTATTATTATTATTATTATTATTACCATCATAATCACACTTTCTTTCTCATCCTTCTGTTACACTGTATTCTCTCTCTTTCATGGGCTTTTAAACAATACATAATTTTAAAATGTTTGTGCATTAAGCAAGTGGTCCTGGGTGTGAACCCGGTGACAGTCAAATATTTTTTAATTCTGTATTGTTTAAAATAAAATAAAAACCTGTGGAAGAGAGTGGATACATCTAGTCATCATAATTGTAATCATCATCATAAAATCATTTTAATCATGCTTGATTCTGCTGATACGAGCAGTTTTAAAAAAATAAAATTTTCGGGCCTACCCCAATCAATACTCCTATCTCTTAGTAACTATTTTATTAATTATAAAGGAGTCTTACTCTAATTTTTTAACGAGTGTGCAATAATTATTCGATTAATTTATACTTTACTGGCTTCATTATATTCTGAGAATCGCCCTCCCTTTGATAAAATTACTAGCTTGCAGTTTAGAAAGGTCTAATTAATAAGGCCATTACCTTCTGCCACTCACTCACCCACTCTCTCTCTCTCTCTCTGTGCTGGTCTCATGTGGTTCTGGAGGAGGTCCCTCAGCCCCAACAGTGGTACACTGTGTATGGAGGAATACTCTGAACTCTACTGCCCAGTGTCTACTTTCACTGAGTGGAACTCATACAAGTTTGCTTAGCTGGCTTGCTTGCCCTCAGTCAGCCTTTTCAGTGTCTTTGTTGCTCCCAGCTTCAAGTCATGTGGTATTTACTACCTCCTGAACTCAGAGTTCTCCTTTGAAGGTGCCTCCTACAAAGGCCTTATCTGGCTCTATATCCATAGAGCTTCAACTGGAGCTCAAATACCAGCTGGTGGTCTTGACACCTGCTTCCTAAAGTCCCTCCAATTTGAGTGAGGGGTGGGATCACTATGAATATCATTACCTGTGCACTACATGCAACTGACCTTTTACCTTTCCACTGATTGTTTGATGATGTCACTTCCTGTGCTGGGGGCACTTCCTGGTTGTGTCTCCACAGGGTATATAAGAGAGCAACAGCTCTGGCTGATGACTTTGGAGTTGTTCTTCTTTTGTCTTGTGCCTTGCTTGTGTAGTGGCTATACATTGCATAAGTTGGTAGATCAAATTTTGTTAGTTGGTATAATTAGTGATCACCATGGTTTTGACTGCACTATTTGGTAAGTACTGTGTATGTAGTTTATTGTCTCGATACTAAAGCTTTAAACTAAAAAGTTCAGAGATAGCACTAAACTAAAAAGTTCAGAGATAGCAGTGTTTTGGAGAGGGTTGGTACAAGAAAGAGACTCGAGTAGCATTCAATGAATGACATACACTTGAGTAGGATGGTTTTAAAGCTTTTTTTTTTTTTTTTTTAAAGTTTATAACTTGTAATTTCATTGATAATCTTTTTTTTTTTTTAGAGTTTCCTGCTAGTGCTTTGACATATGTTGGTAATTACGCTGGCCCCTGCTACATTCACCTTAATGGAGAAGCTATTGTTGTTCGTTACGAGACAGGAGAGGTCATCAATAAGTGGCCGTACAATTGCATCCGGCAGTTCCGAGCAGAAGACGAGACTGGAAAATTTAGTTTTGTATCTGGCAGAAGAGGACCGTACGGTGTTGCAGAGTATAACTTCAAGCTTCCTAATGAATCTCTCAACTTGCTACAGAGCGCGCTCACTAGTTTCACTGGTGCTCAGTTCAGTTCCGTGGCCCCTGGCTCCGGGTCGGGCAGCGAACAGCCTCAGCAGCCGTTGCCGCAGCAACCTTTGCAAGCCCCGCCTCCCCAGAAGCAATCAATTAATATTAGCAGTGCCTATCAAACTACACCTGCCAGGCAGCAGGTAAAGGGAAGTCGAACGGAATCTGTCTCCTCTAGCTATTCTGATGTTTTCAGTTCTCCATCGCACCACGCCTACCAGGCGCCGATCCCGGCACCCAATTCATCTTCCCCGGTGGTGCCTCCTCGACTTCCCCCTAGAGATTATTCCACGATGAGCCTTCCTTCCATTTCGACCAGCTCCGATCCAAACCACAGCCACACCCAAAGCATGGATGAAACGACCATGCGATCACTAACAAAAGATCGCTCCGGTTCCTCAAATGTAAGCACACTAAGCATCAATTCCACGGAATCGGGAACTCCTCCCTCTCTGCCCCCGAGGCGGAACTTGCGCGAGAAATCGCCGGAGAAAACTCGTGTAGCTCAGAGCGCCAGCTACGGTGACGTGAAGATGAATCAGTCGGGAAAGACTGGCAAGCTGTCCAAGTCAGCATCTGTGGATTCCATGAAGCTGTCATCAGTACCGACCAAGAAGCTCTTGGACAGGCTCAGAGACGTCACTAACGCATCTTCTTCATCTCTTCCGGCTCCTTTACCAGAGATGGAGGTGGTAGAGGATGAACACTTGCCAGAAAAGCCTAGCATGTAAGAAAATGAGTGGGCGGGAATGAAAGTACTAGCAAGACACATGTTTGTTGGTTATTAATATCACCTTCAGTAGGTAGTTATTGAGGGGAGGGTGACGGATTAGTGGGCGATCACCTTGTGTGTGTACATAAGTCTCTAACTCTAATAGTTTATGGTAAAGTGGTGAAGATATCATAAATGAGGAGTGTACAGTATTTATTGTTGTCATTATGCTCTATGATACAGCTTGTATAAAACTTATTGCGCACTAATGTTAATTTTTTTAGTCTGATAGTGTTGGTTGTTTTACTAACTTTACTAACTTCTTGAATTGGTGGATTCTAATATTTAAGTTAAGTTTTTCATTCTGTGTGTTTGTGTGTGTGTTTAGTGTGCATAGCACATCTGAGTCGGAGTCTTCTTTGGATACCATTAACTTGACAAGGACTCGAATGGAGCAGGACAAGATGTCAAAGAAAACCAAAGAATCGCCGTACGACCATTTACCTAGCGAGAAGGTAGACTTAATTAGTGTGCCGGCCTATACTACGGAGCTGGAACGAGACCTTGATCGTCCCTGTTCCGTTTCTCCCGATATGAATTTGCCCAATTTCCCTGAAGATGCGAGGGAGGTAACGGGTGAGGAGGCGGACCAAGGTTTGTATCGAAGTTCCCCGACGGTGAAGACTCGATCCATCACGCCTGAAAATGCGAAGAAAATTAGGAAAATGGCGGAGGAAGGTCAGCATCGACGAACACTGACAACTTCCAGAGTGAGTAGTGACGGAAGGATCAATGAGCGAGAGCAGAACGTGCACAATCAGCGCAGGGTGCAAACGATGAAGGAAAGACCTAGCAAAGCCAGGCCTCTTCTCCCCAAGGAGGAGACGTATCAAGTGCCACGCCCAGCTAGATCAACCAGTGATGACATAGACGATCATCTGGCAACCACTTCCGATACTTCTCTGAATAGAACTAGAAAGAGTTCCACGAACGGTAGAGACCTTTACCAAGTTCCGAGACTAGTGGACTTACAGCAGGACAGAGATATTTACAAAGTTCCGTCCAACCTGCAGGCTCCTCAGAGCAATGGGCATGCCCAGGACACATACAGTGTTCCTCGCAAGTCAAGCAGTAACAGCAACTACGACTCCCCTCGCCAGCTTCAGTCTCGAAGCCCGCCCCGTTTTGCTCGAAGTTCCTCTAGCAATGAAGACCGAAACGTCAATCAGGAGTCGCTAAACGGAGTCGAAGAAATGCCGACAAAAGTCGGGCGTATGAGACCTACAAGAAGCTTCGAGTCTCTGCACAGAATGAGAGTGAACACTTCAGCCGTTGATAGTAGCTCTCGTATCAATAACCGGCCCCCCATGGGGGTTTACATGGATATAGAATTGGACAAACCCATCCCTCCAGCCAAAAATGCGCCCCTCCCACCTTTACCTCAGCTCCCTGGAAATGTTGGTGCTCCGCCATCAAAGAAACCGGTCTCAGACTCGCTCTATTGTGAGATATCTGACACTAAGCTCGAAGAGAATCGACGGCTGAGAAAAGAAGCGGAAATTTATCCTCAGAGACGTACACCGCTTCAAAAGTTAAGATCAAATACACATGGAGATTTATCGGCAGCTTATCCCAGATACAAACCCACGGAGTCAGAAGGGTTGGCAAAGGCCCTGGAGCTGTCGGAAGAACAAGGATACGAGTTGTGCAGACCTGCCGGGGACTCTCGCGCAACTTTAGACCGCTCTTCAGTTGAAGGAGGTCATGCAAGACAGAGTAGCCAGCCAATTGAAGGGCGTGGTAGCAAGAATTTTTCACACTCTTCCAGTGCTAGTTCTATTCTCGGAAGCAAGAAGACACAGTCCGTTGGTGATGTAGAAGCAGTAAGAGCTATAATGGATGTAGATCCAACTCTATTAGGTTCCTCTACACCTAAAAATGAGGTTCTCACAGACGAGTATATTATAGTGACTGGAGCAGATATGAGACCTAAAGTGAACCTAAGCAACATAAAGATGCCCGCACAGCCAACAGCACCGAAACTTGAGGATGAGTATGAAGTAATGACTTCCGCTCGTGCCGAAAATATTGTCCAGAGGCAGCTGCAACGTGTCCAGTACCCAAGTCAACCTCCGGCAGTACCTTACTCTACCTCTTCCTGTGAATACTCCACGCCTAATCCCAGCCTATATAGTGTCCTGCCTTCCAACGTCCCAGCTACCACATCGGCTGTGCCTTCTGCTTCACCAACGCTGCCCAAAGATCATTATTCTATAATTCCGTTGCGAACGACTGAGGAACAGTCTGCCATGGCGGGCATTAATATGGATGACATGAGCCCGTGTGAAGACCAGCCTGTGTATGGGAATGTAATCAGGAACTCGTCGAGTTTGAGTACTTCTAGTAGTCACAGCGAAGGTAATGAGGATACTAATGGATTGGAATCAGAAGCTGGTAATGGTCAGCAACACACCGCTGCGCTCCCAGAGGGTGTGGCAGCTGTGAGAAATACAGACTTCGTCAAGACTATGGCAGGAAGTCCACTTGACACAATCGACTCCAATCAGTTGAAGTAAGTAGCTGGAAATAATTTATGAATTATTGGATTTTAGTGATTACAGTGGGAGATATTTTTCATTTTTAGATTTATTTATTAACTTATTATTAATTAATTTATAGAAATCAAACTCGTTCCCTTGGCAACATCCTGGAGGAAGAGAACCATTACCAAGTCCCTCCATGTCGCACACGCAGCAAGTCTCCGCCTAACCACACCTCCAGTCCACCGTCCTCACCTCTTCTCCAGCACCACGCATCCTCCAGCACTGCCCCCAACAAGAAGCACCACGACTACGTGAATCACATGATCGAGGACAACTCTCGACCTTCCACTCCAGAAAACAAATCTTCGCCTTCTCTGAAGCAAAAGAGACCACAACCTCTTCCCCGTAGTTCCAGAGGAGAAAGTTTGACAGACTCGAGCCAATCAAACTAACTAGCTGCAGGACAGTTTTGTTTACATTATTGTTTTTGTTGTTTGTTTGTGTGCCTATTTATGTTATGTTTCGTGCTAAACTATTATTGTCATCAAACTAATTTTTTTTTTCATCACAGTTGCTTATAAACAGCTAAACTTGTGTTAATTAACAAGGTGGATTGTGTAACCTTGGTGTGACATTATTGTGTCCAATAATAATAATAATGTTGCTGGTAAGTAAGTGTGACATAGTGTGAAGAGTATGAAGACATGCAAGCTGAACTACTGCATTTATGTGATGTAATGCGACCTCATCCACCTTTGGGTAAAGGGTTTTCATTCTGGCAAGGACTTGACATTAATTATGAGTCCAATTTCAAGCTGGACATTTAGGTAAAAAGTCCAACTGTAAAATGGTTCTTTGAATTTTCATTGGAACAATGCAGAAGTAGCTAGAAATACTGCATTACAGTAAAGTGTTTTATGGCATAGCAGGAAAATCTCCCAAACCGAGAACAATTTCAGAACATTCAGTTCTTATTGCATTGACTGCCTTAATAGGTGATTTTCTATTGGAGGGGAAAGCAGGAAGTTCACTAAGTAAAGTTGAGGGTAATTTGTCTGGTTAGAGAGTTTACTATCAGAGGTTCCTCCTATTAAGTAATTTAGCTAGCATAAAAATAATGACCAACATTGTTAGTAAGTCAAAAAAGCAAAGCACCACAGTTAGCTAACAAAAAAAGTTTAAAGTAGGAATGGACCATCAACATAGCTAACAGTTAAAAACATCAAAAGTAAAGACTAAGTTGAACATATTTTAAAAACTGTTCCTCTGATAGCTGAAAAAAAAAAAGACCCGGAATTTTCCACAATTAGATCACGTCTCTTTTTTGGTTCGTTCTACAAATAGACTGGAGCAGGAGCAGCAGCATAGCGATGGTGTCACCATTTAAACGGCGTAAAAGTCCCCGAGACTTTCCAGCAGCGCCTACAATTATTGTTGACTCAGCAATTCCCCGCGCTTTCTAAAATAAGCGGTCAGGCGACTTACCCGAATATGGCATATCACTTAGTGTATTAGAGGGAATCGCTCATAGGGCTGCTGAAAATAAAAAGAAATACTTGGTTATTGAGCAGTTATTTCTACACTGTACTGAAAATTTGTGGAAATGCAAGCTGCGGAATCACGTAAGAACATAATGTCTAGCTAGAGATTGTATATTTGTTCTTAGAAGCTATAGCTAGCAAATGTAGATTGTAGGACCATATAAATCTTAATCCTGATGTAGCCATAATAATATTTAATAGTGAAGATCAGTAGTATAACGGCCTTTGTTTTTTTGTTTTTTATTGCTGTTGAAATACAAAGTTAGTAGCTAATTCGAATCATAGGAAAGGATTAATTCTATCAGTTATGTCAATAATAGTGCTAATTCATATTGTTATAAACAGGTGAAGTATTATATTCGGCTTTTTACCAAGTCCTATATTATTGTGTAATTTCTTATGAAGCTCTGATATTTATTTTAATTATAGTTTATGTATTACTGCAAACTACTTTTTCCATGTAATTAGTTACTGCTAGCTATCTAATTCATGCTAAAAATTATGTTAATTTGTTTGAGGTAGTGTGTTTACTAAGTAATATAGTATTGATTGGTTGAGTCATTTGAACATTTGCATTTCTGGTAGGCTACAACTTAATGAGCAAGCTGTGGTACCACGGGGCCATGCAACAAAGGGAGGCTGAAAGCACTCTGCATGAATGTGCTGAAGAGCTCAAACTAAAGTCTACCAGTACGTGCTACTTGGTGAGGGAGCACAGAGGGACCCTTTACCTGTCGGTTAAGTCCGGCGCCATGTGCTACCACATAATAGTGCATAGAATGAGCGGTCCGAAAGGCTTCTGCCTGGAGGGTCATCACAACATCTTCCAATCCCTGGGAGAGTTGATGGCTCATCATCAGAATAATCCAGTCTATGTGGACGGTGGGGACTTCCTTTTGAACTGCTGCTGCCATAAAGGTGAGTATGGTGGTTGTGAAGTTCACTACTATTGGTTGTAGTAGTGCCCATTTCCCTCCACAGATGTGTTTATGGAGTATTGATTAATATGCTACTATTGCACACATGACCTTCTGTAGTAACAAGCACAAAACAGATGGAGGTTACTGAGTAAATGGGAGTTATATAAAAGTGTCAGATAATAAAAGTGGCAGGTTTACTGATAGCTAGATAAGATTGATGTTGAATGTGTGTGAGGCAAATCATTTGGTTGAAGTTCTTCATTTTTTTTTTAAATAAGAAGTGTTTCAAACCTTTGCTTAGCATATTTAAGTGTCTAGTGTTCAATCATTCAGTCCACATATAGCATATGTATCTTTTTTTCTTCTTTTTACCAAAAACTTCTATAGATGTATAGTAAGTGTGCAGCACAAAAATATGCATGATCAAAACTTATGGAAAAGAATACCAAAAAAAATGCCAAAGTTAATCGCTTAATCAGTAAAGCAAATAATCACTGGATAAGAATATAATGTTTCGTATTAAGGTCCATAGTACGGTTTAGTACATTATTAAGTAGTGGCAAATTCATTATTATTATTAATTATTTTCTGCAATATCAGACATTTATAACCAGCACTCCTCTAGGCTTTGAAGCATCAGGTTTAGTAGACGTACAATCTAGGTGTACAGAGATTATTGTTGTAGCTAATTGTTTTTTTTTCATCTTAAGAAAAGGAATCAAGTAATTATTTACTGCCTAATTCAATGATATGAACGTGCATACCACTAGTAAATGAAAATTAATTAATATTTTGGCATCTTTTTATCCATCTGAATAATAATTTTCAAAATGCATTTAATTAGTAAACAAAAAAAGTTACAGAGACTCCCATATCTTCCTCTTTTGTCCAAATTTTTTTTTAGAAATTCGAATACTATGTGTAAACAAGAACCCGACATGATTATCGGATGATTCCTAAGGTTTTATTTAACAGAAGGGTGACGGTCAAATTATGCTAACACACTGTTTGATTCTTGTCCTGGTATTTAAAAAATCAATTTCCCTGTGTTTACAAAGATCAAACAAGAGAAGGAAAAAAAAAAGAACAGTCAAAAGTCTACACTGACTGAACTCACCGATGTTTACATGCACTCTGTTTCATCTCATCGCTCCTTATAAGTACGAACTCTGTGGAACAATGTCTTATTGGTATGACACTGTTCCAAAAATAGAACATTGTTTGAATATGGTTACTACAATTTCTCACAAGCTAGTAGTCTGCCAGTCCAGCTATGGAACACAGACACGTCTTTACATGCACGTACCTTTACTCATTCACACTCACAAGTAGTATAAATGGTATGTAAACCTTTTAGAAGTATGTTATCTCCATATCTGTGCCTTTAATTAATATAATGCCTTTTATAAAAAAATATTCTTGGACTCAATGATGCTATTTATAACTAAAAACTATTGCCATTTAGGAGAAATGGTGTTTTGTGCACTAATAGTAATATCATTCTCTCTTCTTAATAATAATATAAGTGATTGGGGGAGCAAGTACCCTTCCACATAGTGGCACACTGGATGTATTAATATTTGCAAAATTATTGATGCAGTAGCATAAGGTATTGCATCGATTGTTATCAACCCTTGCTTTTTCCTCTCCTGCTCTCTTTTGTATGTGAACTACCTACCTCAGTATTTTCCCCCTCACTTCCTTCTTCAGTTCTTTCTTCTCTTGAGTCATTGAGTCCCTCCTCCTCCTTTGTCTATCTCTCATGTTTCTCAGTCTCGCTGTCCTTCTATCATAATTGCAAACTTAGGCTTAGTAAAACTTTTGCCTTCCCTCGTGAATCTTTAGTTACTATCTTTCCTCACTGCCACCTGCTTTTTAACTGTAGTCAAGTTGGCTTCGTTTCCTATTGCCTTCAACTAGATGTGATGACGCTTTACCAACCCAGCTAATGACGATGCTTTATGTAAATGCATCAGCGCATGAATTATTCAAACAAACACCATCATCATCATTACTGACAGACGGAATAGAGCAAATTAGCTTCAGTATTATTTATGCGTTACTGCATCTTCTGATATTTCGACCCAACAGATGTAATTTTTGAAGAACAGATACTTACCATGTGACTTGATGTGACTTTACTACGCTGTAATGTTTTATAGCTCAAAAGTTTATTCCCAAACATAATTATACAACACTTTAGCTAATGGTGATTCAATTCAAATATATTTGTATGTGAAATCCTATATCTAAGAAATGTATCTGAATTTGTAATCTTACAGCTAAAAAATGACTAGCTTTTTCTGGACTATTAACGTTAAAACCAAAAAAATGCTTTGCATATAAAAGGGCTTAACAGTGAGGGTTTATTATAATATGTATATAACATGACAAGCGTGGACCAAGCAGCATTTAATGTAATTACAAGAACTAGAGAATATAAAATGAATCTGCCCAGTAGAAATATGTTTCAGGATATTTTTTGTACTAATTGAGAGCTCAATAATTATTTAACACAATACATATAGCCAAAATTGCTCTTGCATTTCGCTATAAAATATAAACTCTTTCATTGGCAAGTTTATGAGTAAACTTTGAGGTTAAACTTCGAGACCACAGTAGAGTTGTAGCTAGCTATGCTAATGACACATAAGGCACCAGAAGGTGTATACACAAGCTATTTATAACCTGATCAAGTTTTCTGATACACTTAACCCCTTTCTTAATGGATGCCTTTACTACAGGCACACCTGTCTAGGGTGCAAATCAGCCAAAATTCTTATCGAAAACTTAGCTAATTATTTAACCAAACTTGTCAGTTTGTTGACGAGTTATGAAAAGCCAATGGTGAGATGAAATCAAAATGACATAAAGAGCTCTAGAGCTAAAAATAAAGACATTATTTTGAATTTTGAGGCTATTCTAGTTTGATCCAATGGTCCAAAATGCATGTATCATAGAGTACTTAAGTTGATGACCATTATTGTGACTATGGGCTTTGCAAGTGTGACATCTACTGGAGCTACGAACAGTTAATATTGAAGCTAACTGCATCACTATAGTGAGTGATCCCTGGTATGATTGAACTTCCAAGCTAAATGAGTATTGTTGTAGTGGCTCTATTAGAGGATGTGGCATAGCAATAAGTATTAGGACTCTATTTCAATGAACAATGGTAAGAGATCATCAAAAATATAAACTCAGTTACTTGGTTGGATGATCAAGTAATGTCTTGATGTACGAGTAGAAACAGTATGCTGTATATACTATAACCTGGCTGCAATGTAACCTGGTAAAAGTGATACTTTCCTGCCACTATGTGATTTTAATTTGTGCAAAGGGGTTTTAAAATAGTAAATTTTAAATAATTTTATGTCAAAGCAACCCTACCACCTACTGTTGCCTTTTGTGACAGAAACATTTTTACTTTGTCAACACAATTGTACGTCTACTCTCCAAGATCAGATATATTGATTGCTGTCATTGCTAGTATATCAGAAATAGCATAAGTTGAAGACAGCATCCATACTAATAAAATTTCCATGTATGCACACTACAAATGTTTGTTTGAGCACAAATCACAATTAATTAGTTCTAATAACATTAAAAAACTTATCTTTTGAATTCTTTAATGACAACAAAACTTTGAACATGATTATTTTACCACAATACTTACTGTGCATATTGTTCCATTTCTGCTTTTGCTGAGTCATGTTGTGCAAGACCGTCTAGAAGTTCTAAAATTGCGTCCCTGTTGAAGTAGAGTTGAGTTACTTGTGCGACAATGACTCACAATAATAGTTCTGAGAACACCAACAGGTGGCACTAGTACTGAATTGAGGAATGTAAAACTTATGAAACTAAAATGATGCAGTGTTTTATACAGTCAAAGAATGGAACGAAATATCGACGACAAAGGTCGGCGATAATGACAATAAAACTGAGCATGCGTGTGAGTAACGTGCGTGTTGTTAGCTAAATGAGTTATTAAGTGACTGAAGTGCTTGTCTTGTGGAGGAGGCGTGGAGCCTGAACAAATATGTAAGGCCATATCCATCATTATAGCCATGTTCAGGTATATATGAGCAGTTTCATCTGATAGAGTTGAGTCCAAAAACAATTGTCAGGTATATATATATATATATTATATATATATATATATAGATATAGATATGTTGGAAGTAGCAAACACTAGCTTCACTTTTATAAGCTCACTGTGTTGTTGTCGAATAGTATAACTGATTGGTATCCTGCTCACTTCTACATGATGAAACTATGCATCTAAGCCTAAACTATATTATGTAAAATGACAATTAAATTGAGGTCAAGAAACCTAAGCACTGAATTTTTTTTTTCATATACGTACAGAATTGTTTATAAGTTTTGTTGTCATTGTTTCATCCTATACATAGCTACTTAGTATGGTGCCCATGCCTGGAGAGTGACAAAGAGGAGTTTAATGTTCCTACAAAATGCTGTGTGGTATTGTGTTGTTAAGTTTGTGATCACATCTTGAATGGTTGCTTCTTCTGTTAGCTTCTTACCTAGAGCTAGAGTGATCACCTGGGAGTGCGCTTTATTGGCACGTGCTACTGTTATTTGAGTTATTGTTTTCTATGCACAAAGTAAATATGTTAACAATAATTGTGGCTACTTCACAGTGTTTATAATACTTAGTTTTGTTCACATTATGATAAAGTTAGAAAAATGAAAAAAAAAATCTTTTCGGCTACTAAAATTTTCATTTTCAAATTTTGTTTTTGTTTACTTGCAGAGTATGTGGCATACGCACTCAGATACATCAATGACTACAAGGGACCGTGCATCCTCCAGGTTCGTTCGGATGCTCTGGTGGTGAAAAAGAGTAACGGAGTAGCACTGGGGTCTTGGGCTTACTCTGTCATAAGAGAATTCAAGTTTGATGATATGGAGAAAAACTTCTTGTTTACTTCAGGTAGGCGGGGCCCGTTTGGTGTCGAAAACTACAACTTTGACCTTCACGACAGGATCTACTACAGCATCCGGGAAACTGTTAACTACATTGCCAGAGGCGGAACTCCAGACAATAGCCCACATCGATCAAGTGTCAGAAACCCATCCAGGTTGATGGAAGGCCTCCAACATGTTGGAGGAGGAAGCTTAGGAACGGGTGTGTCGAGAATGAAGGAACAACATCATCAGAATAGAGTAGACCACGATAATGAATGCTACGTACCAAGTATTGCCAGAAATGGTACTCAAACTCCGCCCCCTGTTCCCGCTCACGCTAATGGCCATCAACGACGAGTGTCACATGGCGTTTCTCCTGTAGTAAAATTGATTTCCCAGAACCGTAGCAGCAGTATTCCGGACTTGAGAGAAAATGTCACGAGAACCAATTCAACGAATTCAGCACTGGCCGCTCCTATCCATACCATCAATTTTCGCAGCAGTGGAACATCTAGTTCGTCTTCAACTGGTGGGGATACTTCAGTTTGTGATTCGGATGACAGCCTTGGCTTTGAGACGAATCCTCACAACACTGGGGATTACCAGGTGCCTCGCAATGCAGACGACGACCGTAATGATTATCAGGTACCAAGGCCTGTGGATGAAACGTATATGGTACCTCGAAAAGCACCAGAAAGTGGAGGGAAAAAAAACTTGGAGCACAGCTATGAAGACCCTGATATTATGTTTGGAGACAAAGTTAATACGATCAAAATCATAAGCCGTTTGCCTTGACTCATTGATTTAAAATTTTCACTCTTTTTAGCGTGGCTTGTCAAGCACTTCATCTTCACTGTTCATATTTTTATTGAACTTTATTAATCACAATTATGCCCGCAATGATTTTGTTACCAATTCATCTCATATTTCTACAGATTAGTTGTTCGTGTAGCTAGTACAAAGGAATCTTAATATGCTAGACTGAATGACTACAGCAAATCAAACTATTTGGCCTCTTGTCTTTTTCAAATAAGATTAACTATATAGTGGCTGGGTCAACTAGATGCTGTAACTCACTGTAGACTAACTTCATGACATGCCTGCACCTCCCCAGCTAACTCTGCTCCTACTCATGAGATACACTGCTCAGTATTGTGTATAGCTACAATCAAACCTCTATCATCTTGTTCTTGAGCCCGAAGGTGTCCCTTATCTCAGAACAGTCTATTGTATACATATATACTTCTATATAATTACTGCTCTAGTTTTATCATTTTGGCTTGTACTTATCCAGACTTTATCTAAGATTTTTTAATGTGTCACAAACTTCGCTACTAGCACTATACCTACGGCTGAGTAAACGATTTTTTTTTGTCTTAGCTAGTAAGCTAAGCAGCTCATTAACTAGTTATTGCAACTCTAGATAAATTAGGCATTCTGCATCCTTAAAATAATTTTGTAAGTGTATCTTGTGCATTATCTACACTAAGTTTGGCGATCAGAGTGAAAAATGCTAGCTATATATACTAATATGTAGCTATACGCAGCAAAAATATATTAATTCAGTGAATGAGATGATGCAGCGCATGTGCTACATACTGTTCTGATTGTGAGTCACAATATTCCTATTCTGTAAACCAGCCAGCAAGCTCTCATTAGGTGATGAAATTCCACCAACTGAATGTCCCACAACTTATTGTAATAGCTAAAATTCACTCTTTCTAAGCTTGCGATCGTAGTATGAATTATGGTAGTTCATCCATTATTTTTTTGTGAATTTTGTAAATTATACTAAATATGCATATACAGCTATAATATGTTACAAAAAAAAGAGTTTCAGTGAAACTGGCTAAATTTATTGTTGAGTTCACTGGCCTTCTGGGTTGTCTATGGTAGGAAGTGTACTGGGACAGCTAGAACATGACCTGAAAGGGAAGTTATTAAGAAATGTATTGCAGGTTGGATTTTTATAGTCGCAACTTGGTGCGGGACGGTCCGGACACTTCCAAGGCTCAAATTCTTCAATTTCACTTGTAGCAGTGGGATTCCTTACCCAGTCTAGCATCTGGGAGTGTGTCACAATGTAAACGTCGTCTAAGGCTAGCACTTTGTCTAAAAACTCTTTCATAGCCTCAGCTCGCACGGGAGACCAGTAAAACCAAGCGGCGTGGGAGTACAGACCGAATGGAGCGCGGTTAGACTGGTAATGGGAGTTGAAGTTGTCCCAGAGGAAATCGACCCAGTCATCTTTGGTGACGGGTATAGTGCAGGAGTCCAGCATGCCGCAGATAAAACCGCCTGGTTGCTTTAGGAACTGTATAGGCACCAACCAAAGACCCGGGTACGAATATTCCGGGCAAGTGGCGGGAGAATTGCAGATTGGGGATTTGTAGTCCAGCGTGAACGGCCAATATAGCTCGAACGTGCTCATAGAAGCTTCGTACGTGAAATTGCTTTTGTGTAGGGCGCAAATTTCATTTTCACTAGTCGCCAGAAAGGGAACTCGGAATCCTTTCACCTCGTCTTCTGGTATACCTCCCCAGCGTTCCATGATACTTTTCTGGTCATTAATTTCGTCACTTAGATCTCCTTCTGTAGCATCTTTCCACCAAGTAGATGGAGTTCGGTGGGTTACACTATGGTCGGCAAATTCTGCGTGGTCGACGGAGTAGGAGTGCTCCATTAGAGCGTAATCGGTGTACTGGTTAGCCACAAAGTATGTGAGGCCAATTTGACAGCCATTAGGGTTCTTGCGACCGCCAAAGACAGGTTTATAATAATTTTCATAGTCTAGAGCTCGGAAGGCATCATCAAAGCTTATCGTAATAATTTGCGGAATTGAAGTCGCGTTCAAATCATCCCCAGGTATATCGGTTCCAGCGCATCTACAGTCTGGTAGCTTGCACAGAATATAGTCGCAAAGCTCTACTTTGCTAGAGTTGACAGGTCTAGCCCAGGAACTCAAATTTGATGCTGCAATCAAGAATAACACCAGTAGAGAACTGCATGAGTGCATGCTTAGTGCTCTTTGACAAGTATTTGCTGAAACTATTGCTATACACTTTGGTAGCTACTTGGTAGGCTAATTTAGTAGCTTTTATAGATTAGTATTGTTGGTGGTTATGTCTAACTTCTACTGTTTGAATAGTACTTGGTAATTGCAACTCTTTTATCAAGTAGATCAGTCAGTACAACTTAGTGTGACTAAAATCACAGTATTTGAATGGTATAAGTTGGACAACATGATCAGGTAGTATGGCTTTACCGTTATCTATTTATGGGTTGGTTTGAAAATATATTCTAACAGATATCAAAGAATGAGTAAGTTGAACGTTTGTGAGGTATCCAAGCAAAATTTGGCCCCCCCACAAGTCCTCCTAAATTCTCTCTTTGCACACAAAAATAATTGTAATGCCCTTCTATTTCATATTATAATTATAGTAACATGCCAGAACAATCAGTAGAGCAGATTAAAATACTGATCAGATAGCTGAATATGTCATTTCAGAATCGTTCAGAGTATGTTTTATTGGGTGTCCTGTTCCCTTTAATTAGTGGCTATTGTGTGTTGTGTGGGAGTAGCTTTGATGTTTTTAAGCAAAACAATTATAACAATCCAAGTTTTAAGGTAAGGATACTTGAAACTTGAACAGCATAAGAAAGTGGATAGCTAAATGACAGGCTGAGGATAAATGGTGCACTTGGGGCTCAAAAGACAGATATTTTTAGTTGTGAGAATAAAGTGAAAAGTGTAGAGGCATCATTGTTTACCAGCTACTTAATTAGCAGTCAAATAAATAAGATTTACATACAATTCAACTGCAACAACAGATGAATTGGTACATTATATCCAATAAAACAAAAAAAATCCTTGCAAAGTGAAATAAACCAATAGAAGAGGACCCAAAACTTTTCCATGATATACAAGTTGCACTCAGCTGGCTACGAGGCTGGCTAGCTGGAAAGGCAGATCAGCTTTTGGGAAATTGCAACCACTAACTTAGCTGAGTGCAGGATGCACATACTAACAAAATTTAATGGCGAAAAAGTAATCATTACAAAGTGGTTCATGGGAAGGCAGGTACATGGGTGAGGTCTACAGCAAAATCTGGGAAAATATTGGGGTCCTAAAGTGTGGAAGCAGATGTCTGGAGAATCTCCCCAATAAGATATTTACACATGTGATGGATGGTTCTGTGAAAGGGTAGAAAGAGATAGGAAAAGAAAAGTAACTGATAAAGCAAAAGAAAGCAGAAGGGAAAGTAAGTAGGCTCAACTCATGATTCAACTGCCGCTTGCCAGAGCTTATAGTCGACATAATCAAGGAGTTGTGCCTCAAGAAATATCTAGTGACCTTCCCGCAGATCATTTATTAAAACTTGTGCACAGTTACAACAGTACAAATGTAGTAATTACAGAGGAAAGGGCTATTGAAATTGAGCAGGAAACTAGAAGTCAAGCTCATGATCAACGATGAAAAGTGGAGCGTTGTAAACGTGTTACTGCATCCAAAGTAGGAGACACTGTAAAATGAGAGGGCAAACACGAAAAGAAGCAGAAGAGTCGAATAAATTTTATAGTACTTTCAGAGGCAGTTCAGTTACCAGATAGGATCAGCAAAGGAGATTCAGTGCAATAAATAATAATATTATTGAATATCAACGTATGAATTGTCACAACCAGCTTTGTGTGTCCGTGTGGATTTGTTATTTTAGATGCTGACCCATGGCTTGGAGCAGGCCCTGATGGTTATGTGCGAGATCGTGATAATACTGAATGTCCAAATGGAATACTAAGCTAAAATCCATACCGGGATCGTGAAAAATCAATCGATGAAGCTTGAAAGTCTTCTGGATATTATTCTGGATAATATTTGGAGAAGAAAATGAAGGTGAAAGTTAGGCATGATTATTACTCAAATTCAATGCCAGCTCTATTGCACAAAGGGAAGCCCGTATGATTTTGTAGTACAAACTGAAAAAGTACTATTATGTTGAAGAAGTGGAAAGGAGTCCTTTATCTTGGCAATCATAGGGCAGTGAATTTTTTGTCTATTCTCAGGATTATACCACAGAGTACTATCATTCACTACTAAATGATGGAGAGCAAAGTTTGTTACACATTATAGGTATTTAGTATCCTCCTTTCTGGCACTGAGTATCCCTGTGCACTCACTTATGCCGGATAGAATGTCTATTTCACAATACAAAAAAGGGTCAGCTTGTTCTAACAGTCAACAGAGTTCACTACAAAACAGAGCGTCTTATCAAGAGCTACTAGTACTTCACGTAGCAAGAACAGATAAATTTGTATGTACTGCAAAACTACCATTAATCCAGAATATTGAGGTAGCTAAGAGTGTAATGTAGTTGTCAGTTAATATGAATATGCATTGTTAATGGCTACATAATTGTACCTTTATATACTGACCTTACTAACTAAGTGCAGGATAGTAAATTTCAACCTCTATCAGATTTAAGTTTAATGTAGTTGTAACTACAGGCTCACTCGATGTTTTTTTAATTTTGGCTCTTCTAGCAACAATATTGTTCTTACTTAAGAAATCCATTGTCCAATTGTCAAGTGAGGAAGGTAATTCTTGTGTTGGTATATCAGTGAATAAGTGTACCTAAAATGTGTTGTGTGTGTTACAAGGACTGCTACAGTGTAGCACAAAATAAACATTAAGTAAGTATTTTAGCTGCCTTTATAAAGCTTTTTCTGCAGCAGTAAGCAAATAAAATTTTAGGTTAGGGTCAAAACAGCCCGGTAATTCCTTAAAAATGTTGTATTTTTCCAAGTTGAATAGTTAGTTGTGGTGAGTGGTTACTATGACATTGAAATCCCTTACCATTTACCATATATAATTTTAAAACTCAGGCCATTTTTTATTAGCTGGACTGCTCTCTGTCAGAAACTACTGGTCATTTAGATAGTTATTGAAGCTATATTCCAAAATGGAGGTAAGCTTCAGGGAACCAAAAATTTAGCCTTTTGTATACAGATTTTGTAAAGGCTAAATACCATAGTTGGCAAGCAAGCGAAACAAGCGAGACACTATCAGGGGTAACACAATACCTCTCAAAATACTTTGTACCATGTCTGAATGTATACATGTATATGTATATGTATATTATTATTATATAGTGTCATGCATGTGTATATACTATATTATTATGTACTGAGTTGTGCTCAAATTGTTGCAACTACAGATGCGAAGTGCATTAAAGTAGACAAGAAGTTGCTCAAGGCAGTATTTTCCCATATCACCAGTGTTCTTGGTTACTAAGTTGGGTTACTACGTCCATCCAGATTTGCCATGGCATCTACCAGTTGAAGACGCTTATATTTTGCTTCTAATATACAGTCTGATATATAGGATCATCACTAAGTGGAAAGCTGGTGATTGTATTAGCTACAGTTATATACAACAGTCAGTACCAATAATTGTAATATTAATGAAGTGTCAGTAACAATTTGCTCAAAAATGTGAAATTCTACAGGTTAGTGTACATAGTTGTTTACTTCAGTATCTGGTAACCTTGGCTTACCATTAAAATTGTAGCTAATCAGGAATAAACATGATAGTAAAATTTTACTAAATTTATGGCAACCATGTATGTACTACTCGCAGAAACAAGATAAAAACTGTTAAGTTATATAGCACAGGAAAAAGTAAATGGTAGAACTTAAATTTCTTAGTCAGTTGTAGCTAATCTTTTAAGGTTCACTATTTTATAAAAAGTGAAGCCATTTCATTTATCTCTATCAAAGTCAAGAGTCTATCTGAGTTGGATGAAAAATCATTTTGCTCAATGGATCATGTGACTTCTTGATTTTAGTCCAGAGTGACTTAATAACTTCTCTAACATCAGCATTTTTTAAAATAATCAAGGGATCCACAACAACAAGGAGACTGTACAGCACTGCAAATAGAGCACCAGCGGAATTAAAGTTGGGAAACAGGGACACAATAACTTGATAACCGATGATTGCAACTGAATAAATGATAACGAATGTGACAAGTAGAGAGAACGTTTTCAAGGCTCTCCAGTCCTCCTCTGTCATGAGGGCCCGTCTTCCAAGCTCATTGTTGAGCTGACGACTTATTATCCTTCCCTTTATGTACAGAGTGACAAAGATGGCGGGAGGGATAATGAAAGAAGGAAGGTGATGCGTAATCGCAAAAATGTAGTGCAAGATCTTGCAGTTCCTACTGCATGTACTGGAATAACTGCAGAACTCAGTGTTGCTATGTAGTTTATAGCAATAAAAAAATGGAGGAATCAATATCACTGCTTTAAAAAAACTCAGGCACCAAAATGAAATGCAAAGCACGACCATCACCTTGCGACGGTATTTAGGGTAATCAAACGGAGAAAAAACGGAGGCCAAACGATCTAAGGCAAATGCTAGTATAAGAGCATTTCGAAGATATGCGAAAGAAAACATTATGAAACCAGATAGAACACAGAGACTTATGCCCATAATCCAGCGGTCAGCTAGAAGGTTTATGCCATACAAGAAATAATTGCTGGTGAGAACCAAATCTGCTACTGATATTTGCATGGCAATTCCAAATGACAAATTTCTCAATTTTTTAAACTTGGCCACCAGAAATATTACCAGAACATTTAGGATAATTCCAAACAGTGTACGAAGAAATACAATAAGGACTTGTATGTACCTCAGAGCTATGTCTACATCAGGTGGAAATGATGATGAGTGGTTTGCTTGCAGACTAGAGGCAACACAGGAGGCCATGAGTGTTGAGTTGGTATTTGAAGAATTAAACTCCAAGTTAAGCATTTGGTCTTCAAGAGAATATTCTTCCATGTCTACTGGACAGAAAACTTGTTCAATTTGATATTATACACACACAAAAAAAACTGTAACCAACTCTAATTTAATCTGACTGTCGTCAACTGTTACATGTATCATATTTATACATCAGAACAGACTGATTTTCCCATGCTTTACATGCTGTCACTTGACAGAATGCTTAAGCTATTTCATATTAGTGCTGCTGTCATGACATGTAATCATGTAATTAATTGGAAATGATTAAGTATGTCTGAATGCTAGAACAATATTCATTAATTAATACTACCAAACACTACCAAATGTGTTCAACTTATTGTAGCTAGTATAATACTAATTAATAAAGAAAATGTGTTGGAAAAAATCCTTTATTAAAAAAAATCGACTGTCATGCGTCAAAAAGAAGATAATGTCATGAAAAAAATACAAGTAAAGTATGTATAGTGTATTATTGATTATTTAATGCTAAGCTACCTGTGAAGTTAAAAAGACTAATAAAGTGCATAACATAGTTAACTATTAAAAAAATATCCATAAGAACAAAAATACAACACTAAACAACATTTCATATTATAGTGGGGTAGCAGACACCTAAATTATGTTGTTGCTACGAACTATTTTGAAGGTGTGAAAATTATCGAAGTCATTCAATGTGTTCCATGATTATTAACATTTAATCATTCAAGTGTCATTAAGGTAATAAAGATTAATTTACTATATTATTAATACAGAGTGAACAAAAAAGGAACAGAATATAATTTGGTAACAGGTCAATGATGGTTGCTATCCATACATCGTCTGAATACAGTTCCATAGTCTTCATGTAGTCCAGTTGAGGCCTAGTGACCAAACTTGGAACTTGGAGACAGAGGAAATCCATTGAGGTACCAAATTTTATGTTTCTTGAGACTGTCCGTTGGGTCAGTGCCATCAGCATGACCAGCCGTTTAGGTGGGGCTAACAATAATGAGTCTTACGTGGCTGTATGTATAACAACGACAATTAAAATGTGCCATCCTGAACGAATTTCAGTGTACTTGCGAAGCATAATTTGCTACTAGTTGAAATCTCCTATAATTTTCGTCAGTGGCCCAACTGAACAGAAAGTAACAGAGGGGTCAACCATGCCAACGCGGCGTAGACCCTTTACCAATAGTCTTGACAGAAACTTGTAGCTGAGACTAACCCAGTGACTGCATAAAAAGTAGGACAAGTAAGCATGGACTAAAGATTTTGAAATATTAATTTATACTTTTGGAGTATAACCCAAACAGTAACTGAACTTTCTAAGTACTTTGTTTTTTATATTCTTTTCTAATGGGGGAACTACAACTCTCATTGGGCAGTGTTAACAGAAAACATTTTAAGGGGGTGTAACCCACTCAGTTATGCGATTGATTTCCATATTGCCAACAGTCCTCGTTTTTCTGCAATAGTCCACTTTTTTGGAGGAGCATTGTCCCCAGACCCAGTTAAATAAAAAAATTATTGTTAGTTCCCGTTTTCACAGATAGTGGGACTATTAGCAATTATTGTTTTGTTGTTTCTGTTTTACTTTGTTTGTATTTTGATTTAATTCAACAACCATACATCAGCTGACTCTACCTATAGTAACTCACTATCTATAAACATGCTCGGGATGCTGCTGCCGCTAGCTCTTCAATAAGAGCTACATTCTTGATTATGCAACAGCCAGAAACACAAAAAGAGACTGGCACACTTCGTTTTAGTAGAATACTTAATGTGTGTGGTCATAGTTCCTTTTGTGTTGTCAAAATTCCTGGGGATGTGATCAAAATTCCTTGGGAAGTGGTCAAAATTCCTTGGGTGTAATCAAAAATTCCTTGGGTGTGATCAAAATTTCTTGGGAAGTGGTCAAAATTCGTGGGGGTGTAATAATTATCCTTGGTGCAATTCTAGAAAAGTTGGCACCTATGTATTTCAGTGAGTGGAACAGGAATAAGTGTTTATGATGACTAATTTGAAATTAAGGGCATTGGTAAGCTTATGCCACTAGTGTTACTCTATAATTATCTTTATAGAGCAGAATGTTTCCTACATAATTATGGCAACCGTGCATCACTACTCAGCAGCTGCCTGAACCATGACCTATGCATAAAGCAGTACTGTGTACTTGATTACTAATAGAATGATATGTTAGTGTTTGATGTATTATTGAAAGATTTCAATAACCAGACTTGTAGTTGTCTCACAGGATACCTCATTGCACTAGTTAAGATAAAACACAATATCTGTATCCAATTGTATTGCATTATTGCAACTACAACAGTTATATCTAACCTACTTCACTAATTGGATTGTGAATTGTTCATTTGATTGCTACGAACTACAACAAAGCAACACTGAGTTCAGCATTATTAAGCACATGCACTGCCAGATCTTACATTACATTACATATTTGGAATTACGCATCAAAGCTCCTTTTATCTAGTCGTCTTGGTCATTCTGTATAAAAAGGAAAGATTACACAATGTGAAAAGAGTCCATTTACAACCATAACAAAATCCGTAAACTGTCTTGGTAATGAGAGTTAACAAAAAATTTACAAGGCTGTAGAGGTTAACAAACTAGTTATCAACACATTATACACTAATTTACGATTTTGTTTTGGTTGTCAATGGACACTTTTCAGGCAGTGTTAATAAGCCAACATTTCAACATTGTGCTGAGAACAGTAGCCATGATGACTGAGGAAGACTGGAGAGCCTTGAATACGTTCTCTCTACTCATTGCAGTCTTTATCAATTATTCGGCAGCAAATTTTGGCTTTCTGGTTACAGTATTCCAGTTTCCTTTGTTTAGAGCCAAATGGTGTCCTAAACTACAGTCTTATTTCTGTTGTAGCAGATCCTGTGGCTACTCTATAAAGTTGCTTTGCTAGTGAAATTATTCAATGGCTCTTGACTAAAATAAGAAAGTCATACTACTACACAGTATATTACTTTTACAACTCTGATCAAATCAAGACTGGCTTCAATTGAGATAACTGAGTGAGCTTGAATTTTGATAACACATGTAATCCTTAGAAACTTACTTTATCATTATTTTTTTAATTGTTATAAATTTACCAATTTATGAAACTTTTTACATATCTATTTTAATGTTTAGCAATGTAGGGCCATTGAAATGTTGCTCTAGCTATAACTGATGTAAGATCTTGGGAATCTAATGGAGAGACTCAGACACCAGAATGAAATGCAAAGCACAACCTTTACTTTGCCATAATATTTTGCATAATCTAAAAGAACAAAAGTTGAGGCAAATGATGCAGTATGCAGAATGCTATTTTGAGAGAATTTCAGGAAATTTGAAGGAAACTTCATGAACCAGGTAAAACACTCACAGGTATATGGCTATGATCTAGTGATGAGCGAGAATGTTTATTATAAGAGATAGTTGAAATTCAGAACCAAGTCTGCCAATTATATTGGCTGGTAATTCCAAATGACAAATTTTTTAGACTTGGCCACCAGAAAATATATTACCAGAACAATTAGGTAGGATTTGTGCAAGGCAAAGCTATTGGAATTTGTCAATACCTCAGAGCTATCAGGCGGAAAGGATGAAGAGGGGACTTGCTTGTAAACTAGATGCAGCACAAATAAGAGTGATATATAGATAAGTTTTTACTGTTAAATCAGACGCTGAAAATGATGATACTTTTTATTGTCATATCATATGGTTGAAATAATTCATTATTAGAAAAATATATCAAATTTGTTAATATTATTTATAGTACTAAACACATGCAGACTGCAAACAGTTGTCCTCTAACAAATGTGCCAGTTGATATATTTAAACTGTTAGTTCCATGGATGATACAGGCAAAGATTATTAAACCAAAGGATTCGGTTCAGTGGAGTATGGAACAGGATCCACCACCAAGTGAACACAAAATGTATGTGGGTCAAAATAATAATCGCGAAATGACACGCATAGAGCCCAAGCAAATATCGCAAAGTTTTGATTGTGTTACCCCTGATGCAGCTCACTCACATAGTTTGCAGGCCAAATGATTTCTTTTAATATAAATATGAATAATTTGACAATATATATGACTACAAAATTCATATTTTAAACTTATTCTTCACTAACGATCGATCACTCAATGTTAATTTGACGGAGCTAGAAGTTTTAGCTAACCTAAACTGAATAACTTCTTTCAATATATCAGTGCAATACACTTATGCTAATAAATGAAAAACCAACAGAAAGACAAAAAGAATCGGAGATGCCATAATATTAGGAGGAGGAGCAGCAGCAGTGACTATGGCACAAGGAGATGGCTGACTCTGTGGCATGCATGACTCAGAGCTAAACTGTCCATTCATACAGCAGTCATACTGTATACATAGACAAAAATGAAAATCAATTAATGTTTATATTTTAGACGAAAAATAATTATGTATCAATTACCTATAAAACAAGATACATAACTCCAGTATGAATATGATAGTATATTGTACAGTCGTCCACTTACCTGTTGTACTCCATTTACACAAGCGGTGGAGTTGCAGTCTGCCCGGCAGGCTGTGACTGCAGCATTGAAGCCGTCATCATTGGCGAGGGTAGAACAATACGTGTCATCTCGATTTCTCCGACATCCTGATGCACAAATCAAATGACAAGCAAGCAGCAAAATGCATAATTTATAAAATATATCTCATTAAATTTACAAGCATTAAACAAACTAACTTATAATTACCAATCATAGCAATGTCTAGTAATGTTATTATTGGTTCTAAACAATAAATTACCTTGGAATAGACTACTCACTGATGCCTCACTGTTAGTACAATACCAGTCATAAGTGGACATAGTGAGTGGACAATTCCCTCTGCAGAATTCTTCAGAATAAAAGTTACTCATATTCTAAAAGTATAAAAATAATAATTTCGAGCTAATATTAAGCATAAAGAGGAAAACAGTATATATAATGATGAAACTGATGACATTTTAACAATTGTTATGTGTTTGCTTAGCAAGCATGCAAATCTAGCAGAGTTCAAATTCAGGAAAGCTCATTGAAGATGTTATAATATCCACTAGGTGGATCTTTGCCTATTTCCATATGTTAATTTAAAAAGTAGCTAAAATACAAGGTCTTTAATCATCATTCTGAGTAAATTCATATAAATACATCAGCAGTTAACTGTCAATAATCACAAAATCAAAGCAGGACAGACAGACAGACAGATATAAATAGACAAACAGCCAGCATGAGTACTTTAACCCTTTCACGTATGCACACTAAGGGGGTTAATAAAATAATCGGTCATGGCCATCTATCTGTGATCTTGTCACACTTCAAATATTGCAGCCTAATTCTCTGGGTAGTACTAGGACTCACAACCTCACTTCCGCTGCTATACTGTCACATGGACTTCTTGTAATATTACTCACAATATTATGTCCAGGTTGAGTTGGTGTGGTAAAAACCATTAATAACTTTTGAATGGAAATAGCTACGCTTCCAGGGTTTGTATTATTTGAAAGCTCATGTCAAAGTGGTCCAGGAAATTCCCTTCAAAACTTCAGAACTGGAGGGAAAGTGCAGTTTCAAAACTCAATAGAAAAGTCTATGAGAATAGATAAAGCCACACTTTACCTGTGCTACACGCAGCGGAATTTAGTCACGTGCTCAAACCAGGCCAACAACATGCACAGTACCTCAAACGACTGTAAACAAAAAGCCATCATCTGTTTGGTGACTTTGTTTCTAGCCTTCTACTTGACATTCTGGTATGTTATAGGCTCAAGACTTTGTTGCTATTCAAGACTACTCAGCAAGAGCAAGCTACAATGTGAGTTAAGTTTGTAACACGAGTTGTTTGTCCACTCCAAGTGTCTCACATGTTTAATAAAGCCTATTTATTTATTTAGAAACACGGTCAATTTGCTGTTTACTGACCAAGATAATTATTCATAGACTCTATATGCCACTATGTTTTGGCTGTCCATTACTCCTCATATCTATGTAGGTACAGTGATCTATGATTATGGGGAATGCTATTTACCACACTCCCAAGCTCAACTGCTGCTTGTGGCTACCACATTTTCATGTCATCACAGACTCATATATTCTCAAAGACATTATAATCGTGATTCTTTATTGTAGCGTATTTCGACTTACTGGGTGATTGGTAAGAAGAGATAGCTGCAGACATCTTGTAGGTTCTGGAGAATTGGACAAGATGCATTCTTCACACTCATTGGCTACTGAGCAACTTTGATTCCCAAACGATGCTCGTATGTCAACAGAAGAAGAGGGAATTCTGTTATACGATGGACAAACTATGAAAACATAAAGAAAATAGCATATACCATGTGCGGAAAAACAACAACAACATTAAATTGTATTGTTCTCTCTTTTCAATAATTATACCCACAATCACTGAAGCATATAGCTACATTGGATGACTCAGCAATATACATATCTGTATTGAGACAGTTTAGGCTGAATGAAAAGAATCGAGAACTAATAAGTGGCTACAGAATGCTTATAATTTTTTGTATAATTATTATACTGTTTTCCAGCATAAAGTATTGACAAGTATGCAACAAATTGACGAGATTTATGGAAACAGGGCCATTAAAGTCATCACAGATAATTAGATGAGTGAAAAATAATGTAGCTATGTTGAGCAAAAAATCTAAAATATTAAAAAAAAATTGGGAAAATTGACAAAAAACCTGTATGTCAAGTACTGAACATGAGAAGGACTTTGAAAGAAGTCGAAACACCAGATTAAATCTTTATATGAATATTAATTGCTGTCTTTATAAATATGTACACTGAGAGTTAATAAATATATGATTTGTCTTTTGTAAATTTCTTAACTTACTCTGCCAGAGAGTACTGGTAGGTCGATTGGATCCACAAAATCTGTCTGAGGTTATTAGTAGTATAGGACAATTCCCAGAGCAGAATCTCTGACGTACTGATGCAGCTTGAGTAGCCTGCAAGTAGAATTTCATGTCTTAATTTGTATGTACAATTAAAGATAGCTTATAGTAATAGGTAGTCAGACGGTAGATCTAGAAATAAGTTAAATTAAAAACTACAGAAAGTGTTTTTATGTATTTTCTTTCACTTTTGTAAAATATATACACTCACCTGTATACCCTCTGCTGCCACTAGGTAAGAGTAGAGCTGCTCACAACGTTGCAAGTCCCTGGTATCACGACTCAGGCATGAAGAACATTGACTGATGGAGCATGAATCAGATATTCGCAAGTCATTTGTGGAGGCATCGACAGGAAGGTTGCAGTCATTGGGAATGTTTGAGCACATGTCTCCGAGCGACTGTCTTAAACAGCAGCCGTACTAAATAAGAAGAGTTAAATTATAAACTTGTGAATGGTACTATACTACTTGAAAGTATATTACACTTCAAAATTTCTTTCTCATCTTCCTTATGTCTATTAACTGTTTTCCTTTTTTTTCTCAGGTGTTTTAAACAAAACCACATAATTTGATAAAAGCAAAATTTGAAGATATCAATAAACTGCTCACCTCAATGTCCGCTATTATACCTTACCTCATTAATAGCTGCTGTGCATTCAGCACTCAAGCAGTTGGTGGCTGTGCAGCTACTCACAGCATTACTGTAGCTAGACAAGGACCGGTACCTCAGAGCACCACAATACTGACCACCTGATTGCTCACAATCTAGAGAATGGAAGAACATTATATGCAACAATTCAAACTCATTACACTTTAATAAATTAGAAACAAAATATATTTATTATCATTATTATACACATTCAATTATAGAATGCCCTTCAAGTGTCTATGTATTTCAAAGCAGCTATAGGTAATGTAGTGTGTCAAAGCAATGCTGTTTGTGATTTTAGGTGTAGTAAAATGTTTCTTACATGAATAGAAGTCTGTTGTTTGAAGATTACAGTAACTAGAGAAAGACTGAGAGGTAAGTGGACAATTGCCTTCACAATAACGACTGGCATAAGTTGACGAAGTGTTCTACAACAACAACAACAACTACAATAACAAGGATGAATTGAGAAATTGTAAACATATACAACATTCTTCCAATATGTACAGTGCAGTGAACATTCTTTAATGTATTTGATTTCATTAGTGTTTGGTGTTTTACATTATAAGCATATGCGCCAGTGTTGTTTCATTAGCTACATTATATCCACTATGAAATGCATATTTGCCTTCTTAAACCTTAGCAAACTGTACCACATGATTATTGTAATTTTTTTCTGCGTAGTGATAATGTATTCCACCTACTGGGTTAGTTGCTAGTAGGTAAAGCTGCAAGCATCTTACTGCTCCCTGATTGTCAGCTCCAATGCACTGCAAACATCTGCCCTGTCCACTCAAACAGTTTGAGCCTTCACTGTTGATCTGTAGTGAACCACTCGGTATTTCAGAATAGGAAGGGCACACTGCAGAGTTTCAACAGAAATAGTCATGAGTGATGGATGGGTAGGGAAGGAGGGGGGGGGGGGGGGGGGGAACAAGCCCCCCTGCCCTCCCCCCACCCACTTCCGTCACCTCTGATAATATTATGATCTTTTGGGGAAGTTGGAGCAGAGGGAAGGGCAGGAGCAAAGAGGGGGAGGAGCACAAGAGGAAAGGAGGAAGAGGTTTATTTGTGATTGAGAATTGAATTTACCAAGTGACTGTATTTGCTACAGTTGGTGACTAAAATTAAGACTAGGTTGATGCCATAACACAGAAGACTCTTTCTTTTGCTATGTAGCTAGAATGAAGTATATGCACTAATAATAAGTTATATAGAATCATGAAATAGATATTGGTGTGAAAATGTTACAGAAACGACAAAACTATCACAATAATTGATACTAGCACATTGATGTTATTAACAATTAGCTACTTTCTATTACTTGTTGATATGCCCTTATGAATATTAAATAGTTCTTATATTATTTGGACTATTTTAATAGTTTAGTTCTAGTTTATAGTCATTTTCAATCATTTTCAAACAGTTTTTTTTAATTTTAAGGATTTTTTTAATTTGTTGTACTTGTACCCAATTCACAAATGATAACATTCCTTTTCTGTCTTTCTGTAGCTTCAAATGTAGTTAATCTTTGCTTTATTATGAGATAACTGCAGAATCATTGCTATAATTGAAGTCACACCTACACACTAATAAAACATTTGTGTGTGTGTGTGTGTGTGTGTGTGTGTGCATGTGTGTTGTTGGTGGTGCTGTCGTAGTTTCTTTTCAACCTCAAGTAATGGATTGGGTTAGTTGTCACTACTGTCTGGACCGTAGGGCTATTTCTACTTGCATGCACAAATCTCACTAATATCATGCTGTCTAGTCTAGGGATTTACCAAACTTATTAGCAGTCAAAACATGAGACCATACAAGTGTACACATTTGAGGTTTCCACTTTACCTAAATGGCTGAGGGCAATTAGTAAGAGTTCATTAAGTTCAATAGGAAACCTATTATATAGACATAATATTAGCACTTTATAGTCTTACACTAACCGTGTAACCACATTATATATCTTGCTCAATCTTAAGGGGGGCTTCTAGTGAAGCTTTATTTCTGTAAATGCCAAACTGTGGATGCTATAAAATTTCCTTAGATAGTCCTAGACTACAACAGCCTATCCAACTAAATGTGTTGTATATAGGCTCTCTCAGTGAAACTTTATTATAATTAGTAGCGAAATGTGCATATTTCTTTTAAACACTTGAAACCCTTTACTCTTGGCGGTGTCTTATTAGGCTCAATTATCATAGGAACACATTCCATACACATCTCTTGGAGTAGTTACTCACTTTGTAAAAGTGAAGCCAATCTCAATGGCCTCTGACAGTAAGAGTCAGCTGTAGCCAAAATTATAGGACATTCTCCATTGCAATATCTGGAAATCTCTGCTTCATTGTTTCTCTGTGAAAATATACCATATCTAGTGCTGTAACCACACAACACCCTGGACAAAGATGTTCACTTACTGTATTTGAGTCCCCTGTGGAGTATGTGATGAAGAAGTATAACTGCAGGCATCTTTGGATTTGCTCAGAGTTTCTGCTCAGGCATGGTAAGCAGGATGATGATATGGAGCAAGTGTCATCAATGTTTATGTTGCCTCCTTGCACAGCAACCCAGTAAGTTAATAGAAGAACGGACACTTTCTCATATTGAAGACGACACATTATCGCAGCGATAGCTAGTCCCATTCTTTACAGGCCAAGGTTTAGCAGGCAGTTAATGAAATGTGATGATAGCTCCTTACTAGAATTAAGGGGTCACTTCAACTAGCTAGGAGTCATCCCCGTATTTATGGTCACCTTTTTTATAACTTTTTTCCTCCTGTCCGTTAGGTCAACTTTTGTCAAACGTGCGTGCGCAGTTACACCTATTATAGAGTACGACTAAACAATGAGATCATGTGTACCCACCGTAATAGTTCACCTTATAAGTTGCGCACCACGTACTGGGAAGACTGAAGATGCCGCGGTAAGTTTAAATGTGACTACCTAGGTGTCTTAAAACCAGATGTTGAAAATCCAAATAACAAAATAAGAACAAAATGTCTTTGGAAATACATAGCTAACTTGTTTTACTTTCACTTGTCACTTTGAAATATTGAGTATGTAAATAAGTTTCTTTGTGTTATCCCCACAGATCAATGATTACACACTAAAGTATTTACTGAACAATTTTATACTACAAAAAGAACAAGGCCAAAAGCTTTGTCCTTATGTGTTTCCTATAGCCTAGAGCCATGGTACAAGTTGTGTGTATCCTGTGGGATTTACACTATCCTACCCTCAGTTGTGACCTCCATGTTGTGGTGTAACCTTTACTTCCTGTATGCTACAAGCTATGTCTTCTCTGGTAGCTCAAAAAAATGAGATTGTAGTAGACTGGGCAGACATGTGGCATGTGACATCATTACGAAAATATTTCATTTTTTTGCTTTGTCGATATCAAGTTTTTTGGCATATGATGTTTTTTCTATCTTCCAGCTAGTATTTAATGAAGTAATAAAATATAATGAATGCAAACTCAAGTTGGTTAAAATAAATTAAAAGCTAGAACAACACGCATGCACCAATTGCTTTAAGTTTCTAAACTGGACTAAAGATGGTTAAAATTAGAAGGGGCACAAGTTATACTATCAATACAGAGCATATAAAAGGAAATGTATGAAGCTAAGGATAGCAAAGTGAGATTGCTCTGCCAGGGTATTGAGAGGAGGTGCTGCAGCTGTGACTATCATACACTGCTCAGTCTGCAGTCCACATACTTCAGAGGAAGATCTTCTGTTCAAGCAGCATCCATACTATTACAAATTGTGCAAACTTTTAGAATTAATAAGAAAATTACAGTAAAGAAGTCTGCATGTGTTTAATGTGTAAGCTTGAATAAGAAAAATATAATAATATTATATTATATAAATGAATTGTTTTGTTCTTTTTATTTTTTTGTATATTTTTTACATATTTATTGAATTCCATTAATGCAGGTACTGGAGTTACAATTGGTGGTCACATGCTGTAGTAGCTTCTTGAAAGTCACTGTCACTTGATAATGCCGCACAGTACTGGCCATTCTTGTTTCTACTACATACTAATACAAAATTATAAGAAAAAAACAAGATATTCTGATTAAATTACAATAAGCCAGGCAATGACAAAAGTATACAGTAGTATATTCAATTGTTAGTATAAAGTATATACGCTAAAACTAATGGGAGGAATTCTAAGCTAGCTTTACTTGATAGTAATTAAGTTTACTGACAAATAATGCAGCTATTACATGTGTTAATTAAAACTGATAAAATTTTAATTGTAAATTAGTTCTCACTTTCAAAGTAGCCTTGTATATCTGTGTCACTCTGGCTGCAGTACCAGAAAGAAGTAGCCAGGGCACAATTTCCTTTAGAAAATTCCTCAATGTAAAAATTACTCATATTCTGAAACCTCAAATGCAAAATTTTAAATAATGAAATTACATTATTGGCATACCATTCTGTGCAAACTTTGTGTTTCTGTGTTAAAGCTAGAAGAAAAATCTTGAAGCAGTATTTGTAGAGTGGGATGAATTGTGAGCCATGCCTCAAACCTGATACCTTATTACTTGTGAGTAAACTTAATAGGCTCATTCCTATGTTGTTTGTATTAAGGCAATTATAAACATAGGCTAGATTTTTTGATTCACTCAAGAATGTTTCAAACTTTAGGTCCTTCTTCATTAATACACCAGTCCGGATCATTCCATTCTATTATTCTTAACAAGCTGAAGAACAACCTAGGTCTGAATCATTCTTGATTGAATAAAAATCTAGCCTCTACAATTGATTAAAATAGTTATTTTCAATGAGTAAACTTGTTTAATGAGAGAATAAAATTAATTATCTCAATGATAATGATAAATTTTCATTATTTTCAAGTATTTCATAATACGGTGTGCATTATTTCACAGATAGTTATGTGAATATTTAGCTAACTCTAGAGTAAACTATAACTCAAAGCATGAAATGTTACTTCATGTGTTGCATTGCATAAAACCTGCAGATTGAGTGCTATTAAAAAGCAGAATTAAAAAAAAACTGAATCCTGTCTCTCTTTTAGCTATGGATGATAATATAATGTGGCTACAAGTATAACTTAACCCGAATGCTGAACATGCTTGGCAGCAGCATCACCCCATTAATGGGAAGAGGTAAGAGTTGTAGACAGAGCCAGTAAGAATCATGGGTTGAAGATCAAGGAAGCTCTACACATACAGATGACACCTGACAACAGCAAGTTTAACAGAGACATAGGTTTAAAGCTTCCAGGATGCTGGCTGTCCATGCTGCGTGCAAATCACCCTCCAGGATATAATAAACAGTAAGCGTGCCCTCCAGAAATCTTGCCGTTAACTTTGTATTATTATATCGCCACGGAGAGCTTGACCTCAGTTGACCCCTGAAGAGGACTTCAGCAAGAAGTCGAAACATCAGGTTAAGTTATAATTAAAAATATTGGCTGTTAAAAAGAGAAAAATTTCCTATTATTATAATTATTTCAGCCGAGAATGACTGAATCATTATGTATGGATATGGTCTGGTGGCACCATTGTTTCCTACTATCAAAAACGAATCATTCTGTGCCTAATTTCTGGTTAGTCATTTGTGATTTTTTATAATATATATAATAATATATATATATTATATTATATATAATATATATATATATATATATAGAATTGATAATGTTTTCCAGCTATCTATCAAAATACGTAGCTTATTATTATTTTTTAATTTTATTTAGATATCTATCTTGGATTGACGCCATTGACATCTAAAAGTGATCATTCAAGTTATTTGCAAGGGTCAATTGAAAACTGGGTGAATCGATCCAGCTATTGTAACGGTGATAGATTTGAAGAAGCCTTGCTGAAGTGATTATAAATAATTATTGAAACATCTAAATTGAGCATTCCGTAACATCGCGCTGCGGTGCACGCATTAGGAAACGAACGAAGCGATCAAGAAACTCAATCGAGATTTTGCTTGTACGTTGATATATGCCACTAGATACACAGTCTAAAATGAAAGGTTATAAGAAGCAGGACCTAGCATGCTCAAAATAGTGCGAACGTATATTGTTTTATTGTATAGAAGTAAACATTCTAGCTAAATAGTTTTTGCCTGAAAAAATGCTACAGCCCAGTGAAATTTACAGCAAGGGAAAAAGAAAAGAAACATGCTTTCATTTAGACTAGAGGTTGGCCAGAACTTATGGGTTCCTTTTGTTCCAGACAGAGAGTAGGGAAGCATCCTCATTCTGCTGAGCATTAAACTTAAATTTATAAAGAATGTTTTGGAATTAGAATAGTTCAGCATACACTTTTTTTTTACCCCCGGACAAATTTTGTTTTGATAGGTCAGCTCAGTGTGCGCCATTTTTCTGACATTTTGCTCTCTAGTTCCCTAGCTATCTCATTTTGTTACATAATAATCATATGCAATGTTGCTAAGGAAGTTCGTAACACACCAGATTCATTAGTAGTAAAAGGGAAGCTTGGGGCCAAAAAAAAAAAACACACATAATAGACCTACTCAAATTGAGTTGAAGACATAATATAACCCATCTCACTAGTGATGTGCTTCAGCACACATGGCAAGGGAGCCATTGTGCACAAATAATTCACACAAAGTAGAATCTGATAAAAGTTGATTACGAAATTTGTATATGTAATATCAAGGCTACATTCATATATTTGGCTTGAAGTTAATGTCTTAGATTCTGTTCACCTAGTTTTAGAATGTATCATTCAGTCTATTTAGTCCAAAAAAGTAGCTACAAGTAGCTATGTATCAATTGACTACACAAGTACTAGCTACGTTCATGTAAATGATTAGTGGCATATGACATGGTTAGGTGCTGAGCCAGTACTACAAGAATTAGAGTTTCCCCATGAAAACCTTTCTGTGGTAGCTAAAAATGTTATTTTGAGATGCGTAAGAGTGCCTGTTTCCATTAAACAGAATGTAGCTTACTCATATTTATCAATCAATCATATTCCACATTCAGAATAGTTAGGCCTCGTGTTCATATTATGCAAACATTAAATTCAAAAATTCATTTCTGTGCACTTACTAGTAATCATATATAGTTATTGTAGTTGCCCAAACAAAACTCTTGTAGTTTGATATCAAACCTAAAGATATAGCAGTTGTTTCAAAATATTATTTAATGAATAATTTTAAATATCTAAATAATAATGTCAAGATAAATACATTGAGGAAATTTTAATAACTTAAACATTAATGAGATTAGTAGCTATAGCTACAATAAGGAAAACAAATTGTCTCCAAATTTGATTATTGTTATCACATTGATAATTTAGAGGAAGAGATAATAGAACACAGCACTGAGTAGTGTCACTGTAAGAGACGAGGCCACTGATGAAGGAGAACCAGCTGTCATGATATCACAGGCTGGTATGTTGCAATTAGAGGCCACAATACTGTTCATGTTCAAGCAGCAACCATACTGTAAAATAATATTAATACTTAGTTTATATCTCTGGTAGCAATAAAAGTATAAACAACTTGTAATAAAATATAGATCATACTTATTTCAAATATTTAAATATAGGTAAAGTTGCCTGTGCTATTACTAGTATATTTTATATTATACACTGAATACTTGAAATAATTACGAGCTTGTCGGTGTGCATTGGCACGAGTGCCAGTGCTCCGACAGATGAGTGATATTTATGGTAATCAGTGGATAATATATTTATCAATGAGCAAGTATCATTCGTAGGAACATTAACTTAGCTTAATCAAATTTTGTGCTCTAGTGACTTCATTGAGTACTTCTTAATGCTGTGGAGTTGTATACCAGTAAGTATCGAACAACCAAGGTGTGTGTCCGAAAATTCAGCTTGCTTGGATGACAATGAAATGAAAAGGTGTGTGGAATTTAAAAAAAATCCTAACACAAAAAAATACAACTAACACAGACTTAAAAAAAGGTAAACCTGGTGCGAGTATATCAATGAATTATGAAAACTAGATGAAATAGCTGCAAACAGCCAAAGTAGATGACAAATATGTGTTACTTTTTTGAGTCAAATAGGATGCAGCTAATTCTGTATAATATGTGAACTTGATTCACTTACTTTAATTCTAATAGTTTTGGATCATTATTTAACTTAAGAGTGGCAAAATCTATACATCAGGACATTCTATTCGCATCATTGAAGGAAAAATTAAAGGCTGCTTAAATAATTTGCAGGTGAGAAAGAAAGGGAACAAAACTAATGCTTCTGAAACGTAAAATTTTAAGGTATTGATGCTATGTGGACTTCTGGAGTATTAAACATAATTGTGGTGACCAACCATCTTTCCCCCCCCCCCCCCCCCCCCCCCTCCCTTGCTGCAATTATTAACCAGTTACTTCAAAGAGCATTTATCAAATATAGTGAGATAAACTTCAAGCAAATTTTTCTAGGCAATTTCCACGTAACTTACAAAGCCCATACGCTAGCCATTAACCAACAATTTATTGACACAAAAAATAGTTATTTTGTTCTCAATTAGTAATGGCTCAAATGCTTGATTTTTGAACATATGTTTGGTATTATGAACTAGTGGTTGAATTATATTGATGAAAAATTAATCGTTCTGTTGAGTGTATCCTTCCTTACCTGTTTCTTGCCTAATTCACAATCGGTGCTAGTGCAATCTGTCTCGCAGCTGGATACTGCATAGTCATACTCCATGCTATCCGCTAGCATAAGGGTGGCACAGAACTCATTGGAACGGTCGGTGTTTCTCCGCATACATCCTATGTAATAGAGAAGAAACATTGGTTGTACATTAGCGATCACACACTCAGCACAATCTCTAAAACTAATTTATGTTACATCATTTGTCAATATTTTATTACTAATTTCATGATTATAACTTTGTATATGTATACTACTATTGGGTAGTTTCACTCGCTGCTCCTAGGATCTGAGGGGAGGAGTTTCTCAGCATTGTAGTTGAGCTATGCTACCAGTAATCAATCACCCACAAAAATTTCTTGACAGGCTGACCCTAGTCTAGACATAGGTGACAACTGAGCTTCTTATCTGATTAACTTAAAACTCTTGCATCAGAAAGTTCACTAAACTCAACATCAAAACCCTTCCAGCTGTTTAAACAACCCAACAACTTGTGTGGGCAAACTCAATAAATGTGATTAGGTACATAACCTACTCTAATTCATAAAATAATTCTATTGACATAATGATAATTTTTTTCATGGGTTTATTTTTATGTACTCATAATTCCACAATGCAATTTCTCCTTTCTCATGGTGAGCTTTCCCACATAATACTCTACTAGGTGATTGTGTTTTGTGTTTCGAAAGTATTGTTAAAATTTTGAACATGGAATTTCATAGCCTACCCTTTATGAAACCTTTCTTTTAAAGGCCGTGTTATAATTTTAACTCATAATTTCAATCTTCATGAATCTGTACCACTAATTAAGATTCTAGTTATGGGTCACTAGTATGGTACACATAATATGTTTGAGCCCTTTCTTGTACATCGATGATAGTGTTTTGCTTGCTTCACTTCCTTATCTAATTAAAATGCCACTTACTATTGAAAGCGTCCTGTGTATTGGCAATGTCACAGTACCAGCCAACAGTGCTGAGAGTGAGGGGACAGTTACTGGTACAGTACAGGTTCAAGTAGTAGTGAGACTGGTTCTAAAGACATAGTAGTCAGAACTGTTAATTTAAAAGCCTAAAAATAGTCTAATCTTATAATACTTGTCAACAATATGAGTGACCTCTTTTACCACTTTACCCACTCAAATGCTACAGCTTCGACATTATAACTTAATTATAAGTAACACTTGAACTTGAACACTACAATGTGTTATTGCTAACGTTTACTACAGAAACATTTTGTTACTATTTGGAGTTGAAGCTCTGGTTTATTCAAAATGGCAATCAGGTGAGAGTTGTAGACAGATCCATTAAGAATCGTGAGTTAAAGATCAAGGAAGCTCTACTAATACAGATGACACCAGACAAACAGTAATTTAAACAGAGTTATAGGTTTAGAGCTTCCTGGAAGCTGGCTATCTATGCTAAATATAAACCACTCTTCAGGATATAAACACAGTAACATACCCTCGGTTATCTAGCTATTTATTTTGTGTTTATTCACAACGGAAATTTCGATCTCATTGACCCCTGAAGAGAGGCTTCAGCAAGAAGTTGAAACGTCAGGTTAAGTTTAAATTATAATAATTGCCTGTTAGATCCTTAAAAAAATTGATATTGTAAAGTTTGCATTTCTGAGTGTGATTGTAGTAGACCTAGCATTGGAGAAGATATTTATGTCTACAGCGGCTATTCAGCATTAGACAGGGAGTTGCTTTGTAAAAAAAGAATAACAAACAGTTGTTGTATTATAACCTTAGAAAACTAGGCTGGTTTTAAAGATTGGCATTGAATGAAGAAGTTATACTGGTCTCTGAATTAGTCCACTACTGGGATTTGTATTTATGTTCTATTTATCAATTTTAAAACACGGTCCAAGTGGTGTTGGAGGAGCTCCAAAGACATTTGTTTTTGTCGTTGAAAAGTGTTCGTGAGATATCCCCTCGCGAGATAGTGCCCCAAAATTATGGGGGGGGGGGGGGGGGCTTCAGTCCCTGGCGCCCCCCTTCCTACATCATTGCAGTCTATAGAAAATGAAACAACCTTTCTGATTATTCATTGGTGAAAGGGTTAATATATTATTAATGATTCATAGCATTGCCTAGTGGGCAAGAAAATTAGTTACTTGCCAATACTATTGTCTTAGTTAGAGTAATCATGTGTAAATAGCCTTCACTCATTTTACCTCATGCAATGAACACATTTTTCTAATTAATTTAGTGCTTAGTTATAATTTCATGGTTTAGATATATTTTTTAATTTAACACATTATAATATTTTAATAATAGGAATAATTGATGATAGCACAAAATATTCTATGAATTCTAAGCTATTTGCTTAACTTACTGGGTGGAATGTGAGAGAGAAGAGTTGCTGACATCTAATAGCTTCTGGTGACCTTCTACCAATACATTCTGCACAATTCTCTCTGATAGCACATGTATTTTGTGAGCCATAGGTTGCCTTGACATCCACAGAAGGAGAGGGAACGAAATTGTATGATGGACATACTACAGATGAAATGGTGTACGATAAGGTATACACATGTGTGTATGTTGGTTTTAATGTCATACCTTCGAAACATTAGCAGCTAGTTTCTATTTAAAACAATGTGTATCGAGCTACTTATTGTATTTTAGTAGCACAAAATATATATTTTTGAGTTTATAATTACTGAGGGCAGCCACTTTAAAGTTTTATATAATATGTGTGTCTCAAACTTTGCAAGCACACTTTACAAAAGCATAATTAAATCTATATCATTATTGTACAGAGTTGACTGCTCCCCTATATTATACTAAAGGCAATATTGTTACAGCATTCAAGTGGCAAGTTTCAGACGTACAATAATGGGAACACAACTGCTACATGGATATATTTATTTATACGGTATATTATTGGCTAGCTTGTGAATTAAGTGATAAACTATCACAGATACCAACATGAACTCTCCCGACTTGTGTGGGGCACTCACAATTTTGAAGCTCCTATCCCCATACTTTCAGACTATAGTTAGGTATGCACAGATTAACACTTGGGGGTAACTGGAGGCTAAATATTCCTTACTCTACAAACTATAATAACCGATTGTGCAGAGAACACACACATAAACAAGTGGTATTCTTAAAGTATAGCTAGCTCATGCTGTATTTACGTTAATGTGTGTGCGGATTGTAGCAGAAAAGAAAGATTAGTTTCATGTTGTTGTGGTTTAGCTACCTATAACCAATCCTTACCCATATTGTCTAAGGAAAATTAATTGTTTACCCCTTTGAATTGGGAGTTTTCTGCTATAATCTGAATGTTGCATAAGTCAAATCATGAAGATATTACAACACAAGTCTTATGTTGGTATGTTCAATGAAGAAGTGCATGCGTGAAAGTGATGTGTGATAGCTACTTAACTAGTTAAAGAATAGCACAAAAATTTGTATAGCAATAGGTGACTTTTTATACAGCCTTTTAGGTTTCTCCCCCGTTTATTCTGTGACTACAGTAGTAAGCAAGTATTAGGGTCAAAACTGTGCTATAGTTTCTCAGAATGTTTTTTTTAAGTCCTTAGATCATTTCAAATGTTAGATCATAATATTATTGATATTAAAACAGTGATTTACCGATATTTCGTCTTTTTATATACTTTGCAATCTCATTAGTGAATCAGCTTGCTTCGCTGAATCACTATCATAGCTCTATATTATATTGTATTCATCTAGACTAGTAAGCTAAGGTTATACCAACACAAGAGTTAGTGCTTTTAACTGAGTGTAATTTTAGACATTGCTATATATAGCAGTAATGGCAAAACTTAGTGTTCTTACATGTATCTGTTGATGTAGTCCCAAGGCAGTAAAAATTTGAAGTGGACAGTAGGGCGGGACATTCTCCAGAGCAGTAGTTCTCCAAAGTGGATTTCTTGGCTGTAGCCTAGGTTATGCATATAATTATGAGCATTATGATGTCAATTAAAATGACGCATACAGCTGCTTCATTTCTTACATCTGAGATGTATGAAGATTCTGTGAGTGTATCAACAATAGTAAGGAATCTGTACTGCTGCTGACATCGCTCTAATTTTGGTGATCCTCTAGCCAGACACTGAGAGCAGTCAGCAACTGGACAACGCTCATCGATATTGAAGTTCCTGATTGGGACTTTCACAGGTAGTGTGCATTTAGGAATGGAAGGACATGTGTCTTGTATATTAGATCTCAGACAGCAACCGTACTATATAACATAGTTGAATTATAATACCCCTTAAACTAAAATCTTTAATTCCATAATAAAAACAAAAATGAATTTTTTCCTTAATTGGTGTAATTAAGAACTTTTTTAGCGAGCAAGTGTAATGAAGTGAGATTTAATAGTGTACATACTCACCAAATAGTCCATAGCTACATATATGTGGTAGAGTAGCACAAATGAGTGTGTTCGTATACTACTAATGCATGTATCCACGACACTATACACATAACCGGCTGCTGGCGGCAGAGTGGAAGAAGTTAACTGAGCTTCATTAACACAATTGAAAATCGGGGATGTTTGTACGTTTATATATATGTGTGGACGTACTTATGTCATTATGTACTTTGATCTTCTCGTATTTTTGTGTTAGCTCGTTGTTTGACCCCGTCCCAAACTTCACTAAATGGAATCCTCCGGTTTAGCGATCATTACCCGTATCATCCTAAAATTTGAATTGTTTACCGCTCTGAATTCTTAGTTAAAACTCAAAAACTTAACAGAGTTCCATTTCTATTCGAGTTAGTGGCGGTGGTAAGTTAACAAGCTATTTGTCACAGTTATAAGCCCAACTAAACAGTATTTGCTTGAAAATTATTTGTCCACTAGAGTAATAGGTATATTCAGTTGTGTGAAAGTATTGTGCCTTTACTTAGCTAAAGAAGATCACAAAGAAAGTGTATAAATAATGCTACTTGCTATTTTTCAATTCTAACAGTTGCAGGGAGTGGTTACTATGATATTGAATCCCCTTTACCATATACTAGTGTTGTTTTAGTTAACTAAAACTAAAACCAAAACCACTTAGTTTTGGGGTATTTTACTTTTGGTAAGAATAACTAAAACTAAGCTGTAGAGAATATGAAAAAACTAAAACTAATTAGTTTAGAAGATAGTAAATTCAAAAATAACTAAAACTACCAGTAGAGTGGATGACAATTTTATTGTAAACAATTCGCCATTATTAAATGAAAATATAAATTCCCATCAAGTATATAATTATTCTCTAAACTACATAACAAATACCATACTTTATTAATAATACCCACGTTTTCACAGAAATATGCCATTTTGAAGTTCTTTGGAAAAACTACATGAACAACTTACATGGTATTGAAGAAAACTTAAAAACGAACTAAATCTTCAGGGAGAATTTGGGGAAAAAACTAAAACTAAGCATTAAAGATATTTTTTTAGTATGAAAAACTAAAACTAAGAAAGTCTGGAATCGCTAAACCAAAACAACACTGCACGTATACACATAATTTAAACTTTTTTTTTAGTAGCTTGAGTGTGAATGTTGAAGTTAAAATTAATCGTTTAACAATAGTGTAGTTTTAGGCTCGCTCGCCATTTGTGCTCAAGCACATCACTAGTAACTCTAGTTATATGATGACAATTGCATGAGTAAGTGAATTAGGTAGGTAACTAAGCGCATAGTTACATAAGTGAACAGTCCACCAAAGCTTTCTTAACAACACTCTGAACAACACGAATCTAACTGGCATCATAGCACAAAGTCTATTGCTCATATAGAGCTTACAACTGCACCATAAGCTGGGACCAACAGCAGTTATTAACCCTCAGCACTCATGCGCGAGGGTGTTATAGTAGTCGTCTTATGTGTTTGTCTGTCTGTCAGTCATTCCCTGATTTTGGAGGTTACTGACACTTAACCATTGATTTAGGTATGAACTTACTCAGGACGAAAATTTAGGACCTTTTATTGCGCCATTTTTTTTTATTTCGAGCTAAATTATTGAGAAAACGTGAAGCTTTCAGCTCCGTATAGAGGTTATTCAGTGGGCGTGTCACTACCGCGTAATTCATACCAGGCGCCATTTTGGGTGGCAAAAAGACGACCTCAAGTAGCTAAAATGGTAAAGAGTTGCTGTGCAGTTGGGTGTACGAACAGGTTCTCCAAAGATTCCACACTAAAGTTTTATCGATTTCCTCAAGATGCTGAAAGGAAGCCAAGGTGGGTGGCGGCTATAAACAGAAAGGATTGGCAACCAGGAGAATCTAGCAGGGTTTGCAGTGCTCACTTTATGTCAGGTGAAAAGAGTAACAATCCTCTTTCTCCAGATTACGTTCCCACTTTATTCTCTTTTACTGCTTCTCCAGTAAAGAAAAGGTTAGTAAGAAATGCAGCAAGGTTTGATAGGGGGCAACATACTAACAAGATACGATTGGAAAACACATCGAGGCTTGATGCGGCCCAGTCACTTCTGACACTTCATGAGGAAGGCAATGGTTCCGCATACTGTGAGCCATACAGTGGTGTTTCTAGCTGCACTGACATGAGCGTGGCGGACATAAATAATCTGGAGCATACAGTTGTTCAGCTCAAGCAAGAAAGTGAAGGTCACAAAAAAGTTAATTTTGAATTGAAGGGGAGTTTGGCAATAATCCAGAAGGAAGTGGATGGGATGAAGAAAGAAATTGAGTGCTTAAAGAGGGAAAGAGATCAGGTTCAGCAGTCACATCAAGTTGTGAGGTCAAGCTTCAGTTTAGACTCTGATGCCAAGGTGAAGTATTATACTGGATTACCTTCAACTAATATGCTCAAAGCTGTTTATGATCTAGTGGTTAATGGTATTCAAGAAGATGATCGGTCTGCTCTGTCTTTATTTAATCAATTTATTTTGACTTTGATGAAACTGAGGCTGAATTTGGGAGATGTCGATTTGTCGTATCGGTTTAATATCAGTCAATCTTCAGTCTCAAGGTACTTCAATTATTGGATTGACAGGTTGTTTGTGAAGCTCTCCTTTCTTATTATGTGGCCCGAGCGAGAAATGTTATGGAAGACTATGCCCATGGCTTTTAGGGAGAAGTTTAGATCTTGCGTGGTAGTAGTTGATTGTTTTGAAGTGTTTATTGAGAGACCCAGTAACCTAAAAGCTCGAGCACAAACATGGTCAAACTACAAGAAACATAACACCGTTAAATTCCTCATTGGTATCACACCACAAGGTACCATTTCTTTTATATCTCAGGGATGGGGTGGTAGAGCTTCTGATGTGCACATCACAGAGCATTGTGGACTCCTGGAAAAACTTCTACCTGGAGACATTATCCTGGCTGATCGTGGTTTCACTATTCAAGAAAGTGCAGCCATGTTTTGTGCTGAAGTTAAACTGCCTCCATTTACAAGAGGAAAAACTCAATTAAGTAAATTGGAAGTAGACACGGCTAGGAATTTGTCCCAAGTTCGAATTCATGTCGAACGCATTATTGGTGTTGTTCGGCAAAAATATTCTATCCTGCAGTCGACTTTACCAATAAAAATGATAATGTGCGACAAAGATGCAAAATACAGCACTATTGATAAAATTGTAACAATTGCGTGTGCTCTATGCAATGTATGTGACTCTGTTGTTTCATCTAACTAGCATCACCAAAATATTACATATGGATACACATTGAAATTATATTTTGTTCATTTAATGTTTCATTTACAATAATTAATACTTTGATGATTTTAATGGATGAATATTGTTAAACAAAATTGAAAAAGTTAAATAACATGGCATGACAAACTGATACTAATGGCCAGATTTGTGTCTCTTCTTTTTGTTGATAAATGCTGTGCATTCCTTGCAATACCAACTCCCTTTTGGTACGTCTTCAAGAGACAATTTCAAGCACTGCAGATGAAACCATTGTATAGGGCAACTGCTGTTATCACAAGCTATCATATTTCCTTCTTCACCTCTCTTACAATAGCACCAGACATCATCCTTTGTTTCAAACTGAGAATTGCCATGTTCTATACACGTTGGTTCCTTGGTCAAAACTTTTCCTAAGACTTCAGGCAAAATTCCTATTTTGATAAAGGGTTGCACTTTTTGTAAGGCTTCTGTAATAAACTTGTCATCAATTGCAATCCTCTGCACAAATAAATCTTGATTAGTATACACAATGAAATCGCCATAAATAGTGTTACAAAATTTCATTTGCATTTGAAGTTGATAATAGTAACTGTGGGTGCGTTTTATTTCCATTTTCCCTTCTTGTGATTTTTCTAAAAAAGAAACTTCACCTTCAAATTCAGATAATGTTTTGTTCCTGCAGGAATATGGACACTTTATTTCAAGTACACCGCGTCCGCAGCATTGACACGAAACAATTCCATCAGGTGACGCACCCATGAATGGATATTTACTATTTAAAACAAGACCACTACGAGAAATCATAAATCGTTCGTGCTTACTCTTGTATTGAGCAACATATGCTTCACGGGCAGGTCCTTCATGATTACAGCCCCAAGTACACCCAGCTGAATAAAACTTACTACTCTCTGGATAGCAAATTAATTTAATTATTGATTGTGATGGCTTAGCTAGCGAAGTAGATAAAGCTGATTTAAGACGTGAGGCTGTTACTCTGCCAGTTCTTTGCTGAAACCATAATTTAGATTTGGATTGACCTCTAGTTACTTCTTCAACCATCTTCACCTGATCTTCGCTAACAGTGTCCGAGCGCCCCGTTTAAACACAGTCACCTTTTACTCTCTATTTTGACCTTCCGTGCGTGCACGGAAATCCAACCCGCGAGTAATTGAAAATCGTGGGCGAATTCAATTTGTTGCCTAGCAACAAATTACCCCTACCTCGGATAATCGCGGGTACATTCTTATAAGTTTTTGTTATAGCATTGCAGCAACAGAATAGAAATAATAATGTGAATAATCAAGCTATATAGGTTGATGTTGCTATTTATGGAGTCTTGTAGTTGAAGTCTGCAGACCTGGAGACTCCTGGGACTATTTTTGTGAAGACACTAGAAGAATCAGCAAGTCTCTGACTGGACAAAGGTTTCAGTGATGGTGAGGACTTCTGTCACACTGCAACAAGAGAAGGCAACACATTTTGAAAGTCCATCATTTTTGTTCATTGATTTAAAGAAATTCCTATTGTTCATTTGTTCCAAAACAGGCAACAAGCTGGCTGCAAGACAAATATAATCCTAAACTTAGCTAGCCAGTGAACTAACAAACCAAGTTAGTTGATAATTTCTAAAAGAGTGACTGTATTATAGTTACCATGACTTACTGTAACTATCAAACTGTTGGAAACAGAAAAAAAGAAAAAAAGAAGCACAAAACGGCCTGCAAAACTATGTCTATACGCATCTAGTGCTATTTAAAGTCATACCTGTCTACTCTTACACAATGTAGGGTCTAAACTGAGTAAGGCCTCCCCCATCAATGAAGTAAGCGGCCCCAACTATAACTTACTGCCGTTCAGCTGATCGCCACCATTTTCCAAGCATAGGTAACAGTCTTACGTAACCCGTAACGCGGACTTCTGGTTAGATTACAGAATTCAACGTTAACTCCGCGAGAAATTGAATAAGAAGTTTTAATCGCAGTTTTCTCGAAATAACTGTGCTCAAGTTGTTCAGATTGCCGCTCGTATATTTAGTGAACCAAGCAGCGCCTGCTTATAAACTTGGTATCAAAACACTCCATAAGAAGTGCTCTACACAGTGGTATGAATAACTCATTTTTCAATTTTTAACGCAATTGGTCCCTTTTCCCAAGTACTGTCACAGAAACAATACAGCCATTTCGACACCTATACAGATATCATCATCAGTGAGAAATAGTACAAATATATTTTGGATATTTTTCCTAGCAACAACAAAATGTATAAATGTACTATTTAGCAATGGTAAAGAAAGTATGAGTAATAACAGAAGGAATGAAAATATTTCTTTGACAAAAATATGATACAAGTTTATTTTTTTCTTACTGCAGAAATGAACTGTTATCTTTGGCTATAGTATTACATGGAAAACTGTGGTACTTGGATAAATAGCATTTAACATCTTGGAACAAAATAAGAAAAAAAGCTATCTAGAGTCATAATCTTGAATTTCCATTTTTATTTTGATAAATTCTTCTAATTTGATGTAACTGCGATGCTAACTTTCCTACATTAGTAATCTCTTCCCACTAAAAATTCCTGCATTTAGCTTCCTTGTTTTGTTTTCATATTCACTTCAGAAGTTGTTATTTGTGCAGCAAGAAATTTCACTCAGTTTTGCCTTGTGAAATTTTCTCACTCTAGTCGTGCTATTACTCCAGAAAACAAAAGTTTTCCATGCCAGCTATTATATCTCCACATTTATTTTATAAAAAATCGACCCGTTAAAACTTTAATGGTGGATACTGAAATATAGTCAGTGACTACATTTAGGGTAATTTTCAGAATGTATTTCACATATGCAATTAAATTTCCGACAAAATCTAACGATTCCATATTTAACCAAACCGGCAAAATAAAGAGGATATTCATATTTGTACCATGGTACATACAAACTGTCCACCAATCAGAATGCTCAATTCACGGTGAATCAATTTCATATCCACCTCCTAGGAAGCGAATAAGTGTACAGTCCATCAATCTAAATTAGTTTTTTTTGTGTGCTTCATATAGGCTATAGCCATGGTACAAGTCGGTTGCATCCCCAGTACGCGATTTACACATCCTTGGGCCTTCAGCCCTTAGTTGTGTAAATCCCGTACCAACCTCCATTTCATGGTGAAACCTACACTTATGTTAAGAATAAATATTTTAACAACCCTTATAGTAAAAATGAAGTGGCAGTTATGAAAAATAGTTAGCTCACCTCGTTAATGGCCAGTTTACAGGCAGCACTGGTACAATTAGTACGGCAGCTCTGAGCTCCAGCTTCAAGTTGTGAATTATATCGATAAGCTAAATCTCCACAATATGTATTGCCTCTGCGTGAGCAATCTAGACAAATATATAAAAAAAAATATGGCCCAGTAACCTAATAATAAGTTACACAAACCAAATCAGTGTACTTATACAAATTGGTGTATGGTGGCATTGTTTATTAAAAACATTAAAAAAAATATTAAACAAATAGTTTTAACTCATATATTTGAGTATATAATTTTTTATTGTTCAAAACTTTGCATACTTTTCATGGGACATGTTCCTTATTCAAACATAAGTATAGTGATAAATGCTATTAAAGTTCGTACTACTACAGCCAACTCTCAGATGATAGCTTAGCCAGTGATTATAAGCATAATGAAATAATTATTGTGTTTACTTGGAAAAAAAAGGATTTTGACACCGTCTCCTGTTTCATTACTATACTATACTACACATACAACTAACATGCAGTTCACTTCATTTGTACACCTTTGAAGTAGCCTACTCAGTTCGTTGGACAAGTTTTATATTGACTTCAAGAATGCCATCAAAACTTACAGGAATGTGCCAGTAATACATCTTCGTCTCCACCACAGTACCAAATATACGTAGTTAGCAAAGCTGGGCAATCATTTTCACATAGCATGTTGCTATATACTGAAGTAAAATTCTAAAAAAGGACAAAAAGACACATGTTATTGGTGAGCGAGCGAGACATTATAAAGTGGTGTCAAATTAAGAATTAGGGATATTTGTTTATTATTGAGCGAGCCAGATACTATTAGGGTGAACAATTGAAAATCGGGTATATGTTATGTGTATGTATGGATGGTAAATAAACTCCGCTCATGCGGGTGCCGTTTTTTTCCTCTTAAAAGGACGGCATTTTAGGCTTGACCCCACCTTCTTCTGATACTGCAGCATAAAGAAAGTCAAACTTGAAACTCGGCTTCAAATTGTGAGATAATTCCTGTTAAACACTTGTTTTCAAGTCCCTCAAAAATACTGTGACTGGTTACTATGACATTGAAAACCCTTTATCAGATGTAATTTTAAAACTTTATCATTATTCGGGGCTGCTAAAACTGCCGCTTGTTGGTTGTCAAGTGCCATTGGTAGCCAAAATAGATAAATATTAATACTAAGGAAGCCACCATTACTTGAGGTAAGTACGTAGTTTCATATTTTAACTAACATTACAAAATAACTCTGTTATTTTTTATTTACAGTCTCACTCCCAACAGACCAACAAAAATTCTCTTTTTACAAAGGTTCTTTTTATTTGTTGAATTTTTTTTACTCCACTAATTTATCACTTCATAATTTTTTCTCTTCATAATTTTTTCTCAGCCTCCTTTTACTCATTAGATGTATTTTTAAAGAATCTTAAAAAATAAGAGAATTTTGTTGGTTTGTTGAGAGTGAGACTGTAGCATAGCAGTACCCCTTAACAGTATTAATACAGAATTGGAGTGTTTGTTCCCTGTGTGGTTGTCGTAGCTTGCTTGCTGAGCACTTGTGTGCTAAGCAAGTAGTCCTGGGTTCAATTCCCGGTAGCGACCAAATATTATTTATTCTGTATTGTTGGAAAAAAAACGTGTGAAAGAGAGAGAATACATCTAATAGTGTAGTTTTATGTAAACTACCTAGGCAGGCTTGCTTGATATTTGTGCTCAAGCACACCACTAGAGTATGTGTGGATGTACGTATGTCATTTATGTACCTTGACTCCGGCATTTTTGTGTTAGTGCGGTGGTCAACTCTGTCCCAAACTTCACTAAATAGAATCTTCTGGTTTATTGACTATTACCCGTATCATCTTAGAAATTGAATTGTTTACCATTTTGAATTCTTTTGCGGGTACAGTTAAAACTTTAAAAAACTTATCGGAGTTTCTGTTTAAGTCAGTGGCGGTGGTAAATTAATGTGCTATTTTTCATAGTTATAAGCCCAACACAACAGTATCAACTTGAAAATTCATTGGCCATTAGACTAACCACAAACGTAAGCTTTGTGTAGGTATGTCCAGTTGTGTGAAAGTATTGTGCGTTACAACTATTACTTAACAAAAGAACATCACAAAGAAAATGTTTGAATAACGTAACATGTTGTTGTTTTTTGTTGTTTTTTTATTTAAACAGTTGTGGCGAGTGGTTATTATGGCATTGAAACTCCTTTACCATATACACGTATTTAAAAAAACTTGACAATTTTTTGTAGCTAGAATGTTAGAAGTTATAATCCATCATTTTTAAATAGTATAGTTTTAGGCTCACTCACCATTAGTGCTAAAGCAAATTACTAGTTAGTCATATGTGACCGTCTACAGGAAAACCGGGCACAACAACGCGGCGTGCGCAAATATCGAGAAAAGATCGATCGATTTCTTAAAAATGTATTGTTTCAAGCCGACGGAAGGGAACGGTTAGGTCTATTATAGTGGGAACGACTTAAGCTACGACGATAAAACTTGGAGAGCTCAATATCTGGACGCGACAACTCTGTAAGTGCAAAAAAAAATTTCAAAGGGTGCCGCGTTGTGCCCGGTTTTCCTGTCGACGGTCACATATAATTTCTCCTATAGAGTTTAGTGGAAATATCATGAGCCGATTATGCATTGACACGTTGAGAGCATTCTTATTATTATTAAAAAAAAAAAAAAAAATACAACAACAGTCAGCAAACAATCACTTCAATTCTGTATATATTGTTAAGGAATACTGCTAAGTCTACAATTAAAGAATACTGCTATGCTACAGTCTCACTCTCAACTGACCAACTAAAATTCTCTTCTTTTTTTCTAAGATTCTTTTTATTTGTTGAATTTTTTTACTCCACTAATTTATCACTTCATAATTGAAGCGATAAAGTGACAGAGCGCTTGTGCATTAAGTAAATTGTCCTGGGTTTGATTCCCGGTGGCGATCAAATTTTTTTATTCTGAATTGTTTAAAAAAAGCCTGTGAAAGAGAGAGAATACATCTAATGAGTCATGAATCATGTCTTTTTTATATTGGTATTGGCACTTTCACTATTTTGACCTCTTCACTGACATTTATGACAGCCAGTTGGGTTACATGACATAGTAGTAATATTTTATTTTATTATTATTTTACTGTAAAAATATTCAGCAAGAGATAAATTTTGAAGCAACTGACTATAAGACAAAAAATAGTGCATTACTTTTCACAGAGAAGAGCTAAAATTCAGTACTGTTACTGGTATTAGCTGAAGCTTAATAAACAATCTCAGAGCTGCTACAGGGTTTAAAGAATACACAGCTTATTGATCTTCTCAATGGATTCATTCTGACCCTGCTGAACCTCTTACTACAAAAAAAAATTAGGGCAGACAGATGTTCAACGACTAAGCATTCTAGTCTCCATAAGTTCTAGAAAAAAAAGTAAAAAATCTTTTTAATTTATCACAGGAACTATTAAATCCGAGCAATGTATAAACAAAAAATTATAACAATATAGTTAGATATAAAATAGATTATTAGGAGAATTGCCAAAAATGCGGAGCACCTTATGATGCTATTGCTGGTTAAAAGGTTATACTTTGATAATGACATCTGAATACGTACTGAAACATTGTTTTAATATTCCGTGCTAGTCATAAAAAATAAGTACAAATCAATTCTATCAACAAAATCAGTGTGAATAATAAAATGTTAGCTAGTTATGTATATAGTGGTCTGTGATGAAATCAGAGAAGTCTACACCTTAGGAATGGACAAATTAAGCCAATGGGATATCTTTGAATAATCATATACTATTATGATACATGTACATGAGATGTGTTTGCATCACCTGTAATAAACACATGTAGAAATTGATGACCAGATTAAAGACTTTCGAATCTTGCAGAGCTACACATTTTTGTACATTTAGCAATGTCTGTTAGTTTGATAGTCATAAACAAAGAAGTACTAATCAATTCTATCAACATAACAAATGTGAAGAACAAAATGTTAGCTACTTGTGCATATTATTGTCTGTGATGAATAAGAGCAAGCCAACACCATTAGAGTGGGTGTACAAATGGGATTTATTTAAATATTGAAGATTCCGTATTTGCATGAGGCATCTATAGTATCTAGAAAAAATGTAAGAAGAGTACCTCTTCTCTCGTTTTAATTTATCATAGGAAGTACTACATCCAAGCAACGTATAAACAAAAAAATTATTATAGTACAAAAGAAAGTATAAAAAACATTATAACTAGTGATTATTAAACACTTTCAAATCCTGCGGAGCTACGTTGTGTACATTTAGAAATGTCTGCTAACATGTCAGTAGTAAACTATTCATAATGATTAATATGAAGTGTGGAGGAGCGATTATGTTAAAACATACTTGTGCTGTTGCTAAGAGATAAAGCTGTAGGCATCTCACAGCATCTTTATTGCGGTTCCCAAGACAATGGGTGCATTTTTTTGCTGTGCCGGAATAGGTGCATTGATCATTGTAACCAACATTGAAAGATCCAGTAGGGACGTAGGAATACGATGGACAAACTAGAACAGACAAAATGAAGTTGTTATTATTATTAATTTTGTTGTTACATATAGAAGTACAAAATCCACAATATCTGAATAATATTAAAACAACAAAATGAAACAAGAAAATTGTTTCATGACAACAGTACAACTACAACCTATTACAATTAGCTATGGTATTGAAGTAAGCAGCTATCAATCAAGTAATGACTTATAACTAAGACTCCCTTAACTTCTTCTTCAGTGTACCTAAATATACCACACATGGGGTCATGACTTGTAGAGGTATTAAGAATGTTTCACTTAACATAGAAGCTACTTCAGTGACTCATCACTCCATTATGTTTTACGGTTGTTTCATAGTTACTAAATTAACTTCAAGCTTCACGAAACACTAAATCGTTGATTGCTAAAGATAGCTCTAAGCGGTGGGTGTGGAGGGAAAGAGAGAGAAGGACGATGAGTAGCAATGTCATAATTGAGATACCTACAGTCCCACCCAACAAAGCACATTCCTAAAGCTACAGTCAGCAAGACTTTGCATACACTAGTCGAAATCAATGAAAAGGCTCGTCTGTCAAACAGTCTGTCCTGCTGTCCTGCTGCTCAGAACAATTTAACTACGATACTATTGAACTGTATTAAATTCAATACATTCTGCGATTCCAAAAATAATAATATCATTTAATAATTGCAAATTTTCTGGTCATCATAGTAACACGAGCTGTCTTATTTTTTTATAGCGATGTTATTCTCGATGGAAATTTTGGAGTTTCTGATAGTGACACAAGTGAAGATGCAAGATGGAAAAGTGATGAGTCAGCCATTGACAGTCAATTATTAGTGAAGAATGAAGATGCTAATTTGCGAGCATGCAGGTGAAAGCAGCTATCATCATTAGGCCAATAGTGCAGGCCCTGAACACTAAAGCTACTGAAGAAAACTCTGAAGTTACTGTACAAGTTTCAGATTTCAATACTAGAGATGTTATTATCTTTCATAGATTATTCTCAACAACAACGGGGAATGACCACTACATTTTTAGCACGTCATGCCTGAGAACAGACTTCACTATGTGTATATTATTCTCTCTTATGACACAATTCATTCTTTTTCAAAATTTTGTGCTCGTTCATAAAGATCTTTGTCATTTCATGCTAAGTCCACATTATATCTTGACTTGCACCATCACTAAGTTCCACTATTCTAGTAAATTTAATACCTATGCAAAGCTATGAGAAGTTCTGAGCCATAATAGAAAACTGTGATGAAATAGTTATTATTGGCTTCTTTTTCACTTCAGGAGGATAGATATTTCTGTTCAAAATCCGATAGCTAACTAAGATCGAGAGGCAAGCAGAATTATTTACAGCATAACCTTAAAACAGCCCTAGCCCTAAGGCCAGAATACTAAAGCATGGATTCGATTCCACAGAAAAAAACCTTTCTATTTTCGTAGATTTAATCTTCCTTTCCTTACAAAAACAAAAGAAACCATCCTCATTATATAATTCTCACATTTGAGCAGTACATCCATATCATCATCTCCAACACAGTACAGGTTGGCAGTGGCCAGGACAATAGGACAGTCTCCAGTACAATATCTGTCAATCTCTCTCTGGTTGCCAGTCTACAGGATTAGAAAATAATTGATGTTGTACAATATTCAGTTAAACAAATAACTATTAAGTGTGGATGGATAAAATGAGCAGAATAAATTTTATTCTTTATTCAGGTTGACATCACAACATTGCCAAGTGCTAGAAACATCATTATACAGTACAAGTTAAAATAGTACAATGATATCTATAATAGTAACATGTAATCTATAAATTTTTTAGATTTTGATTGTGCTCTCATATTAGATGACATTAAAAATAAATTTAAAAAAAGGTCAGCTGCAGCAAGTTGGGATCCTCCTTTCAACCTTTCCTTATCTTAACCAGTGGTCACCAAGAACCAAGAAGTGGTCACCAAGAACCAAGAAGTGTGACTTACAAAAGATACCTTCTAACTTTTGCAAATGAAATGAATGCATATAGTCACACAAAATAAACTAGATATTTCAACATGTGATCTATAAATTTTTAAGAATTTGATTGTGCTCTCATATTAGATGACATTAAAAATAAATTAAAAAAAGGTCAGCTGCAACAAGTTGGGATCCTCCTTTCCAACCTTTCCTTATCTTAACCAGTGGTCACCAAGAACCAAGAAGTGGTCACCAAGAACCAAGAAGTGTATTCCCAAACCAAAAATACCTCCCCACCTCCCAGCCAAACCAAGTTTCATTGGCATTGAGACTTCAAGGTGTTATTGTCATTAGTGCAGACTGTCTACACCTGACAATGACAATGATAGGTAATATTGCAAAGAAGAAATTAGTATTACATCACAACTTTTAAGCTTTGAGCTGATCATACAAACAGTCATTTTTTTTCCTTATGCAAGGAATTGGTTACACTGCATGTGTTTGTCGACCTTTGTGAAATAAAGCACTTTTTAACTGCATAAAGCTATCAAGAGGAGTCACTATAACAGTATGCATATAAATAAACTGACAGACATACTCATGGAATTCTGCTTAGAACAAAGAGCCACACCGCTGGAAGCACAGAAGTCTAGTTAAAGACTAGTAGAGGTTTTACATAATTTGTGCATTCATGGCAAAGGCTATGACTTACATTTGTGTTTGTGATATAGAAGTATAGTTGCTGGCACCTCTCTAAGTCTGGTGACGTTCTGCTGAGACATTTAATGCAATCAGAGCCAATAGAGCAGGTACTATCCACAGCGATGTTGTTGAACCCACAAACCAATCCCAGCGCTCCAACAAATATTACAGCGAAGGTTTGAATAGCCATTAATATTCCAAATAGAAGATCAATTGTACCCGAGTTAGAAATATCGATTACAAATTAGAGCGACTGCAATATTATTGATGTGGTAGATTATAAGACATTTACGCCGTGATTTGCGCTTGCGCAGTAATATATTTTCACCGTTGTTTTGGTTTAGAGATTCCAGTCTTTCTTAATTTTAACTAGTGGTGTGCTTGAGCACAAATGGCGAGCGAGACTTAAACTACACTATTGTTAAATGATTGATTTTAACAACTAACACTCAAGCTACTAAAATAAAGTTGAGGTTTTAAATTAAGTTAATGCGGTAAAGGGGTTTCAATTCCATAGTAACTGCTCCCCGCAACTGTTTGAATTGAAAAAGAAGCAACAAAATAAAGTCACGTTATTTAAAATTTTCTTTGTGAAATTCTTAATAGTAGTTGTAACGCACAAAACTTTCACACAACTGAACATACCTACGCAAGACTTACCTTCGTAGTTCGTCTAGTGGACAATGAATTTTCAAGTAAATGCTGTTGAGTAGGCTTATATAACTGTGACAAATAGCGTATTAACTTACCACCGCCACTAACTCGAATAGAAATGGAGCTCCCATAAGTTTTTGCGTTTTAACTGCACCCGCAAACTAATTCAAAGCAGTAAACAATTCAATTTCCAAGGTGATACGGGTAATGGTCGCTAAACCAGAGGATTCTGTTTAGTGAAGTTTGGGACGGGGTCGAACGCCGAGCGAACACAAAAATACGGAGGGTCAAAGTACAAAATGACATACATACGTCCAAACATATAATTGGCGAGCGAGCGTAGCGAGCGAGACACTTACAGGGGTAACACAATCGAAAATCGGGGATGTTTGTTTATTTGTTTGTATATATGTTTGGACGTACGTATGTCATTTTGTACTTTGACCCTCGCGTTTTTGTGTTAGTTATGTGGTCTACCCCGTCCCTAATTGCACTAAACAGAATCCTCTGGTTTATCGATCAGTACCCGTATCACCCTAGAAATTGAATTGTTTACCGCATGAATTCTTTTGCGGGTGCAGTTTTTCTATTCGAGTTAGTGGCGGTGGTAAGTCAATGCGCTCTTTGTCATGGTTATAAGCCGTGCGCAACAGTATTTACTTGAAAATACATTGTCCACTAGACTACTGCGAAGGTAAGTCTGTGTAGGTCTATGTCCAGTCGTGTCAAAGCATTGTGTGTTACAACCACTACTTAGCTAAAGAATATCACAAAGAAAACTTTTAAACTAGTGGTGTGCTTGAGCACAAATGGCGAGCGAGCCTAAAGACTAAACTATTTTTATATGAATGATTTTGACTTCTAACACTGAAGCTACTGAAAATAAGGTCAAGTTTTTTTAATTTCGCATACACGGTAAAGGGATTTCAGTGCCATAGTAACAACTCTCTGCAACTGCTTGAATTGAAGGAAAAAAACAACAACAAAACAATACACGTTATTTAAAAGTTTTCTTTGTGATATTCTTTAGCTAAGTAGTGGTTGTAACACACAATGCTTTGACACAACTGGACATGCACCTACACAGACTTACCTTCGGGGTAGTCTAGTGGACAATGTATTTTCAAGTAAATACTGTTGCGCACGGCTTATAACCATGACAAAGAGAGCATTGACTTACCACCGCCACTATAACTCGAATAGAAATGGAAGTCCCTTAAGTTTTCAAGTTTTAACTGCACCCGCAAAAGAATTAACAATTCAATTTCTAGGGTGATACGGGTACTGATCGATAAACCAGAGGATTCTGTTTAGTGCAATTTGGGACGGGGTCGACAATCGAACTAACACAAAAACGCGAGGGTCAAAGTACAAAATGACATACGTACGTCCATACATATATCTAAACTAGTGGTGTGCTTGAGCACAAATGGCGAGCGAGCCTAAAGACTATACTATTTTTATATGAATGATTTTAACTTCTAACACTGAAGCTACTGATAGTCCAGTTTTTTTATTTAGCATACAGGGTAAAGGGATTTCAGTGCCATAGTAACAACTCTCTGCAACTGCTTGAATTGAAGGAAAAAAACAACAACAAAACAATACACGTTATTTAAAAGTTTTCTTTGTGATATTCTTTAGCTAAGTTGTGGTTGTAACACACAATGCTTTGACACAACTGGACATGAACCTACACAGACTTACCTTCGCAGTAGTCTAGTGGACAATGTATTTTCAAGTAAATACTGTTGCGCACGGCTTATAACCATGACAAAGAGCGCATTGACTTACCACCGCCACTAACTCTAATAGAAAAACTGCACCCGCAAAAGAATTCAAACGGTAAACAATTCAATTTCTAGGGTGATACGGGTAACTGATCGATAAACCAGAGGATTCTGTTTAGTACAAATTTGGGACGGGGTCGACCACATACTAACACAAAAACGCGAGGTCAAAGTACAAAATGACATACGTACGTCCATATATTAAATATAAATAAACTAGTGATGTGCTTGATCACAAATGGCGAGCTAGCCTAAAGACTATACTATTTTTATATGAATGATTTTGACTTCTAACACTGAAGCTACTGAAAATAAGGTCCAGTTTTTAAATTCGCATACTTGGTAAAGAATTTCAGTGCCATAGTGACAACTTTGCAACTGCTTGGATTGAAGGAAAAAAACAACAAAAAACAATACACGTTATTTTAAAAGTTTTTCTTGTTATATCTTTAGCTAAGTAGTGGTTGTAACACACAATGCTTTGACATAACTGGACATGCACCTACACAGACTTACCTTCGCATAGTCCTAGTGGGACAATGTATTTTCAAGTAAATACTGTTGCGCACCGCTTATAACCATGACAAAGCGCGCATTGACTTTCCAACCGCCACAAGGATTCTCAGAGCTCGTTTATTGAAAATACTGGAACTGTGAACGCTTTACCTAACTTACGTAATTAGAAGCGCGGGCGAAAACAGAGGTCTCACGTACCCCATAAACAGATAATAAATAAATATAGCGAAATCTCGATTGTGTTACCCCTGAGAGTGTCCTCGCTCGCTCGCTCGCCAATAAACAAACATCCCCGTTTTTCGATTGTGTTTACCCCTGTAAGTGTCTCGCTCGCTACTCTCGCTCGCCAATAATAAAAACATCCCCGATTTTTTCATTTTTACCCTGTAAGTGTATTGTTTTGTTGTTGTTTTTTTCCTTCAATTCAAGCAGTAGCACTGAAATCCCTTTACCCTGTATGCTAAATTAAAAAACTGGACCTTATCAGTAGCTTCAGTGTTAGAAGTCAAAATCATTCATATAAAAATAGTATAGTCTTTAGGCTCGCTCGCCATTTGTGCTCAAGCACACCACTAGTATATAAATAAACAAACATCCCCGATTTTCGATTGTGTTAACCCTGTAAGTGTCTCGCTCGCTACGCTCGCTCGCCAATTATTCATACTAAAATTATAAAACAATTTCCTGAAGCTTAGTTTTAGTTGTTGTTTTTCACAAATTTCCCAGATTTTAGCTAAATAATTGAACCAGCACTCTAATAATAATTGTTGCCCATAACATTTTTATTACATTACTAATATTGTTTGAGCCATTAGGTACTTTACGAGTGAATTATACCATATTAAGCTAGCCAAATCTCCATTAGCTAAATCCAATTTTTGCAGCCACTGCTATGCTGTCATGTAATACATTAAAAACAAAACTTGTGAGCCTGTGGCTAGCTGAATTATCATTGTAAGGACAACACAGAATTTTCGACAATATTTTATATAATCATTAAATATTTTGGTTTTAATCAATATTATTTAATACTAAACTAATCACTACTCATATAAAAACACTAGTATAAGAAAATAAAAATATACATAAATTATTCATCTTTGCTACAGTCATACAAAAACTTAGTTCAATAGGAAGAAGGTAAGAACACTGAGCACTGCAGCTGTAAGAGAAGCGATGGTCACTGGAGGAGAACCAGCTGTCATGATGTCACACGCTCGTATGTTACAGTTAGCAGCCACGGTGGGGTTCATATTGAGGCAGCAACCATACTGTCAAAAAGGAAAGAAAATTCATTGTAAAAAAATAAACAAGAATATATATATTATTATTATAATGATTCAGTCATTTTCGGCTGAAATAATTATAATATCAGCAAATTTTTCTCGTCCTAACAGCCCATATTGTTAATTACAATGTAACCCATACATTAATTAATGCGTACATACGAATGTATATATATATTGGTATGTATGCATTCGTATCTAGAAAATCTATCCATAGGGATGATACATTTCATAATTCAAGAAAAATGATTAGTTGTCTTTTGAAGTCTCTAATAATGATGTATATTCAATTTGTAATCCACACAGTGCAAAAACAAGTTATAAAATTTATAAATCAAGTTTCTCCATATCATCAACTTATTCTTAGTATTGGGGCTACAAATAGCATAAATCAGTAGATAGTACTTTTTCCAACATAGGTCCACAACCCATCCGTTTTCTTCCTTATAATGACTCTAACATACAGTTGTTTAACCCTCTCGTTCCTGAATTGTTTTGACGCGCGCGGAAAAATCTAATTTTCTACCGCGGAATAGAGCATTGCCGTTTTATATTTTTAACTCGATGCTGGCTGGGAAAACCCCATAGCAACCATATATCACTAAATAGACCAAGAATTTGGGATTCCCCTCATTTTTTAATTGAGAAAATTGAATAATATTTAAGCCATCTACTAATACTTCAAAAAAAAAAATTTTTTCCCCCCAAAAAATCCACTTTTCCCATCAATAAAAAAATAAAATAAAATAGAAACAATATTGTTTGATGCATTATATACCAATATTATATTAGTTCAACAATAAAATATGTTGTTTGTTGTGTGTGGTGCTGATTGTGATCATGTAGGAGACATCTATGAGTGTCCACAAGGAACGTATGCCATCGGACGTCGAGCTCCACTACAAAACAATATCATATACACAAAAACACAAACAACAAAGATATTTGTAATACAAACAACAAATTATTCATGATCCTATATAATTGCAACTTTATGATGTATTGTATGCGGTTTCATACAGGATTGTTGTTTGGGGTGGGGCTCCGAGTGTACTTCGCCACACCCATTTTTTGGAACCTATACTACTTTGATGCACATCTTTGCATACGAGTCTATACTTCACACTGATGATCAGTGTTCAGTCCTATGCACTAAATGGCTCAGTTATGATAGGAACATAATGGGATACAATATCAGACTAAAAATAAATGCTTCCTAAATGTTCATTTCTATTCAACTCCCAAAATTCTAGGGGGGGAACCCAGCGCTAGCCTCCCACTGTATGAACCCTGGTATGTATACTCCACACTGTACATGAGAGAAACAATCGTTGTATTGAGAAAGTGTAATTTGAAAATGAAAAGCAGTACAAGCACACACGTGGAATTCAACTTACCCGGCATGGATGGTGTCACAGACTGAACGATCCCTCCCATAGGATCCGGAACCTCCATACAATACCAAAAAAACACAAGACCACAATGACATTTGTAACATAACAGCTGGCCTCGCTGAATTGAGCCCCCCCTCCCCCGTCATTACTTTTCACTGACATTCTTGTACCATAACCCCCCCCCCCCCCGTCATTACTTTTCACTGACATTCTTGTACCATAACCCCCCCCCTCCCCCGTCATTACTTTTCACTGACATTCTTGTACCATAACCCCCCCCCTCTCCCAGCCCTAGCTGGACACCCAAATATCAGTAAGTTGAAAAAATGAAATTCAACTTACCAGGCATGGATGATGTCACAGACCGAAAAAGACCACCGAGTTCGTTCTCTCTCAGGTTGGATCCGGAAACGCCACATACTGTTTGTTCATGGTTGCTCTCTCTCTCTTTCCACAAATGCATGCACACACATACACACACACACACAAGAAAAAAGAAGCTACAGGTGAATACAGATCATAAAAATAAATGTATAATTTATTATACATAAATTGACTGGTGTACACACACACACATGAAATTCAACTTACATGGGCATAGTAGTCACGATCCAAAAAGATCCAGAGTTCCCTCCCAGGTTGTATACGGAAGTGCCACATACTGTTTGTCCACGGTTGCTCTCTCTCATTCCACAAATGCACACACACACATACACACACTAGAAAAAAGAAGATACAGGTGAATACAGATCATAAAAATAAATGTATAATATAAATTGACTGGTGTACACACACACACATACATGAAATTCAACTTACATGGGCATAGTAGCCCCCCGATTGGAAAAGACCCCCCCCCCCCCGAGTTCGTTCCCTCCCCGGTTAGATCTGGAAGCACCAGAATAACATTTCAACTCCACGCACACACATATACATCGAGTGTGAAGCTCCACTACAACACCACAAAAACACAGACAACGACAACGACAATAACAATACATATTACAACTTTTGGGATGTTCAGGGGGGGGGAGGGGGGGGGGGGGAGCAGCCACAAATATCAAAGTCTGTGGTCCTTCACACAAAAGATTATGGAATATCAATGGGTGTGTTGTCCTCTTTCTTCCACTCTCCCCCTACCTCATCCACCCGACTCTTGTTCTTCGGTTCCCGCCTTCTCCGACCGCGAGGACGTCCAGAACTCGGAGCAGGAGGAGCCACTTCCTCTTCTTCATCACTGGAACCTGCTGCCTATTCGTGTTTCATCATTGGAAGACTCAGGTCCCGTATCCTCTCCTTCATCACTGGAAGACTCTGCTCCTGTCCCCTCATCTGCGTAATCTGGGTCGGTGACTGCATTCACATCTGGTCCTAGTAGTATATGTGGTAAAAACTTTTTTAATTTTTTTGAAAATTTGAATTTGTTCAAAAAACCACAAGCCACTTTCAAATCTCAAAACTCAATAAAAAATATATATATTATAGCTAAACAGCTTACTCTATCTCAATATAGCTATAAATAAGTCCTTTCCACAACAGAAGCTTGCTATTTTTCAAGAGAAAGACAAGAGAAAGACAAGCTTACCTCGATCATCTTCTTGACTCCCATTTTCAGTATTAGAGTTGACGGGGTCTGGTCCACCAACCCTGATACAGGGCCTCCTATAGCCCTAGATGTCGTCTCCCTTCTCTCCCCTTGATCCTGAGTCGCTAGAGTCAACATCAAGCAAGTCTAAAACTTGCACCGCATTGTAACTTCTAGACGCCATCTTCCAAAAAATGACTTTGAAAAAAAAATTTTTTTGCATAGTTACCGAGGTCACACGACACGCTCACTTTTTTCCTATGATGTAATAAGCATTACCTAAGACTGTACATAATAGGGAGGTCCCCAGTTGAACTGGCGATTTTATAAAAAATGGAGAAGACAGTAAGTCAAACCGCAAAGTCTTGGTCGGCAAAGAAGCGGTTGTTTCAATGTGTTATGGAAGGCTACTGAGCTACTGAGTGATGACGGTAACTTTTTTTAAAATTCGACGGAGAACCGATGTTTTTTTTTTTTGCCGAGGAAGAAATAAACGCAACTTCTGTGAGATACTGTCGAAGCAGTCCTGGCTGAAAGCTATTTTAGATGCTTCTCCAATGCATTGGGCACCTGTGTATGCAATCTGAAGGCTCTAGCTATAAAGTAACTATTTTTAAAAATTCGGAGAAGTCAATCGGTCTTAACCCGCTTTAAAGCGGGATCCGGAACGAAAGGGTTAAAGAAGAAGCATCCTAGCCCTCCAGTTTTGACATCATTTAGAGAAGCTCAAGTGCATCTGAATGAGTGCCACATTTTTTTCTTGAATGCTGCAGTGTTCATCGGTTATGCTGGCAGAAAAACAAGAGTGTTTAAATCGCTATGTCTTCCTTGCGGCGGCCATTGGAGAAAACAGTAAATGTCTGGCGTAGATCATTTCAGAAGTAAATGTTTAGAAATTGTTTTAAAAGCTGTCGTTGATAATTCTGAAAAATGTATGCACTCTTTAGTAGTTAGTGGATGAAGAGTAAGCAGAATTAATGTATCTTTGTTTGCTAGTTGTTTTTTTACGGCAACAGTTGTACAAAAAAGTGGGAAACGAGTTGAAAAAAGCAACATTTTATAAATGTTGAAAATAAAAAATGCTCTAAATAGTATGGAAACAAGAAATTTTACAGCCACAATGTTAATTCAAAAGGTTAGCATAATAAAACTACACCAAATTGAGAATGGGGATTCTACACCACTAAAGCACTGCCTTAAGTAAATTAATTAATAAAAATAATTATTAAAATTTTTTTTAATTAAAAAAAATTAGGATATCTTGTAACTAGATTTGTGGGCATTCCTTGAAAACTTTGTACTTGTATTCTCATTCCATACCGGTCTGTTTTCTCTTTCATTATCATCACTCATTATTTCAAAGAATGCTGAAAACTTAATAATAATTGTCTAGACAACATTTGAAGTAATGCTGCGGGAAAATCATTTTTTTATTCTCATTCGCATAGCCTCACTCAGATGCAAAAGCTTTCAAAAAAGTAAGTTCAATAGTCAGTCATTTCCTGAAGTTCAAACTCCTTAGGGCAGCACCCGGATAACTGCAACTGCAGCATTGTAAATGGTTATTTTAGTATATCAGAAGGTGCAGAAGATATCTATGCATACAGAAACCATTCAACAACTAAGACGAAGCATGAAAGAAACCAGGTGATTTACTCCAGCTTTAAAAGTCACAGCAATTGTGAAAATTTGCATAAGGATAAAGCAGTTTTTAGGACCCTTAACTAACTACAAACAGTCCAGTATCAGAAATGGGAAGTTGTTTATTTATTTGGACTTCCATTATCTTTGTAACCGGTTTTGGGAAAATCGGCCTAAATGCGGCATCCAAATTTTTTCATTTTTTTATTATAACAGGCTAAGGGGCACGTCTTATTTTCTGTATACTGTTGCAGTATGTCTCCGTGACACTAAAAACAAATCCCTGGAAACTTGCAAGGAGTCAACTGGGCTTCATTTAGACCCCTTCAAGCAACTATGCTCGAGTTATATTGTGAGAATGGAGTGAGTACACGGATTATGTAGACTAGTAAGTGTACTAGTTGGATACGGTTATTTTTCCCATGGTAAATTAATAGCCCACCTAAAGATTTCTTAGCAATGCCCCATCCCCATACACGAGGCTTAACTTATAAATGTTCTTAGCTTCCTAGCACGAGTTCTAGAGCTCACCAGAGCTTACAGCTGTGCCATAAGCTAGAGCTAGCAGTTGTTTATCCATTTCTATCATAAGACAAAGCATGAAAGAAACCAGGTGATTTTTGAAAAAAAAAACGACCCATAAAGCTTTACGTATGGATACTGACAAAAATTATTCGCCTCATTTAGACTGATTTTCCCCAAGCCGGTCACATTTTATGACAAAGTTAAAAAAAATTTTTTCTTTTTTTTTCTAACAATTCAGAGGTGAAAGCATTAAAAGAAAATCAGATGTATGTCAAATTCATAACATCCATCACTCCATAACTATAATGTAAAATTAATTTCTACTATTGAAAACATCATGAACATTCAGTTCATAAAAGAAAAATGATTCGTCAAAGTCAAATATTCTTTCATCAAGTTTTTAACCAAATGAAAAAAAAAAAAACAAGAAAACTTGAGCAAATTCTGGAACCATGATGAAATTGATCACATAATTTCCACAATAATATTTACTAGCTCCTTAGTTTACCTTTGTATATTATAATAGCACAATGGGATATAATATCCTACACTTACCCGATTCTTGGCCAATTCACATGTGGCGCTTGTACAGTTCAAAATACAGCTGGATGTTGCAGTGACAAACTCTGAGCTATCTTGTAGAATGAGAGAGGCACAGAAGTTACTAGCACCACCTGTGTTTCTTTGCATACATCCTGTTCAGCAAAGAAATTTATTATAACCAGTGGTGTGCTTGAGCACAAATGGTGAGCAAGCCAGTAGCTAAATTTTAAGTTAGGTGCTCAAAATCATCTTGAAAACTATGCTTACCAATATCCACAGGTTTTTTGCAACACGAAACAAAAAACAAGTATTCCAAAGGAATTATAACAGTATTAAGCCTAATCCTAAAGCATATCAAAAGAAATGGGAGGCAATACTAGCAAGCTTAGGTTTCGAGGAAAAAAAGGGAGCCATGTGCATGCATTTAAGGGAGTCACACTGCCCAAAAAATGGCGTTTTTTTTTATTATGTCCTGTAAAGGGTTTACAATGTAATAGAAACCAGTCACTGCAACTTTTTGTGACTTAAAAAACAAGCATTTCCCAAGAATTATCACACAATTTGGAATTAGACTTGATTAATGTTATAAGTACCAGAAGAAACTGGGGTCAAGCCTTAAATGCCATGTTTCAGAGAGAAAAAAGGACCTCGCATGCATTTAAGGGACATATGGACCATTCACGTATCTGTAACATATACCCGTTATTTCATTATCCACCCTTAGTGCTGTCTTGCTCACTTTGCTCGCTCTCCAAATACAAAACATATACCTAACTTTCAATTGTTCATCCCTAATAGTGTATCACACACTACGCTTGCTTGCCAATTATTATATGTTAAGAATATTAATGTTTCATATTTAAACAGTTTAGCTGTAGCATAAAGGATAAAGTCAGGGGTGATTTAAGTGTGGGGGGCCAGAGGGCACAGGCTCCCTAAATTTATAGCTTGGGGGCACAGGGGACATGCAACATGCTCACTTATTACACCTTCTAATAATATAATTTTATAATAATGATTGCTCATAAGTTCAATTTTATTTGCAAAACCAATAAAACAAGCTGCACAATATCAATACTAACTACAGAACAAAGTTGGTACTAACCACTATAAAAAAAATATGTTGTTTTTGGCTTCTTGGGTAAAAAGAGAAGAGATGGTTCTGCTAAAATTGGATCTTTTTTGTGCCTTTTTGATGCATACTTATAGAGACAAATTAGGAAAAAATGAACTGACAGACATTGTTAAGGAATTTAAATTCATGGGAAGAAATGAAAGAAAAAATATAAGGAGCAAATTAATATTGACTAAATCATAAATTTATATTTTACATTATATAATTTTCCATCCAATTCTGACTACTACTTTATAAACTGTTTATTTAGTTTAGTTAGTATTAAGAACAAATAGTTGTGGTACATGGCCCCCCCCCCCCCCCCCCTTCGAAACAAATTCCATCATGCCTATAAAGCTTTATAGAGTAAAGTTAGAGTATTGACATTATTTATATTACATCATTACTTCAAAATGGACAACAACATGCTTTATAACTTACTATCAAACAAGCTCTGTGTAGTAATACTGTTACAGTACCAGCCAGCAGTTCCAAGAGTGAGAGGACAGTTACTGGAACAGTACAGGTTCAAGTAGTAGCTGGATTGGTTCTACACATAAAATAGAAAAATAAAAGGAATTTTTTATCATATTATCACATTCATATCCGGTTTATAAATCTCAAAACATCTGCATAAAATTAATGACCACTTAGAAGTCCATTGTCTATCTTCCTAATACAAATAGACATAATTTAATTCTTCAGATGTCATTTAATTTGAAAAATATATAATAATATTACTAATCAAGTGGCAACATCTACTCTAAACCTGTTGTTCATCATTAGTTTTGATGCAACATCCAATAGGCTTATTCTACATTTTCATCTAGAGCTTTGGTGGTAACTTAACCAATATGCTATAGCCAAGAAGTACTGTTAACCACAAATTGATACGGTAGGAATCACCATGAATATTGCAAATAATAGGCATGATGGTAGGAGTGGCTAACCAAAATATGGGTAAAGAACATTAAATTACAATTGCTTTTTGGCTCTAATATTACTTTGTCGACTCCTAATATTATATAGTAATCCAGTGACACTCAAACTCTGGTTCTTTTTATATAATAATTCCCTCACATTAAAGTGATTTTTGGATGATTTGCTGCTATCATTGCAGTGTTCAGGATATCACTAGTTATTGTGTTATGCATTGATTAACCCTCAGCATGCAGGCATGAGAGGGATAAAATAAATTTCACACACACACACACACTAATTGTCACATGGGGGTGAAATGGTACAGTTTCTGGTCAAAGAATTGAAAATAATTATATGCATTCGACATTAAGCAGACATTTAAAATGAACATAATAACTTTACTCTACTGCTGCACTAGTGTACAGATAACCATTGTTAGCATTTATTATTTCTAACTTACTGGGTGGAATGTCAGAGAATAGAGTTGCTGACATCTCGTAGCTTCTGGTGACCTCCTGGCTATACATTCTGCACAATCTTCTCTGACAGAGCAGGTTCTTCCTGAGCCATAGGTTGCCCTGACATCCACAGATGAAGAAGGAACAAAGTTGTACGATGGGCACACTGCATTCAAAATATAGTGTGTATGTAAACTATATGCTGCCAATAGTGAGCGAATTTGCCACACAATTAAACAATAATTATTGCATTTAAAATTCATTATTATACAAGAACAGCTCATGTAACTCTAAACTTTAAGTGTACATTTTATCACCCTTAGTTTTCTTGGAGATCAGCATCTTTTTACCAGCAGAGTGAAATCAAAAGGAATATATTTTTAATGGAACAAGATTTTAAGTCTAGCTATTCACTTGCTATGGCACAATCAAAATATGTGCGATCTTATTAATTAATTCGTAGAGTTATCATACTGAGGAATCTCACTATGGTAAAGGGTCTATAGCAGGGCCCTTATAGATAATAATTATAGCTTATTTCCTCAAACAGCAACCCAATTCTGATTTGTGCACTGGATATCTAGTCCCAAATTGTCCACAGTAAAGAGATTATACTGTATATGCAACAACTAACTCTTGTCATTAATTCTAAAACTCTATATGGACCCAAAACTGAATGGGAATCATACTCAATAACCACTGCTACTATATGCTCATCCTCATATAACAATACTCCAGTAGAATTGAAAGTATTGTAAAGCCATTGCTTCCATAGTCTCTTCAATTTGAAAACAAACCAAGAATGATGAGTATGAAATATTCGGGCTGGGAGTTATATTGTAGATTGGCTATTGAGTAACAATTAAAATGAAGCACCAAAGGTTCAAACCCTCAGTGCTATTAAACACTACCTAGCTACTACAGTATAAACTCCTTCCAAAAGAACAAGCAATCTGTTTTAGCTATTTTTAATGAGGTATCGAAATAGCTTGACCAATGAAAATAGTACATGAAAACGCTGTCTTCAAAAGAGAAGAAGCTAAACTCGCCAGAATCACTCACCAGTATACATTTTCTACATGAACTACACTTCTTTCAACTCTGTTAACTTCCCTGAGCATAAAGTGAACTACACCACTGGCTACAGAAATTATTTGCTCACGTGGTGACGCTAGGGGGCGTTGCCCATAAAAGCTGGTACCTATACCGTGGAGCTGAAAGCTTCGCGTTTTCTCAACGATTAGCCCAAAATTACAAAAAGTAGCGCAATAAAAGGTCTTAAATGTTCGTCCTGAGTAAGTTCATACCTAAATCAACTGTTTGACAGACAGACAAACAGACAGACAAACAGACAGACAAACAGACAGGACGACTACTATAACATAGTTGCCAACTTTTAGATACAAAATGTAGGGACAACTCGGCGAGCTTGCGTTATGACTAAAAATAACTGTACTTTGACCCTACTCGGGCCATAGCTAGCAAAACTATGTACTGTTACAGTTTAGCCTTCATTTCCTGGCCTCGGACCCTCTCTGGTCGGTGATGTCGGGACAGGAGCGGGACTGGAGCTAGAATGTCGGGATTGCCCGCCAGAATCGGGATGGTTGGCAACTATGCTATAACCCTCTCACGCATGCACGCTCAGGGTTAATAAAATTATTTTACTTGCTTACATGTATCAGATACTGCAGATGATTCAATCCCTGAACAGTAAAAACTTGAAGTAGACAAAAGAGCAGGACATTCTCCAGAGCAGTAATTATTCATAGTAGATGCTTGCGATGCAGCCTGAGTGGAAAATAGATTAGTTAAGAAAGAATTGAAATAAAATATGAAATTGTCCTCCATAATAAAAATACTAACTCAACATTTCACTAAAACACGAACATGATAAATTGTTTAACATTTTGCCAAAATTGGTATCTCACATCTGAAAGAACAGAAGATCTCATATTGGTATCGACAAATGACAAGTAGTTGTTTCGTTGCTGGCATTGCTCCAATCTGCTTGATCCTCTAGCCAGACACTGAGAGCAGCCAGCCACTGGGCAGCGCTCATCGATATTTAAGTTTCTGATGGGAACATCCACAGGTAAAGAGCATGTTGGAATGTTGGAACATGTATTCCCTATCATAGATCTCAGGCAGCAACCATACTAAAACCAACAACAAAATGATAGTTATAAAAGTAAATCTAATCATAAGAATAAAATAAACCTTTTGCTTAAATTGAATGTTGTATATGAAATATGCATGTATATAATAGCTATATACATTTTTTCAAGTATTGTCACCAGAGGTCATATTCGGAAACTCTTGTTATTTGGACTTTAACAATTGGCTATAGCAACCAATTACAATTCAAAGAAAAAAAATGAATACATAATACATGATCACTTCCCTTTTTTTTTTTCAGCCTTCATAATCATGAGGTGTACACTCTCTCTCTTTCTAAGACCTCTTTGGCAGACCTGCTATGCTACAATCTCACTTTCAGCAGACTGACATAAATCTCTTGATTCAAAGATAGTTTTTCCATGGATTTTTTTTCTCTACTAATTTATCAATACATTTTTTTTCAACTTTCTTTATTTCATTAGATTGTTTTTTCACAGGCTTTTCATTAATATTTTTTTCCTGTCACCCTGGGATGAAAGCCAGGACTGCTTGGTTAACACACAAGCACACTAACCACTGAGATATGGCAGCCCAAGGGCGTCCAACTCTCCTAATTTTGGTATTTACATGATACTGCTATGATATGGTCTCACTCTTACAAGTTAAATAGATTTTGTCTTTTCTTGGAATAGATATTTTTTTTACGCAGCTATTTGATCACTTCACAATTTCGCTTGCAGCCATATTTATTTCTGTGTGCGTCAAGCAGGCGACCTTGGGTTCAAATTTGGTAAAAATAATTTTTTTTCTTTTAATCCTGTATAAAAACTTTGTTTAAAGTGGGAAAATGCATCTCAAAGAACAAAATTTGAAGCTTAGCAATGTATAAAAGCATGATATAAAATTTTGACCAAGGATATAGGGTCAGAGCTGTGAGCACTGGAGTCACACTAAACAATATCTTAATCAAAATGTTCTGCATTTGTATTACACCCAGGTATTTACATACCAAGCATCTACAAAAACAAAAAAACAAAAAAAAAACAGAACTTAACTTTTTTTTATTTTGACTAACCTCACTGATAGCCAATGCACAAGAAGAGCTAGAGCAATTAGAGCGACAACTAGCTGCTCCAGTACCCAATCCTGAGTTATAGCTAAACTCCAAGTCACCACAGTTCCTGTTTCCATTACTCTGACAGTCTGCATGTAAACATCATTATCAATGTAAATATGTATACATACACTCTATCAAAAACATCACACAATCAAAACTTATACTTATGTTAATAGGAACACTGTATTATAACAATTATAAGGTAGAGTACTGAAAAAACATTCTATTATTATTTACTTACAATTCCAATAACACTCTATTCCAATAACATTTTATAACACATTAATTTTAGAAAAATGATTCACATTATGTTCCTGCCGTATTATTAATCACTTACAGCTGTAACCCAAAGTTGCAGGTGAACTATTGTCACAATACCATTGATAATTAGACAGCAGAGCTGGGCAATCGTTTTTACAGAACATACTGCTATAAACTGAAGTAAAATTCTGAGAACAAGCAAAACATAAACAGCAATATTTATACATGTTCTTCAATACGTTATTAGTATAATATATCAATCATTGTTAGCAAGCTTATAACAATTATTGTATTAAATATAGAAATTTAGCAACACATGTCTTTTTTGACTCTTGCGTTTTGTGTATGTGTGGTGGTCAACCCTGTCCCTATACTCCACGAAACGAAACCCTTTGGTTTAGCGATCTTTACCCATATCATGAATTTGTTTTAACCCCCCATTTAAATTGTTGTGTCTAATACGTTTGATTTTTTGCGGATGTAGTTACATCTTACAAGTCACAAAGGTATAGCCAGTACATATGTGAAAATGTTGAGTGTTACAGCAACTACTTTAGCTTAAGAATAGTACAATGTGAAACAACTACCAAATAAACAATTAGTTGCCTCTACACAGCTTTTTGGGCAAGTGCAGTTGTAAACAAGTTACCATTTAGGGTAAGACTATAAACTGTGCAGTAATTCCTTAGAAACGCATGTTTTTGGTTATTGTTTTTTTTTTGTTTGTTTTTTTTCTTGTTTTTTTTTTTAAGTTTAATAGAAACCGCTCACCACAACTGTTTGATATGAAAAAAAGGAAAAAAATGTAACAACGGGCATTTCTGACCTGTGCCCTAATTCCTCAGAAATGCCCGTTGTTACATTTTTTTTGCTTTATTTCATGTCAAACAGTTGTGGTGAGCAGTTTCTATGACATAACCCCTTTACCTTATACATAATTAAAAATTGACTTTTTTTTTAGTTTCTGAATTTGAAATTAATATTTATCACAATTCTGTAGATTTATGTACCAAACTAGCGAGGCTTGCTCGCCATAATATGCTTAAGCACACCACTAGCATATATTTTGTTAACATTTGCCACATTTATTTTACCAAAGCACATGTTCAGCGAGACCAAATAAATTGAAATATACTCATGACAGCCTTAATAGTCTTGGTAGCTAAAGAGCTTTCATATTCCCTTATGCTTGAAGATTGACATGCAAAACCATTTGAAAAAATGTTAAATTCTCACAGTAATTAATTACTCGTATTTAATTTCAATACATAAATACAGTTAGCCAAAATATAACAGTATTGTCAGAATTACTATTTCATTATAAATTAATCAAATTGACTTCTAATATTTGGATATATCGTAGTGGGACACCTCTTAGTACCAAGACATCTAAATAACAGAGGGTTAAGTGTAGTTTGAATGAATTAAGTTCTGACAAAGAATGAATTACACAAAGACAGGTGGGTATAAGTTTTACTGGTGCAGAAATACATATCTTAATTAAGAAATGGCATGACATTTTACTTGTGCAGTGTCTAGAGCAACCTAAAATTCTAATTTCTTCGATTCAAAATGCAATACCTGTTACTGCATAGCTAAATAATAGAAGCGCTTTATCGTTACCTATATATTTAAAAAACAAGATCAGAATAGTAATGCTGGCCCCTACCCTTTCCAGCTTTTGAAAATAATTACCCCTGCACTAATCAAGAACTTTCAATCCTCAGCACGCATGCGCGAGTGAGTTATAGTAGTCGTCCTGTCTGTTTGTCTATCTGTCTGTCTGTCACGCTCTGATTTTGGAGATTACTGAGAATTAACAGTTGATTTAGGTATAAACTTGCTCAGCATGACAATTTAAGACCTCTTATTGTGCTACTTTTTCAATTTTTGGGCTGATATTTTTAGAAAAAGCAATCTGTCAGCTCCGTGTAGGCTAAAACTTTGCAGGTAACACCCCTTATTGTCACGTCACAATCACGTTAACAAAAATTTTCAGTTCTGCTTGCAGTAGTTTTTGCTTTATGCTGAATAGTTGATGAGTGCTGGAATTCAGGTTTTTTACGTTGTAAATATATGCCGGTGAGAGTCTCCTGCACGTTTAGCTTATTCTATTAGACAGCCATTAGCTACATCTACCATTTTGATTGCTTGAGCCATACTGATACCCGATTTAACTAAATACATTATTTCTTGGTCCAAGAATTGTTTGTTTTTTTATAGCTAGAGTAACGCTGAGGGTTTGTACCTTTAGTGCTTCATCATTATTACAATTGAACCAGTTACAATTATAATATATTATAGCATCAGAATGTAGTGACCACAATATGTGTGACACTGAAGAACGAAATATTAGGAAACTCCTTACCTAATAAATTTGAGAAACTAGGCGTGTCACCCAAAGTATCAAATAGGCACACTTACTTTCATTCTATGCATTATGACATAACTATACTATAAATGCTACTCCCATTTCCTATCAGCACCATTAGATATAACCAATCAAAGCAAATAGTCCAAATTTTGAACTGTTCACAAGTTTTTTTTATAAACTTACTGCTGCTGTTGCTAAGAGGTAAAGCTGTAGACATCTCACGGTACCCCTATTGTCGTTACCTAGGCAATGGCCACATCTGCCTGTTGAACTAGAATAGGCGCATGTCTCATTATAGTTGACATTGAAGGATCCAGTGGGGACGTAAGAATAAGACGGACAAACTATAACACACAAGCGAAAATAATATAGGTGCATTTAAATTTTTAACACCAATCATTTTTCACGTTCAATGTACAACTTTTGCAAATGCAGTAATATATGACAATTCCATATCCTCTACCACTTTGTTCATTTATTTCTCCTGCTCTCTTTCTTTCTGAGCATTTTCCTCTCTTCAGTTCTTTCTTCTTGAGTCATGGATTCCCTTATTTCTTCCTCCTTTCAGCCTCTCCACCGTTCTATCCATGATTGTGGACTAAGGCTATGTGAAACTGTTGCCTTCACTTTTGAATGCTCTATTGTCTTCACCTGCTCGCTCGTTGGGGCGAGCCTGCTTGCTAAATGAACCCTCCATTCGCACGCGCAATGGTGTTTTACACCAATTCTGATGATGCATTGCCAACTCGGCTCAGCTCATGAATCATTCATGAATACACACCTTCTTCGTCATTGCTAACAGACAAGCGTATTAACATACAAGCAATAGCTGACAATTAAACACAAATGAAACATTTGACGGAGCGTTTTAGCATGTGTAGGGGGATAATATTGAAACCATCATTAGAGCTTAAGCGACACAATAGGTAGCCAGGCCCTGGTATAAATTTACATTGCAATTAAAAACAGTAAGAAATCAGATATATGGGAGTTACATATTTAACCTAACAGAGAATTAAATCAAGAATGATTTTTCTAAGATACCATACTTTTTAGCAAATTTCTTTTTTCTATATATTTTGCAACTCTCCATATAAACAATACAGTTCTAAACGTATTAGTTACTTACGTCTCAGAAGCTCATTAGTGTTTTGCCCAGTACTACTGCAGAATGAGTTGGCAGTGGCCAGGACAATAGGACAGTCTCCAGTACAATATCTGTCAATCTCTCTCTGGTTGCCAGTCTACAGGATGAATTATATCCAGTTTAGTATATTCTGCAATCAACTTAAGTATATATGTGACCATGCAAAGAAAATTGGGCACAACATGGCGAGTTTAAACATCGGCAACAATTGATGAACTTCTAAATAATATTTTTAGACAGCTTGTAGATTGAAATGGTTAAGTTCCATATATTGGTAACAGTTAAAACTACTGCTATAAAAACTTGGAAAACTCACTACCACCTAGAAGAAGATAAATGTGTAAGTGCAATAAAAAAATATTTAGATGGGGCCTCTTTATACCCGGATTTTCCTGTACCCTCACACAATGTGTGCATGCAGCTGAGAAAAAGGACAGATAACAGGCCACTATAGGACATAAATGTGGAGTTAACGCTAACTGTCATATGTCAGTGTTGTCTTCATTAAGCACTTCTTATTGTATTGTTATGAAGTGATTCATGATAGCATCTTCAACCATTTAAGACCTGCCACAATACAGGTTTTAATTGGGTTATTGACCAAAATGATTCCCATCTTTATAATCCAAGAATGAAGTTGTTTTAACTAATTATTTATTTTTTAATTACTCTCTCCAGCTCATTGCCTAAGCATATTCATTGATAAGGTACTCTCCTTTTAAACAAATTACTACTAGTGGTGTCTATATTAACCTATATTCATAGAAGGGGAAATAGCCTTTCATGCCACAAGGAGTAACAACACATTACAATTCTGTTGTACCATTGTAAAATTCTTGGTGAACTTTAAAAAAAAACAACCTATATGTAACAACGAATAAGTAAATTTGACCTGAAAGTCGTAATATCTATTACAGCAAGATACATAAAATATTGTGTATGGGAAGGGCTAAATGCAGCCTCCATTATGGGCCTGGGTGGGAGGGGGGGGGGGGGGGGGGGGGCTATAGCTCATCAAGCCCTCACACTCAGCCTCCTTTATAGTGTGTGGATAATTGCTTACTAGCGATAACTTACATTTGTGTAGGTGACGTAGAAGTAGAGCTGCTGGCACCTTTCGAGATCTGGAGATGTCCTACTCAGACATTTTATGCAATCGCTGCCTATAGAGCAGGCGTTGTCCACGTTGACATTGTTAAATCCTTGGACCAATCCCAGCGCTCCAAGTATGATAGCAAAGAACTTCATCTTTCCTGCAGGACGAACTTCAAATTGGCTGTAAGCGCAACGCAAAAGCACCGGTTCCAGCGAGAAGGGGGTGTGAATGCTTCAGATTAGATGCGGACCGCCAAAAAAGGGCGTGTGAATGTAGAGTCACTTGTACAGCGACCCTTTACCCTCCATCTCGAGAAAAAATTATAAAGGTGTTATAGGCGTACCTCTAGGTTTATTATACGTAAATGGCAATAGCTTTAACTCAACTTAAACTTTCTGTAGCAAAAAAACAGTATTTCGATTTTGCAAAAGTTTTGACTCAATTGTTTGCTGCGCTAATTTGTGGCTGGCTGTCCACTGTGCTGCAAATTACAGTTAGATAAAGCATGTTTTACGAGCAAGGCTACATCAGTTATAGTTTATAAAATTATGATTGAGCTTGAAACTGTCCATTACAGGTTCTCTCCTGCTCCTTTTTGAGTCTCTCTCTTTTTTTTTTTTTTTTTTTTTTTTTTTTTTTTTACGTACAGTCAGTAGTTTACCTGGTGTCATTGAAGGAGACCCTGTTCCAACCACTATGCTGCACAACTACTTTTAGAGACATAACAATTAAATAACATTGACATTGTCTATAATTTGTGTCTGTAAATATCCTTGCATAGGACACACTCTCTTAAGTATATCTCGTCATATTATTGTGCCCCCACCTCCATTATAGAAACTATTCCTATACCAATGGCTAGGCAAGACATGTAAAAAGGCCGGCATAGGAAGAGAGGTGGGGGGGGGAGCTCCCCAAAAATTTGGGGCAAAATCTAAAGAGGTGACTGCTCACATGAACATTTTAAAACCACTAAAAACATGTCCTTGGAGCCTCCCTATGCTGAACACCTTCCTCACCACTGCCATCTTCTCCCTTTCATGTTTATCCCTGTCAACCAATCAGCTCCACAAACACGAGAGCCACACTCTTTGCCTTAAAACCACTCTTAAACTTTTTAAAGCCAGTATGTTTATGCTCAAGGTTATGAGGGCATACTGCACCAAGATTGTAATGTAGGTGCTGAAAGCAAGCACTAATTAATGTCATGCCATTGAGAACATACTTAAAGAAACTCATGTTTATGTGTACAAGTGTGCACAGGATTGATTTGAAAGCTCATTACTTTATAGTAATATGTGAGCTTGAAGATATAAATGTTGATCGAAGGCTTACTATAATAAGAATATACTATTTGTCCATAATTGTGACACAAAATTATTCGATTGCTTGACAAAACAAGTGCTCTCTTCATGCCTATTGTGCTAAATTACATCTGAAATTATTTAATCAACTGATTCTCCAGCACTCTGCATTTTTACTTTTGTATTAGCTTTTACTTTAGTGACAAGCTCTAAGCTGGAAGTTAAGAAGGAATTACTAGCTTTACTATTATACTCAAGGGTAGAAGTTTCATTTGGTAAACATAAAACAACGATTATACAATGATGTGTGGGTAATTGGCAATGTGTTCGTGTACCAGCTTCATTAAAACAGAAAATGTTTTCACAATGTTTAGTCAGCCTCTCAGAGTATATAAAAATAAACATATCCACTGTGTTTACAGAAGGTTGGAAGTGAAATTGAAGAAAACAATTATCACTTTTTGGGGTAGATTTTCATATATATTTGCCTGCTTGGCGACTCAAAGTTACTTTTTCTTTTTAGATCTTGTCGAGACAATGGCTATGATATTGGCTTGGGCTCTGCTCTTCAGTATTAGCGGCTATCAAGTGTGTTCTGGTAGAGTCAATGTGCCAGGAACTTGCCCAGTAAGTGGCTATGGTTGCCTTCAATGTTTGAGTCGTGGATCTTCAAATCTGGAGAGATGCTATCAGCAGTACATATTCTTAAGGGAAACAACTGTGAGTGATAATATATTCCATGAAGGTAGCTATATAAAACCACTTTAAAGTTGTCTCTATGAAATAGTTCGACGTTAGATAAAAATAATACTTATGTTCTGCTACACTCGTGGTTATTTCAAGTGTGTATGCAGCATTAATTAGTGGTCCATACTAATAGAAAAAAGAAGATTAGTCTTAACAATGCTAGTCATTGCAGAAGTATTGATAGAGCAAAGCCTTTCTGTGTAATACTATTCCAGCTTTAGCAGATGGGTGTGTTGCATCTGAGCATGATCGAAGCAAATGGCCCTAGGTACAAAGTACAAATACATAGTGAACCAATAGGAGTGAGATTTGCAGACATTTTGAGAGCTATAAAGCGTAACTATATAATTTTTTTGTAATATTTTGCCCTGTTTACAGAGTAACAATGAGATGGAAAGAGATAGGTACTGCACTGGAGACTGCCCCATTATTGTAGCTACTGCGTACTACTACTGCAGAGATACTAGCAACATCGCGTCCTTGTTTAATGGTACGTGTACAAGTTGTTTACTCATTTAGTACTTTACAGTGTGTAAATTTACTTTTGTTTTTCTTTGTACTTTTATTTTTCTAAAGTGAAACTAAAAAGTGAACTGAACGGTGTTGAATTTTGTTCAATATGAAATCATTGCTTATTTTACCAGCCGATATCAGATAAAAGATTCCCAATTTTAATATAAATGTCAAATAAAAATAGCTATAATCCTCTTTCTCTCATGCACAATAACAGAGAAAGAGAATACATCTAATGAAATAATGAAGGCCGAAAAAACTTTTAAGTGAAAATAACTGATTGATACCAAGTAAATGGAGCTGTGTAAATATTTAAAGGTCCGAGTACAACATAACCCACTAACATTACAGTATTGACTATTTAACTTGAATACTGACAGATAGCTACCACTTTGAGAGTTCCTGCAATACACATATAGCTATATTGCAGCATTAATTGGAAAATAGAACACTGCCTGAATAGTGTCCATTGACAACCAAAACATAATCGTAAATTAGTGTAATGCGTTGATAACTAGTTTGTAAACCTCTACATCGTTGTAAATTTTTTGTTAACTCTAATTACCAAGACAGTTTATGGATTTGTTATGGTTGTAAATGGACTCTTTTCACCCTGTGAAATTTGAAATGGATACCTCTATTACTTGCACTTGTTTTCAAGAATTCTGCATGCTGTGGTCAACCAGGCAGTAAGTTGATACTAAGATTCTCAAGTTGTTGTTTTATTTTTGTTGTTGTTCTTGCTGTTGTTATTAAGTTCACCTATACTGCACTTGGGAGTGTGGGGTGAAAGATGTTGTAGCTACTACTTCCTTCTTGTTGATCAGACTTGCTAAACACACCGTCAAGTTAATTAAATAGTATCTCAGTTCTCACTCTGTCTCAGTAATGATTTATTGATGAAATTCGCATGAATGGTGACCCAATTTAATCGTTTTGGGGAAATAAATGTTTTAGTACCTGTTCTACGATAAATTTTAGATTAGTTTGGTAAGCTGTACACAAATTGGGAAACACTTGTGTTATGGAAAGCTAATTATTTACAACTAGATGGATGTGTTTTTCTTCAATATTGCATTCTCTTCAAGCTATATAAAAATACAACTATATTGTTGTTGCTGTTGTTGTTGATTGTTGTAATATAATTCTAATTCTAATGTAATGGCTCAATTTCTGTTCTGTTTTGTTGTTTAGTATTAACTGTAATTTCTATACATGTATATACGAACCACTCTACAGTCTGTGGATCCTACAGTGTCACTCCCACTGGCTCTTTCAATGTAAATGCTAACTACAGCAAGCAGCACTGTTTGGACAGGTATCAGAGTCAGAGATGTAGCCATTGCATTGGGCAAAGCAATCGTGATGCAGTGAAGTGTTTGCAGATGTTTTTGTTGGCCAAATACACAGTAAGTAGCTAAAGTAATTCAGTCACTCTTAACTGAAATAATTATATTAATAGCAAATTTTCTCAGTTCTAACAGGCAGCATTTGCTTGTTAGAATGTAGCCTGATGTTTCAACTTCTTCTCGATGTCCTATTTATTTACAAAGCATTGGCTTTAGCTACCTGGTTCGTATTAGTAAACTAAAATCACAAATAATGTATAAATTGCATTCGTTCACATTCAATTTGCAACTTAAGATTACTGTTAACTCTAAAACAGTGAAACAACTAGCTAATATTGTTGTTGTTGTTTTTCTCATTGTAGAATAACACTGCATTCTATGCTCAAAGTTATTGCTCCAGCGATTGCCCGGTCACATTATGGACAACTTCATGGCACTGTGGCTTGGTTGATCAGAGTGATGCCTATCAAAGTAAGGTCACATTAACCTTTGAAGGAATGAACTGCTTGCTCCATTTGTAAATTGGAGACTCAATAAGTAGAATATCACCTACACTCACCTGAATAACATTTAAGTCACTTTTCAATTTCTTCAAATTAATTTTACAGATTTTTCTATTTATTTATTATATGTTACAAGTGAAGAGCATAAATCAAGTATAGGTAGCTATTACTCAAGTTTGTACTCAATGTATCCAATTCATATATTATGTTCATGATACATATTCGGGTATATTATGAGTATTATTTTCATATATCTTTCAAGTTATCATGTAGAGTAGCTACTTGATAGGCTGCAATTACAAGTTAGATCAACGTGGTAGTATTCTGATTTGAGTGCTCATTAAGTTTTCACCATGTACAATAAAAATCACAATAGTCATGAAATTTAAAATAAAACAACAACTATTTCTGTTAATACACTTAGTTGCTATTATAACAATGGTCTTGTTCATGCATTCTCCCTAACCAGCAATAACATTGTTTCAACTTCACTGTTGTTCTCTTTTGGGACTATGACGTTTTCACTCACCTAATTTGTTAATGTTGTATCAATGAGAGTTCATAGGAGGTATTTTTAAAACTATTGTTTTTCTCTCTTTTTTTTCAGTTTGCCGGAGGTTTGGAGCAACATATTGTGCAGAATTTGACAAAAATTCAAGAACTGACTTGCAACAAGCTGTGACTGATTGTCGAAGAAGTTGTATTAGTCAAGCATGTGAGGATGCCAAATTACGAGTTAGTTTAATGTTAATTAATTATTATACACCAATAACCTAATAATTATACGTAGTTTGGATGCTGCATGCGAAGTAATCAATTTGGATTATTATGCACCGATATTCCGGAATGTCCAATCCATGCCATGGCTGCCACTCCTACTTTAAATATTAATGGAGACTGTCCATTTAACAGTCATGGCTGCAGCCAGTGCTTGAGCAGGAACTCAGACCAGCTTCTACGATGTGAGCAGCTTCGACTAATCATTGCACAATTTGTAAGTCAAGGATCCAGATTAGCTACATCTCAAATTATTTCACATTAATTTATGATGAAGCATGGCATGACTAAATGAAGCAAAAAAAAACAATTGGATATTCTTGTCATAGACTGCTAAAAAGCATTATTTCTGCATTGACCAATATTTACAGGCTCCAACTAATAATAATAAACAATATTGTTTAGATCATAATTAGCTAAAATGCAATTTTTTCTCAACTTTTTCTCTCAGGTGAATCATGATCAAGAAGAGACAGAGTTTTGTGCCAGTCAGTGCCCAACACTGCTCATTTCTTCGAGAGACTATTGTTCTGAATTTAATAGGGCCACTGAAATGACAAACATAATGAACCGTAAGAAAGTTGCCTTTCATGGGTCCAATGATAATTATTATAATTATTATTCTATCTTCTATAGTGTGTCCTACCTATGATGTCATGCCCACAACTTCTGTGGTCATAAGAGCCAATTTCAGCAGACAAAACTGCTTGTCAAACAGTCGTCAGTCTTGCTCAGATTGTATCTTGTCTCGCTCCGGTGACCTCACCATGTGCTATCAGCAATACCTCCTCAGCCAATATGCTGTAAGTTTCACTTCAAACAGAGTTAAAATAATATTATATTATAAAGCATGAAACTTTAGCAATAGTTTCTTAGTAATATCCACTGGTGTTGTAAAATGGTTGCTAACCGTTCTGATGAGGCCTAGGCATCCCTTTATTCTTGCCTCTATCTCCGTTTATGCCTAGCTTTGTTCGTAAAATCTATATCAGACCTAGTAGCTATTGTCTGAAAAATAAGATTAAAGAAAGACCTCAAGATATTGCATGGTCCTGTACAGAGTTTACACTTCAGTGATTTTTTTTCCTTCTAATAAAATTGGCTGCTAATGTAAACATGTTACAATTCCAATGCTCAAGCTGGCTAATGATGCATAAGTAGTAGTGCTGTTCTTTCTACAACGCTATGTGTGTGTGTCCCTAGCTTCAAAACTTGAAAGGAATCATTATGAATTATTTGCTCATGTTGTATATTAATTGTATATACTATGTATAATATAATGTTAGTTAAATGCATATAAATATGTTTACCTGTGTATGTAGCTAACGTCATTATTTATTGTACACACTGCAGTGTCTGTTTATATAACAAAGTCACTGTCACAAAAACATGAGTAGAATTATATTTCATTTCATTTTGCACTAAAAACATAGATGTTTTTTTTTGTATTGTAAAATAATTTTATCCCTGTATATTTAGTGCTACATTTTGTTTATCTATTGCAGAGAAGTAAAAAACATGAGAAAATACTAATAATTATTATTGTCAGTATCCTTAAACCTACATTTACTCAATGTGCATATTTCTATCCAATTTGTAGAACGTATCCCAGACTTACTCCAAGTCTTTCTGTGCCAGTAATTGCCCTCTGAGGCTAGCCACTTCAAATTGGTACTGCAATATTGGAACTACTTCGTCTTTATTTTCGAGTAAGTCACATCAATTTTTTTCGCACATAATATTTTCTTAAAAATTGTATTGCCCCCATTTAATCATTGCAGGCACTAGCAGGCCACAACATCAATTTTGAAAACTGCATACACTGTTCTCTGGAGTGTTAGAAAATTAATCCGTAATTCAAAATTAAATAGGTCAAACTAACATGCATGAAATTCACTCACTCAAATAGCTGTGTCAATCTTAGTAAAATATGAAACATTAAAAAATTATGGTGCAATGAAAAAAGTCTGCAAAACAGTTAAATATTGTATTTAGCTAGTTGAGTCATTAATATCAGAACTTATAAATATATTTCTAAGAACTATTTGATGATATAGACCTAAATTAGGGAGTAGCTAGTGTACTTACCCCTACACTATTAAAATTTGTATACACTCTTTATATAATTAACCCTCAGCGCGCATGCGCAAGTGGGTTATAGTAGTCGTCCTGTCTGTTTGTCTGTTTGTTTGTCTGTCTGTTTGTCTGTCTGTCACGCTCTGATTTTGGAGAATACTGACAATTGACAGTTGATTTATGTATGAACTTACTCAGGACGAAGATTTAAGACCTTTTATTGTGCTACTTTTTTTTAATTTCGGGCTAATTGTTGAGAAAACGCGAAGCTTTCAGCTCCGCGGTAAGTACCAGCTTTTATGGGCAACGCCCCCAAGCGTCATGTCATAATCAGGTGAGTAAATAATTTCTTGCAGCCAGCGGTGTAGTTTGATTTATGCTCAGGGAAGTTAACGGAGTTGAAAGAAGTGAAGTTTCAGGTTGAAAATGTGTATTGGTGAGTGTTTCTGGCTAGTTTAGCTTCTTCTCTTATGAAGACAGCATTTCCATGTACCATTTTCATTGGTCCAGCTATTTTGATGCCTCAATAAAATAGCTAACAGATTACTTTTTCTGTTGGAAGGAGATTATATTGTAATAGCTAGGAGTGATTAATAGCGCTGAGGGTTTGCACCTTTGGTGCTTCATATTTTTAGTGAATTTAATAATATATAATTACCTAGGAAAAGTGACCAATTACTTAGTATTAAAATGTACAGAAAAGTCATAACACCGACATGAATTTTCTTTATTTTTTTTTCTTTTGAACACTGTTCTCTTCAGTCCTTTAGCTACTGACACCAAAATTGAGTGGCTAAAACATTATTTAAAGTAAACCCCCACACTAAGCAAAAATTGAAATTTCCTACATGTCGAACGCTGTAGGAAATATCTATCCTACATTATCATATTCTACGTAGGATAGTTATAGGATAGGTACATTTTCTAGTGTGGGACATGTAAGAAATTTCAGTTTTGGCCTAAACGCAGCAACCTTTTCTGTTTGTTTTTTCTGACATTCCATGCACAGAACCTAGCCAGTGTAGAATTGCAACCTAAGTGATCTAATTCATGTAACGTTGTATTCCAATAGCTTGCCTGAGGAGAGACTCCGACACATTCTGTGCCCCACTAACGCGAGATAATGGGAACGAGTTTGCAGCTGCTGCTACAGCATGTCGCAGCGACTGCTCCAGTCAACTCTGCAACTCGGGGAAAAGAAGGGTACGTATCATAATTTGGTTATTCCTGTTTCTACAAATCTTCGCAATACCAACACAATGTCAATGGCAGTGTCAATTATCACTGCATATACGTAATACTTATTACATGAGTCAGAGTGTGATATGGCGAAATATTTAACAAGCAGGCTAATCTATTTTCATGAGTCAGAGGTTAGTGAAAATAAAGCCTGAGAGTGAAATATCACTCTGCTGGGTGTAATAAGTGGTGTTTTTTTCTACCCTAGATATCTTCACTGCTGTGGTTTACACTAGTACTGGTAACTCACAGTGTAAAATTGGTTGTAAGGGTTCTCTACTCCCAGAGAAAAGTGGTCAGTTTGGCCGGTTGCTATAACTACAAGAGTAATGAGCTTGGGCAACACATCATGAAATAACAATCAGTCACATAGCTACCTAAAAATAACATGTGAAGATATCTAAGGTGTTATATAATACGTAAACTTTTAACAGATGCTTCCTGCTCAGAATTTGTTGTCAGTTATAAGAAGCATATGGAATGTGTTGATTTCACTGATCAAGCCATGTGTTTGACTACTTGTGGTTGGATGTATGCTGGTGTTTTTGCTTATCATTGGAACATAGGTGTTGTTGTTGTTGGTTTTACATGCCATGTCCATTGGGCAAGGTGATATCTTAACATTAGCAAAGCTAGTTAGCTGACCCAGAAATTGTCGTAGGTAATAACAAACATATTGGAGGTATTTATTTAGCAGATCAAATTATGAGTCGTTAGCAACTACTCAACAGGAAGACAAACTTTCAAAAAGGAGTTTTCTTGCATAAGCATGATCAAGCTATAACCGATACACATCTCAATTTAAAAATGAGCACAATAGAACGTCTTTACCGTTCCATAAGCAATAATAAATTTAATCAAAACATTGATTAAAGACCCTTTATTGTGCTATTTTTGGACTGATTTTTGAGAAAACATGAAGCTAGCTGTCAGTCCCACAAAGATTCTAGCTTTGTGGGTAGCGCCCCCTTCATCAGTTCGTAATCATGTGAGCTAATAATTTCTTGTTGTAGCAAGCTATGCAGTTAGTTTTTATTTAAGCTGAGAAGTTAACCAACAGCATTCACATCTACCATTTTCATTGCATAGCTATAGTGGTACCTGATTGGTCTGACAAAGATTTAAAGGTTAGATAGGTAATAGTAGCACTGAGCATTCATGCCTTTAATTTTGCCTTTTTAATTCCTTTTCAATAAAACTGTCCTGATTTGGTAATACTTAATTAGAAATAATACCATTTAGACGAGAGCTTGAATCTAATTGTTTACAAAATGTTGTATAAGCTTTCCACGAAACAGCAAGCAATGACTTATTCAGGATTTAATGGAAGTTATAGAGTTCTAATAGATTTTGTTTTATCGTTTATACATGAATGGCTAGTGATTTATACATTAAAGCAATGCTACTTTGTTCCCATGATAACCTTGTGGTTTTCGTGGTTAATATGAAAGAGAATTGATGTTTTTTTAATATCATATAATTAAGCATTTTAATAATCATCATTGATAATTCAGGCAAGGTAAAGATTAGCTAATAATGAAATATTAAAACTTAAGCATCACATAGTAGTTTATTGCCAATAGCAGTTTTAATAAATATTTTCTGTGCTTTGAATTATTTTCAGTTTATATACTGAATTTGTTATTGTAGTTTGGATGTTGCCTGAGATCTTCTTTGAGTAGCAGTATATGTCCAGAAATTTCTTCTTGCATTCTAGAGACCTCATCGGCCAGTCGACTTTTTTCTGCTACTAACTTATTTTTAATTCTGACAGTGTCCTCTTTGCAGTACTTGTAGATACTGTTGCACGTTAACTGTAGTATAGAACTTACTATATGCTGCTTTAGATCGTGATAACTTCGTTGTATTAGATACAATTATAGTTAGAATGTGTTTTATAAAAGGAAATATTTGTAGCTAAAAATATTTTGTTCTATTTTATGGTTTAGTTTCAAACGTCATCCATTTAACGTATTCCAATGATTATATATTTTGCATCCACCTCATCTCCGTCCTCTCCTCCATCAAGGACCTCATCATCAAGAATTCTGAAGTTTTCTTAGTTTTTTCTGCTCGTTAGCTAGTGTTCTATATTTCTTCCATTTTCCTGCTGGTTCTAATATAAAACTAAAGACAAAGTGTAAACTCATAGGGACCAGTTTCTGCAGTCTTTCTGCAGTGCTGTTCCAGTATTGAAAACATCAGCTGAATTAGCTCACTACTTATGGCCTACTGTGACACTTCCAACAGGTGTCAGCCATAGCTAAGTCATGCACATTATTATATAGACAAAACTTGTGCAGGGTTTAATACAGAATTTTTCAACATCGGGAGGTGGGGGGGGGGGGGGGGGGGTGAGAGAGGGGGGAGAGAGAGAGGGGGAAACGTTAATGTTACAGGGTGGGGCTGTCTACTTTGAGATGTGTACACATGCAGCAATCTAAAAAAATAATTAAAAATTTTAATTTTTATTTTAGCTATGTGTCAGATTAAGGGGGGGGGGGGGGGGGGGAACATTTTCTTTGGGAAGTGGAGTTCTACTCTGTATCAAATACTGATACCTATGATTATATAGCTATAGAGACTGAAGATACTATTAACACTGACTCACACCCCTTATCCATTTTGGACTTCTAGAATATTCTTTAGTTGAACATGTGTTTGTGGCTGAGCATGAGTTGCTATGTATTTAATTTTATGTTTCACTGGTGGGTGGCAGATCTATAAAATTAGAGGGTCAGCCCTCCCCCAGCAAGTCAGTCAGTCTTTGGTGTTCGTAATTCTTACTTGTCACATACTTCATAGCTATATTAATTACCTCATATAACTTCTTTGAGCGACTTCAGGGCTACTTAAGGGTGAAGAAGTGAGCTTGGAAGTGGAACGGGATAGTTTAGATCACAGCTAGCATAATAAACTCACTCTGTTTGGCAGTGTTACTTGCTGGATCTGGGAGGGACGACTCCTGGCATCCAATCCCCTTACCTGGCGGGAGTTACGGACAGTCCTAAAAAATACCCCACAGCTAATGATGTAGCTGCTGGCTATTAGGTATTGTTGTTTTAGTTAAAACAACAATAATGAAAGTTATTGGGAAAACTATTTCTAGCTACTACTTTCATTATTAACCCTTTAGTTTTTGGGGTATTTTACTTTTGGTATGAATAACTAAAACTAAGCTGTAGAGAACATGAAAAAACTAAACTAAATATTTTAGAAGACAGTAAATTCGATAATAACTAAAAACTACCAGTAGAGTGGATGACAAAAACTAAAACTAAGAAAATGAATCTTGTCATCGAATCATGACCTTGAATCATGTCATCATTTATAAATGAAGGCTATAAATTTCATAAAGTATATATTCACTAAACTACATAAATAAATACCTTACTTTCTTTGTAATATCTAAGATTTCATAGAAATATGATTTTTTTTAAAGTTATTGGGAAAACTATTTGTAGCTACTACTTTCATTATTAAGGAGACGTATAATTGAAGAATTCAAGTGACAACATAAATAAACTAAAACTAAGTCAGTTTATAGTAATAACTAATTAAATCATCTACATGATATTAAAGAAAAACTAAAGATTAAATCTTCAGGGAGAATTGGGGGGAAAAAACTAAAACTAAGCATTCAAGACATTTTTTTTAGTATGAATAATTTAAAACTAAGAAAGTCTGGAATCTCTGAACCAAAACAACACTGCTATTAGGACCTGCAAGATTATGCTTTAAAAATTTTTTCATTAGGAGTAGACAAACAGTACAGAATAAGATGTTTGAATTACGTATCGGGAAATTTTGCACTCTTGATCAATGTACTGCTAAATAAGTCATTGACAATCCTTTTCCATATCTTCAGGAAAGGAAAAGCACAGTGAGTATCAACAAGATCATTGTTGACTGCAGCTCAACTACTTTCATCAGACTATAGCTAGTAGCTATAGTGTGAACTTAAAAGATGAAATATCTAGCTATCTATACTCAAATCCTCATTAATATTTTTTTAATTGTCATGAGCTGCCTTCACATTAGCATAGCATTATACTTTGTGGCAAAGTTGATTATTATGGGATGCCAAGCCTCAAGGTAGAGGCAGATCCACATAGCTAGCGGTTTGGTAAAGGGTCTCGCTACACCAGACTGGTCTCAAGCAAGGTGATGAGATAATTGTATCCTTATTATTCTAGAATTATTCTACTATGCAAATTCACTTCCAGAAAACAATCTGGCAGGGCCTACTGGCAATTTAGATTAATAATATATAAAAAAAGTATAAATTTTGCCAAAAAATAAATAAATAACTCAATAGGTGAGATAAGGAGTGAATGTAATATAAACGAGAAGTAATGTGACACTTAGCTAACAATGAATAAAAATAAATACCATCAAAATATTAATCAAGATTCACAGTTGCTGGAGAATGCTTTAACTATTGGTTGTAACTCGTGGTTATCTGATGGCCACAAGGAAGAGATAAGCGAGCCTGATGAAGGAACCACGCCCGGTGGCTCAGATTCCTGTCGAACAAGATGCTCATCATCATCTTCATCATTAGAATGAGGTGTTGGCTGCGCTACATCTAAAAATAATAATATACAATAACGATTAATGATAATAACAAATAATAATAATATTAATAATAATAATAATAATAATAATTTCCTTATCATCCTAGCTAGATCCCATTGTCTTGAATACGATTATCCAAGCTTACATGACATGTGTATGGCATAGTTACCTTAATAGTAAAACAATACATTTTTAATTAGATTCATATCATCTTTAATGTGATTATGGTACACATTAGACACACACACACACACACACACCTTACACATACACCTTACACATACACACACACACATACATGCAAAATGAAAATTTACACACATTATTAAAAGAAAACTTCCTTCTCACACCTCCTCTGCTTCTTATACTCTAAATTATTCTTTATCCCAGCTATCCAGTGAGACATAAGAAGATGCTTCAGCTTAACCCCCAACCCTTTACCAAATTAGAGATAAATATATTATTAGATATACATTCTCTCTCTTTCATAGGCTTTTTTAGGCAATACAGAATTAAAAATATTTGGTCGCCTATGAACCCAGGACCACTTGCCTAACGCACAAGCACTCTGCCACTGAGCTACAACAACCAGCAGCAAACAAACACTCCAATTCTGTATTTATACTGTTAAGGGGTACTGCTATGCTATAGTCTCACTCTCAACAGACCAATGAAAATTCTTTTTTCAAAGATTCTTTTATCCGTTGAATATTTTTTACTTCACTAACTTATCACTTTAAAAAAGTCTGTGAAAGAGAGAGAATACATCTAATGAGTAAAAGAAGGCTTTTGCGACATCACCACTGCCATGTCCATTTTATTGGAGCACTATGACACATAACCGATAGAGCTAGAGTGACACACTCCATCATTTTCAGTAAAACTTGTAAAGAATGCCCCATCAAGAAGCTAACAAAAATATGAGTCAACCATTGTTTGATAGTAATATTACATAATGCCTAGTTGACAATTTAACGGTGACTTACTTCTAGGTTCCGATACAGAGGAACGTCGAGTCCCAGCAACTCCAGCGGCGGTTTCCACAGGGTCTGCACTAGAAGTAGACAGAACCACCGGAACCTCCTGATTCTGGGAACTGGAATTCCACAAATCAAACGGTAATGTTAATAACTGGAGGAAACCGAAAAGGAACCTCCAACCATCCCTGGGTGCCTCGTCAAGCGGTTTAGGTAAGGGTTCCGCCATCGTTTATTCATTATATATACAACACACGAGAGAACGAAGAAGCGGCTCTCGAAGAAGACGAGCGAGATGTACACTTGTATTGTGTATATACTGTACTTTATAGTAAGTTCAGCGTGACGTCAGCACAAATACTGATAGGTAAAGTGTTTCCGTCACACAAAATGGACTTAATTTTTTTTTATGGGCGTGTTCAATTGTTGTTGTTTTTGCTTGTTTTAATTTTATGTACGTAGCATCACCACCACATGCACCAAACCACATCAGGAATTAGCAGTGTGCATTAAAACGCGTTACGCGCCATTGAAGGTGTGGTTAGCCTGAGGTGTATTAGGTGGTTAACTCTCGCTACTAACAGGATTTTTTAGTGACCGTCATGAAGGTTAAGATATTCAAGGATAGAGCGTCATTATACGAGTAAGACTTTACAGGGAACACGGTGTGTGAGCGCGGGGAAATTTGAGAGTCAGTGGTAAGGGAGAGTGGGGGGATTAGGAGCTATGATTGCACGAGTACAAGTACGTTAAGTGAGATCTAGCTTACGCGTTTCTCTGCTAGACTAGAGGAGGGCCCATAGTTTGTTGTTTATTGTCTCATGATTTGTGTGTGTGTTGCATTCCTAAAATTACCAATTACTGTGTGCAGGGTGGACAATTAACACTTAATTCAAGGGGATTGCAGTTACACACTGGATAATTGAAGTTCATAGTATTAGCAATGCAATGGCAGCAAGTACTCACTCACATGCTGCAACGTTCTAATTAACCCCCCCCCTTTCCTTTCTTTTTGGACGCTGTTCATGATTTTGTCACAGGACGACAATCTTCATTTCACGTGGTGTTGATTTGTGTGTGTGTTGTTGTTGTTTTTGCAGTCATCTATCTCAGACTAACCCGTACATCCATGGCATATACCAGGTCTGTAAGGTCCAGTTCACCTTCTTCCTGGCCTATGTCTTCCTCAGCGACAGCTATGCAGCTGGAAAGTAAGTTATTCTTCATCCATAGATGAATTATAATTGTTTGGAATTGAAGACGGTGGGGATATATTTGAATTGTGGGGATATATTTGAATTGTGTTTGGAAGTCCTAGATGTAATAAACAGTATTTGTGCAGAAAGATTTCAATGTACACACATGTTGATCCCCAAGCACACTAAAATTGATCGCTACAGCCAGTGGCGGTGTCGTCTTATTGTTCAATTACATACTTATTGTGTTTGTGGTAGAGAGTGGGATATGTAGTTATATTTCTCTAAGTGTATAGTTTTTTTGAAGACGTAAATTTATAGTTCATGTTTAGATCCTTTATTCATAGTAGGAGTTGTCAGAGTGTTTTGGTTTTAAAAGGAAAACAATTGACATTATTTTATGCCTTAAAACACATTATAAATAGTTATTATTATTATTATTAGTATTATTAGTATTGATGGAAAGTTTTAAAGGTTGAGAAATAGTATAATTGCTTCAGTTGCTTCATAGGCAAGTATGTTGGTGCCAAGCATGTAATGCCCAAGCTAGAGTTCCAGTTAATGAGCAACTCAACAACCTGAGTGTACAAGCGTAGCCACGTAAACATAAGTAAACACTTAGATGGTTTGGGCACTGAAACATATTCCAAAAGAGAGGTGAGGTGCTATATATAGTTAATATTTATTTGAATTCTGTACTTGAGTGGAAGGTTAAGGTTGAAGGATCAAGCATACGTCTCGAAAAAGTACGAGAAGAGTAACTTTCACAACCAACACTGTATTTAGCATTTTAATCTTACTAGATTGGATTAAAGAATTTTCGCAGATATTCTAAGATAAGACATGAATACCAGTAAAGAATATTGGCAATGACTTGTAAATGTTGGATGAACGTGAATTTATTTACATCCTGATAGTTTGTATTATATAGAAGAAAGTATACATTTCCTAGTTTGAGTTGCCCCAAGTAAATCTGGTGTTTACATGCTAAATGGCTCGATAATACGAAATAGGCAAGCTCACAGATACTCATAAAAATTCAATTAAGTACAGCTATTTAGTTTGCCTAATTAAAACAACAATAGTGACGTACTTCCCTTTACTGAACCTACCTCTTTATATTACCACACAGCACAAGTTGAACTTAAAATATATTAGGGGCAGAGTGATGTTTGGTAAAGAACAGTAAGGGTGCTTGGTAAGGGAATTTGTTATGGGGTGTTTGGTATAAAGTATTTCATAAGGTATGCTTGGTAAAAGGGTGTGTGATAGGGTGTTTAGTAATAAGTGTGGGTTTGGTTACGATAGGAGTGTTTGGTAAAGAGTGTTTGGTAAAGGGTATCTTATAAAAGTGTTTGAAAGGGGGTGTGGCAATGTTGAAATTTTTAAAAGGTGAGAGTGTATGCAGGTGGAAGATGCACATGTGATGGGGGAAATCATGTGCAGCTGTTGTGTGTATGTGTGTGTGTGTGTGTGTATGTATGTGTGTGTGTGTTTAGTAAGCCAGTCAGTGTTATGTTTATGGTCACAGTTAGAGGTCAAAGTCATGTATGTATCTTTGTTATCTTGTCTCTCTCCAGGCCTTGGTTGAACCTGGGCAGCGATACGTCCTTATTTGGTTCCACGCGTGCTTGGCTGGTCATGTTGCTATTGGAAACGGTGTTCACGGTCTCATTCCTACTCCTTTATCCAGTATTCCATGTAAGAAAGACATGAATCTGCTGAGTCAGCAGTGTAAGAATCTGCTGAGTCAGCAGTGCAAGAATATGCTGAGTCAGCATCACATGGATTCACTGTCACCTATTATGTTTTTATAGGTATGGAAGTGGCTCTGGAGCAAAGTGGGCGTGGTAGCCAGTGTGCTTTATTTCATGTTGCTGTGCTCCTGGCTGGCCGGATTGTTCTGGTGTCTCATCCAGGCATCGCCCGAGATGACCGGAATACCCAGAGTGGTGGCAGCGGTAGAATGGGTAAGGATGGATACTCTAACTTGTGCAGATTCAGTTATGTAGTGTTGTGAGAAATAATGAGGAAAAATGCTCGCACTGTTTTTCACTGATGGAAATTTTTGTAGCCATTTAAAAAATAATCCAACAGTAAAGTTTTAGAGTATTGTTTTCAAGATGTGTGTAACTGACCAGGATAATCAACGAAATGCAACAGTTTATGAAAATAGTGTATATAGTTTTTAGGCATAAGTTACTTATTACCGTACATAATCTATAAATGAGACCGTGCAGCAGATCATTGAGTACTTGACACTTCCATGTGTAAAAGCTAAAATACAATAATAATGAATAGAATTGATACAAAAATAGATATACGGTAAGTGAATGTAAATATTCGTGTGTTGGGTTGTTCTCCTCAATTATGTTTAGTTTGTTTTCATGATCTCTCGTAGGCGCGTGTATTTATGAAGATGGTCTCGTTCGTTGTTGAGAACAAGTACAAAGTTCAACACCCGTGGTCCAAGGATGCTGAGTCTGGTCCAGCGCAGTGGTACGGAGGACAGATGTCCCCTCGAGTGGGCACATTCTCTCAGTACTGGTACTACCTCTGGGCCCCCACACTGATGTACAGGGACCACTACCCCAGGTGAGGGAGGAGAGAGGGAGTGGTATGTAGAGGTATACATTTGGAGGGGGGGAGGGGGGGGGGAGGAGAGAGGTTTGTTGGCATGACAACGGTGATGGCATGCTAACAGGTAGATGCTGCACGAATCTGGGTCTTTGAGCTTGAATGTGTAAATTCGTATAAACCAATCTCAATCCCTCTGATACAAGTTGGGTATGGAGTGGGGGGGAGGAGGAAGGAATAGTAATACTGTTGTCAATAAAGTTGATGGTAATGATAGTAACAGTTGAAAAACAAACCAAAACAACTCACACGAGCAAAAAGTAAGACACATTCTGGCTTTTATATAGTATTATTTATTTTATTTTGTTTTGCTGACTTTAATTCTCTGCTTGTATTCCCGTTTGGTATTTTTGTTTGGTTGTAGAAATAAAGGAGGCATTAAATGGAGCAATGTCCTGGCATATGCATCTCAGGTACAGCGAGCAAGTAGTATCACTTTTTTTCTGCTTTATGAAACCCAACTAGCCATCTATGATGTTATTCTGGTGGTTCATTCATGTAAAATGTTCAATATTCATGTACATGTATATTATAACTTTTATGTGTAGTTACTTTTATGTGTATATTATTTTAGTAGGCATCAGCAACACTCCTAGTTATAATATTTAAATATATGTATATATTCCGGTGTGTTTTCTTTGAGTTTGTGAGTTACTGATTTAATTGGTGTGTGTATGTGTGTGCGTAGTTTCTGATTGTATTCCTGATGGCCAAGATCTTGTTTCTTGAACAATATCCTGATTCCTTCAAGTAAGCTTTGTGATGTGTATTGAAAATTATTTATGAAATTTCCATGAATTTACAAGTCTTTATTAACACTTGAATTCGCTATTCTTGTTCACTTTAGTGTGAGCACATCAATTTGAATTGAAGTGAAGATTTTTTTTTCCTGAAAGTATAGTTAGTGGCATTCTTCACTGCTATACACCTTACCAAGGGAGACTGGTAGAATAAGAATGGGATAGAAGGAAGGGGGGAGGAGGGGGGGGGGGGGGGGGGGGGGGGGGGGGGGGGGTGAGGTAGTATGGTATGTAATAACTTATTTATTCAGCGAGCGAAGCTGACTCTCAGTCGTGTTCAATTGAGATTTCAGATATATATATAGGTATGTATGCGTACGTCAAAAATATTCGCCCGCGCTTCTAGTTAGGTAAAGCGTTCACAGTTCCAGTATTTTTCAATTAAGGAGCATGGAGAATCCTGCTGCTTACTCGGCTCGCCATGCATTTGAGCTGCATTTGTGCTATTCGAGAGCACCACTAGTAATTATAACTACTTTGAGGAATAGCTACTTGTATCTAAGGACAGCTCACACCTTTTCTGTTTAGATGGAAATGACTTGCTGTTGCTTTGCTTAGTCGGCTGCTTAGTAGAAGTAGACATTTTTGATTGGGGTGAACGGGGTAGAAGCCCAGCTGGGAAGATAATCCAGCTGCTGTAAATATACTGTACTCTTTACTCAAACCAGCAGCTGTAAGTTGATTCTACAACTCTCTGACATATGTACCTACACCCATTGACGACCAGCTGATCCTTACCACACCTATACGTCAGTATTGGGATGCCCTGTAGAGGGGAGTGCCCAGAACTGGGGATTCTGGATAAGGGGGAGTTTGAGTGTATTAGACAATTTATTTATCTACTGAACCTTTTGTTGTTGTGAACCATCATTGGTTAAGTGTAGAAAGCTCTTTAAGTTTGGTACATTAATGAGAGTTCACTACAAGGAGTGCTCTATATTAACCATCATTACCATATTTCATAGTCATCATTACTACTTTTCATAGTCATCATCATCTTAGTCATCATCATTGTGATGTTTGTGTAGGCAGGATGACCTGGTTGCCATGCTGGCCAAGATGATCCTGCTCTCTCCTCTCATGAACATCCTCGCCTCTCTGCTAATCCTTCACTCATGGTTCAACCTGACAGCAGAATTGACAAGATTTGCAGATAGGGAGTTTTATCTGGTATGTATGTATGTGCGTGTGTGCATGTATGTATGTGTGTGTATGTTGATGGAGCGTGCTCGGAATGACAAATAACTAGGCAGGAAGGCCAGGAAAATCGCACTGTAACCTCCCTTGAATCCCAGACAAACAGTCACCTACTAATATGCAAATACTTCACTATAATTTTAGCAACAAAAAAAAGGTACATACAAAACGAAAACGAGGCAGCAAGGCCACTGGAGGCTCTACCCTGACTATTTTATAGAGAGGCCAGGGTAGAGGTGGAGTTGAGAGTATGGGTGTGTGAGGCAGTAATAATTAGTATATGAATTGGTGGTAATAAGGTACAAGTAGGAGGTGTGTATGTATGTTGTATGTATGTTGTATGTATGTGTGTGTATGTATGTATGTGTGTATATATGTGTGTGTGTATGTATGTATGTATAGGTGTATGTGTGTATTTATGTATGTGTGTATGTATGTATGAGAGAGAGAGAGAGAAAAGCAGCTGCAACCTAGGCCTACACAATAGAGCTGCAGAGAGAGAACATCAGACTGTGATACTATTTGAAATTTAATTAGTTCAGGAGGGAAAAAATTATATTGTCAGGTGAATTATCCACCAGAGGATCAATACTTGGTTATTATACATTAGATAACACAATGAGTATGGAATTAATAGACAATGAGTATGAGATATTTTTGCTTCCTAAAGCCTTCATCAGTAGTACTGTGGTACTCACTAAAAGCTTAACTTTATTGGCGAGCAAGCGAAGCTAGTGAGACACTGTCAGGGGTAACTCAGTTGAAAATCGGGGATATTTGTTTATATATGTGACCGTCTACAGGAAAACCGGGCACAACGTGGCGTGCGTAAATATCGAGAAAAGATCGATCGATTTTTTTAAAATGTATTGTTTCAAGCCGACGGAAGGGAACGGTTAGGTCTATTATAGTGGGAACGACTTAAGCTACGACGATAAAACTTGGAGAGCTCAATATCTGGACGCCGACAACTCTGTAAGTGCAAAAAAAAAATTTTTTTCGAAGGGTGCCGCGTTGTGCTCGGTTTTCCTGTAGACGGTCACATATATGTTTGGACTTATGTATGTCATTTTTTGTACTTTGATCCTGGCATTTTTGTGCTAGTTCGGTGATCGACCCCGTCCCAAACTTCACTGAACAGAATCCTCTGATTTATCAATCATTACCAGTATCACCCTAGAAATTGAATTTTTTTATCGTTTTGAATTCTTTTGCGGGTGCAGTGAAAACTTGAAAACCTACTTGAGTTCCATTTCTATTCGAGTTAGTGGTGGTGGTAATTCAATGCGCTCTTTATCATGGTTATAAGCCCTACGCAACAGTATTTACTTGAAAATTCATTGTTCACTAGACTGACCGCATAGGTAAGTCTTGTGTAGGTATGTCCAGTTATGTGAAAGTATTGTGCGTTACAGCTACTACTTAGCTCAACGTGTATTGTTTTGTTGCTGTTTTTGTTTTTTTAATTCAAACAGCTGTGGCGAGTGGTTACTATGGCATTTAAACCCCTTTACCGTATAAAGGTAATTTTAAAAACTCGACATTATTTTTAGTAGCTTTGAGTGTTAGAAGTTAAAATCAATCATATAACAATAGTGTAGTTACAGGCTCGCTCACCATTTGTGCTCGAAAATTCATTGACTAACAACGAAGGTAAGTCTTGTGTAGGTATGTTCAGTTGTGTGACAGTATTGTGTGTTACAACTACTACTAAGAATATTGCAAAGAAAAAGTTAAAATAGCGTAACTTGATTGGTGAGCGAGCGTAGCGAGCGAGACACTTACAGGGGTAACACAATCGAAAATCGGGGATGTTTATTTATTTATTTGTATATATGTATGGACGTATGTATGTCATTTTGTACTTTGACCCTCGCGTTTTTGTGTTAGTTATGTGGTCGACCCCGTTCCAAATTGCACTAAACAGAATCCTCTGGTTTATCGATCAGTACCCGTATCACCCTTAGAAATTGAATTGTTTACCGTTTTGAATTCTTTTGCGGTGCAGTTAAAACTTGAAAACTTAAGGGACTTCCATTTCTATTCGAGTTAGTGGCGGTGGTGAGTCAATGCGCTCTTTGTCATGGTTATAAGCCGTGCGCAACAGTATTTACTTGAAAATACATTGTCCACTAGACTACCGCCAAGGTAAGTCTGTGTAGGTGCATGTCCAGTTGTGTCAAAACATTGTGTGTTACAACCACTACTTAGCTAAAGAATATCACCAGGGTTTCATCCAGAAATTTTTGTCTGGGGGGGTCAAAATTAAAGTGGACTAGGTAATAATTTTAAGTAATACTTTTTGCTATCTAAAATAATAGATTCCCTAATCTCACAACTAAGCAGAAATACTCTAGAGTAAACTTTTCACTTTTTTTTGCCCTTGAAAGTACAGCTATCAATTACATCCCTTTTGTTTGAAGAAATGAAGGGATTTTCACTTCAAGAACTAGCATTACAGTTCTTCAAAAATGAGGCAAAATGTGTGACGTTTCCCAATATCAAGACCTTGCTCTCTATAGCTATGGTTTTGCCCATGTCGACAGCAACAGTGGAACGGTCATTTAGTGACATGAAACAAATCAAGAATCGACTTCGTAATAGACTTCAACCTTCTTCACTGTCGAAGCTAATGATGATAGCCATAGAAGGCCCACAACTTGACGAGGTTGATGTTGATGCTGTACTGTCACTGTGGAAATCGATGAAGCCCAGACGAATTTTGTTGTGATGCAAAAATACTGAACTCTGATTGTTTTTCCAATATAATATGACTTTTTTGTAGGCAATTAACCATAATAGGTAGGTAAAAAAGTGGGGGGGATATCCCCCCCTGGCATTTTGACTGGGGGGGTCAAAAAAAACCCTGTCCCCCCCCTGGATGAAACCCTGATCACAAAGAAAATGTTTAAATAACGTGTATTGTTTTGTTGTTGTTTTTTCCCCTTCAATTCAAGCAGTTGCAGAGAGTTGTTACTATGGCACTGAAATCCCTTTACTGTGTATGCGAAATTTAACAACTGGACCTTATTTTCAGTAGCTTCAGTGTTAGAAGTCAAAATCATTCATATAAAAATAATATAGTCGTTAGGCTCGCTCGCCATTTGTGCTCAAGCACATCACTAGTTAAATGTTGTTTTTTTTTGTTTGGTTTTTTCAATTCAAACAGTTGCGGGGATTGGTTACTATGGCATTGAATGCCTTTACCGTACGTATTATAAAAACTCGACTATATTTTAGTAGCTTTAGTGTTAGACGGTATAATCAATCATTTAACAATAGTGTAGTTTTAGGCCCGCTCGTCATTTGTGCTCAAGCACACCACTAGTTAGCCACAAGCATTGTTTAGTGGTTGTATTTTTTTTTTTTTTTTTTTTTTACTGCTAAATATTCATGCATGTGTAGTTATAAGTTATGTGTGTGTTTGTCTTAAGTGTGTGTATGTGTTTGGGAGGGGGGTATAGTTGTAGGTAGGCTTGTGTTTGTGTGTGCGTACAATGATTGGAAGCAGGGTAACCTCCTCTTGTGATGGTATCAGAGCCATCTCTTATCTACTAGTTATTGCTAAGTTTGTTTATCAGTTTCCTGTTTGTTTGTAGCACTGGTGGTCGGCCGTTGGCTATACTGAATACTATAAACTGTGGAACATCCCAATTCACGACTTCACTACTCACTACATGTTCAGGTCTTTGAAAGGGGTAAGTACTAGTGCTGGCAAACAATATAAGAATATCATGCTATATGTTGTTGTTTTTTTTGTTTCATTGAATCGTAAGTCAAAGTTGTTGTTTGTTGTTGTTGTTGTTTTTTGTTGTTTTTTTGTTGTTTTTTTGTTGTTGTTTTTAGAAAATGGAGAGCAAGTCCTACTGGTTACTAATTTTCCATTTATCGTTGTGTTTATTTATGCTACTTCTTTCACGAACTTTTATGAATTCCCAATTCTCTTTTCCACTGTGGTGGTTTCATTTCTGATTCCATCGTGAATCCTCGTGTTCTAGGAAACTTGTGTTCCTATGCATAAAGTATTATAGATTGGGTGTGTGGTCAATTCAACATCTAAGTGTATGTCATATATACTTACGTAGACAAAGAGTTAGCTTACAGTAAAAAAAAATGAAACGAGTGAAATAAGTGTTCTATAAAGAAAGGCAGAAAAGGAGTATTGGTCTCTTCATGGTTGTAGAATCCTTCATTGTGATATCCTGTTGTGTACTGCAGTATGTACCCAGGTCAGTGGGTGGACTTCTGGTGTTCACCATGTCTGCTTTCATGCATGACTTCATCATTGGCTACTCTATGGGATTCTTCCTACCCGTGTTCCTCATCTTGTTCGCCATTATTGGAGGTGTGTATGTGTGTGCGTGCATATGTGGTTATGAGTGAATGTGTATGTGTGTGTGTTTGTCTTAAGTATGTGTTTGGGGAGGGGGTGTAGTTGTAGGTAGGCTTGTGTGTGTGTGTGTGTGTGTGATTGTAAATGTATGTGGCACCAATATTTTAGTTTAAGGGTGCTCACACATAGCAACGCCTGGGCGCCTTTAGTAGCGCACTCCAGCTGAAGGGCGGGGGGGGAGTCAACTTACAATACAAAATTCTCGTGCTCTAAAGTAATAGATCCAGAATCTTATCTTGCTACTGCTCAGGAATGGACTAACTGCTGTGGTTCAAATTTTGCCAGGGTTTAGGGCCACAAGGGGTCGACCCTATAACATTGAGATATTTTTTATGTACGGAATTTCACGGAAATAATCTACAATAGTTCACGTGGTAAGGTGAGTAAATAGAAAAGTAAAATCAAATTCAACAAAAACTCAACATTATGGCATGCACGCACGGGTAAGAAAATGATATACAAAAAATCAGCTTCTAAACTACGGTGGTAGCCGTGCAGTACTGCCAACAAGTCCAAAATGGTGACGGGGTATTTCTTGAGATGCGATCGACTTCCAGTTCATTCTTGGTAGGTGCTTTCTCCTAGCAGTACTTGCTGGTCTGCATAAATAAAAAAATTCGGGGGGAAAGCAGAAGTAAGTTTAACAGGCCCTAGCAACGGTGGCCTATTTGGCGGGTTTTTCGCGCTCAAAGAGTGTTTGAGCACCCTTAATGGGATTTTAAATGATACCATGTGCATGTAAGTATTACGTTGCTGTATGTTGTTGTTTCCATGACTGTAGGTATCGTATTTGCCTCAGGCGTGAAGTTCTCCAAGTATCTTACCTTCCTATTCACTTGCTGTGGCTATGTGCTCTATTTGGGAGTCTACTTCCTGGAACTGGGGGCCAGACATTACTGCCCCCCTGAGAAGCCCCTCCCCCTGGTTGCTCTCCACAGCCCCCACTGCTTCAGACTAAATAACAATGTATCTTGGCTCTAGTTAACTGTCTGACATTCTTTAGGTACAATTTCTCTAGGTACCGTTACTCTTCTCCATTTTTATGCATATATATCTTATTTCTTCCTTCTCTTATTATTGTTATTATTAATTTATTTATTAATTTTACTATTAATTAATTTTATTACTAATTAATCAATTTATTTTTGTTGTTTTAGCTATTGGCATTGTCTACTACATAGTATAGTTGAATGTTAGTGTGTGACATTTTACATCTTCCATCATCAGAGCTTGTGATGTAGCCAATTATCAACAGGAAGTTGTGGAGTGAATCAAATGCAGGTGCAAAAGTTACCACTCTGGAGAGAATTTTTTTGTGTGTTTGTGGACTTGTTGTCGTAATTTCACATTTCATTTGTGGTCGTTGTCTCGAGTAGACTAGATCAAACCTTATTTCCCCATTGTTTATACGGTATAAGCTCTATTAATTGGTATCTTTCACTGTAGTTCAGAGGATGACTGGACTTGGTAAAGGGTTTCAAATTGTTTGGTAATGCGTCTTTGGTCAATTTAGTATTGCCCCGCCCCTTGGCAGAGGGACGATGCCGGTTGGAGAAGCTGAGGAGTTATCTGTAAAAGAGATGACCAGTGGACTCAGGACCGTTGTACGCCTAGTTTTATGCAGGGTAGAGTACCCTGTGATCTTGTTTATGCTATCGTTTCAGTTGTATCAACCTCTAATAGATCAGTATTACTACAAGACATACGGACTACAGTTAATTCAGCAAGATAATGACCTTAATTCGAGTGCAAACCAAGCGTTCTGCTTGACTGATGAACTTTTAACTAACTACACTGGGAGCAATGAATCGTACAAGCAAATCCAGTCCCAGTCAAATCACTTAGCGGCTTATGGACAGCTCGTTCAAAATATTGTTGGAGTTTTAGTTACCACTTTCTTTATTGGGCCTCTAACTGATAGATTTGGACGCAAGTTGGGTATAGCCATACCAGCTGTTGGCAGCATACTCCAAGGAATTGCATCTATTTGTATCATTAGCTACAATTTGAATCCCTACTATTTTCTAATCACCACTTTTGTAGCCGGACTAAGTGGAAGTTTTCCCAGTTTTTTGTCCTCCAGTTTTGCCTACACGACTGAGGACAGTTCTTTCAAGTATAGAACATTTCGAATAGCAGCAATCGAAGCTTCAATTGCCTTTGGTGGAGCCAGTGGTCAACTATTTGGTGGTTTTCTGCTAGAAATAGTGCACTGTAATTACATACCACCCATGATACTATTTCTGGTTTCAAATGTGATTTTACTGCTATACCTTTTATTCATACTACCGGAGCCAAGTACCAAAAAAAATAGAATGGGCGAAATGACCAGTAAATGTCAGCAAATTATAGCATACCTCAAAGGTTTCCGAGTATATTGTGGCGGGCTATCTATTAAAGGAACGTGGAATATATATGTTGCAACAGTTGGTGCTAATATTGCAGCATTAACTATAACTGGTACAGTCACAGTATCTGTATTTTTCTTGAAAACTCCTCCTTTTGATTTGAAACCTTTTAGCATTGGAATCTACCAGGCTGTGCGTTCGTTTTCACAAGGACTCTCTAACATCATTCTCGTTGGATTATTTACAATGCTGTTCAGATTTCCAGACCCATTCATTCTTTTAACTGGGTTTCTATTTTCAGGATTTGGAAATCTATTCTTGGGATTATCAAATCAAAATTGGCAAATTTATATATGTGAGAACCAATCTAATACAAGTTTGGGTATAAGGTACTTTTTTATGAGTTTTGATTAATTATTATAGCTAAGTATTATTATTTATTATAAGTATTACTAGTTTTATGATTATTATTTTTATTATTATTATTAGCTATTATTATTATTATTATTATTATTATTATTATTATTATTATTATTATGCCCATTATTGCAAGAAAACAAAGTAAGGAAATTATGCAATTAAAAAAGAAACGTAATAATAATTTATAATTATGCTAGCTATTATAATTGTATTAATACTTATAATTTATAGCTACCTCTATCCTTCAATTAAATCATACAATCAATTTGATTTAATTTTGTAGTGGCCATTTTTCAGGGCACTGAAGGAATAGCCTGGTCTGGAACTAGAGGATTAGCTTCGAAACTTGTGCAAAAAGAACACCTCGGTGAGTTTTAGTCTTATTTAGATAATTGAGCATATTGTGTACAACCTTATGTTTTGATTAATTTTTTTGTTGTTGCTATTGAGAGCATGGAAAGATGAGCATAACAATTTAAGGTAGTAATTTTGTTTTATAACTGAGATCGTATTGGCTCGTCTTGTATGATTTAAACCTCCAATCAGAGACTAAAAGTTTAGGGTTTAGGCTTCCCCAAGGAAATCTCCCTGCCCCCTTTAGGTATAGTATAAAGGTTGAGTTGGCACGGTTAAAAACCATTAGCTAATAACTTTTCAACAGAAGCAGCTAAGCATCTGGGGTTTGCACCATTAGAAGCAATTCTGGTAGTACCAACCAGGGATTCATACAGGATTTTTGGCTAGAAAAGAATAGACGCATCAGTCTGTGAACTATTGAAAGAGATCATTAATTTTACTTAATTTACCAAGTTATTCATTCGACTAATGTTATTATTATTATTTTTTGTCAATCTTCTAATATTCTTGAGGGGGGAAAACCAGACCTTGGGGCGGGATATCCCAGTTTCCCCCCCCTCTGTATGAAACCCTGCCAACTCAACGTGGACATACTATAGCTCATAGCCTTGTTTCCCCCTCCCCATTGACCATTAGAATTAATGGACTGAGAGGTTTTGTGGTTGGTGCACAAACTTTTTCTCAGCCTTCATTTTTTTTTTTGCATTTGTTTCAAATAGTTCTGTGGTGACATTTTACTAATGAATATCATTATAAATGTTTTGATTATGGGCTGCTAATGAATCTTTATATGATATTCATTAATTGCAGGTGCCTTGTTTTCTATCATGGCTTCCCTAGAGTCTCTGAGCTCCATGCTTGGTGCTACTGTGTGGCCTCTCATATACCCAGCTACATTAAATCACAACATGAAATCAGGAACAACATACTTCATATTAGCTGCTCTCAGCTTAGTCATGGTGCCTTTGTCCTGGTAAATTAATATTAGAGTGTGTAATCTAAACTCGGCTGTTCTAATTATTTAACAAGGTCTATGAATGATTGATTGGCTAATTCTGGAGCTAATAGCTAACTGTGAAATGGTTTATAAGCAACCTAAATGATTAAATTATTGTGTCACGGTTTATATGCAATCAAAATGGTTAGATTATTGAGTCTTTTGGAGTACTAGCTACTACTATTACGACGACAACTAGGTAATAATAAATAATAATATCGACATTGACAATAATTTGCTAATTTTTTTGCATTCATTTCCTTTCCATAATTGTATAGCTATTCACTTATAGACACTCAGAATTAATTCTTACAGTTAGCTAACATCATTTTACAGTTCTGTTTTTGCTGCTATAGCTCACTCTTCTTCACCAAGACTGAACGTATCAGTAAAGAGATTGGAAAGACCTTGGAAGATGAGAATCCTTTGATGCAGGATGAAGATGGGCACACTTCTCTCTTTAAAGATGAAGATCACTCTCAGTACTCCGTCAATTGATATAATTGTATTAATTATTGGGTGCCTACCCTACATTTTGTTTATTATCCTTCATTACATTGAAATAATAGTCTGACTAGTACGTAAAGGCAAGGCCCGTCCATCAGCAAACGGGTGTGAACACGCTTTACCTATTCTGAAGCGGTGCTGGTATGGTCTAGATAAGTTGTGTGCGCGTGTGTAATACGGACGACGTTATGTGCAGAACGGCTGACCCTCACCTTTGACCTATAGAGCGCGGCCGATCAAACGAACTTTGAACCTTAAGCACGCGCATGCGCAAATGGCTGACCATTGCTGCTGCGGGACTGACCATTGCTTCGGGGCTGACCATTGCTTCGGGGCTGACCATTTCTGAGCCAACAGACCCACCTCAATCATGCTGAAGTACATGATTACTTGGAAAAATAGCTGTGGGTACACATCAATATTTTGCAACTGTAGTTTTTTAATAATAATACTACTTCAATTTTGGACGTGACTGCTTATTCTAAAAGTTGAAGCTACTGTGTGACACATATTCTTAAGTCGACAGACCACAACTCCATAAAGTTCATGGAGCAATCTACATGTGTATGTATCTAGAGTATCTAGTAGTGACAGTGAGAGCAGCATATAAGTACTTTTCCTGGGTCCATGCATCTCACTCGCCTCCTCCGCATCTCCTAGCCCCCCCCCCCCGCCCTTCCTCACCCATATATGTTCATAGAATGTTTCTCCAATTTTGTTAGAGTAAATCATAGCATTGTATTACTAGTTAAATACAACTTCAGTACGATCAACGTGACGACTCAAGGCAGCACTAAGAGGTCACCACTAAGAGGTCACCAACTGAAGGAACCTTGAGTATGTTAGTTAGTCAACTTTATTCTGAAATTAATGCAGACTGCTCGTAAGCTAGTATAACATTCACAATGCCATTGACAAAATACTAATGAACTATTCCAAAAAATAAAATACTGTAAATTTCCAGTATGAAGAAGCTCTTAAAGAGTTGGATTATGACAGTGTCAGTGATAGGTTTAATTGTCCTCAATACTCCAGTAGATTTTCCTTCAAACAAATTGTCACTAGAAACGTCCACATCAATTCCTTGGACACTCTTTCATCTCCAACCTGTAACAAAGAAGGGAAAATAATCACATGTTACCAATTTTTGGTGTTCCTTTCAGGAACACAATGCTGTTTTCACTACAGTACAGTACAGCAGTTGATGTTACACTGCTTATCTCTACTCGATAAAGGTCTCAATAATAACCTTTATAGGAATGCTTAATTAGAAAACTAAATATACATTATGAATGTAAGAACGTAAAAAAACAACAACAAGAAAAGTACCACTTACTAAGATGAGTGAAAGAGACCACAATGGCACTCTATATACTGTACACATGTAAGTGTATACAATATATGAGTTTGTACACAAGGAAGCCAGGTGTGATGAGCCCCACAACAAAAACTTTAATTTGTACAGTTACTCATGGGCTGATACACAATTTGTAATAATTGAAACTATCATTTCTGTATGTTCATGTATGTGCATGTGATACAGAGAGTACTTATGATTGCAACATTGTGCTCGCATCTATCAGGGGAATCCTGTACAAATGGCATCAAAATGTTGGATGGCTTCACTAAACTTTGCTCTAATTACAAAAAAGGGGTGTTGCTTGCCAGTCAGAAAGCATTCAAATGGACTCCTTTTGTTACAAACAATGTAAAAGTAGTAAATGTAAGAGCAAATGCAAACAGTGGTGTAGGAAGATGATTCGGTATGGGTGGGCTCGAAGGGCAAGGCTGTTTTTTTTGTGGTTCGCAGGTGTTCATGCGAGAAATCACATTGATCCTGGCATACACGCACTACACTAAGCAGAAACAGAGTAACTATAGTGCAGTGAAGACCCACTAGTGGGTATGGTAACATCAGAGTTCCAGTTAAGAACAGTCAATGACAGTGTTGAGGTGATAAATATAAACAAGAAACAAATCATCGACGATGCACGATGGTACACGAAAACAAAAACAAATGAGCACGCGTGAATACTAATGATGAAATAATGTGTGATGTTATAGTTGTTCTGGCAGTCAGAGAAAACATGAAGCTGTTGGCTTCACATAGGGTACTAACTGTTGTGGAAAAGGCCCCCCTATCGTCACGTCGTAATTATGTGAGCAAATAATTTCTTGCAATTTGAGATAGTTTTGCTTAATCCTGAGAATTTAACAAAAAGAAAAATAAAGATAGATTGCAAAAGATTCTACTAAACTTTTCTAAGCAGTACGAAACATCAGAACCATCTTTACATAAGTATTTAGAAGAATACTACATATTATGTTACACTTGTAATACGTAACTAAACTATTTGTCGCTCAATGTAATACACGTACATTACATGTTATTTCACAACAATGGGCAATGTGCTAGGAAGATTGGCCTTGCTGATGTAGATACAAGCATGAATATTGAAAGACATGTTTGCAGTAACATTTTTAACACATGGTGGAATTCTAATATTAAATTAATTTGCTTCCATCAGCTCAAGATTAATGAATGGCGAAGTAAACAAAATAGTTGATGGTCTCTTTCATATTTTGATGCACACATACTTCCACTAACTAACAAAAGAACTGATGTGGAAGAAAGTGGGTAGAGAAAGGGAGACATCAACATGGGATAGTCTAGTATTGCCAGACCCTTTACCTACTGGTAGACTGACATAGAACAGTTTAACTGCAATTCGCCTTATTGGTATGGTTACCTGGTGTCATCCTCCTACACATTGGCAGTCTGTGCTGATGTGAGCCTGTGGTTATGTCTGCGCATGTTCCTTGCGGGGTGGTGGTGTGACAGTCAGACAGACCACCTTAATGTAGCTGTCCAAGGCAGGCTGCCCTTCATTCAACATCTAATACTACTGCGTACTGCCCCTCACAGCTATTAGGCCAAGCAGCCCTTCAGCTAATCACTAAGTGTGATACGTACACTCTGCCCTTGCTCAGGTCTTCTTACCTGGGCATGTGGTCTCTCACTTATTGGGGGCACTCTCCCCTTACTCGACAACCACTACCCAGATTGTGTTCCTGGAGTCTACTTAGACTCCAGTGTGCAGTGAAAGCAGGTGAGATGGGAGTATACAGGCCTGGTTTACTGAAGCTGTGCCCACTCGGGTTACCCGAGACAGACATGGTGGCTGGAGTCATCCAGGTACCAGGTGCTGATCACAGCTCCAAGGTCAGTGGCACCACTCCCTTCTCCGAGGAACCAATACGTATTCACTGTATGGCCACATCACAAAGCCAGTGAGAGGGAGAAGGTTGGGGGTCAAGGGTAGTTCAGCAGTACTCTTGTCATAATGATCAGCAATGTGTATGCATGTCTGTACTTACAGGTATACAGCCTACTATCATTGGTAAGAGAGCTGTCAACCCCCTTTCCTAACCTATCACTTATAGCCTTGGGGGTGTAGGCCGCCTCCTGCAGCCCTTTGGGGGGACTCCAATGTAGGGCAATTAACGCTAATTGCCACTGACCTGCTGAGTCTCTCACCCCCAAGGCCACACAGAGGGGTGGGTCCAGCCAGGGTCATACCACCACTGCCTCACAGGTGGAGAATCTAACCTCACATGCTAACAGTAACCATAACTCCTCTCTACACCATTCTTTCCATAGTCAAGTGGCTTATGACTCCAAGGTTTACTCCTATAAATGCGAGTGAGACACTCTCAGGGGTAACACAATTGGGGATGTTTGTTTGTAATTGTATGTGTGGACGTACGTATGTCATTTGTACTTTGACCCTCGCATATTTTTGTGTTCGCTCCGTGTTCGACCCCATCCCAAACTTCACTAAAAGGAATCCTCTGATTTAGCGATCATTACCAGTATCACCCTAGAAAGCGAATTATTTTTTACCAATTTGAATTCTTAGCGGGTGCAGTTAAAACTCAAAAACTTGTGGGAGCTCCATTCTATTTGAGTTAGTGGCGTTGGTAAGTTAATACGCTATTTGTCACAGTTATAAGCCGTATGCAACAGTATTTACTTGAAAATTCATTGTCCACTAGACGAACCACGAAGGTTAAGTCTTGCGTAGGTATGTCAGTTGTGTGAAAGTATTGTGCGTTACAACTACTAAGAACATCCCTCCCCTGTTGCATTATCTGCTCCACATCCCTATTCACATGGAACTTCAAAAGTTGGCATTAGCTATTAATAGTAACAGTCGGTGTGCCTGGTGGAGGCAGCAACAGACACAAGTGAGAAGGAACATGTCCTGATCGCGTGACGGGGTAATTGAGTGAGTGCCATGCAGATGCATATGTGAGCCTGAGAACAGATAGGCAGTGAGTCTGAGAATACATCAGTGAGCCCTAGAATACATAGGCAGTGAGCCTGAGAATACATCAGTGAGCCCTAGAATACATAGGCAGTGAGTCTGAGAATACATAGGCAGTGAACCTGAGAATACATGGGCAGTGAGTCTGAGAATACATAGGCAGTGAACCTGAGAATACGAGTCTAAGAATACATAGGCAGTGAACCTGAGAATACATAGGCAGTGAGCCTGAGAATACATAGGCAGTGAGCCTGAGAATACATAGGCAGTGAGCCTGAGAATACATAGGCAGTGAGCCTGAGAATACATAGGCAGTCAGCCTGAGAATACATAGGCAGTGAGCCTGAGAATGTATAGGCAGTGAGCCTGAGAATACATAGGCAGTGAGCCTGAGAATACATAGGCAGTCAGCCTGAGAATACATAGGCAGTGAGCCTGAGAATGTATAGGCAGTCAGCCTGAGAATACATAGGCAGTCAGCCTGAGAATACATAGGCAGTGAGCCTGAGAATACATAGGCAGTCAGCCTGAGAATACATAGGCAGTGAGCCTGAGAATACATAGGCAGCGAGTCTGAGAATACATAGGCAGTGAGCCTGAGACTACATAGGCAGTGAGCCTGAGAATACATAGGCAATGAGCCTGAGAATACATAGGCAGTGAGCCTGAGAATACATAGGCAGTGAGCCTGAGAATACATATGCAGTGAGCCTAAGAATACATAGGCAGTGAGCCTGAGAATACATAGGCAGTGAGCCTGAGAATACATAGGCAGTGAGCCTAAGAATACATAGGCAGTGAGCCTGAGAATACATAGGCAGTGAGCCTGAGAATACATAGGCAGTGAGCCTGAGAATACATAGGCAGTGAGCCTGAGAATACATAGGCAGTGAGCCTGAGAATACATAGGCAGTGAGCCTGAGAATACATAGGCAGTGAGCCTGAGAATACATAGGCAGTGAGCCTATAGAATACATAGCCTGAGAATACAGCCTGAGCCTAAGAGAATACATAGGCAGTGAGCCTGAGAATAGATAGGCAGTGAGCCTAAGAATACATAGGCAGTGAGCCTGAGAATACATAGGCAGTGAGCCTGAGAATACATAGGCAGTGAGCCCGAGAATACATAGGCAGTAAGCCTGAGACTAGATAGGCAGTGAGCCTAAGAATACATAGGCAGTGAGCCTGAGACTAGATAGACAGCAAGCCTGAGAATACATAGGTAGTGAGCCTGAGACAAGATACATAGGCAGTAAGCCTATGAATAGATACATAGGCAGCGAACCTGAGAATACATAGAAAGTGAGTCTGAGAATACCTAGGCAGCAAGATTGAGAATACCTAGGCAGCAAGCTTGAGAACACATAGGCAGCAAGCCTGATAGTGCATGCAAAAATAGATAGGCCCTGGGCCTCAGTGCAAGATTAAGTAGGCAAGTCTGATAGTGCAAGATCGGATGGCAGTGAGTCTGAGAGTGCACAGATAGAGTATGACTATGTGCAACTAGATAGGCAGCAAGTCTGAGTGTGAGGATAGATAAGAACAAGAACAAATACTACTCAAGCATGACGATACATCATCAGTGATGAGTCTGGCTGTGGCAAGGCAGCACATGAGTGTGAGATAGGTGGCGAACCTGATAGTTGAAACTAGATATCTGGGTGTGGGACTAGATATGTAGGTGGCTAGAATGAGAATTGATAGGAAGTGAGCCTGAGAGTACGCACGAATACATTGGTGAGCTAAAGAGCAAGAATGCCTTAAGTGTGAAAACAGATTGACACAGTAACATGAGTGTGAGAATAGATAGAAAGTGAGCCTGATAGTGTGAGAATAGATAGGCAGCGAGCCTGATGGAGTGAGAATAGACAGGCAGCGAGCCTGATGGAGTAAGAATAGACAGGCAGCGAGCCTGAGTGAGAGTGAGAATAGATAGGCAGCGAGCCTGAGTGAGCGCAAGAGAATAGACAGGCAGAGAGCCTAAGTGAGAGTGAGAGAATAGATAGATAGCAAGCCTGCGAGTGAGAGTAGACATACAGTAAGCCTGATAGTGAGAGAATATGAGCCTGATAGCATAAGACTAGACAGGCAGCGAGCCTGAGAATGACGGCCACGAGCCTGATAGTGCAAGAATACACAGGCAGCGAGCCTGAGAGTAAGAAAATAGAGACAGGCAGCGAATGTGATAGTGTGAGAATAAGTCCAGTACCAATAGCGTGAAGGGCAGCGTGCCCTGCATAGACACTATTAAAGGGCCCCCGGTGGACCGTCACACCTCTAGTAAAAATATAACTACAATATGCACTAGAACCTCCTACCTATGCTATATATAATGCCACACTGGCCATAGTGTAGTGTGGCTTATGAGTCCTAACACATATCCAGCACTAGTTCATTCTCTAATCTCTCTCATCATGTAACCCCTATTTTCTCCACCTCCCTTCTCATGTAACACTCACATCAGCATAAATCTCAATTACAGCATGCACCTGACTGATTCAGGAGTTTCTATGCTTTCGAGAAAACTGATCACTTTGACAGAGCCAATCTTGGCAGTACCGTGAGAGGGTCTGGCCATTACTAAATACTGCAGATCCATTACTAAATACTGCAGATAGTTACTAATATGCAATGGACAATGATGATCATAAATGTTTGCATGAAGGTTAGAATAAGAAGAGTGGGAGCCGGCTATGCACCCCACACCTGTAACGAAGCCTATGCCTGACCATAACGAGGGCTGGCAGCATGCTCTCGTGATTTAAAGATAGCGACTGTGGGTAGAGTAACAGCATCAGAACTAGAGTCCAACTCTTAACCTAACTGCACTAGTTAAGCAAGGCAAATGAACCGGCTGCATGCCCATATATCGAGCCATAGAACTCCTGTTTCGGCTGATTGCATCTGTAAGTATCTATTGTGTATGAAAGGCCATAAGCCGGGTACTGATGATTTCACAATAAGGTGGTGGCTTGATGATGTACATAGATCCTATATATCCAACCTGACCTACAGAAAGCTAATTATTTAGAGTACAGACAGTATGTCTCCAGCCCCTTACTATTAAAAAAAAAACAAACCACTACTGATAAGCAGTCATCCTTAGAGAGCTAATAGTGCCGGGTGAACCAGCCATTCTGGCAAGGCAGTAACAGGTAGCTACTAGGCTTAGGCTACAAGCACTGAGAACAGTGGCTATTAGGACTAATGTACTTGTGCCCGGGTGCCATTGCTCCACATGTGACACACCACATGTGACCACTTAGCCGCATGGTCGCAGTATTTGCAAATCCTCTGCCGACCTTTACCTGGGTTCGGGTGATGTGATGGTGGGCTACATCTCCATTAACTTGCTCACTCATCACGTAGTTAATTGTGGCTTAATTAGTGTGGGTAAAACCATTATGATAATAGAAAATTTCTCTCGTTCTAACAGCCAGTAATTATTTCAGCCGAGAATGACTGACTACTCACTAAGATTGTCAACATCTTGCGATAGTACTGGTCTCATATACACTGACATCTGATTACATACACATTTGCATGTATATTTATTGTCACACAAACACTTGTGTCCTAGGTGACCACAACAAGCTAGCCAGGCCACTAATTGCTCTGAGTGTTGGTGATACATTCTAGCAATGTAGACCAACTGGAACCAATACTTCCTTATATTACAAACACACTCTAGAGAACACTCACTTGCCATCATTACAGCAGTATACAGGTAACTCCATGATCATATGTTGACACTTCTTGAGCCATCATTCACAGCTGGTCTAAGTCAGAGACATCGAAAGCAGCTCCACCCACTCCATCCCACTACAAAGAAAAGCAATAGAAAAACAAAACACACTGAAGTGAATAAATGTAATCATGAAATTTCAACTTATACTCTGCAAGCTAATCTCCCCAAGAAACAGTTCGAGAGGTATAGTCTCTTAAACATATTCACTAACACAGCAGTTCTGGATCTCTAGATTGGCCAGTTGTAACACAACAAGAGGTAGGGCCATCCATGAACACATAGTATAATGCAGAAATAGATGGTCAAGACAGTGTGGTAAAAAATAAAACAACAACAACATTAATTTCAGAGGTTAGCCACAGGGAAGAAATCTCAGCTCTATCTAAATGATAGACCTTATAATTAAAAAAATTCATTATCCTAAATTAGATAAACTTAGCAGAAGATATAGACAATGCAACAGTTGCAAATCCCCGATGTGTGGACAGTGCATATTTCACATGGGCCTCAATTTGGTGGACCAGCATAAAGAAAAAAATTGCACTCATTGAAAATATCATATAAGAAATTGAACATCCGAATAATTCAATTATAGAAGAAAAAACAAATATTCCTACACAGGAAACTAGTAGCACACACACACACACATGCATACACTACTAATGAATGACAGGATTCAGTTTTGACAAGTTACAACCAAGGATGAAGTGATAGTAAAATAAATTAAGTATTACATAAAGATTCATTATTACTACATACATAAAAATATACAGCTTCATACTAAAATATATATATTTTTAATTTCCGTGATATCTGTAATAATAGTTCAAACATTTCAGCTCCGTGGAGTGACTTTTTAACCCTTTCGACGCCATAACCGCATATATGTGGGCGAGAACAGGTCCGCGTTCTCTGAATTAAAAAAAAAATTCTACTTTCGATTAAACCGTCATTTCTTTTTTATACATCGTTATACTTCCTTTTAAAAAAATATTGAACCTGCACAGGCAGGTTAAGTATTTTTTTAATTGTCTGAAAATGGAAGATCGAGAAATATTTTTTACCAAGAATTTTCAGGATGCTGAGCACCCAATTTTTTTTGTTGCCCACGAACTTCAAACACTCAGAATAGAAAGTATGAAGCCTATAGAGAGTCCCTTAGCATTTTGGAAGAATATGGATAAAGTTTTCCTTACCAGACATCGAGAGCAATTGATTGAGTTAGTTCCTCAGAGTCTCCTCGAAACCTCCTGTAAGATGGACTGGTTCCGGTTCATTTTCTGGCTTATTTTACTTGTTATAAGGAGCTTACCTACTTTATATGCCTGGTTGTTTGTGAATTATTGCGATTGCTTTGTGGTAGAAATTCAAAAATTAAATTTGAATTCTAAAAGATGCCCGAAGGGTTGAAGAAACGTCGAAAGAGTTAAAAGTAATAAAATAAAATACATTTCTCTTCCCATCATATTTTAATGTATAAAATAAGGCTATAGAAAAAAATCCAACTTTATACAGGTAAATAAAGTGGTTTCAACACAGAATAGTATGACATTCACTTCTAACATTCCAATAAACTGAACTAAACCTTCCGTGCTTGCTGTTCTCACACTCCTAGCACTTTCAATTGCTACAAATACCTGTAATAGGTAGACTTCAATTCCTATTGGACTTAAGTACTGCTTGATTGTGCAGGCTTCCCTGAGGCTCATTATTACTTTCTACAGCTCTAACCCTAAGGAAAACGGCTGCACGGGTAGCCAACTATCTGTCCTTACTTTCTTCTTCTCTAACACGGCTAAATTTGCCATTCTCCAGAAGCAATAGCCTCGAAGGTTGTAAAACAAGAAACCATAAACTCCTGATTGAATGGTCCAAAAAATTAACTATATTGGCTGCTAAGAAGAGAAAAATTTGCTATTATTATGATTATTTCAGCCGAGAATGACTGAAGCTTTAATATTGTATTTTTTTTTAATGATTCTTTAAAGTGATCGACTTCCGTGGCCGCATTAATGCAGTCACAATGGTTTATGTTCCCCATTTAACTTCAATAAATCCACCTCATATGAATTTTCAATTCAAATAAATGCTTCAACCAGACATCTTGAGAACGAATTGGCTGCAGCTACTTACTTACAAATTTCTATGGCCTACAAGTAAATTAAGACATCAGCTGTGTTCAGATATCGACATAGAAGCCACTGACTTCAATCCCATGATATTCATACTTGATTATTAAAGTTCAAACCACTAGTCATATTAATCAAACATTTCAGCTACTATTAAAAAAATTGAACTTTGATATCAAGTATGTTTATACCTAGTCTAACAAATATTATCCAAATCCCATCATATTGAACTACTGCACACTAACCACTGTCACTACGATAAATTTATCTCTAGCCAACTCTCAGATACACTTCTGAGGATCTCATGACCCATACTGATTGTAGACATGTTCAATACACCCTATTATCCCTACTATCATTAGGGCTCTTCCGGCTTTTCACCCAGGAGGGAGCTAAGTTAAACAGCAATCGATATTTTTAATTAATCATGCAATATACTTTATAAGATGTAATTCTGTACCAAGACTTAGAATAAAATATTACCCCCATTCTCTTTTTTTTTGTGTGTGTATTATTTATTTTTCCTACTAAGCCTTATACCTTAGCCACTTTCATCATGTATACCACTGTTAATTAAAAAAATACCAGTACATTAAAGGAAAAACAACAACACAATCTGGGGGGGGAGGGAGGAATTTTAGTAGGTACAGTGGCTGAGTGTTTACTGTCATGCTTGTAATCACAAAAAATCTTACCTGACGATGACATGGAAGATGTATACGGATAAGAAAACCAAAAAGGAACATGTTTTGACTTGGTTCACGTTAAGTTATTGAATGTGCTTCATTATTACCTTTCATAATGTTTTCAGTAGGTAACAAATTAACAATTTCTAAATTTAATAGTACGGTGCGAAATTGCCCATTAAAAATGTATGGGGAAAATAGCTGTTCAATTGAAATCGCACGGGGAAATGAAATAGTGCGTAACTAAGTGAAATACCACAGCTGCTAAGTGAAATAGTACGGATAAGTGTGCATGCGTGCAGCATTAACCTTGAAAATGTACAATTCGAGAGATTCTAGTTGGAGACAATGTCATTGTGTACCACAGAAGCTCTACCCATATTAGATGGAATTTTTTCAACATTTTAGGATGAGTTGTAGGCTGAACACGAAATTCCAGAGGAAGCTAATGCTGAAATACGAAGATAGTGAGTGACTGATACAGTGTAGCTACAAGTGCAAATGACAAAAAATAAGCTGGCCTACTAATAGCGAGTGATAGCACGTGTAACCTGTGCTATTAGGGTTCAACAGCACTCATAAAGCATTCAAAATAGCACTCTCCGAGTACAATTTCAATTGCTTTACGAGTGTTATTGATCCCTAATATACCCATGCTATTGTACTCATACTACAGTAATATAAAATGGTATTCGATAACCCACACTTTCAGCAATGAATTGGCAACAGAAATGATTAGTTCAGACAGTTACATGCTTTACAAGAGGGGGAGGGGAGAGGTGCTTAAAGAAAACTCTGTTTTTTTGTCATGGCAAATAATCTGTCATGGCAAATAATCTGTCATTCAAGCTCTACATGCAATTCATTAGCTATCTATTCGATACTACACATCAGAGTATTTAGTACACTTACTTGTTATCACAAAGCATAAGTGAATTCCTGCCGTTGTAGTCCTCTCTTCCGTATCATCACTCACCAGTAGCACAAAATGCAGCCTAGCCAACATCGAGCAACCAACCACGAGCAACCAACCACCTACTTCAATCTTGCAGGGTCACCAAGGACAACTTCCACAGAGGTCGAAGGTGAAACCTGGCACCAAGAGCGCGCGCAAAGACATTACGTGAGGTCAAAGGTGAGGGTCAGCCGTTCTGCACATAACGTCTTTCAAAAAAAACGAGTAACTTTTTCAATCAATGATGATAATAGGAAACAAGTTCCTCAAATTGACCACGCCCACAACAGGGAGGAGTCTTGCATCTTGCAAAGCCCCTAAATTCACCTTTAGTGTGCTTCTTCTGGGGATTTCGTTTGCCTCCTTCAAATATCTATTGTCACAAATTACTTCACTTTTTCATTGCTAGCTCAAAGCTTCCCCTCCTCCCCCAAACAATTTTTTCAATGGTTACACTACAGTAGTGTACTGCTGGGTGTGTTTTGCTGTGTCCTAGTGTACAGTTTCACTGTGGATTATATCAGTGTTATTTTGGTTTAGAGATTCCAAACATTAAAAAAAAGTATCTTGAAGCCCTAGTTTTAAAATATGTATATAAAAAAGGAACAAGTTCAGTAGACTGTGCTGCCTAGCACTGCTACACAGTTCCCTCACTGGACAGCAACTGACAGACGCTGGATCAGAAACTCTGTTGATCTATAACTAAACAAATTGGATTTAATTCACTGTGAATATTTTTCACACCTAGTAAGTGAAATTAAAACTTTAAGCCAAAATCTACGAAGTTTATTGGTTTCCAGCATTTCCTATAGCCTAGAGTCATGGTACAAGTCGGTTGCACCACCCACTCCTCAGTCAGTACGGGATTTACACTATCCTCAGTCATTTAATTAACAATTGCTAGTCATCTTGAGACAGCTATCCCACAACAAAACTAAAGCATAGCAATCATATTTTTTTCTTCATTTAAAAATGCTTAAAAATATATTTTTAAACTAATTTAAGGCAATGAGAATAAAAAAGGAGAAAATAAATCAGTAGTGATGCAACTCCTTCAGCCTGACTTTCATTCTCTTATGGCGAGGACTCAAGAGTGAATGAGACAGATCTAATGGGTACAGGGATTGCCAAGAGTTCTTTACAAACGGTTCTCCTTTGTTTAGTACTGGAGGTGATGCAGAACAAGTGGGTTTATTGTAGTAGCACAGAGATGGTGAAAACAGTCTGACTGAAGGGGAGCTGGGGGGAAAGAAGCCACCACCAGGAGAACTTCGTGCCAGTTGTTCTAAGGTAGTGCTGCAATGAAGAGGAAGGTTCATAGGTTCATAGCTTCTACTATATCACTAAAATTGTTATATATTTTATAAAAGAAAAAAAAGAAAAAAAAAAGAAAAATTTTAGGTAACTATTCAACCATATAGTAGATACATTTGACAACCATGAGGATGAGCTAGCAAGACGGATCTGAAATACGTACATCCAAATATGCCTACAAGGTCTAAATTCCCAATATAAGCATAGCCTTGGGTAGAGTCTGAGAAATTACAATCCCCCCACCCTCCCAACAGACGTGTAAAAATTTTTTTTTCTATATTTGACGTTACACTATGAGAAAAATGAATTTCAAAATATAAGCAACACATCCTAGATAGTTAATTCTTACTAAGCCTATGAAGCGTCCTCCTTAAAGACTCGCGTACCTTATGTAACGTGGGCTACCCGCAGTGACCTGCACTGAACCTGGTGAACGAGGCTTAACTGGACCTACACATACAAAAAGAAAACAACAAACAATATAATATAATAATGAAAGGAAATCTCGTGGGATGTCGCTTCTTACTTCTCTGTAGGCAACGCTTCAGGGCTTCCTTTCTCCGCAAGAGATCCTCACTGAGGACGGGAGAGGCTGACAGCTTTGAGTTGGATCTCTTTGAGAATGTTCCACTAACAGAGTTGTACGGTAGGACGTGGCGATGTGGAGTGCTGTGGGCGTCTTCCAAAGTGGGAGGGGCAGGTGGTGGAATTACAACAACAGACTATGCACAGCATACACATATGTAACACTTGTTACATGACTTAACGAATTAAGCAAGTATGTAGCAAATAATGAAACAGCTCAAACAAAATATATATAAAGAACACGGTCACCAATTGATACATTTTTGTATACTGACATTTAGAAACAATGCCCGTTATAGTAGTATTGGTTACATACTGTAGTTCGTTAGCTTCAGTACAAGCAATGGGCGTCCAATTGGTTAACACTTATGTGTAATAATTAAATAAACAAAGGGTTAGTACACGATGAAAACTAATCAGTTTCACACCAGCACACCACTAAATCATAAAAATTCACAACTGAGCGCTTGGAAAAAAACAGTGCATAAGTAAGTGTCCCAGTGAGACAAGACAACACAAACAACAATGACAACACTTATTGCATTTGTATTATCTCGTACTATCTTCTTTGGTTTCTAGTGCAGCATACCATGTGAACTTCAGAACTGCTGGAGGAATGTGCAGTCACCTCCACATCTTCACCGATGGGAGAGAGAGCAAGAGTCATTCTGCCCGGGGACATGATCATGGAGGAGTGGCCAGGAGCCAAGACCGGCGATGAACTTGCTAAGGACATGTTTATATCTCCGTCTCGGAACTTTGGCGACAGAGAAGGTGACTGGAAGTGAGAAAGAAAATGTATTGTAGGAGACACAAATGACATATTTCATTACATACAGTAATGTGGAGCAGTACACCACACAAATTGCTGAGCTAAATCTGCTTTCTTTCAATTCTGACTTCAGTTGATTATTTCTTCCCTTTAGAATGATAACATAAGCCAAATTTTTGAAATTGGAACAGATGAAAATTTGGGGGCCAATGTCTCCATAAAGGTCACACTAGTTTACAGGGGCTTGGAAGAAGGGGTAAAGAGGACAAAACCATTTCCAGCAGGTAGAATGCATCCTCCCACCTAAAGTCCCTGTTAAATACACAGAACCCTGATCACTCTAATATAACCTCGCAACAACTTGCCATGCACTTCACTCCTGTAACCAGACACCGCTAACTAACATACCTGTCTTTCTGGTTGACCAAAGAGTTTCCGTCGTAGAGAATTTCCGAGGCTTGAGTCATCCTCCATGTCATTGTTCCATTCACAGGACTCATCCTTGTCGGGCGCAGGGGGATCCTGACAGGACATGGATGCCAACAGCTTCTCTAGGTCAAAGTTACTAGGAAACGTCAGAGTTGTCTGGGTGCCAGCTAATAATAATGCAAGATTTCTTCATATGCAATACTAGCCACCAGCAAACAATAACTCAATTGCAGTAATGTTTAAGTAACTATATTACTGGAAGTTTCTTACCGTCAGCTGTTTGCCCGTCTCTGATTTGAGACTCCACCAAATCTTCTTCACTGATAACTGCAGAGTTTTATCAATAAATATAAGGTGTGCTTTAACACAGTAATGGAAGCAAACAAACCCTTTACCCAACTGTTGCCCACGTTACTATTACAGGAATTATCTCTGGTATCTATTTAAAAGTAAAGATTGGCAAAATACAAAATACAAGAAAGCTAACCAACATCGCAAAATATTTTATGCCTAAATTGTATGGTTCTGGTTAATTTGAAACTTATACTAAGAATCTGGTGCTATGATAGGGTAAAGGGACTTCAAACAGACTAACATGTCTAAAACTAAGAGATTTATTTACTGCCGTAGTATCCAACAACAACAAAACCAAACAAACCATAAAAATACTGACTACGCTATTGAAAGGGACCGCATACAAAAAGGAATAAATACACATAACTATTTTCATTTATTAAAAAATATGATAGTGTCTCACTTGCTCCACTGTGAGCTGCTATAGCACTCCGGATAATTTAAAAAAATTGCCCAAGTGTACTCGTCTGTGCATGCAAGGCAAGGAAGTAATTAACTAAAGTTCAAGTGTTTAGCTCTGCCTAAAACTAGCTTGCTATTCAAGGTCTGAAAGTCATTACAAAATGGTCGACAAGTTCATTACCTCTCCTCATTTATTTTTCGAGATGAATTGACATATAAGTTGCACATGCGAAATAATCTACGTTTTTACAACCTTGATGAGCTACACCTGAAAGTGTCTTGCTCACTAACAACAATAATAATAACAATAAAATTAATATAATAATAAATAAAAATATTAAGTAAGCTTTACATACAACAACTAACCATTTATTTATTATTTTTATTTCACAATGAACACTTACAAGTATTGGGGTTGGGAGGTACAAAGGACACATGCTTGGGTTGTCTTGCTGGAAGAGCTTTCTTGGTGAGACCAGAGGCAGGCCAGGGTGAAGGGAGGGCAGTTCGCATGAAGTAATCGTCCAGCTCACTCTGCTTGGCAGCATCATTGTCTGGGCTACACAATGCATGGCATTATAGTGGACTAATAAAAACACCAGTTACCAACAGAACCTTCACAGTTTATACAGAAGCATTGATAAAACCCCTGATGGTATCTTAACTACAGTATATAAACAGTAACCCCATTGTGCCACTAGGAATAGTTGCAAGGCACATACCTGGTAACATGACCTAGTTCAGAGCTGCTGGAGTTCTGATATATTATGAGTGGAGATGTGCCACGCTATCGTTTGATAGTAACCAAAAGCAAAACTGAACTACTGCAATATCACATGATAGTCTATCCGGTCATATCAACTCTCCAATTTCTTAGCAACATCAAATTGTAACAAAATACCTGAATTACCTTCTAGACCCGGCTGGTTTGAATCAACGCTGAGAAACAATTAAGATGAAACTAAATCACAAGAGAAAGAAACCAAAGTTTTCTTAATCAAGAAAAATGCATTTGACACTACCAATTTAACATCAACTAGCCTCTAGACGATCTTTCAATAACCATGTATCAGAATTGTGTGTGGTCAAAAGTTAATGTTTAGAAGTGATATTATTAATCCACTATTACTACTACTACTACTACTACTACTATCTATGACCCAACCTTCTCTCTGATACAGCCAGCGGAATATATATTATGACACATTGTGATAATGAGAACCTGAATAGAAGTGAGACAATTCTAACCATGCAGATTCTTTGCCAACTGACCCTGAAATGAGTGTTCATGCAAGTCAATATATAAAGCCTGAAGAAGTTGATATGCAACTCGTGCAATGAAACTGTAGATGTTAACGCTATTTTCATAAGAGAAGCTAAACATACAAGCGACACTCACCTCACCAGTAATGTCAGTGGGAAACTCCAATCACTCCGGTAAACTGCTGAGAATATGATGTCCAGTACAAATTTTGATGCTTATTTCAATTATATTCGGGATGACAATGACTAACTGACTGACAGACAGACAAACCGAGTAATGTAGCTCTCTCGCACATGCGCAACAAGGGTTAATAAATTAAATTCATTAAATACACCTAATTAAAAGACCACACCTTACATACACGTAATGAAGTCAGAGGTCTCACATTATATCACTAAAGTAGGATCCAAAATATCTAAGAGTGATTGTTATTCTGTAACCCTCAACAACAGTCTCACCTGTCCACTCTGTAGTTGATGTCAATATCCTTTTGGTAAGTTTCTTTGATAAGATCCAGTGCAGTTATGTTCATATTATAGCCACAATAGAGACAAGGAGATGCTTCAAGAAATAACACAAAAACATCACATCATACATAAACCTGATTGCTTGAATCACAGAAAGGTGTGGTTATTAAGAAGAGGTGCAGTCAATTAAGATAGGGTGTGGTCATTAACCCTACCTGGTATGTGAAATTTGCTCTATTCTATTGGAGCTGCTCTGGTTGCATCATTTCCAATATAACTGTACACACATACATACACAATAGAATGAAGTGTTTTCCAAAGAAAAAACAAAAACAACCAAATAAAAACAAAGTTAAAATATGTGTCCTTCTAAAATAAAGTCATCATTTTGCAAGCCAACAATAACAACAACAACAAAAGTAGCAGACTATAAATACATGCTTACTAGTGAGTTGGCTGTCAATGGTTGCAGTCATTCTTGTTTGAGGTGTGGTCAGGTTAAATTGCTGCTGTACACCCTGGACACTGGTGTCCAACTGAGGGTCACATGATCTAACAAGAAGACTCTCTCCTCTTCTAATAGGTTATGAAGAACACAAGTGAAATATTGTGTACTGTATATAACTTGTATAAAACTTACTGTTTAGACAGAGGTAGAGCTCATGTGACATGCAAGTAAAGTAGAGATGAAGATTTAGCTGATAAGGTGAGGGTGGAGTTTAGATCAAATGTGGGTGGAGTTTAGATGAGTAAAAGCTCAGATAAGTTGAGGTGGAGATTTCCATTAGATGTGGGTGGAGTTTATATCAAATGTGGGTGGGGTTTAAATACGTAAAAGCTCAGATGAAATGTACGCAAGAGTTGAGGTGGAGATTTCAACAGATGTGGGTGAAGTTTAGATCTAATATGGGTGGAGTTTAGATCTAATGTGGGTGGAGTTTAGATCTAAACTGGGTGGAGTCTAAACAAGTAAAAGCGCAGATGAAATGTATGTAGACTTGCGGTGGAGATTTCAATAAGATGTGGGTGGATTTTAGGTATAATAAGGGTGGAGTTTAAAAAGTCTAAGCTCGGATGCAATGTACGAAGTGGAGATTTCAATGAGATATGGGTGGAGTTCAGGTATAATGTGGGAGGAGTTTATATAAAGTACGAAGCACTTGAAATGTTTTAGTAGTTACAGAGATACTAATTTTCGTAGAGGAATATTTTCTATGATAAGGTCTACAAAATCATTGTTGTAATAGAGTTGTAGTAGATGATTGCAACTATCACAATGTTCAGAGTTATTGTACATAGCTTTTACATGGTCATGACCAATGCGTTTTCTTATGTCCAATATTAACAAACTCTTATGTTGCCATCCTCCTAATAGAAGTGCTACATCATCCACACTAATACGGTTAAAAGCAAGGCTTAGACTTTTGAGGTACATACAATGCTTCATTATGTCAAGTATAGCAGGAATGCAATCTTGTATGACACCATTAGCACCCAAGTATAATTCCTGCAGTTTAGTACAATATTGAAGTCCCTCAGACAGATGTTTTACTTCGAGAAAACTATTTCTATTACAACCAATGTTCAGTTTCACTAGTTGTGTGAACTTCTTCAGTCCAACACTCAGACATGCCATACTATCATCACCTAATTCATTCTCTTCAAGATCCAGTATTTGTAATGAATCTCCAGACATGAGATCTACTAGGACAGTTACACCTTCTAAACCTACGCCACAGAATCTCAAGTTCATGCATTGCAGCTGTTGGTTACAACTAATCACCTGACTCAATGATGCCACACCCTCTGAGGTGACATCATTATAACCTAGTTGTAATTCTAGTAAACCAGTGTGGTCCTTCAGTCCCTCTGCTATCGCCATGACTGCTCTATCATCAATGTCATTACCTAAGAGATTCAAACAACATAGACTCTTACAATGGACTAGCATTTTACTTAGAATTTGTGCTCCATCTGAACCAAGTTCATTAAGTCCCAAGTTTAGAGTGCGTAAGTTTACCCAAGACTCGGTATTACTGCACAATAGACCAATGTTTTTAGATCCATGACAAGCATATAAGTCTAGAGAGTGTAGTTCAGTGAAGCACTTGACAGCTTCTAATACAATACTAGAAGGGTAACTACCATGACGTAAAGTCAAACTATGTAATGACTTCAATGTTTTCAAACAGTCACTAATAAGTTGTGCACTAGTAGAACTTATAATACCTCCCCATTTAATCTTTATATAATAAAGATGAGGCAAACATTTTAAGATACTGCATAGAGTTGGTACAGTATCATCACTGATAGCTATACACTTTATTCCTCTAACTGTCTTTGCATTCTCTTGTTCAGCCACTAGTTGGTTAATGTTGGAAATGTTAGTTTTAGACAGTCTCAATGCTGGTAAATCCCCACAGTGTAAAGCTCTCCTCAAAGAATCAATGTCTGCCTTGCAAATACTGTCCGTTGATGAAGCAAACACCTTATTTTTTATACTAGTCCTAGTCCTGTGCTCTAAGACTCTCTCAATACCTTCTTCTGTAGTATGCACTTTATCAATGCACAGACCCAAGCCAGGTAGACTCTCTGTAGCTCTAGCTATAGCTACTATATCTACTCGACTATTTCCCTGCAAGTCTAGTCTTCTCAAACAGCTGCAATGGATTAGTGCATCTGCTAGTGCTGTTGCTCCCAAGTCACCAATAGAGTTACACTGAAGAGACACCTCCTGTACTACACTACATCTTGCTAGGCAGCATGCTAGTGCAATAGCTCCAGAGTCACTTACTCTGTTAAAATCAAGAACAAGCTTTTCCAAGACTGAACTGTTCAATGTGCTAGCCAATATCCCTGTTTCCTCATCACCAATACAACAGTTAACAAGAACTACTTCAGTACAGCAAGACAGCCTCTCATGATAGAGAGACAGATTTGCCACAGAGTTGTACAAGTGTAGCCATGGCAGTTCATCGTCCTGTATGACCTGGCAACTAAAGGCATAGTTCAATATCTTCCTCCATACTATATGGTTGATAGCATAATCTGCATGCACTTCATAAAATATTTGTTGTATTTTGTTACTCCTAAACTTTAATAGATTTAAGACTTTTTCAGGATGAGAGCAAGGTGGTACTAGTGGTAAAAAAATCCTCAAGACCTGGAGTTGAGGAAATGTTATTCCACTAGTAAGACATTTTATTCCAGACTTAGTAAGTGATGTGCCAGTTAAATCCAGCTCTACCAAGAAAGGTAAGTGACATAACAAACTATTGATGGACACAAACAACTCATCATTGACAGTTTTTCTATACTCTAAACTTAACGTTTTGATAGATTGAAGTCTGCCACTGGTAGCCATTGAAACAAACGACTCAACTCCGTCACTATCCCAAATTGAATCATATGTCACATTAGTAACTGACTTGGTACAATTAGAGAGGACATATCCTTGAGCAATAGAGCTAACAATGTCACCCCCAACAGCAATGGTATTATCTTTTACAACATTATCACACAACTGTACATGCTGAGATTCAAAGGCACATTGAAGGTGAAAAGAAGAAGAATCAAAAAATGATCTGCTACAGATTAGGTTGGCAAATTTGATGTCTTTAAAAAGCTGAGTTAACCCACAGTAAAACTTCCAAACATTCCTCAAACTGCCCTCTTTAATTAGCATCTCATCTTCTATCTGAGCTTCACGAATGTAAAAAGCTGCTAAGAATTCTTGAAAGGTAAGGTGATGAAAAGTGTACAAATCTTCGCTGCCGTAATATTCACAGGTACGTTCTACTGTTAACAGACCAAAATCTAGATTGCTGGAGACAGAAATCTGGGCATTGCTTTTCTTTACTACTTGCTGAGAGTTAATGATCATTTCATATGCTAATTTGCATATTGAAATGAACAATGTCTTCTCCTCCCCACTCAGTTCCATTAGAGACTTAATCTGTGACAGACCTTTACTTCTATTTGCCTCGTGTCGTAATATAGTAGCTCTTGTAAACTGCTCATAGATTTGTGTTTCTGTTTGAGGAATGTTGGCTTCTAATTTACTGAACAAGAAACATATCATGGCTGCATGAACTGGTAGGTAACACATGTGAAGAACATTGGGATGCTGTTCTAGGTACTCCTCCATTTTAACTACCATATCAGAATTAGGGAAGGGATAGGATCTTACATAGCTGTAGATTTGATCCTTATGAAACCCTATAACTTCAATGCGTGTTTTACATCGCTGTTTTAATTCATTTGTAGCTACAGGGTGTGATGCTACTATAACCATAGAGTCTGGAAGAAGTGTCCTAGTATTGAGCAAGTCATCAATTACTAAGTTTTTCTTTTTCTCTATAGGATACTCATCTAGTCCATCTAGAATGAAGCACGCTCCTTTTCCTCTACATTCGTCAAGCTTTTGCTCAATATTTTTACCAAGAACCTTTCCATAAAAAATCTGGAGTAAGTCTAGCAAACTCTTATCTTTCCCACTTTCATTTACTAATCTAGGAACACCATTCTTGCCCCTTGCAAGATTTTCTTCCCCTCCATCCAATCTCAGTTATCTTGTGGACTAGAGTTGTTTTGCCACAACCTGGACGGCCTTCTACTAAGAGCAAACCACCTTCTTTGTACTCTTTAAACACTTTCTCGTACTCTGCTACTTCCTTGCTCTCTAGAATGTCATCCATGTCTCCACGAACTGTATAATAGTCATATTTGTTCTTACCTTTTTCCTGCTTTTTGATAAGAGCTAGATTAATAAATTCAGAATTGCCTGTGGGCGGCCACGAATCTTTAGCTGATTTTCTTTCACTATTAGAATAGAGTTTTAGCAGCTCTCTCTTTTCTGGAGGATATACAACACTCAGACTTATCTCGTCACTGCATTCAGTCTCATCACTTTGACTAACTCTACAAGAATACTTCCCTTCTGAACCCTTGCTAGCTTTATCAATATAAAGTATGTTATTACACACACCAAATAAATCAGCTCTATCCAGTAAAGGTTTGCCATCTTTACTCCATTGGTAAGATTCACACCCACTGCTACTGACCTGCACTTCTAGAAGTGTGGACTTGCCCTCAGCTACTTCAGTATTGTAAGACTGATCTAATATTTCAAGTTCAAAACTTGAGGTATTTGGTAAAGCATGTTCAGACTCACAAGTTGGCATTTCTAGTCTGTGTGCAAGCACTTTCCGCTTTACTATGTCGCTAGCTAATGCATCTTTCAATCGATTGAAAGTGGCAGGCTCAGCTCCCTCATAGTCTCCCTGTACATATGTTCTGAGAAGACTTTCTAGCCTTATAACATTTTTTTCACTATTATGCTTGCAATCGTCACGTATATAATCAGGAATGCCAAGTGCAATACCTATTTCCTCCCACAAGTGACTGCACAACACAAGACTTTTCACAAAATAAGGGACATCTTTGGTTACTAATTCAATGTCAATCTTTTTCCCTGACTGGATGTGCGTTCCTGAGCCACACCCCTGTTCATAGCATCACACTCATCTTTTACTTTTCCTCCCAGTTTACTCAAAACTCCAACTAGCCTTTTAAACACTTTGCCATCTTCCCTAACTCTTTCTAGAACATGCTGCAGTAAGTACCTGACCTTAACCTCTGGTTCCAGATGGTCTGGGTCCGGGTCCAGCGAAGAAAACTTGCTGCCGAAGTCTTGAGAAAGAACGTTATTATTCAGTAGCTTACGAAATAGCTAAGTGGGAAAGATCCGAGGTAGAAGATAGCAAAGACTCCAGTTCTTTCTGGTGCTGAAGTAACACCCACCATTGAGTTGAAGAAGTTGACATACCCACACTCCACGTCCGCCCGAGACGAGTGAAGAAGAAGAATAAAACGAGGGGCACTAAAATCACCCAGCCGGTTCAGGACTTTTGCGATCGAGCGTCACATAAAAAAAACGAGTAACTTTTTCAATCAATGATGATAATATAGGAAACAGTTCCTCAAATTGACCACGCCCAAAACAGGGAGGAGTCTTGCTTCTTGCAAAGCCCCTAAATTCACCTTTAGTGTGCTTCTTCTGGGGATTTCGTTTGCCTCCTTCAAATATCTATTGTCACAAATCACTTCACTATTTCATTGGTAGCTCAAAGCTTCCCCTCCTCCCCCAAACAATTTTTTCAATGGTTACACTACAGTAGTATACTGCTGGGTGTGTTTTGCTGTGTCCTAGTGTACAGTTTCACTGTGAATTATATCAGTGTTATTTTGGTTTAGAGATTCCAAACATTAAAAAAAAGTATCTTGAAGCCCTAGTTTTAAAATAAAAAAGGAACAAGTTCAGTAGCCTGTGCTGCCTAGCCATGATGCTACACAGTTCCCTCACTGGACAGCAACTGACAGATGCTGGATCAGAAACTCTGATCTATAACTAAACAAATTGGATTTAATTCACTGTGAATATTTTTCACACCTAGTAAGTGAAATTAAAACTTTAAGCAAAAATCGACGAAGTTTATTGGGTTCCAGCATTTCCTATAGCCTAGAGTCATGGTACAAGTCGGTTGCACCGCCCACTCCTCAGTCAGTATGGGATTTACACTATCCTCAGTCATTTAATCAACAATTGCTAGTCATCTTGAGACAGCTATCCCACAACAAAACTAAAGCATAGCAATCTTATTTTTTTCTTCATTTAAAAATGCTTAAAAATATATTTTTAAACTAATTTAAGGCAATGAGAATAAAAAAGGAGAAAATAAATCAGTAGTGATGCAACTCCTTCAGCCTGACTTTTATTCAAGAGTGAATGAGACAGATCTGATGGGTACAGGGATTGCCAAGAGTTCTTTACAAACGGTTCTCCTTTGTTTAGTACTGGAGGTGATGCAGAACAAGTGGGTTTATTGTAGTAGCCCAGAGATGGCGAAAACAGTCCGACTGAAGGGGAGCTGGGGGAAAGAAGCCACCACCAGGAGAACTTCGTGCCAGTTGTTCTAAGGTAGTGCTGCAATGAAGAGGAAGGTTCATAGGTTCTACTATATCACTAAAATTGTTATATATTTTATAAAAGAAAAAAAAGGAAAAAAAAAGATAAATTTTAGGTAACTATTCAACCATATAGTAGATACATTTGACTACCATGAGGATGAGCTAGCAAGACGGATCTGAAATACGTACATCCAAATATGCCTACAAGGTCTAAATTCCCAACATAAGCATAGCCTTGGGTAGAGTCTGAGAAATTACAATCCCCCACCCTCCCAACAGAAGTGTAAACAAAAAATTCTTTATTTGACTTAAACTATGAGAAAAATGAATTTCAAAATATAAGCAAGACATCCTAGATAGTTAATTCTTACTAAGCCTATGAAGCGTCCTCCTTAAAGACTCACATACCTTATGTAACGTGGGCTACCCGCAGTGACCTGCACTGAACCTGGTGAACGAGGCTTAACTGGACCTACACATACAAAAAGAAAACAACAAACAATATAATATAATAATGAAAGGAAATCTTGTGGGATGTCGCTTCTTACTTCTCTGTAGGCAGCGCTTCAGGGCTTCCTTTCTCCGCAAGAGATCCTCACTGAGGACGGGAGAGGCTGACAGCTTTGAGTTGGATCTCTTTGAGAATGTTCCACTAACAGAGTTATACGGTAGGACGTGGCGATGTGGAGTGCTGTGGGTGTCTTCCAAAGTGGGCGGGGCAGGTGGTGGAATTACTACAACAGACTATGCACAGCATACACTATGTAACACTTGTTACATGACTTAATGAATGATACAAGAGAATAATGAACAGCTCAAACAAAATAATATATTATAAAGATCACGGTCACCAATTGATACATTTTTTTGTACTGACATGTAGAAACAATGCCCGTTATAGTAGTATTGGTTACATATTGTAGTTCGTTAGCTTCCGTACGAGCAATGGGCGTCCAATTGGTTAACACTTATGTGTAGCAAATAAATAAACAAAAAGGTAGTACACGTATTTTATGAAAACTAATCAGTTCACACCAACACACCACTTGGAAAAAACAGTGCATAATTAAGTGCCCCAGTGAGACAAGACAACACAAACAACAATGACAACACTTATTGCATTTGTATTATCTCCTACTATCTTCTTTGGTTTCTAGTGCAGCATACCATGTGAACTTCAGAACTGCTGGAGGAATGTGCAGTCGCCTCCACATCTTCACCGATGGGAGAGAGAGCAAGAGTCATTCTTCCCGGGGACATGATCATGGAGGAGTGGCCAGGAGCCAAGACCGGCGATGAACTTGCTAAGGACATGTTTATATCTCCGTCTCGGAACTTTGGCGACAGAGAAGGTGACTGGAAGTGAGAAAGAAAATGTATTGTAGGAGACACAAATGACATATTTCATTCCATACAGTAATGTGGAGCAGTACACCACACAAATTGCTGAGCTAAATCTGCTTTCTTTTAATTCTGACTTCAGTTGATTATTTCTTCCCTTTAGAATGATATTATTTAGCTAACAGCAAAACACGAGCCAAAATGTATGCATATTTTCTGTTTGTTACATAATATTATTCTGTAAAAAAAAAGTAACCATCTTTGTTAAACAAATTATGTCTATACTCAAAACCTTTATTTATTGAAACAAAATTTCAGGGAGGTTATCAACATTATTGAAATTTTAGGCGGGGCTCGTCACTTCCATGAAATAGATGAAAATTTGGGGGCCAATGTCTCCATAAAGGTCACACTAGTTTACAGGGGATTGGAAAAAGGGGTAAATAGGACAAAACCATTTCCAGCAGGTAGAATGCATCCTCCCGCCTAAAGTTCCTGCTAGATACACAGAACCCTGATCACTCTACTATAACCTCGCCTGGCTGCAACAACTTGCCATGCACTTCACTCCTGTAACCAGACACCGCTAACTAACATACCTGTCTTTCTGGTTGACCAAAGAGTTTCCGTCGTAGAGAATTTCCGAGGCTTGAGTCATCCTCCATGTCATTGTTCCATTCACAGGACTCATCCTTGTCGGGCGCAGGTGGATCCTGACAGGACATAGACGCCAACAGCTTCTCTAGGTCAAAGTTACTAGGAAACGTCAGAGTTGTCTGGGTGCCAGCTAATAATAAATAATGCAAGATTTCTTCATATACAATACTAGCCACCAGCAAACAATAACTAAATTGCAGTAATGTTTAAGTAACTATATTACTGGAAGTTTCTTACCGTCAGCTGTTTGCCTGTCTCTGATTTGAGACACCACCAAATCTTCTTCACTGATAACTGCAGAGTTTCATCAATAAATATAAGCTGTGCTTTAAATGGAAGCAAACAAACCCTTTACCCAACTGTTGCCCACGTTACTATTACACAGGAATTATCTATGGTTCTGGTTAATTTGAGACTTATACTTAGCAATCTGGTGCTATGATAGGGTAAAGGGATTTAAAACTAAGAGATTTATTAACTGCTGTAGTATCCAACAACAACAAAACAAAACAAACCATAAAAATACTGACTACGCTATTGAAAGGGACCGCATACAAAAAAGGAATAAATACCCACAGCTATTTTAATTTATTAAAAAAATGATAGTGTCTCACTCGCTCCACTGTGAGCTATAGCACTCAGGATAATTTTTTTAAAAATAATTGCCCAAGTGTAGTCGTCTGTGCATGCAAGGCTAGGATTTAAAATTAAAGTTCAAGTGTTTAGTTCTGCCTAAAACTAGCTTGCTATTCAAGGTCTGAAAGTCATTACAAAATAATCAACAAATTCATTAACTCTCTTCATTTATTTTCGAGATGAATTTACATATAATTATTGTCATTATTATAATTACATGCGAAATAATTTACATTTTTACAACCTTGATGAGCTACACATGAAAGTGTCTTGCTCACTAACAATAATAATAATAACAATAAAATTAATAATAATATAATAATAAATAATAATAATAATATTAATTGAGCTTTACATACAACAACTAACATTTATTTCACAATGAACACTTACAAGTATTTGGGTTGGGAGGTACAAAGGACACATGCTTGGGTTGTCTTGCTGGAAGAGCTTTCTTGGTGAGACCAGAGGCAGGCCAGGGTGAAGGGAAGGCAGTTCGCATGAAGTAATCGTCCAGCTCACTCTGCTTGGCAGCGTCATTGTCTGGGCTACACTATTCATGGCATTATAGTGGACTAATAAAAACACCAGTTACCAACAGAACCTTCACAGTTTATACAGAAGCATTGATAAAACCCCTGATGGTATCTAAACTACAGTATATAAACAGTAACCCCATTGTGCCACTAGGAATAGTTGCAAGGCACATACCTGGTAACATGACCTAGTTCAGAGCTGCTGGAGTTCTGATATATGAGTGGAGATGTGCCACACTATCGTTTGATAGTAACCAAAACTGAACTACTGCAATATCAGATTATAGTCTAGCTGGTCATATCAACTCTCCAATTTCTTAGCAACATCAGAATGCAACAAATACCTGAATTACCTTCTAGACCCGGCTGGTTTGAATCAATGCCGAGAAACAATTAAGATGAAATTAAATCAAAAGAGTAAGAAACCAATGTTTTTTTTTATCAAGAAAAATGCATTTGACACCTCCAATTTAATATCAACTAGCCTCTAGACAATCTTTCAATTACCATGTATCAGAATTGTGTGTGGTCAAAAGTTAATGTTTAGAAGTGATATTATTAATCCACTATTACTACTACTACTACTACTACTACTACTACTGCTACTACTACTACTACTACTACTATCTATAACCCAACCTTCTCTCTGATACAGCTAGCGGAATATATATTATGACACATTGTGAAAATGAGAACCTGAATAGAAGTGAGACAATTCTAACTAGCAGATTCTTTGCCAACTGACCCTGAAATGAGTGAAAGCCTGAACAAGTTGATATGCAACTCGTGCAATGAAACTGTAGATGTTAACGCTATTTTCATAAGAGAAGCTTAACATACAAGTGACACTCACCTCACCAGTAATGTCAGTGGGAAACTCCAAGCACTCCGGCAAACTGCTGAGAATACGATAATGCAAAACTACTGCGGGCAGCGAAGAAATAATTTGCTCATGTGAGCAAGGAGCTGAATGTTTATTAGGATACTTGGATTCAGACTAGGCCATCCATATACAGAGTATGAATTACATCTAGGGAAACAGTAGAGAATTCAATTGCAGGTACGGCGTAACTATAGGGGGCATGATCAACAATTGCTTATGATCGTGCAGCCTAAAAATAACTAGCTTTTACTGAAAAAAATAAGTCAAAATGAATTCTGGCACATTAAAGTGACTTAAAATGTCCACTACATATTTTGATGCTTATTTCAATCTTCGGGAGGCTGCCATCTTCGAGATCCATGTGACAATGACTGACTGACTGACAGACAAACCGAGTAATGTAGCCCTCTCGCACATGCGCACTGATGGTTAATAATTAAATTCATTGAATAAACCTAATTAAAGACCGCACCTTACATACACATAATGAAGTAAGAGGTTTCACATATATCGCTAAGGTAGGATCCAAAAATATCTAAGAGTGATTGTTATTCTGTAACCCTCAACAACAGTCTCACCTGTCCACTCTGTAGTTGAAGTCAATATCCTTTTGGTAAGTTTCTTTGATAAGATCCAGTGCAGTTATGTTCATATTATAGCCATAATAGAGACAACACAAAAATATCACATCATACATAAACCTGATTGCTTGAATCACAGAAAGGTGTGGTTATTAAGAAGAGGTGCAGTCAATTAAGATAGGTGTGGTCATCCTACCTGGTATGTGAAATTGGCCCAGTATTGGAGCTGCTCTGGTTGCATCATTTCCAATACAACTGCAACACATACATACAGAATAGAATGATAGTTGCCAAAGAAAAACAAACAAACTAACAAACAAAAAAAAACAAAGTTAAAATACAATGTGCCCTTAAAAAACAACAACAACAACTCAATCTTGTTCTTGAACTTCAAATGTTTGTAATATAGCATAACTTTAGTTCGATCATTTTGCAAGCCAACAACAACAACAACAACAACAAAAGTAGCAGACTATAAATACATGCTTACTAGTGAGTTTGCTGTCAATGGTTGCAGTCATTCTTGTTTGAGGTGTGGTCAGGTTAAATTGCTGCTGTACACCCTGGACACTGGTGTCCAACTGAGGGTCACATGATCTAGCAAGAAGATTCTCTCCTCTTCTAGTAGGTTATGAAGAACACAAAGTGAAATATTATGTACTGTATATAACTTATATAAAACTTACTATTTGAACAGAGGTAGAGCTCGCAAGTAAAGTAGAGGTGAAGATTTAGCTGATAAGGTGAGGGTGGAGTTTAGATTAAATGTGGGTGGAGTTTAGATGAGTAAAAGCTCAGATAAGTTGAGGTGGAGATTTCAATTAGATGTGTGGGAATTTATATCAAATGTGGGTGGGGTTTAAATACAGATGAAACGTACGCAAGAGTTGATGTGGAGATTTCAATAGATGTGGGTGAAGTTTAGATCTATAATGTGAGTAGAGTTTATTTAAGTAAACATTCAGATGAAATGTAGCTAAGTAGAGTTGAACGGGAGATTTCAATAAGATGTGTGGGTGGAGCTTATATCAACTGTAGGTGGAGTTTGAGCTGGAGATTCAATAAGAGGTGGGTGGAGTTTATATCAAGTGTGGGTGGGGTCTAACTCAGATGAAATGTACGCAAGAGTTGAGGCAGAGATTTTAACAGATGTGGGTGAAGTTTAGATGAATAATGTGAGTAGAGTTTAAATAAAAGCTCAGATTTAATGTAAGAAGAGTTGAGGTGAAGATTTCAATAAGATGTGGGTGGATTTTAGATTTAATGTCGGTGGAGTTTAAACAAATAAAAGCTCAGATGACAGTACGTAGAGCTGAAGTGGAGATTTCAATAAGATGTGGGTGGAGTTTAAATCTAATGTGAGAGGAGTTTAGATAATGTGTGGAGCAGTTGAAAAGTTTTAGTAGTTACAGAGATACCAATTTTGGTAGAACAAGACTTATACTGATGTCGTGTATGATAAGGTCTACAAAATCATTGTTGTGATTCAGTTGTAGTAGATGATCGCAACTATCACAATGCTTAGATTTGTTGTCCAGAGCAAATACATGGTCAAAATCAATGCCTTCTCTTATGTCCAATATTAACAAACTCTTATGTTGCCATCCTCCTAATAGAAGTGCTATCTCATCCACACTAATACTGTTAAAAGCAAGGCTTAGTCTCTTTAGGTACATACAATGCTTCATTATATCAAGTATAGCAGGAATGCAATCTTGTATGACACCATTAGCACCCAAGTATAATTCCTGCAGTTTAGTACAATATTGAAGTCCCTCAGACAGATGTTCTACTCCGAGAAAACTATTTTCATTATAACCAATAGTTAGTGTCACCAGTTGTGTGAACTTCTTCAGTCCAACACTCAGACATGCCATACCATCATCACCTAATTTATTCGCTTCAAGATCCAGTATTTGTAAAGAATCTCCAGACATGAGATCTACTAGGACAGTTACACCTTCTGAACCTAGGTTACATCTCGTCAATACCAGGCATTGCAGCTGTTGGTTGCAACTAATCACCTGACTCAATGAAGCCACACCCTCTGAGGTGATATTATTATAGCCTAGTTGTAATTCTAGTAAACCAGTGTGGTCCTTCAGTCCCTCTGCTATCGCCATGACTCCTCTATCATCAATGTGATTACCTAAGAGATTCAAACAACATAGACTCTTACAATGGACTAGCATTTTACTCAGAATTTGTGCTCCATCTGAACAAAGGTCATTACCTCTCAAGTTTAGAGTGTGTAAGTTTACCCAAAACTCAGTATTACTGCACAATAGACCAATTTCATTAGATCCAACAGGACAACCATATAAGTCTAGAGAGTGTAGTTTAGTGAAGCACTTGACAGCTTCTAATAAAATACTAGAATGGTAACTACCATGACGTAAAGTCAAACTATGTAATGACTTGAATGTTCTCAAACTGTCACTAATAAGTTGTGTACTAGTAGAACTAATATCTTCCAAATCAATCTTTATATAACGAAGATGAGGCAAACATTTTAAGATAATGCAAAGAGTTGGTACAGTATCATCACTGATATCTATACACTTTATTCCTCTAACTGTCTTTGCATTCTCTTGTTCAGCCACTAGTTGGTTAATGTTGGAAATGTTAGTTTTAGACAGTCTCAATGCTGGTAAACCCCCACATTGTGAAGCTCTCCTCAGAGAATCAATGTCTGCCTTGCAAACACTGTCCCTTGATGAAGTAAACAACTTATTTTTTATACTAGTCCTAGTCCTGCGCTCTAAGACTCTCTCAATACCTTCTTCTGTAGTATGCACTTCATCAATGCACAGATCCAAGCCAGGTAGACTCTCTGTAGCTCTAGCTATAGCTACTATATCTACTCGACTATTTCCCTGCAAGTCTAGTCTTCTCAAACTGCTACAATGGATTAGTGCATCTGCTAGTGCTGTGGCTCCCAAGTCACCAATAGAGTTACACTGAAGAGACACCTCCTGTACTACACTACATCTTGCTAGGCAGCATGCTAGTGCAATAGCTCCAGAGTCACTTATTCTGTTAAAATCAAGAACAAGCTTTTCCAAGACTGAACTGTTCAATGTGCTAGCCAATATCTCTGTTTCCTCATCACCAATACAACAATTAACAAGAACTACTTCAGTACAGCAAGATAGCCTCTCATGATAGAGAGACAGATTTGCCACAGAGTTGTACAAGTGTAGCCATGACAGTTCACTGTCCTGTATGACCTGGCAGCCAAAGGCATAGCTCAATATCGTCCTCCATACTACATGGTTGATAGCATAACCTTTATGCACTTCATAAAATATTTGTTGTATTTTGTTACTCCTAAACTTTAATAGATTTAAGACTCTTTCAGGATGAGAGCAAGGTGGTATTAGTGGTAAAGAAATCCTCAAGACCTTGAGTTGAGGCAATGTTAGTCCACTAGTAAAACATTTTATTCCAGACTTAGTAAGTGATGTGCGATGTAAATCCAGCTCTTCCAAGAAAGGTAAGTGACATAATAAACTGTTGATGGACACAAACAACTCATCATTGACAGTCTCTCTATACGCTAAACTTAACGTTTTGATAGACTGAAGTCTGCCACTGGTAGCTATTGAAGCAAACGACTCAACTCCGTCACTATCCCAACTTCTATCAATTAATGTCACCTCAGTAACTGGCTTGGTACAATTAGAGAGGATATATCCTTGAGCAATAGAGCTAACAATGTCACCCCCAACACCAATGGTATTATCGTTTACAACAATATCACACAACTGTACATGTTGGGATTCAAAGGCACATTGGTGAAAATAAGGAGATTCATAAAATGGACTGCTACAGATTAGGTTGGCAAATTCGATGTCTTTAAAAAGCTGAGTTAACCCACAGTAAAACTTACAAACATTCCTAAAACTTGTTTTTCTGATTAGCATCTCATCTTCTATCTGAGCTTCACGAATGTAAAACGCTGCTAAGAATTCTTGAAAGGTAAGGTGATGAAAAGTGTACAAATCTTCGCTGCCGTAATATTCACAGGTACGTTCAACCGTTAACAGACCATAATCTAGATTGCTGGAGACAGAAATCTGGGCATTGCTTTTCTTTACTACTTGCTGAGAGTTAATGATCATGTCATATGCTAATTTGCATATTGAAATGAACAATGTCTTCTCCTCCCCACTCAGTTCCATTAGAGACTTAATTTGTGACAGACCTTTACTTCTATTTGCCTCGTGTCGTAATATAGTAGCTATTGTAAACTGCTCATAGATTTGTGTTTCTGTTTGAGGAATGTTGGCTTCTAATTTACTGAACAAGAAACATATCATGGCTGCATGAACTGGTAGGTAACACATGTGAAGAACATTGGGATGCTGTTCTAGGTACTCCTCCATTTTAACTACCATATCAGAATTAGGGAAGGGATAGGATCTTACATAGCTGTAGATTTGATCCTTATGAAACCCTATAACTTCAATGCGTGTTTTACATCTCTGTTTTAATTCATTTGTAGCTACAGGGCGTGATGCTACTATAACCATAGAGTCTGGAAGAAGTGTCCTAGTATTGAGCAAGTCATCAATTACTAAGTTTTTCTTTTTCTCTATAGGATACTCATCTAGTCCATCTAGAATGAAGCATGCCCCTTTTCCTCTACATTCATCAAGCTTTAGCTTAATATTTTTACCAAGAACCTCTCCATAAAATATCTGGAGTAAGTCTAGCAAACTCTTATCTTTCCCACTTTCATTTACTAATCTCAGAGTCACTAGAAACACCATTCTTGCCCCTTGCAAGATTTTCTTCCCCTCCATCCAATCTCTAGTTATCTTGTGGACTAGAGTTGTTTTGCCACAACCTGGACGGCCTTCTACTAAGAGCAAACCACCTTCTTTGTACTCTTTAAACACTTTCTCATACTCTGCTACTTCCTTGCTCTCTAGAATGTCGTCCATGTCTCCACGAACTGTATAATAGTCACATTTGTTCTTACCTCTTTCCTGCTTTTTGATAAGAGCTAGATTAATAAATTCAGAATTGCCTGTGGGCGGCCACGAATCTTTAGCTGATTTTCTTTCACTATTAGAATAGAGTTTTAGCAGCTCTCTCTTTTCTGGAGGATATACAACACTCAGACTTATCTCGTCACTGCATTCAGTCTCATCACTTCGACTAACTCTACAAGAATACTTCCCTTCTGAACCCTTGCTAGCTTCATCAATATAAAGTATGTTACCACACACACCAGAAAAATCAGCTCTATCCAGTAAAGGTTTGCCATCTTTACTCCATTGGTAAGATTCACACCCACTGCTACTGACTTGCACTTCTAGAAGTGTGGACTTGCCCTCAGATACTTCAGTATTGTAAGACTGATCTAATATTTCAAGTTCAAAACTTGAGGTATTTGGTAAAGCATGTTCAGACTCACAAGTTGGCATTTCTAGTTCGTGTGCAAGCACTTTCCGATTTACTATGTTGCCAGCTAATGCATCTTTCAATCGATTGAAAGTGGCAGGCTCAGCTCCCTCATAGTCTCCCTGTACATATGTTCTGAGAAGACTTTCTAGCCTTATAACATTTGTTGCACTATTACGCTTGCAATCGTCACGTTTGTATTCAGGAATGTCAAGTGCAATACCTATTTCCTCCCACAAGTGACTGCACAACACAAGACTTTTCACAAAATAAGGGACGTCTTTGGTTACTAATTTAATGTCATTCATTGTTCCCTGACTGGATGTGCGTTCCTGGGCCACACCCCTATTCATAGCATCACACTCATCTTTTACTTTTCCTCCCAGTCTACTCAAAACTCCAACTAGCCTTTTAAACACTTTGCCATCTTCCCTAACTCTTTCTAAAACATGCTGCAGTAAGTACCTGACCTTAACCTCTGGTTCCAGATGGTCTGGGTCCGGGTCCAGCGAAGAAAACTTGCTGCCGAAGTCTTGAGAAAGAACGTTATTATTCAGTAGCTTACGTAATAAATGGGAAAGATCCGAGGTAGAAGATAGCAAAGACTCCAGTTCTTTCTGGTGCTGAAGCAACACCCACCATTGAGTTGAAGAAGTGGACATGCCCACACTCCGCGCCCGAGTAGAAGAGGAGTAAAAAGAGCTGCACTAAAATTTGGACGCGATTCCACTGTGCCCCGCCCCTTAACGCGCGGAGGAGGGATGGTTGTTCTTCGCACGTGAGGTAAGACTGCCACACTGATGAGGCGATTGCGCCATTGTTAATAGGTGTGTGCTTGTACTGCTTTTCATTTTCAAATTACACTTTCTCAATACAGCGATTGTTTCTCTCATGGACAGTGTGGGGTTCATACAGTGGGGGGCTAGCCCTGTGATCCTCCCCGAGAAATTTGGGAGTTGAATAGAAATGAAAATTTTGGAAGCATTTATTTTTGGTCTGATTTTGTATCCCATTATGTTCCTATCATAACCGAGCCATTTAGCACATATGAACACTGATCATCAGTGTGAAGTATAGATTCTTATGCAAAGATGTGCATCAAAGTAGTGTAGGATCCAAAAAATGGGTGTGGTGAAGTACACTCGGAGCCCCACCCCCAACAAAAATCCTGTATGAAACCGCATACAATACATCATAAAGTTGCAATTATAATATAGGATCATGAATAATTTGTTGTTTGTATTACAAATATCTTTGTTGTCTGTGTTTTTGTGTATATGAAATTGTTTTGTAGTGGAGCTCGACGTCCAATGGCATATGTTCCTTGTGGACACTCATAGATGTTTCCTACATGATCACAATCAGCACCAAACACAACAAACAACATATTTTATTGTTGAACTAATATTATAATATTGGTATAAAATACATCAAACAATATTTTTTTTTATTTTTTATTGATGGGAAAAGTGGAATTTTTTTTTTTGGGGAAAAATTTTTTTTTTAAAGTATTAGTAGATGGCCTAAATATTATTCATTTTTCTCAATCAAAAAATGAGGGGAATCCCAAACTCTTGGTCTATTTAGTGATATATGGTTGCTATGGGGTTTTCCCAGCCAGCATCGAGTTAAAAAAATAAAACGGAAATGCTCTATTCCGCGGTCGACGATTATATTTTTCCGCATGCGTCCAAACAATTCAGGAACGAGAGGGTTAACCGGATGTTTCGACTTCTTGCCAAAGCCTTTCTCAAGAGTCAGTCAATAAGGTCCAACTCTCCATGGTGATTTTTAATCAACCAAATAAAATCAGCAAGGTAGCAGAGAAAACTAATTTATTATTAGATATTACTATTATTATTATTATTATTATTATATTATTTGTTGTTGTTGTTGTTATTAGGATTGGAGTCTGTCAACTTCAGCCAAAATGTGGGTGAAGGCAGGATGTCAATTCCACAGGCAAGAGTTACTCAGATTTCTCAGTATGAGATCCCTATTACAAGAACCTCACTAAAGTCATTCTTAGGATTAGTCACCTTCTATGCAAAATTCATCCCTGGTTTAGCAGACCATACCACTGTTCTCAATGGCCATTTGCCCAAAGATAACAAAATAAAAACCATTATCACTAATCAGTTTAGGTCTGCATTTGACAATATAATTTCAGCTATTGTAAATCATGCATCACTTATCATCCCAAAAGTTTCTGATCATTTTTGCATCTTCACTGATGCATCAACTACTGTACTGACATTGGAGGTACTTTATGTGTATATAAGAATTCAGTTTGGCAGCCTTGCAGTTTCTACAGCAGGCAACTATTACCTAGGGAAAGAAATTACTCAATCCTTGACCTGGAAGCACTAGCAGTGCTTGCAACAGTGCATCACTTTCATTACTACCTAGCTGGCAACTATTTCAAGATTTTCACAGATCACAAGCCCTTGGTCCATATCTTTAGTGGTAACCCTCCAAGTGCTAGATAAATAAGGTAGAAGATCAAATTAGCTGAGTACAACTTTGATATCGTGCATATTTCTGGACATGCTAACAATGTAGCTGATGCTATGTCCAGACAGTCATGGACAGCCACTGAAGAAGACTCTGCTGCTGAAGGAAACCTCAATCTGAAAGAAGAGGGAGATGTGGTAAAGTACCACACTACAAGAGTGTTGTAATTTAACTTCAAGCAAGAAATCAACAGACCACACACGGCAACACGTGATACACAAAACAAATGATGTAATAATGACGTAATAGGTAAATCTACTAATTATAATAGGACGTTCAAGTATGACAAAATTCTTGTTCCAACACTCCCACTTAATTAGTAGAGTTCATCAATGCAATTCCTTGATTCCCATGCATGCACGAAGTTTTTCAAACTGCACACGAGGGATGGGCTTAGTTAGCAGATCAGCTACCATTTCATTTGTTGGGCAATATGTGATATCAATGATGCCTTCTTCATTTGCTTTTCGAACAAAGTGGAAACGGATGTCTATATGTTTGGTCCTAGGATGATCAGTTGGATTTCGTGCAAGTGCAATGGCCCCTTGATTATCTTCCATAATCGTAATAGGCTTCGATGGTACTTGAAGATCATTGAGGAACTTTTGAAACCAAGCAGCTTCTTGAGCAGCAGTGCTAAGAGCTATATACTCCGCTTCGGCTGTAGACAGTGCAACAACCGTCTGTTTCTTGCTTAGCCAGCTCACTGCTCCACCTGCCAGCACGAATACATTCCCTGTGGTTGAATGCCTGTCATCAAGATCACCTCCCCAATCGGCATCTGAGAATCCAACAATCAATTCTTTATCCTTAGTATACTTCAATGCCAAGTTCTCTGTTTTCTTGAGATAACGAAAGATTCTTTTGACTGCTGTTTTGTGAGCCTCCGTGGGTTTCGAGCAAAACTTTGCAACTGTACCAACAGCCTGTGCAATGTCTGGGCGAGTCAACAAGGCAACATAGAGAAGACTGCCAACCATAGACTGATACTCCACTTGGTCAGTAAGTTTACTCACTTTGTCATCACTGACAAGTTTAACATCACAATCTGCTGGGGTAGACACTGGTTTTGCATCCTTAAGACCAAACTTTCTGAGCTTTGATTCAATGTATTGATTTTGATGCAACCAAATACAATCTTTTCCATAAACAACATTTACACCCAAGTAGTAATGAAGCTGACCCATGTCCTTCATTTTGAAACGTTCAGACAATAAACTTTTCAAATCTATCAGATCTTCAATTACATCTGCTAAAAGAATCAGATCATCAACATACACTGCAACGATGATAGCATGATCTTCAAATCGAGTGTAAACACAAGGATCTCCATTGCTCTGGACAAATCCTGTTTGGACCATGAATTCTTTTAATGCCTTGTTCCAACATCTTGGTGCTTGTTTAAGTCCATAGAGAGATTTGTTTAATTTGCACACGAGATTTTCCTTCCCTTGAATTTCATATCCCTCAGGCTGCTGCATATATATATCTTCATCAAGCATTCCATTAAGGAAGGCTGTAATCACGTCCATCTGATGAATAATCATATTGTTTTGTACAGCATAAGCCAAAAGTGTTCGAACTGAAGAATGACGAACAACTGGAGCAAACGTCTCGACAAAATCAATCCCATATCGTTGTGAGTATCCTTTTGCAACCAGTCTACTTTTGAAGCGATCAATTTTACCTTCACCATCATATTTCACCTTGTATACCCATTTGCAGCCTATTACTGATTTTCCTTCCGGAAGTTTTACTAGATCCCAGGTGTGATTCTCAATAAGAGAATGATACTCCAAGTCTGTTGCATGTTTCCATTCCTCTGCTTGTAGACGTTTACTAGCTTCATCAAAGTTTTCTGGCTCTACAATTTCATGCACAGTGTAAGCACAATGGGTTCTGGTTGTGGAAGAATCAATACCTTCAACATTCACTGCAGCCTCTAACCTTTCAGGAAAACCATAGTAGTCTGGAGGTCTGACAGTTCGCTGAGACCTTCGTGGAGCACTCAAGGATTCAGTTTCTGGCACTGGCTCAACTTCAGCTGATTCTTCCTCATAATCAAAAGACATTTCACTCGAGCTCCAAGATGCGTCACTGTTTCGACTAGAAAATCTGAAATCAAATTCACTGAAGGAAACGTCTCTCCTTGTGATGACTTTCTCTGTACTTGAATCCATCAGTCTGTACCCTCTAGGATTCTTGCTGTAACCCACAAAGCACATTCTTTGAGCCTTCTTATCAAGTTTTCTTCTTTCTGCACTTGGAATATGGCAGTACGCTGCACACCCGAATACTCTGAGGTGAGAAACATCTGGTTTGTGTCCATACCACTTTTCAAATGGAGTAAAATGGTCTTCATTTGCACTATTTGTGACACGATTGCGAATATAAACAGCAGTCGCCACTGCCTCAGCCCACAATTTGTTTGGTAGTTTCGAATGTGATAGCATAGACCTAGCAGATTCTACTATAGTGCGATTAAGTCTTTCTGCAACACCATTCTGCTGAGGTGAGTGAGGTACAGTTAGTTGATGTTCAATTCCCTTTGAAGTGAGATAGCTTTGAAAGTCCTTGGACATATACTCACCTCCGTTGTCAGTCCTGAGTTTAGCAATATTAGCATCACACTCACTGGACATCATCACCTCAAAAAGCTTAAATTTCTCAAACACTTCAGCTTTGCTCTTGATAAAGTAAATGGAGATAAACCTTGTAAAATCGTCAACAAACGTGACAAAATAACGACTTCCTCCAACTGACTCCACTTGTAATGGGCCGCATACATCACTGTGAACTAGTCCCAACTTCCTTCTTGATTGGTGATATGTGAGTGACTTGAATGGCTTGCGCTGCATCTTCCCTTCTACACACCCTTCACAGAATGATAATTTTGCAGACTCTGGTAACTTGATGCCACAAGCAAGTTCTTGATCCACGAGGACACGAAGTTGTTGAAAATTTAGATGGCCCAACCGTTGATGCCACAAATCAATATTTGACTTATTTTCAGACACTATCGATGCACTCTCCTCTGTCATAATGACCTTGCATTTCAACTGGTACAACTTCCCATATGCATAACCAATTCCTTTCAAACCACCATTAGGACCACTTATCCAGCATTTCATTTGCCCAAATTTCACGGTGTTTCCTTTCTTTGCGGCTGCTCTTACAGAAAACAGATTACATGCTAACTGAGGAACATGCAATACATCAAACATAGTAGCTCGTTTTGCCTGACTAACTTTGAAAAGCATGTCCAATCGAACATTTCCAACTCCCACTGCCTCGACAACTCTTCCATCGCCAACGCTTACCTTTTCATGGACAGAAAATGGTCGATAATTTGTAAAATAGTCTCTTCTGTAAGTCATATGGCTAGACGCGCCCGAGTCCACTAGCCATTTCTCCTCATCCATTATGTCCGATATAGGAAACGCTCCTTCTGCTTCAGACTCAATTTCTTCTTCCATGATCTTTGCTCGATGCTGAGATTTTTTTCGTTTTGGACAAAATCTCTGAATGTGTCCTACTTCATCACAACTCCAACATTTGGGAGGTTTCCACTTCTGTGCTCCCACTAGTGCTGAGTTCTGTCCTACCTCAGCCTTGACTTCTTGAACCTTGATCTTTCTTTCTTGATGAAGCAATTGCTGCTGAACAAAGTCAAGTGATAAATCATCCACACGTGCCTCAAGGGCAGTAACAACGGAGGCAAATGGTGAAGGCAAGCTTCCAAGAAGTGTGACCACTTGATCTTCTTCTGAAATAGGTGATCCGATTGAACTAAGTTTGTCCGTCAATTTTTTCATATCCTTAATATGCGTTTCAATGGAAGAATCTTCACTCATTTCCTTTCGAAAATATTTCTTCTTCAGGAAGAGCTTGATTGCCAGTGTTTCTCTTTCGAAATGTTTCTTGAGAGCATCCCAAGCTTCTTTTGGTTCTTCACAGGAGGTTATCAGATACAGCTGTGAGGCACTTATTGCCATAGCTAAAATAGAAAATGCCTTCTGAGACTCACTCTTGAACTTCAACCGTTGCTCCTCCGTTGCATGTTCTGCTAGCGTAGCAGATCCTTCAATATATTTCCACAATCCTTTTCCCAACAGTAAATGCTTTACCTGAAACTTCCAAGTAATCCAATTGGATCCATCCAATTTATCCACGGTCCACTTGTCCTCCATTTTTCTACAATGCACAATTTCCCAGTTCCAGAAGATTGCCAGGAACTGACTGACCTTTCTAAATAATCCACACCGGATTCCACTCTGTCCGATAACTCAATGAACACAGTTATTCGCAATCGTTCTACACTAACTGTCACCCGCGCCAAACTCGTTAGCTATTATGACCTGCTCCAGGCTACCGTATCTTTGAACGTAGGTCCTGGGCCCATAACCTGTTGTAATTTAACTTCAAGCAAGAAATCAACAGACCACACACGGCAACACGTGATACACAAAACAAATGATGTAATAATGACGTAATAGGTAAATCTACTAATTATAATAGGACGTTCAAGTATGACAAAATTCTTGTTCCAACAAAGAGCACAGACATGAACACTATTTAACTATTTAATATTAACTCATTAGCATGTCTTACATCATCTGAACTTGATTGCATCATACACACCTTTGACTTGCATCATTTCATTCATTTCTGGGCATGTGCAGAACTCCCTCTATAGGAGCTGTTTTGTGCTGCCTGGTTTGTCTTGTAAATTCTGCTGCTGATTCTTAATTACAGAAAACTATCTAAGCAATTTGAACGTTGTGAGGAGAACCTCTGTAAAGCTTATAAAATAGCTTGGATCACTGGCACTAGTACAGGAACTGGTGGCAGCCTACTCTACTCCCAGTTGCAGTTCTACCACACTACTATTTGATGTGAAACTGTGAATATTAGACTAAAATACTGAATCTTGGCAACATATTGTACCCAAAATGCCAGTGTTATGCTCTTTGCTTTTAACTCTCAAACTTCTGCTGGCAATATCCACATACTAAACTGATGAAATACGGCTCCATTCTATCTGCTACATCATGGTCTTACATATTACTTCACTTTCCCTAGTTTTATGTTATTACCTCACTGACAGAAATCTGCATAAGATCCACAACTATTCTGTCCAGGCCTGAGAGACCGGGAAATACAGCTCACCTCAATGGTCAATGCCATCAGGTGATGAAGCCACGCTTAGTTTAGAACTGAGATGTATTTTTATTTGGTGGTGGTACAATGAAAGAAAAATTTAGAGCTTGGTTTACATTCTTTCCTGGAATTAAAAACTGCAAGAATTATACTCCAGACGACTTGTAGCTAGAAAATCAGAAAGACGCGTGTATAAATGGAAAAAATACTATTTTAAAATTTGGCTTTGTAGTACAATTTAGCCATTCATAGTTATTATGTACTGCAGTATAAAGTCCAATTGTATTCTACCACATATCAGAAACAGAGCTGCTGTGGGCTATCGTGGCACTAGTTCATACAACTGGACAGGAAGAAGCGACCTTGAGAGACATTTACACTCAGTTGAAGGAGCTCCTGGCAGTAGAGGGTGAGTGATGCAGCTAGGGAAGACTATTACTATTGGAGTAAGCTAGAGGTCTTGCATAATGACTGTTAAAGGCGCACACTGATAAAAATGCAGTCTCTCTCTGTTAGCAATGGAATAATTTTTTTAAATAATAATGGCAAATTTTACTGTTTTAATAGCCAATAATTAAGGTCAAACTCTCATGGTGGTTTTAATAAACCAAATATAATCAGCAAGATAGCAGAGAAACCTAATTTATTACTAATATTTTTTTTTTTGTTTGATTTTTTGTTGTTAGGATTGGAGTCTGTCAACTTCAGCCAAATGATCCACTTGTGTTCCTCTCTGTGCTCCTCCAATATCCTAGTGGTGTCCAACACTCCGTGTGACGTGGCAAGGAAGGTCAAACTCGTACCTAACTTCTTTCGCACTTCGTGAACAATAAGTTTTAAAACTTCTGCATCTACTTTTTTACGAATGATTCGATTTTCAAATTTTGAAAGAATGTAACACTACTTGAATATCAAAAATTGTTTATTATAATATGATTATATATTGATATAATTATACTGCAAAATTTGTATTAAAATTGTTATCTGTAAACGAATTTATCGCAAGGGAGGAGTATAAAAATATATTCAAAATTGCATCTAGGTTTACCATGTAAATTAAACAAACTTCAAAATGACATAACTGTAATAGATTACATGAGCACTCAGAACCTCGTCAATTTTTATGATTACAAGTATTTAATGACTACAATATAATTTGATGTGAAACTGAATGTTAGCAATGGCAGGTCACTCCCCAAGGAGTCAACCTGAGCTGACAGCCGACTCTTCTGGTAGGAGGAGAATAAAAGAGCAGGTCACTCAGCAGCAGTGGAGACAGTCTTTGTCCAGTGCAACCTCGCAAGTTGCCACCATTGTTGCCAGATGATGGCTTGGAGGTTGACTCTGTCTTCTCAGTACCATCTTCTTCAGGAGTCGATGGCTTGGCACAAACTTCTTCACTTTTGTCTTCCTCTGAAACTGATTCTGTATTGTTGGCACCCGGTGAAGTAGACCCTTTTTCAGCAGACGATGATTCTTTACTTGGGCTTGAGGGAGAAGATGTATTGGGTCTAATTAGAGAGTCAAAAAGACTAGACAACTCCTCCAGCTCTCATTGAAACTGATTGGTCAGTGAGGATGCTGGAAACTTCCAGCTGTGACAATGTGAAGTACTCCCAGTGGCTGCATTCTTCCTTGGAATATACAATTTCACAACAGCCTGTTGAGTTGTGTTGAGGAGTTCCTGGAGCTCACTGTCAGAGGACAGAGTAATGACATCTCCTTCACTGTCTCTGTAGTGCAAAATTAGATCAGAGTCTTCCTTCTCGCTCACTGAGTCTGGAAATACAGAGGAAAGCTTCTTCTTTACATCATTGAAGATTACTCCAGAGGGAGCTCCAAATTTCCTGGTTTGAAATCCGTCAGTGACTTTAAAGATTACCATAGCTGCCGTTATGAAGTTATTTGGTAAAAGTACAATATAAGGTTGTCAGGGAAATTTGTCTTACTAATCTCTGCAATGCCTTTACTTCTAACTCACGTTTTATGTGGACTAAACTCGCCGTGAACATTTTATACTCGCGGGAAGCAGAGTTAAACACCAACCTGTATCTTTCTCAGATAGTTCTCGAAAATTCTTACCATCACGCAATGTCAATAAAGATACCGCGCCAAATCTCGCTGATTCTCGAACTTTCTGGAGTCCACGGCATTTCCTTGCCTGCCTATTGGCACTCCAGCGCGTCGACGACCATTTGCCATATAATAATTGTTCTACTTCCGGATTTATGCCAAAAATTTACAAATAAAACTTTCATAAAGATTTCCTGCATGATAAAATTGGGAGATGAGGCAATATCCACATACTAACACGGCTCCATTCTATCTGCTACATCATGGTCTTACATATTACTTCACTTTCCCTAGTTTTATGTTATTACCTCACTACAGAAATCTGCATAAAAGAGTCCACAACTATTCTGTCCAGGCCTGAGAGACCGGGAAATACAGCTCACCTCCTCCTAACTGATCAAAACAGAATTTCTACTCGTCCGCATATATATCCTCTATTCACTGAATAGAGTATGCTCATATTGTACTTTTCGATCCTTTGTGTGCTCACTTTACTTACTTTGAGAGCTTTCCTTTCTATATCACTCAGTGTGTGTGAGTGTATGTATGTGTATTGCTATTCAATGTAGCTTGAATGGTGCTGTGGTGTTTTAGAGTCACTTAAATGGCCGAAGCTAGTCACTTTAATTTCTAAAGTTGTTGCCGTAAAGTGATGATCTAATTTGAATTAATGGTCACACCAGAACAATTTATATTAAAACAATCTACTGTTATTAATGTTCTGATATGTATAATGATAATTAATTTGTACTATTGCTGTAAACTATCTTGGATTTCAGAGGTTCCATATTTGGTATAATAATCCTCAGCGTACTGGTAGATGTTATAAATGTCGTCTCTCTTACGATATTTATATCTCCTTGCCACTATAGAATAGACAGACAAAGAAACCAGTCCGATGGTGAGGTTTACTAACAAGTAGGTCAAGCTGCAGTTTGCAGGTGTCGATGACCATTCGTAGATAAACGGGTAGAGAAGAAGTAGTGCCAAGAACTGGTAGAACGCTCTAATGGCGAAGAACAACCCGAACAGAAGTCCCTTCATGGATTGAGGACTCTGACAGCAAATGAACTCCCACACACCAATGTAGAGGAGCATGTGGGTGATGGACAGAAGAATGTGCTGACTCAGCAGTATGTACATACTGGGTATAGAAATGAACTTGTTTTGGTATGAGGAGTTGGAGTTCCATCTGCAATTTTGGAATCGGGTGTAACTGTTTCCCTGGTCGTAAGCTAGTGTGATTACAGCCAGGAAGTAAGCTATTAGCAATGCAATACTGAGACCCATTCTTCTGAATATATTCGGTAAAACTTTTGCAAAGAAAGGTTTCAGTACTAGCAAGTAGGAGAATATGGATATTATGCCAAACACAGGTGATACTAAGCCATAATCTATGAATAACACCATTAGAGGATTTTCTGTTGAAAGAGTTGTCTGAATAGGCCGTCTTGTTGAAGACACTGTTGCTGACAAGTCCAGAATGAATACTGGACCCAAACAGAATAAAACTTTCAATATAAATTAGTAAGAGTTTTGACATCTTCTACTTGTTCTGTCGTGTATGGTCCCCGTACTTCTGTTTGCCGTAGTCTATTCTGCACGGTCGCTCGTCCTCGCTAAATGTGAATGCACTTCTCCTTATCGGACGCTTGTGCCTTATAGCAAAGACAATAACATCAGACACAAGCTTGTATGGATTACTTCTGATATTTTCTGTGGAGAGCCAATTCTGTTTCTTGTGTAACACACACAAAACGAGTAGAGAGGATAACGAAGTCAGTGCTGCATTTGCCTCTAGTGATATCATTCCTTCATTATCAAAAGAAAAGTTTGTTCCGTGAAAATAGATTTCATGGTTAGGCAAATAAATTGCTGAAGTCAGAATGGTGCCGAAGTTGTCACACAGGTAATACAAATGCAGGAAGACCACCGACCATCGGGTGGGAGCATCGCGAAGCTGATCTGTACCAAACTGAATAATATTGGCAATGAAGAAGACATGGCCGCTATAGTAAACTAACGACACTGCCACAATTATGATTATTAATACTCGATTGTATTTGTTAGTTTCGAAAGTGTAAGCTAACACAGTAAACACCAAAAGGAGAGAGAAGCTTGACAGTATCATTAGAAGGGTACTACAGCGCAGCACTTTAAATCTGCTGTACTTAGTGTCTGCAAAATATCCAGCCAATGGAGAGAAAAAGGACATGATAACAAAAGGAGATGTAATCACCATTACATCGTAAATATATAAATATCTAACCAAGGAGGATAATCTGATGTAAAAGTTATAGAGCAAGCCAGTAGAAAACTGCCACAATAGAATCACGAATATAGCTTTACCACAGTACAAGTAGTTAGCAAGGCATTTTTTATTGGTCTTGCTCACCAAACACTTCAACATCCTAACTAATAAAGCTAGTTGCTTCAACTTGAAATGTTCAACTTCACATAATCTTAATTTCAATTGGATTTTTAAATGATCGCTGTTGACTGTTTATCCCAAAATACAATGTTCTATGGTGAATATTGATAAATCTTACATAGCATGACACTGATGACACAACCAGAGTTTACACTGTTTCACTGATACATGTTTCAACATTATGAAATACATTATAGGAACTTACAACTTCTCACCAATAGATTAGAATACTATTTCCTGTTGAATGATAAAGTTTAGTTATTTAGCTTTTCACTAATCCAACAATTTACCTCCACAAAATTTATGTAAGACAGAGAAATTGCAATCTTAAATTCCAATTGGATAGTTGCAACTAGAAAACAGCACTGTCCTTCAAAAACAGTAGCTACGTCTTACATACATTCACAGTGGTGGTAAACAAGCCCAACCCATTGCTCCATCACGTATCTCCACTCTCAATGCGTTCATTTAAGAATCAGCAACTTATGAATTCATGTTAACGCTTTTCTGGACTCAGCAGTATTCTGAAAAAATTATAATACTGCATCCCTCAACTGAAATCACTAATAACACTGATACTACATACATGAGTGGCAGAAGGAAGTTTTATTTGGTCAGGCAAATATGACCCGCCACTTGATTGACAATATATGTATGATATCTATAAGCAAAGGAGTAGTTAGTAATAGTTAGAGCATAAGCGCTTGGGTACTGGTGCATTTAGTGCACTGAAGCCCAAGGGCCGTAGAGGCCCGAGGGCTTTGTGCACTAAATCCACCAGTACCTAAGCGCATGCTCTAACTATTTTAGATCCCGTTTACCCACAGGCCTGCCCAGTTTCCACTAGCAACTTTGTTTATCAGCATTTTCGGTGTCAAGCGAATTCTTCCGTGTTTCCCCGGCCCAAAATTAAAATTCAATTAAAATTCAATTGAAGCGCGCCAGAAAGTTTACTTTAGCAAGTTTACTTTAGCATTTGTAGCTGCCAGCTGTTATCTCCAGATCTAACTCTACCTGGGCTGCTCTGCAGTAAGCAGTAAAGCAGCTAGCTATGGTAAATTCCTGTGGTACCAGAGCCGCAGGAGAGTTATATGATAGGGCTGGTCCCGTATAGTTGGATAATATGAGAGAGTAGTAGACCCTCCCATATCCGGCCTCACATAACCTGCTCCCTGCTTTATCCAGCCTATTCTATTAAACTAAAACTCAAAAATAGCAATACCCCAAGGGTTGTTAGTATGCACAGTTCATATACCTAAAGGCAAAAAATAGTGCAACACTTACCAAGTTAGTACACCTAGTAACAATATAGCAACGGGTTCTAACATAGGTTAGTTTAAAATTAAGTTTGTCAATGCAAATATACTTCTGAGATGAGATGAAACTTGACTGGCATACTCTCAAGCTGCCACTTCTTCAGATAGTCTGGCATAGCCAGACTATTCTTCAGCCAGACAATCACTCACTGCAGCCGTGGTAAGCTACACAAACCCAAAACTAACGATGATCAAAATTGAGGGTAACTGATACATTGTCAGAGTCAGCTTTTTACTCGTGTTGATGTGATCTAGTGGTCGTCAGTTGTCGACTGAAAACTAGAGTGATATGTAATAGTTAGAGCATACGTGCTTAGGTACTGGTGGATTTAGTGCACTGAAGCCCAAGGGCCATAGGCCCGAGGGCTTTGTGCACTAAATCCACCAGTACCTGAGCGCATGCTCTAACTATTTTAGAACCCGTTTACCGCCAGTTTCCACTAGCAACTTCCACTATAGCAACTTGGTTTATCAGCATTTTCGCACAAATATGGCGGTGTCAAGCGAATTTCCGAATTTCCGGCCCAAAATTAAAATTCAATTAAAATTCAATTGAAGCTCACCTAGCAGGTTTACTTTAGCATTGTAGCTGCCAGCTGTTATCTCCAGATCTAACTCTACCCTGGGCAGCTCTGCTCTGCGGTAAACGGTTAAGCAGCTACCTACGGTAAATTCCTGCGGTATGAGTAGGGCTGCTGGAGAGTTGTCGAACTAGGGCGAACTAGGGCTGGTCCCCGTATAGGTCAGATATGAGAGGGTAGTAGACCCTCACATATCATATCCAGGCCTCACACAGCTTTATCCGGCCTATTCTATTAAACTAAAGCTCAAAAATAGCAATACCCCAAGGGTGGTTAGTATGCACAGTTTATATACCTAAAGGCAAAAAATAGTGCACACTTACCAAGTTAGTACACCTAGTAACAATATAGCAACGGGTTCTAAATAATTGTAAAAAGTGTGTACATGTGTTCTTTATAAGTAATCACATTACCAGCTCAGTAGCCATCTCACCAAATGAGAAATTTTTGGGGGGGGAAAAGTGGGGAGGGGGGAACTTCTCCTATTATTATGTTATCAATTACCAGCTACATTTATTTAAAACCAGCAACTAAGTAATCACATTCCATACCATCTGTCCAGTTTAGCAAATGATAATCCAACAACTGTTCATAGATAACAATTGAACCTCAGACACTGCAGTATGTAAACTACCTGTTGTCATATGTGGTGAAATACCCTTCCCCACATGCTCACTACAAGAACACCTTCAGGAACATATTAGATTATTAACTATAATTAGCCTACCTTGCCATTCACTATTCATGCATCTCACATCTCACCCTATTCACTCCCATTGCTATACTTCCCATGTACTCTAACTCAACCCCCTAGTATGCTCTCATCACACACAATTCCTGGTTGGTTTTTATATTGGCCAACCCAACTTGTAAAATTCAGTTCGGATTGTATAAGCATTATTTGACATCTTGTGAAATACCTACTCCTCTCTGCTTAGAATTAAAACTCTAGCTTGGGTCGAGGGTTTGAAGGAACTCAGTTTGATCGCTGAGAATCCTGTTGCACATTCCGAACTCTGGTGGCGGCGCTATTTTATTTCATCTCTACGTGTCTCACCACATCATACATGCAGCTATCTTCTGTGCCACTCTGAACGTACTACAAAAACCTTTGAATGTTTCCTTATAATGTCTAAAAGTAAAGTGGTTAGTGTTAAAATAATGGCAGCAACAAATCTTTCAGCTGTAAAAACTTGTCTATCAGTTATTACCCCCTTCCCCCAACATTTACACTCATCTTTAAATCATCTTGTCGAAGATGTGATATTCTGAAATATTAGATGAAACCACGACTCTATTCTCAGTAGCTTTCAGAACACTCAGTAAGTTGCACGAAAGTTTAGGGACTCAAAGAGCACATACAAAGCATAATATTAGGTTTGGTGGTTGACTTGACCATGCCACATTAATGACATCTAGCTAGTCACCTAGAATTACTTCTAGAGTCTTCTCCAAATGCTTAATGCAGACAAGCTAACAACTAAGTGAACTGTAAAACAACAACAACAACAACAATAACATCACATTATGGAAATGTACAACACAAAAATGTGTCTAAAATAGTTCTAGTAACTGTCCAATCATCAACACACTTTCACTCTTAGCTACACTAGACTAGAAGATCTTTGAGTTCCCTCTCCTCATGCATAAGTCTTTCAGTAATCAATTTTGGGAACCTCAGAATTAGTTTCCAGAGCAGTAACAAAAACATTGTAGGACTTTGGTAAGCAGGTCAAAAGATAAATAACTCAATCCTCCAAGGATATAGGGCCACCAAACTCATCAAAAATTTCAATCGACAACTTAATATGATCTTGAATGGAATTCATTAATCCAAGTTTGAGATAGTTAAGCTTTTATCATAGAGAAAACTTATTTGCCAACATTTCACATTTACACTAGTCTTGCAACTTCTTCCGGACTTCCACCAGATTTTCAGGATTATCCTCAAGTAGGTAAATGAGCATCATATCAACATGCCAAAGATCGGTCCCTTCAAGCAGCAAACATTCCTCGACCTGCTCTCTTGCCAGCAGGCTCAGTTTCTACGCACCTCATGATACCCTACAGCCTGTCCTTTATTAAAGCCAAGTCACTTGTTCAAAGGAATAACGACTCTCTCTACTATCCTAATGACATGCTTGGCCCATAACCCAGGGGAGCAGATCTATTCAAATCATGTAAGATCAATCATTAATATTTTGAAATTTCATGAATTTTGACCTAAATATATTTGGGCCCCTCCCTGTTGCTAGCGTTAGATCCGTCCCTGTAACCTGTTAGGATAATACGAAGTACTGTCCAGGACTGGACAGGACATTTGAACATTCATATACACGCATAGTCATTACCTTACCTAACCGCATAATGATATTCATTCATGACCACAGACCTCTGGTCTGTGGTCCTTAGTATGTAATGTGCTTGTTGTAAATAATAAAGTTGTTGTTCGCCTCTGCAAACTCAGAGATAATCTTCTGAGAGTGCGCATCTTTTCTGCGGTGCTACAAGACTGCAAGGCCAGTGGTTGCGTGTGTATATCCGTGGGCGCCATTGTAAGCGAGCAGTCTGGTCCTTCGAACCCTAAGGTAAAGGAGTGACTATCCACAAGACTAAAGCACCTTTTTCCCAGAGTCTTGTTCAAGTACAATAGAGTTAGCTACAACAACACTGAACTACACGATTACTACTGATTCACATAACTATAAGTTTCTGATTGCAAATTACAAAAATCAGTTAATCATGTGATACAAGAAACAAAATTGTGATGACAAATATACCATATTAAAAAATTGAGTCAACAAGTTCATGAATAGTAATTGTATAAAGTATCTTTCTCTATTAATTCTGTGGTAAGGAAGTATGAAATCAAGTCCTTGACATTGCTTGTCACATGCAGCATGTGTGCACATGATAGAATTTCTGACCTTTCAAAATAACATAATTTGATGTATTCGAACAGTCAAGCTGGAGCATTTGTCGATATCCTAACTCATGAGATAATCAAACACAAAACACAAATATTGTATTCACCCTTTCTGTATTCAACCAGACTAGACAAACGCATCTCCAATCTCAAAAATCTCACCCTTTCATTTTATATTCAATTAGTCTAGACAAATATATCTCCAATTTCAATGTTCTGATCTTTTTGACCACAATATTCACCAGATCTATTAGAATCTTACTCCTTTGCTCCACATATTGCTTTCTCTAAATACTAGAGTACATTCTAACCTTGTATGTTTGTATGAGAGCTAAGCTAAGATGAAGCAACAAGGGTGTGAACCCTCAGCGTTACTATACACTAGCTAGCTATTTTGCAAAGATAACAAAATAATTTATTTGGAGTAGTATCAATATGAATATGCCAATATGTATGTTCACACAAGTCAATATATAAAGCCTGATCAAGTTGATATGTGACTCGTGCAATGAAACTTTAGATGTTTATGCTGTTTTCATAAGAGAAGCTTAACAAGCGACGCTCACCTCACCAGTAGTTTTAATGGGAAACTACAAGCACTCCGGTAAACTGCTTGTTAAATTGCTTATGATCGTACAGCCTAAAAATAACTAGCTTTTACTGAAAAAATAAGTCAAAATGAATTCTGGCACATTAAAGGGACTTCTGGCACATTAAAGGGACTTAAAATGTCCAGTACAAATTTTGATGCTTATTTCAATCTTCGGGAGGCTGCCATCTTCAAGATCCATGTGACAATGACTGACTGACTAACAGACAGACAAACTGAGTAATGTAGCCCTCTCGCACATGCGCACTGATGGTTAATAATTAAATTCATTGAATACACCTAATTAAAACACCACACCTTACATACACATAATGAAGTAAGAGGTCTGACATATATCACTAAGGTAGGATCCAAAATATCTAAGAGTGATTGTTATTCTGTAACCCTCAACCACAGTCTCACCTGTCCACTCTGTAGTTGAAGTCAATATCCTTTTGGTAAGTTTCTTTGATAAGATCCAGTGCAGTTATGTTCATATTATAGCCACAATAGAGACAAGGAGATGCTTCAAGAAATAACACAAAAACATTGCATCATACATAAACCTGATTGCTTGAATCACAGAAAGATGTGGTCATTAAGAAGAGGTGCAGTCAATTAAGAAAGGGTGTGGTCATAATCCTACCTGGTATGTGAAATTTACCCAGTTTGGAGCTGCTCTGGTTGCATCATTTCTGATATAACTGTACACACATACATACAGAATAGAATGAAGTGTTTTCCAAAGAAAAAACAAAAACAACAAAATAAAAACAAAGTTAAAATACGTGTCCGTCAAAAATAAAGTCATCATTTTGCAAGCCCAAAACAACAACAACAACAAAAGTAGTAGACTATAAATACATGCTTACTAGTGAGTTTGCTGTCAATGGTTGCAGTCATACTTGATTGAGGTGTGGTCAGGTTAAATTGCTGCTGTACACCCTGGACATTGGTGTCCAACTGAGGGTCACATGATCTAACAAGAACATTCTCTCCTCTTCTAATAGGCTATGAAGAACGCAAAGTAAAATATTACGTACTGCATATAACTTATATAAAACTTACTATTTAAACAGCGGTAGAGCTCATGTGACATGCAAGTGAAGTAGAGGTGAAGATTTAGCTGATAAGGTGAGGGTGGAGTTTAGATCAAATGTGGGTGGGGTTTAAATACTTAAAAGGTCAAATGAAATGTACGCAAAAGTTGAGGTGGAGATTTCAATAGATGTGGGTGAAGTTTAGATCAATAATGTGAGCAGAGTTTAAATGAATAAACGTAGAAATGTAGCTAAGTAGAATTGAATTGGAGATTTCAATAAGATGTGGGTGGAGTTTAGATTTAATGTGGGTGGAGTTTAGATTTAATGTGGGTGGAGTTTAGATATAAACTGGGTGGAGTCTAAACTAATAACAAGTGCAGATGAAATGTATGTAGACTTGAGGTGGAGACTTCAATAAGATGTGGGTGGATTTTAGTTGGAGTTTAAAAAGGTATAAGCTCAAATGAAATGTACGAAGTCAATAAAATATGGGTGGAGTCCAGATATAATGTGGGAGGAGTTTAGATAAAGTGCAGAGCACTTGAAATGTTTTAGTAGTATTACAGAGATACTAATTTTGGTAGAGCAATGCCATGTATGATAAGGTCTACAAAATCATTGTTGTAATTCAGTTGTAGTAGACGATCGCAACTATCACAATGTTTAGATGTCTTGTCCAGAACAAGTACATGGTCAGCACCAATGCCTCTTATCTCCAATATTAACAAACTCTTATGTTGCCATCCTCCTAATAGAAGTGCTATCTCATCCACACTAATACTGTTAAAAGTAAGGCTTAGTCTCTTTAGGTACATACAATGCTTCATTATATCAAGTATAGCAGGAATGCAATCTTGTATGACACCATTAGCACCCAAGTATAATTCCTGCAGTTTAGTACAATATTGAAGTCCCTCAGACAGATGTTCTACTCCATGAAAACTATTTTCATTATCACCAATAGTTAGTGTCACCAGTTGTGTGAACTTCTTCAGTCCAACACTCAGACATGCCATACCATCATCACCTAATTCATTCTCTTCAAGATACAGTATTTGTAAAGAATCTCCAGACATGAGATCTACTAGGACAGTTACACTTTCTGAATCGAGATTACAATGTCAATTCCAGGCATTGCAGCTGTTGGTTGCAATTAATCACATGACACAATGATGCCACACCCTCTGAGGTGATATAATTACAGCCTAGTTGTAATTCTAGTAAACCAGTGTGGCCCTTAAGTCCCTCTGCTATCGCCATGACTCCTCTATCACCAATGAAATTACCTAAGAGATTCAAACAACATACTCTTACAATGGACTAGCATTTTACTCAGAATTTGTGCTCCATTTGAACCAAGTTTATTACCTACAAAGTTTAGAGTGCGTAAGTTTACCCAAAACTCGGTATTACTGCACAATAGACCAATTTCTTTAGATCCAACATAAAAATCATATAAGTCTAGAGAGTGTAGTTTAGTGAAGCACTTGACAACTTCTAATAAAATACTAGAATGATAACAACCACGACGTAAAGTCAAACTATGTAATGACTTAAATGTTTTCAAACTGTCACTAATACGTTGTGTACTAGTAGAACTAATATTTCCCAATTTAATCTTTATATAATGAAGATGAGGCAAACATTTTAAGATGCTGCAAAGAGTTGGTACAGTATCATCACCAATATCTGTACACTATCATCACCAATATCTGTACACTTTATTCCTCTAACTGTCTTTGCATTCTCTTGTTCAGCCACTAGTTGGTTAATGTTGGAAATGTTAGTTTTAGACAGTCTCAATGCTGGTAAATCCCCACAGTGTAAAGCTCTCCTCAGAGAATCAATGTCTGCCTTGCCAATACCGTCTGTTGATGAAGCAAACACCTTATTTTTTATATTAGTCCCAGTCCTGCGCTCTAAGACTCTCTCAATACCTTCTTCTGTAGTATGCACTTTATCAATGCACAGATTCAAGCCAGGTAGACTCTCTGTAGCTCTAGCTATAGCTACTATAATATCTACTAGACTATTTCCCTGCAAGTCTAGTCTTCTCAAACTGCTACAATGGACTAGTGCATCTGCTAGTGCTGTGGCTCCCAAGTCACCAATAGAGTTACACTGAAGAGATACCTCCTGTACTACACTACATCTTGCTAGGCAGCATGCTATATAGTGCAATAGCTCCAGAGTCACTTATTCTGTTAAAATCAAGAACAAGCTTTTCCAAGACAGAACTGTTCAATGTGCTAGCCAATATCTCTGTTTCCTCATCACCAATACAACAATTAACAAGAACTACTTCAGTACAGCAAGACAGCCTCTCATGATAGAGAGACCGATTTGCCACAGAGTTGTACACATGTAGCCACGACAGTTCATTGTCCTCCATGATCTGGCTGCCAAAAGCATAGCTCAATATCTTCCTCCATACTACATGGTTGATAGCATAATCTGCATGCACTTTATAAAATATTTGTTGTATTTTGTTACTCCTAAACTTTAATAGATTTAAGACTCTTTCAGGATGAGAGCAAGGTGGTATTAGTGGTAAAGAAATCCTCAAGACCTTGAGTTGAGGAAATGTTATTCCACTAGTAAAACATTCTATTCCAGACTTAGTAAGTGATGTACCAGTTAAATCCAGCTCTTCCAAGAAAGGTAAGTGACATAACAAACTATAGATGGACATTAACCTCTCATCATTGTCAGTTTCTGTATATGCTAAACGTAACGTTTTGATAGACTGAAGTCTGCCACTGGTAGCCATTGAAGCAAACGACTCAACTCCGTCATTATCCCAAGTTCTATCAACCCTCACCTCAGTAACTGGCTTGGTACAATTAGAGAGGACATATCCTTGAGCAATAGAGCTAACAATGTCACCCCCAACAGTAAAGACATTATCTTGTTGTGCAACACTATCACACAACTGTACATGCTGGGATTCAAAGGCACATTGAAGGTGAAAAGAAGAAGAATCAAAAAATGATCTGCTACAGATTAGGTTGGCAAATTTGATGTCTTTAAAAAGCTGAGTTAATCCACAGTAAAACTTCCAAACATTCCTCAAACTGCCCTCTTTAATTAGCATCTCATCTTCTATCTGAGCTTCACGAATGTAAAAAGCTGCTAAGAATTCTTGAAAGGTAAGGTGATGAAAAGTGTACAAATCTTCGCTGCCGTAATATTCACAGGTACGTTCTATCGTTAACAGACCAAAATCTAGATTGCTGGAGACAGAAATCTGGGCATTGCTTTTCTTTACTACTTGCTGAGAGTTAATGATCATGTCACATGCTAATTTGCATATTGAAATGAACAATGTCTTCACCTCCCCACTCAGTTCCATTAGAGACTTAATCTGTGACAGACCTTCACTTCTATTTGCCTCGTGTCGTAATATAGTAGCTATTGTAAACTGCTCATAGATTTGTGTTTCTGTTTGAGGAATGTTGGCTTCTAATTCACTGAACAAGAAACATATCATGGCTGCATGAACTGGTAGGTAACACATGTGAAGAACATTGGGATGCTGTTCTAGGTACTCTTCCATTTTAACTACCATATCAGAATTACGGAAGGGATAGGATCTTACATAGCTGTAGATTTGATCCTTACAAAACCCTATAACTTCAATGCGTGTTTTACATCACTGTTTTAATTCATTTGTAGCTACAGGGCGTGATGCTACGATAACCATAGAATCTGGAAGAAGTGTCCTAGTATTGAGCAAGTCATCAATTACTAAGTTTTTCTTTTTCTGTATAGGATACTCATCTAGTCCATCTAGAATGAAGCACGCTCCTTTTCCTCTACATTCGTCAAGCTTTTGCTCAATTTTTTACCAAGAACCTTTCCATAAAATATCTGGAGTAAGTCTAGCAAACTCTTATCTTTCCCACTTTCATTTACTAATCTCAGAGTCACTAGAAACACCATTCTTGCCCCTTGCAAGATTTTCTTCCCCTCCATCCAATCTCTAGTTATCTTGTGGACTAGAGTTGTTTTGCCACAACCTGGACGGCCTTCTACTAAGAGCAACCCACCTTCTTTGTACTCTTTAAACACTTTCTTATACTCTGCTACTTCCTTGCTCTCTAGAATATCGTCCATGTCTCCACGAACTGTATAATAGTCATATTTGTTCTTACCTTTTTTCTGCTTTTTGATAAGAGCAGAATTGATTGTGGGCGGCCAGGAATCTTTAGCTGACTTTCTTTCACTATTAGAATAGAGTTTTAGCAGCTCTCTCTTTTCTGGACACTCAGACTTATCTCGTCACTGCATTCAGTCTCATCACTTCGACTAACTCTACAAGAATACTTCCCTTCTGAACCCTTGCTAGCTTTATCAATATAAAGTATGTTACTACACACACCAAATAAATCAGCCCTATCCAGTAAAGGTTTGCCATCTTTACTCCATTGGTAAGATTCACACCCACTGCCACTGACTTGTACTTCTAGAAGTGTGGACTTGCCTTCAGATACTTCAGTATTGTAAGACTGATCTAATATTTCAAGTTCAAAACTTGAGGTATTTGGTAAAGCATGTTCAGACTCACAAGTTGGCATTTCTAGTCTGTGTGCAAGCACTTTCCGCTTTACTATGTCGCCAGCTAATGCATCTTTCAATCTATTGAAAGTGGCAGGCTCAGCTCCCTCATAGTCTCCCTGTACATATGTTCTGAGAAGACTTTCTAGCCTTATAACATTTTTTTCACTATTACGCTTGCAATCGTCACGTTTGTATTCAGGAATGTCAAGTGCAATACCTATTTCCTCCCACAAGTGACTGCACAACACAAGACTTTTCACCAAATAAGGGACGTCTTTGGTTACTAATTTAATGTCATTCTTTGTTCCCTGACTGGATGTGTGTTCCTGGGCCACACCCCTGTTCATAGCATCACACTCATCTTTTACTTTTCCTCCCAGTTTACTCAAAACTCCAACTAGCTTTTTAAACACTTTGCCATCTTCCCTAACTCTTTCTAAAACATGCTGCAGTAAGTACCTGACCTTAACCTCTGGTTCCAGATGGTCTGGGTCCTGGTCCAGCGAAGAAAACTTGCTGCCGAAGTCTTGAGAAAGAACCTTATTATTCAGTAGCTTACGAAATAAGTGGGAAAGATCCGAGGTAGAAGTTAGCAAAGACTCCAGTTCTTTCTGGTGCTGAAGCAACACCCACCATTGAGTTGAAGAAGTTGACATACCCACACTCCACGTCCGCCCGAGACGAGTGAAGAACAGGAATAAAACGAGGGGCACTAAAATCACCCAGCCGGTTCAGGACTTTTGCGGGAGCGTCACATAAAAAAAAACGAGTTACTTTTTCAATCAATGTTGATATAGGAAACAAGTTCCTCAAATTGACCACGCCCACAACAGGGAGGAGTCTTGCTTCTTGCAAAGCCCCTAAATTCACCTTTAGTGTGCTTCTTCTGGGGATTTCGTTTGCCTCCTTCAAATATCTATTGTCACAAATTACTTCACTTTTTCATTGCTAGCTCAAAGCTTCCCCTCCTCCCCCAAACAAATTTTTCAATGGTTACACTACAGTAGTATACTGCTGGGTGTGTTTTGCTGTGTCCTAGTGTACAGTTTCACTGTGGATTATATCAGTGTTATTTCGGTTTAGAGATTGCAAACATTAAAAAAAAGTATCTTGAAGCCCTAGTTTTAAAATATGTAAATAAAAAAGGAACAAGTTCAGTAGCCTGTGCTGCCTAGCACTGCTACACAGTTCCCTCACTGGACAGCAACTGACAGACGCTGGATCAGAAACTCTGTTGATCTAAACAAATTGGATTTAATTCACTGTGAATATTTTTCACACCTAGAAAGTGAAATTAAAACTTTAAGCCAAAATCTACGAAGTTTATTGGTTTCCAGCATTTCCTATAGCCTAGAGTCATGGTACAAGTCGGTTGCACCACCCACTCCTCAGTCAGTATGGGATTTACACTATCCTCAGTCATTTAATTAACAATTGCTAGTCATCTTGAGACAGCTATCCCACAATAAAACTAAAGCATAGCAATCTTATTTTTTTCTTCATTTAAAAATGCTTAAAAATATATTTTTAAACTAATAATTTAAGGCAATGAGAATAAAAAAGGAGAAAATAAATCAGTAGTGATGCAACTCCTTCAGCCTGACTTTCATTCTCTTATGGCGAGGACTCAAGAGTGAATGAGACAGATCTGATGGGTACAGGGATTGCCAAGAGTTCTTCACAAACGGTTCTCCTTTGTTTAGTACTGGAGGTGATGCAGAACACGTGGGTTTATTGTAGTAGCCCAGAGATGGCGAAAACAGTCCGACTGAAGGGGAGCTGGGGGGAAAGAAGCCACCACCAGGAGAACTTCGTGCCAGTTGTTCTAAGGTAGTGCTGCAATGAAGAGGAAGGTTCATAGGTTCAACTATATCACTAAAATTGTTATATATTTTATAAAAGAAAAAAAAGAAAAAAAAGAAGATAAATTTTAGGTAATTATTCAACCATATAGTAGATACATTTGACAACCATGAGGATGAGTTAGCAAGACGGATCTGAAATACGTACATCCAAATATGCCTACAAGGTCTAAATTCCCAATATAAACATAGCCTTGGGTAGAGTCTGAGAAATTACAATCCCCCACCCTCCCAACAGACGTGTAAAAAAAAAATTCTTTATTTGACATTAAACTATGAGAAAAATGAATTTCTAAGTATAAGCAAGACATCCTAGATAGTTGATTCTTACTAAGCCTATGAAGCATCCTCCTTAAAGACTCACGTACCTTATGTAATGTGGGCTACCCGCAGTGACCTGCACTGAACCTGGTGAACGAGGCTTAACTGGACCTACACATACAAAAAGAAAACAACAAACAATATAATATAATAATGAAAGGAAATCTCGTGGGATGTCGCTTCTTACTTCTCTGTAGGCAGCGCTTCAGGGCTTCCTTTCTCCGCAAGAGATCCTCACTGAGGACGGGAGAGGCTGACAGCTTTGAGTTGGATCTCTTTGAGAATGTTCCACTAACAGAGTTATACGGTAGGACGTGGCGATGTGGAGTGCTGTGGGCGTCTTCCAAAGTGGGAGGGGCAGGTGGTGGAATTACTACAACAGACTATGCACAGCATACACATATGTAACACTTGTTGCATGACTTAACGAATTAAACAAGTATGTAGCAAATAATGAAACAGCTCAAACAAAATATATATAAAGAACACGGTCACCAATCGATACATTTTTGTATACTGACATTTAGAAACAATGCCCATTATAGTAGTATTGGTTACATACTGTAGTTCGTTAGCTTCTGTATGAGCAATGGGCGTCCAATTGGTTAACACTGATGTGTAACAAATAAATAAACAAGAAGGTAGTACACGTATTTTATGAAAACTAATCAGTTTCACACCAGCACACCACTAAATCATAAAAATTCACAACTGAGCTTGGAAAAAACAGTGCATAAGTAAGTGCCCCAGTGAGACAAGACAACACAAACAACAATGACAACACTTATTGCATTTGTATTATCTCGTACTATCTTCTTTGGTTTCTAGTGCAGCATACCATGTGAACTTCAGAACTGCTAGAGGAATGTGCAGTCGCCTCCACATCTTCACCAATGGGAGAGAGAGCAAGAGTCATTCTGCCCGGGGACATGATCATGGAGGAGTGGCCAGGAGCCAAGACCGGCGATGAACTTGCTAAGGACATGTTTATATCTCCGTCTCGGAACTTTGGCGACAGAGAAGGTGACTGGAAGTGAGAAAGAAAATGTATTGTAGGAGACACAAATGACATATTTCATTACATACAGTAATGTGGAGCAGTACACCACACAAATTGCTGAGCTAAATCTGCTTTCTTTTAATTCTGACTTCAGTTGATTATTTCTTCCCTTTAGAATGATAACATAAGCCAAAATGTATGCATACTTTCTGTTTGCTACATATTATTCTAGTAAGTAAAGAAAAAATGTAACCATCTTTGTTAAACAAATATGTCTATACTCAAAAACTGTATTTATTGAAACTAAATTTCAGGGAGGTTATCGACACGTTTTGAAATTTCAGGCAGGGCTTGTCACTTCCATGAAACAGATGAAAATTTGGGGGCCAATATCTCCATAAAGGTCACACTAGTTACAGGGGCTTGGAAGAAGGGGTAAAGAGGACAAAACCATTTCCAGCAGGCAGAATGCATCCTCCCGCCTAAAGTTCCTGCTAGATACACAGAACCCTGATCACTCTACTATAACCTCGCAACAACTTGCCATGCACTTCACTCCTGTAACCAGACACCGCTAACTAACATACCTGTCTTTCTGGTTGACCAAAGAGCTTCCGTCGTAGAGAATTTCCGAGGCTCGAGTCATCCTCCATGTCATTGTTCCATTCACAGGACTCATCCTTGTCGGGCGCAGGGGGATCCTGACAGGACATGAATGCCAACAACTTCTCTAGGTCCAAGATACTAGGAAACGTCAGAGTTGTCTGGGTGCCAGCTAATAATAATGCAAGATTTCTTCATATGCAATACTAGCCACCAGCAAACAATAACTAAATTGCAGTAATGTTTAGGTAACTACATTACTGGAAGTTTCTTACCGTCAGCTGCTTGCCCGTCTCTGATTTGAGACTCCACCAAATCTTCTTCACTGATAACTGCAGAGTTTTATCAATAAATATAAGGTGTGCTTTAACAGAGTAATGGAAGCAAACAGATCCTTTACCCAACTGTTGCCCACGTTACTATTACAGGAATTATCTCTGGTATCCATTTAAAAGAAAAGATTTTTTTTTTAAATTGCCCAAGTGTAGTCGTCTGTGCATGCAAGGATAGGAATTAATAAACTAAAGTTCAAGTGTTCAGCTCTGCCTAAAACTAGCTTGCTATTCAATTTATTCTCTTCATTTGTTTACGAGATGAATTGACATATAAGTTGCACATGCGAAATAATCTACGTTTTTACAACCTTGATGAGCTACACCTGAAAGTGTCTTGCTCACTAACAACAATAATAACAACAATAAAATTAATATAATAATAATAATAATATTAAGTGAGCTTTACATACAATAACTAACAATTGTTTTACAATGAACACTTACAAGTATTGGGGTTGGGAGGTACAAAGGACACATGCTTGGTTGTCTTGCTGGAAGAGCTTTCTTGGTGAGACCAGAGGCAGGCCAGGGTGAAGGGAGGGCAGTTCACATGAAGTAATCGTCCAGCTCACTCTGCTTGGCAGCGTCATTGTCTGGGCTACACAATGCATGGCATTATAGTGAACTAATAAAAACACCAGTTACCAACAGAACCTTCACAGTTTATACAGAAGCATTGATAAAACCCCTGATGGTATCTAAACTACAGTATATAAACAGTAACCCCATTGTGCCACTAGGAATAGTTGCAAGGCACATACCTGGTAACATGACCTAGTTCAGATCTGCTGGAGTTCTGATATATGAGTGGAGATGTGCCACACTATCGTTTGATAGTAACCAAAAGCAAAACTGAACTACTGCAATATCACATGATAGTCTATCTGGTCATATCAACTCTCCAGTTTCTTAGCAACATCAAAATGCAACAAATACCTGAATTACCTTCTAGACACGGCTGGTTTGAGTCAACACCGAGAAACAATTAAGATGAAATTAAATCACAGGAACAATAAATCAAAGTTGTTGTTTTTAATCAAGACAAATGCATTTGACGCTACCAATTTAATATCAACTAGTCTCTAGAGGATCTTTCAATAACCATGTATCAGAATTGTGTGTGGTCAAAAGTTAATGTTTAGAAGTGATATTATTAATCCACTACTACTACTACTACTTCTACTACTACTACTACTATCTATAACCCAACCTTCTCTCTGATACAGCTAGCGGAATATATGTTATGACACATTGTGATAATGAGAACCTGAATAGAAGTGAGACAATTCTAACAATGCAGATTCTTTGCCAACTGACCCTGAAAAATGAGTGTTCATGCAAGTCAATATATAAAGCCTGAAGAAGTTGATATGCAACTCGTGCAATGAAACTATAGATGTTAACGCTATTTTCATAAGAGAAGCTTAGCATACTAGCGACACTCACTTCACCAGTAATGTCAGTGGGAAACTCCAAGCACTCCGGCAAACTGCTGAGAATATGATAATGCAAAACTACTGCGGGCAGTGAAGAAATAATTTGCTCATGTGAGTACGGCGTGACTATAGGGGACATGATCAACAATTGCTTATGATCGTACAGCCTAAAAATAACTAGCTTTTACTGAAAAAATAAGTCAAAATGAATTCTGGCACATTAAAGTGACTTAAAATGTCCAGTACAAGTTTTGATGCTTATTTCAATCTTTGGGAGGCTGCCATCTTCGAGATCCATGTGATAATGACTGACTGACTGACAGACAAACCGAGTACTGTAACCCTCTTGCACATGCGCACTGATGGTTAATAAATTAAATTCATTGAATACACCTAATTAAAAGACCGCACCTTACATACGCATAATGAAGTAAGAGGTCTCACATATATCACTAAGGTAGGATCCAAAATATCTAAGAGTGATTGTTATTCTGTAACCGTCAACAACAGTCTCACCTGTCCACTCTGTAGTTGAAGTCAATATCCTTTTGGTAAGTTTCTTTGATAAGATCCAGTGCAGTTATGTTCATATTATAGCCATAATAGAGACAAGGAGATGCTTCAAGAAATAACACAAAAACATCGCATCATACATAAACCTGATTGCTAGAATCACAGAAAGGTGTGGTTATTAAGAAGAGGTGCAGTCAATTAAGATAGGGTGTGGTCATTAATCCTACCTGGTATGTGAAATTGGCCCAGTATTGTAGCTGCTCTGGTTGCATCATTTCCAATACAACTACAACACATACATACAGAATAGAATGAAGTTCCAAAAGAAAAACAAACAAACAAAAACAAAGTTTAAATACAATGTGCCCTTAAAAAACAACAACAACTCAATCTTGTTCTTGAATTTCAACGTTTGTAATATAGCATAACTTTAGTTCGATCATTTTGCAAGCCTAAAACGACAACAACAACAAAAGTAGCAGACTATAAATACATGCTTACTAGTGAGTTTGCTGTCAATGGTTGCAGTCATTCTTGTTTGAGGTGTGGTCAGGTTAAATTGCTGCTGTACACCATGGACACTGGTGTCCAACTGAGGGTCACATGATCTAACAAGAAGATTCTCTCCTCTTCTAGTAGGTTACGAAGAACACAAGTGAAATATTATGTACTGTATATAACTTATATAAAACTTACTATTTCAACAGAAGTAGAGCTCATGTGACATGCATGTGAAGTAGAGGTGAAGATTTAGCTGATAAGGTGAGGGTGGAGTTTAGATCAAATGTGGGTGGAGTTTAGATGAGTAAAAGCTCAGATAAGTTGAGGTGAAGATTTCAATCAGATGTGGGAGAGTTTATATCAAATGTGGGTGGGGTTTAAATACAGATGAAACGTACGCAAGAGTTGAGGTGGAGATTTTAACAGATGTGGGTGAAGTTTAGATCTATAATGTGAGTAGAGTTTATTTAAGTAAACGTTCAGATGAAATGTAGCTAAGTAGAGTTGAACTGGAGATTTCAATAAGATGTGTGGGTGGAGTTTATATCAACTGTAGGTGGCGTTTGAGCTGGAGATTTCAATAAGATGTGGGTGGAGTTTATATCAAGTGTGGGTGGGGTCTAAATACGTAAAAGCTCAGATGAAATGTACGCAAGAGTTGAGGCGGAGATTTTAACAGATGTGGGTGAAGTTTAGATGAATAATGTGAGCAGTTTTAATAAAAGCTCAGATTTAATGTAAGAAGAGTTGAGGTGAAGATTTCAATAAGATGTGGGTGGAGTTTAGATTAGTGAGTGGAGTTTAAACAGGTAAAAGCTCAAATGACAGAACATAGAGTTGAAGTGGAGATTTCAATAAGATGTGGGTGGAGTTTAAATCTAATGTAGGAGGAGTTTAGATAATGTGTGGAGCAGTTGAAAAGTTTTAGTAGTTACAGAGATACCAATTTTGGTAGAACAACACCGCTTATGGGGCCTTGTATGATAAGGTCTACAAAATCATTGTTGTGATTCAGTTGTAGTAGATGATCGCAACTATCACAATGTTCAGATTTGTTGCGCAGAGCTAATACATGGTCATGACCAATGCCTGTTATCTCCAATATTAACAAACTCTTATGTTGCCATCCTCCTAATAGAAGTGCTACATCATCCACACTAATATTGTTAAATTCAAGGCTTAGCCTTTTTAGGTACATACAATGCTTCATTATGTCAAGTATAGCAGGAATGCTATCTTGTATGACAGCATTAGCACCCAAGAATAATTCCTGCAGTTTAGTACAATATTGAAGTCCCTCAGACAGATGTTCGACTCCATGAAAACTATTTTTATTAGAACGAATGTTCAGTTCCACTAGTTGTGTGAACTTCTTCAATCCAACACTCAGACATGCCATACCATCATCACCTAATTCATTCGTTTCAAGATCCAGTATTTGTAAAGAATCTCCAGACATGAGATCTACTAGGACAGTTACACCTTCTGAACCTAGATTACAATTTGTCAATTCCAGGTATTGCAGCTGTTGGTTGCAACTAATCACCAGACTCAATGATGCCACACCCTCTGAGGTGACATCATTATTGCCTAGTTGTAATTCTAGTAAACCAGTGTGGTCCTTAAGTCCCTCTGCTATTGCCATGACTCCACTGTCACCAATGCGATTATCAAAGAGATTCAAACAACATAGACTCTTACAATGGACTAGCATTTTACTTAGAATTTGTGCTCCATCTGAACCGAAAAAATTACATTCCAAGTTTAGAGTGCGTAAGTTTACCCAAAACTCAGTATTACTGCACAATAGACCAATTCCTTTAGATCCAACACAAAATTCACATAAGTCTAGAGAGTGTAGTTTAGTGAAGCTCTTGACAGCTTCTAATAAAATACTAATGTCATGCAAATAGTAACCATGACGTAAAGTCAAACTATGTAATGACTTAAATGTTCTCAAACTGTCACTAATAAGTTGTGTACTAGTAGAACTAATACTTTCGAAAACAATCTTTATATAATGAAGATGAGGCAAACATTTTAAGATACTGCAAAGAGTTGGTACAGTATCATCACTGATATCTATACACTCTATTCCTCTAACTGTCTTTGCATTCTCTTGTTCAGCCACTAGTTGGTTAATGTTGGAAATGTTAGTTTTAGACAGTCTCAATGCTGGTAAATCCCCACAGCGTAAAGCTCTCATTAGAGAATCAATGTCTGCCTTGCAAATACTGTCCGTTGATGAAGCAAACTCCTCATTTTTTATACTAGTCCTAGTCCTGCGCTCTAAGACTCTCTCAATGCCTTCTTCTGTAGTATGCACTTCATCAATGCACAGATCCAAGCCAGGTAGACTCTCTGTAGCTCTAGCTATAGCTACTATATCTACTCGACTATTTCCCTGCAAGTCTAGTCTTCTCAAACAGCTACAATGGATTAGTGCATCTTCTAGAGCTGTGGCTCCCAAGTCACCAATAGAGTTACACTGAAAAGATACCTCCTGTACTACACTACATCTTGCTAGGCAGCATGCTAGTGCAATAGCTCCAGAGTCACTTACTCTGTTAAAATCAAGAACAAGCTTTTCCAAGACTGAACTGTTCAATGTGCTAGCCAATATCTCTGTTTCCTCATCACCAATACAACAATTAACAAGAACTACTTCAGTACAGCAAGATAGCCTCTCATGATAGAGAGACAGATTTGCCACAGAATTGTACAAGTGTAGCCATGACAGATCACTGTCCTGCACGATCTGGCAACCAAAGGCATAGCTTAATATCTTCCTCCATACTACATGGTTGATAGCATAATTTATATACACTTTATAAAATATTTGTTGTATTTTGTTACTCCTAAACTTTAATAAATTTAATACTCTTTCAGGATGAGAGATAGGTGGTATTAGTGGTAAAGAAATCCTCAAGACCTTGAGTTGAGGCAATGTTATTCCACTAGTAAAACATTTTATTCCGGACTTAGTAAGTGATGCACAAGTTAAATCCAGCTTTTCCAAGAAAGGTAAGTGACATAACAAACTGTTGATGGACACAAACAACTCTTCATTGACAGTTTTTCTAAACGCTAAACTTAACGTTTTGATAGACTGAAGTCTGCCACTGGTAGCCATTGAAGCAAACAACTCAACTCCGTCACTATCCCAAGTTGTATCAAATGTCACCTTAGTAACTGACTTGGTACAATTAGAGAGGACATATCCTTGAGCAATAGAGCTAACAATGTCACCCCCGACAGCTATGGTGTTATCTTGTACAACAATATCGCACAACTGTACATGCTGGGATTCAAAGGCACATTGAAGGTGAAAAAAAAAAGAATACCTAATTAATTTCTTACAGATTAGGTTCGCAAATTCGATGTCTTTAAAAAGCTGTGTTAACCCACAGTAAAACTTCCAAACATTCCTCAAACTGCCCTCTCTGATTAGCTCCTCATCTTCTATCTGAACTTCACGAATGTAAAAAGCTGCTAAGAATTCTTGAAAGGTAAGGTGATGAAAAGTGTACAAATCTTCGCTGCCGTAATATTCACAGGTACGTTCTACCGTTAACAGACCAAAATCTAGATTGCTGGAGACAAAAATCTGGGCATTGCTTTTCTTTACTACTTGCTGAGAGTTAAGGATCATGTCATATGCTAATTTGCATATTGAAATGAACAATGTCTTCTCCTCCCCATTCAGTTCCATTAGAGACTTAATCTGTGACAGACCTTCACTTCTATTTGCCTCATGTCGTAATATAGTAGCTATTGTAAACTGTTCATAGATTTGTGTTTCTGTTTGAGGAATGTTGGCTTCTAATTTACTGAACAAGAAACATATCATGGCTGCATGAACTGGTAGGTAACACATGTGAAGAACATTGGGATGCTGTTCTAGGTACTCCTCCATTTTAACTACCATATCAGAATCAGGGAAGGGATAGGATCTTACATAGCTGTAGATTTGATCCTTATGAAACCCTATAACTTCAATGCGTGTTTTACATCTCTGTTTTAATTCATTTGTAGCTACAGGGCGTGATGCTACTATAACCATAGAGTCTGGAAGAAGTGTCCTAGTATTGAGCAAGTCATCAATTACTAAGTTTTTCTTTTTCTCTATAGGATACTCATCTAGTCCATCTAGAATGAAGCACGCTCCTTTTCCTCTACATTCATCAAGCTTTTGCTTAATATTTTTACCAAGAACCTCTCCATAAAATATTTGGAGTAAGTCTAGCAAACTCTTATCTTTCCCACATTCATTTACTAATCTCAGAGTAACTAGAAACACCATTCTTGCCCCTTGCAAGATTTTCTTCCCCTCCATCCAATCTCTAGTTATCTTGTGGACTAGAGTTGTTTTGCCACAACCTGGACGACCTTCTACTAAGAGCAAACCACCTTCTTTGTACTCTTTAAACACTTTCTCGTACTCTGCTACTTCCTTGCTCTCTAGAATGTCGTCCATGTCTCCACGAACTGTATAATAGTCACATTTTTTCTTACCTCTTTCCTGCTTTTTGATAAGAGCTAGATTAATAAATTCAGAATTGCCTGTGGGCGGCCAGGAATCTTTAGCTGATTTTCTTTCACTATTAGAATAGAGTTTTAGCAGCTCTCTCTTTTCTGGAGGATAAACGACACTCAGACTTATCTCGTCACTGCATTCAGTCTCATCACTTCGACTAACTCTACAAGAATACTTCCCTTCTGAACCCTTGCTAGCTTCATCAATATAAAGTATGTTACTACACACACCAGAAAAATCAGCTCTATCCAGTAAAGGTTTGCCATCTTTACTCCATTGGTAAGATTCACACCCACTGCTACTGACTTGCACTTCTAGAAGTGTGGACTTGCCCTCAGCTACTTCAGTATTGTAAGACTGATCTAATATTTCAAGTTCAAAACTTGAGGTATTTGGTAAAGCATGTTCAGACTCACAAGTTGGCATTTCTAGTTTGTGTGCAAGCACTTTCCGCTTTACTATGTCGCCAGCTAATGCATCTTTCAATCTATTGAAAGTGGCAGGCTCAGCTCCCTCATAGTCTCCCTGTACATATGTTCTGAGAAGACTTTCTAGCCTTATAACATTTTTTTCACTATTACGCTTGCAATCGTCACGTTTGTATTCAGGAATGTCAAGTGCAATACCTATTTCCTCCCACAAGTGACTGCACAACACAAGACTTTTAACCAAATAATGGACGTCTTTGGTTACTAATTCAATGTCATTCTTTGCTCCCCCCTGACTGGATGTGCGTTCCTGGGCCACACCCCTGTTCATAGCATCACACTCATCTTTTACTTTTCCTCCCAGTCTACTCAAAACTCCAACTAGCCTTTTAAACACTTTGCCATCTTCCCTAACTCTTTCTAAAACATGCTGCAGTAAGTACCTGACCTTAACCTCTGGTTCCAGATGGTCTGGGTCCAGGTCCAGCGAAGAAAACTTGCTGCCGAAGTCTTGAGAAAGAACGTTATTATTCAGTAGCTTCCGAAATAAGTGGGAAAGATCCGAGGTAGAAGATAGCAAAGAAACCAGTTCTTTCTGGTGCTGAAGCAGCACCCACCATTGAGTTGAAGAAGTTGACATACCCACACTCCACGTCCGCCTGAGTGAAGAAGAGGAATAAAACGAGGGGCACTAAAATCACCCGGCCCGTGTGTCACGGAAATCCGAAATATGGATGGGTATCCGATTCAGGAACTTTTGCGATCGAGCGCGTTACATAAAAAAAACTCACTTATGATCGATATTAAGGAAACAGTTCCTCAAATTGACCGCGCCCACAACAGGGAGGAGTCTTGCTTCTTGAAGCCCCTTAATTCACCTTTGGTGTGCTTCTTCTGGGGATTTCGTTTGCCTCCTTCAAATATCTATTGTCACAAATTACTTGTTTTTCATTGCTAGCTCAAAGCCTCCCCTCCTCCCCCAAACAATTTTTTCAATGGTTACACTACAGTAGTATACTGCTGGGTGTGTTTTGCTGTGTCCTAGTGTACAGTTTCACTGTGGATTATATCAGTGTTATTTTGGTTTAGAGATTCCAAACATTTAAAAAAAGTATCTTGAAGCCCTAGTTTTAAAATATGTAAATAAAAAAGGAACAAGTTCAGTAGCCTGTGCTGCCTAGCACTGTTACACAGTTCCTTCACTGGACAGCAACTGACAGACGCTGGATCAGAAACTCTGTTGATCTATAACTAAACAAATTGGATTTAATTCACTGTGAATATTTTTCACACCTAGAAAGTGAAATTAAAACTTTAAGCCAAAATCTACGAAGTTTATTGGTTTCCAGCATTTCCTATAGCCTAGAGTCATGGTACAAGTCGGTTGCACCACCCACTCCTCAGTCAGTACGGGATTTACACTATCCTCAGTCATTTAATTAACAATTGCTAGTCATCTTGAGACAGCTATCCCACAATAAAACTAAAGCATTGCAATCTTGTTGTTTTCTTCATTTAAAAATGCTTAAAAATATATTTTTAAACTAATTTAAGGCAATGAGAATAAAAAAGGAGAAAATAAATCAGTAGTGATGCAACTCCTTCAGCCTGACTTTCATTCTCTTATGGCGAGGACTCAAGAGTGAATGAGACAGATCTAATGGGTACAGGGATTGCCAAGAGTTCTTTACAAACGGTTCTCCTTTGTTTAGTACTGGAGGTGATGCAGAACAAGAGGGTTTATTGTAGTAGCCCAGAGATGGCGAAAACAGTCCGACTGAAGGGGAGCTGGGGGAAAAGAAGCCACCACCAGGAAAACTTCGTGCCAGTTGTTCTAAGGTAGTGCTGCAATGAAGAGGAAGGTTCATAGGTTCTACTATATCACTAAAATTGTTATATATTTTATAAAAGAAAAAAAAAGAAAAAAAAAAAGATAAATTTTAGGTAACTATTCAACCATATAGTAGATACATTTGACAACCATGAGGATGAGCTAGCAAGACGGATCTGAAATACGTACATCCAAATATGCCTACAAGGTCTAAATTCCCAACATAAGCATAGCCTTGGGTAGAGTCTGAGAAATTACAATCCCCCACCCTCCCAACAGACGTGTAAAAAATTTTTTTTCTATATTTGACGTTACACTATGAGAAAAATGAATTTCAAAATACAAGCAAGACATCCTAGATAGTTAATTCTTACTAAGCCTATGAAGCGTCTTCCTTAAAGACTCGCGTACCTTATGTAACGTGGGCTACCCGCAGTGACCTGCACTGAACCTGGTGAACGAGGCTTAACTGGACCTACACACACAAAAAGAAAACAGCAAACAAAATAATATAATAATGAAAGGAAATCTCGTGGGATGTCGCTTCTTACTTCTCTGTAGGCAGCGCTTCAGGGCTTCCTTTCTCCGCAAGAGATCCTCACTGAGGACGGGAGAGGCTGACAGCTTTGAGTTGGGTCTCTTTGAGAATGTTCCACTAACAGAGTTATACGGTAGGACGTGGCGATGTGGAGTGCTGTGGGCGTCTTCCAAAGTGGGAGGGGCAGGTGGTGGAATTACTACAACAGACTATGCACAGCATACACATATGTAACACTGCATAAGTAAGTGCCCCAGTGAGACAAGACAACACAAACAACAATGACAACACTTATTGCATTTGTATTATCTCGTACTATCTTCTTTGGTTTCTAGTGCAGCATACCATGTGAACTTCAGAACTGCTGGAGGAATGTGCAGTCGCCTCCACATCTTTACCAATGGGAGAGAGAGCAAGAGTCATTCTGCCCGGGGACATGATCATGGAGGAGTGGCCAGGAGCCAAGACCGGCGATGAACTTGCTAAGGACATGTTTATATCTCCGTCTCGGAACTTTGGCGACAGAGAAGGTGACTGGAAGTGAGAAAGAAAATGTATTGTAGGAGACACAAATGACATATTTCATTACATACAGTAATGTGGAGCAGTACACCACACAAATTGCTGAGCTAAATCTGCTTTCTTTTAATTCTGACTTCAGTTGATTATTTCTTCCCTTTAGAATGATAACATAAGCCAAAATGTATGCATACTTTCTGTTTGCTACATATTATTCTAGTAAGTAAAGAAAAAATGTAACCATCTTTGTTAAACAAATATGTCTATACTCAAAAACTGTATTTATTGAAACTAAATTTCAGGGAGGTTATCGACACGTTTTGAAATTTCAGGCAGGGCTTGTCACTTCCATGAAACAGATGAAAGTTTGGGGGCCAATGTCTCCATAAAGGTCACACTAATTACAGGGGATTGGAAGAAGGGGTAAAGAGGACAAAACCATTTCCAGCAGGCAGAATGCATCCTCCCGCCTAAAGTTCCTGCTAGATACACAGAACCCTGATCACTCTACTATAACCTCGGCTGGCTGCAACAACTTGCCATGCACTTCACTCCTGTAACCAGACACCACTAACTAACATACCTGTCTTTCTGGTTGACCAAATAGTTTCCATCGCAGAGAATTTCCGAGGCTTGAGTCATCCTCCATGTCATTGTTCCATTCACAGGACTCATCCTTGTCGGGCGCAGGGGGTCCTGACAGGACATGGATGCCAACAGCTTCTCTAGGTCAAAGTTACTAGGAAACGTCAGAGTTGTCTGGGTGCCAGCTGAAAGTAATGCAAGATTTCTTCATTTACAATACTAGCCACAAGCAAACAATAACTAAATTGCAGTAAGGTTTAAGTAACTATATTACTGGAAGTTTCTTACCGTCAGCTGTTTTCCCGTCTCTGATTTGAGACTCCACCAAATCTTCTTCACTGATAACTGCAGAGTTTTATCAATAAATATATTAAGGTGTTTAACAGAGTAATGGAAGCAAACAACCCTGTTGCCCACGTTACTATTACAGGAATTATCTCTGGTATCTATTTAAAAGTAAAGATTGGCCAAATATGAAATACAAGAAAGCTAACCAACATCGCCAAATATAAATTTTATGCTTCTGGTTAATTTTAAGCTTATACTTAGCAATCTATAAATAAATAAGTGCTTACTAGTGAGTTTGCTGTCAATGGTTGCAGTCACTCTTATTTGAGGTGTGGTCAGGTTAAATTGCTGCTGTACACCCTGGACACTGGTGTCCAACTGAGGGTCACATGATCTAACAAGAAGACTCTCTCCTCTTCTAATAAGTTACGAAGAACACAAGTGAAATATTGTGTACTGTATATAACTTACATAACACTTACTATTTAAACAGAGGTAGAGCTCATGTGACATGCAAGTAAAGTAGAGGTGAAGATTTGGCTGATAAGGTGAGGGTGGAGTTTAGATCAAATGTGGGTGGAGTTTAGATAAGTAAAAGCTCAGATAAGTTGAGGTAGAGATTTCAAATACATGTGGGTGGTGCTTATATCAAATGTGGGTGGAATTTGAGCTGGAGATTTCAATAAGATGTGGGGGAGTTTATATCAAATGTGGGTGTGGTTTAAATACGTACAAGCTCAGATGAAACGTATGCAAGAGTTGAGGTGGAGATTTCAATAGATGTGGGTGAAGTTTTGATCTATAATGTGAGTAGAGTTTAAATAAGTAAACGTTCAGAGGAAATGTAGCTAAGTAGAGTTGAACTGGAGATTTCAATAAGATGTAGGTTGAGTTTAGATCTAATGTGGGTGGAGTTTAGATCTAATGGGGGTGGATCTAAACAAGTAATAGCTCAGATGAAATCTTTGTAGACTTGAGGTGGAGATTTCAATAATATGTGGGTGGAGTTTTTAGATATAATGTGGGTGGAGTTTAAACAAGTAGAAGCTCAGATGAAATGTATGAAGTGGAGATTTCAATAAGATGTGGGTGTAGTCTAGATTTAATGTGGGAGGAGTTTAAATAACATGTGGAGCAGTAGAAATGTTTTAGTAGTTACAGAAATACTAATTTTGGTATAGAACAGGGCTGTCTATGATAAGGTCTACAAAATCATTGTTGCAATAGAGTTGTAGTACATGATCAAAACTATCACCATGTTTAGATTTGTCGAACATTATCTCCAATATTAACAAATTCTTATGTTGCCATCCTCCTAATAGAAGTGTTATCTCATCCGGTTTAGCTTTTTTAGGTACATACAATGCTTCATTATATCAAGTATAGCAGGAATGCAATCTTGTATGACATCATCAGCACTCAAGAATAATTCCTGCAGTTTAGTACAATATTGAAGTCCCTCAGACAGATGTTCTACTCCAAGAAAACTATTTTTATTATTACAAATAATCAGTTTCACTAGTTGTGTGAACTTCTTCAGTCCAACACTCAGGCATGCCATACTATCATCATCTAATTCATTCTGTTCAAGATCCAGATGTTGTAAAGAATCTCCAGACATGAGATCTACTAGGTATAGCCGAGAAATGGGAGGTAAGACATTGAGGGTTCAAGGCATAAGCCTAAATTATTTACTGCATGATCCTTGTATCTAGAATGACCACCATGTTCCATATACTTTGGAGAATCTAAAGGTTGACATTCGACCTCATCATATATGTAGCACAAAAAAAAGGAGACCCAAGATACAGTGCATTGATGAGAATGGTAAGAAAAAACCTAATATTAAATTGCATTGACTTTGTGGTGTTTTGTAGGGAAGGAGTTGGTGTTTTATTTACTTCTTGTGGGTGTGAGGCACTGGCAATCACACTTGCAAGAGCAGAACTGTGTGGCCAGCAACACTGTCAAACCCGAGATGTGCACTTTCTTTCTCTCTGCTAGACCAGGCAGAAGGACTATTGTAGAATCTCAATTCTCACTGAAAGATTTTTGCAATAGTTTAAGTTATCACTGGCACTTCCAGAATTCAAGGTAAAATAATGCACAACTTGTACTGTTAGTAGATAACAAAAGAAGGAAAATAGTTAAATTTGTCATCATTGTTATTGTTTGTAGTAGTACATATTTGTAGTACTTTATTTTTTAATATTATTTGCAGAAAAAAGATATATATCCCTACCTTATCCACTCTTTTGAAGAGTATAGGTAAGCATTTGAATTTTTGTTTTGCTTAGCAAGAAGTCAAAACATCTGGTTTATTATTGGCTGTTACAACAGAAAATATTTGCCATTATTAAAAGTAAATTACATTCCTAACAGAGAGGGACTGCATTTTTATCAGTGTGCACCTTTCACAGTCATTATGCAGGACCTCTGGCTTACTCCAATAGTGATAGTCTTCCCTAGCTGCGTCACTCACCCTCTACTGCCAGGAGCTCCTTCAACTGAGTGTAAATGTCTCTCATGGTCGCTTCTTCCTGTCCAGTTGTATGAACTAGTGCCACGATGGCCTGCAGCAGTATCTTCTGATAAGTGGTCGAATGTCTAGACACTAATTGAATTTAATAGTACGTAAGTGATCTAGAGTCCCTCTGTCACCATACAAAAACCACATCGCTATGTTCTATTAGATAGTTAATACGTTTAATATTTTCCCTCTAAGCATTTTTTTTATACACGCTAGTTCATTGTTTCAGTTATGTGGTGTATAGAGGGACAAGAGAGTGAAGGGAAATAACATATTAATGCATTAGTTACAGAGTTCAAGTTACAATTAGTGAATTGGATGGAAATGTGTGCAACTGAATAAATGTGTATATTTGAGTGTGAGTTTTATATGCAAGTTTGTTCTGAAGGTGTGGTTATTTCACCACAACCCATACCAATAATAGAATAATAGACACCTGATTTCATTTTAGTCCCTCCCCCCTCCCTCCCCACCACAGTGTCATCCCAACACTACAGGGTGCACTATAGCTAGCTGTGTCTACTATATGACCAGCAATCAACATTGGTTGAAATCATTTTATCAACTTCTTTGTTGTTTGGTAAGGTAAAGGTATTGTACACATGTTGCCAAACTAGGTAGACTTGACTGTAAAAAAACAAAAACTCTTTTACAACTGGCTATTAGTCATTTGTGTGCTTGGCTGTGTTATGCCTTCCAGAGTGACAGTGAAGGAGCTGTGTCAGGCTCTACTCCCAGAAAGGTACATACTCTTATTATTCCTGAGAAAAGGATGGCAACAGAGGAGAGGAAGAAAGGGAGGAAGAGGAAGATTGACGAGAGAGCAGAGCTTCTGGAGCAAGCCAGAGAAAGGCGAGTCACAGCAGGCAACTATTACATAGTCCATGCAGTTCATAAATACTTTTTATTGTTCCATGCTATATTTCATTCTTTCTTCTTCTTGATTATTCACTATCATTTGCTTTCTTCATCAAATACCCTCTCTTCTATTCTTACTACTTCTATTCTTCTTCATCCTCTCCCCAGCCCATTCTTCTACTACTACTATTCTTGTCTTTTTTTTCCTTCTTTTTCCTTCCTCTCCTTTTTTGACCACCCTTTTGATCCTTTTCTTATATCCCCCTTCTCTGCCCACAGGCTCCACCTATCTGCTGTGCCAGAAAGTCTCCCGTGCAGAGACGAAGAGTTCTCGGCCATTTGCAGGTTTGTGGAGGACAACCTGAACAACATGACTGGAGGGTGAGTTGTCACACTTCATGGGATCTCTCTCACGATGCTTGGGGGGAAGGGGGGAGGGCTCTGAGTTGGGCACAATCGAATGGTTGAGCACAAGGACGTTTGGTTCAGGTTGGTCATTTTCTAGTAACCCCCTCTCTCTCCCCCCCCCGCAAAGCAGTACCCTCATTTTTAGAGTTCTTAGTCCATGGAGCAACTTACTGAATGGAATGAGATGATATGGGTGCTTTAAAAAAAAAAATTGTTTCATGATGGTAAATATTTCTAAGCATTGTACATATTTATTTATTTGCCTTTTTTAATGTAATATTTTGTTTGTTGTTGTGGTTTATCGTAGCTGTATGTACATCTCGGGCATGCCCGGAGTGGGAAAAACTGCAATGGTGCGAGAGGTGGCTCACTATCTTCAAGGGGCGGTAGATGAAGACATGTTGCCTTCCTTCAAGTTTGTAGAAGTGAACGGGATGAAAGTCACTGCTCCTCCAAAGATATTCATTTCCATTGTGGCGGTAAGGATGGCACCTGGGGGTGTGGTCAAAGCCAAAGTATGTTTGGCTCGACGAAGTTTTGTTTATATAGAATGTGCTATTTTAATTTTTTGTGTGGTTGGCTAGCAAAAGGAATAACAATAACAAAATATACATTAGATAACTTTTCATAGACTGACATTAGACATGTGAAGTCACCTTACCAACTAAAATTGTAGCTAATGTCAGTCCAAAAGGATGTTTCCATTCCATCAAGCTACATGTATCCTCCAGTCTGTTGCAAGGAAGAAAGCTCAATGCAACTGAACATAATGCATACTGCGCATTTGTAGATTATCCTGTATTTATTATTTTTTATTTTTATTATTTTTTTTGTTGTTGTTGTTTTTTTTTTGTTGCACCAATATTGTTATAATTCTGTCTGTGTGTTCATGATGGTACAGCTAAGTTTTGATATCTTTTTTTTTCTTTAAAAATCCAAGTCCAGTATAACTATGTCCTTAACTATACACTATGTTTTAAGCAATGCTACTACAATACTCAATAGTAAATGAATATTAATGAAATTTTAATTTAATTATGAATCATTTAATTATTATTTGGACTTAGCATTACATAGCATCAAGTGAGCCCTAGCATGTTGGTTTTACTGAAGAAGGCCTTCGAGCCGAAACGTTTAAAGAAAATTCACTTGATGCTATGTAATGCTCTATTAATAAGTCCAAATCAGTTATAATCATAGCAATGAGCATGTATACTATTATTATTTATTGTTGTTGTTGTTGTTGTGACTTCTTTCCTTTATTTAGCAACTCACAGGGAAGCAGGTGTCAACAGATAGCGCTTTGGCTTACCTAAAGAAACACGCCGTCTCCGACAAGAGGACCGTGCTACTAGTAGATGAGGTCAACTATCTTTACACAAAGAAGCAGAAGGTGTTGTATGAGTTATTTAGCCTCCCTGGTCTTCTCAACTCCAAGCTAGTCATGTTAGTAGTCACTAACACACTAGACTTGCATGAGAGGGTCATGAAGAGCAGTACAACCAGTCGATTGGTAAGGAGTGGTCAAAACTGTAGTAGGTGAATAGGGGTAAGACAAGGGAAAATATTTTTTTATCAGTTTAAACTACTGTTGTTGTTGTTTTTTTGTTGTTGTTTGTTCCCTCAGAGTGTGTCTAGTGTCTGAATTCATTTTGATGACTTTCTCATTTTTAGTGTAACTGTAGGTTATGTTGTTGATTTGTAATTGGCAGGGTCTTACTCGTGTTGACTTCAAGCCTTACACACACCAGCAGCTTCAAGAGATAGTGAAGTCGAGGCTGGAAGGTTTGAGAGTGTTTGAGCCAGATGCAGTGGAGTTGGCTTCCAGAAAGGTGCCTCTTTTTTATTTATTTTTTTTTTTTTAACCTCTTTACTACTCCCTCTTCCACTTTCTTCCTTCCATTTTCTTCCCTCATTCTCTTTATTTCCCAACTCTCTCTTACCCTTACAGTCCCTCTCATATTTCCTGTCACCTTCTTTTTCCATATTTTTTCCCATCTCTATTACATTTTGGTTTGACAACTCCCTCCCACAGCTGGCAGCAAAGTGTGGAGATGCTCGCAGAGTACTGGATGTCTGTCGTAGAGCAGTGGAGATCGCATGCCTGGAAGACAATGACGACGTAGTCACTCCCCACGTTACTCCCCGTACCAAGGTGAAGGCTAAGGGCAAGGAGGTGTGGCCTGTTACTATGCGGCACTTGCAACAAGCCATGGACGAACTCTGCAACTTACCCATGGTCAATGCCATCAGGTGATGAAGCCACGCTTAGTTTAGAACTGAGAGGTATTTTTATTTGGTGGTGGTACAATGAAAGAAAAATTTAGAGCTTGGTTTACATTCTTTCCTGGAATTAAAAACTGCAAGAATTATACTCCAGACGACTTGTAGCTAGAAAATCAGAAAGACACGTGTATAAATGGAAAAAATACTATTTTAAAATTTGGCTTTGTAGTACAATTTAGCCATTTATAGTTATTATGTGCTGTATCTTATATAAAGTCCAATTTCTTTGTGTTTGCCCTTAGGCATTCTACCACATATCAGAAAAAGCTGCTGTGGGCCATCGTGGCACTAGTTCATACAACTGGACAGGAAGAAGCGACCATGAGAGACATTTACACTCAGTTGAAGGAGCTCCTGGCAGTAGAGGGTGAGTGATGCAGCTAGGGAAGACTATTACTATTGGAGTAAGCCAGAGGTCCTGCATAATGACTGTTAAAGGTACACACTGATAAGAATGCAGTCTGTTAGCAATGGAATAGATTTTTAATAATAATGGTAAATTTTACTGTTTTAACAGCCAATAATTAACCTGATGTTTCAACTTCTTGCCAAAGCCTTTCTCGTTAGCCAATAAGGTCAAACTCTCCATGGTGGTTTTAATAAACCAAATATAATCAGCAATTTTTATATTTTTATTTGTTGTTGTTGTTGTTATTAGGATTGGAGTCTGTCAACTTCAGCCAAATGATCCACTTGTGTTCCTCTCTGTGCTCCTCCAATATCCTAGTGGCGTCCAACACTCCGTGTGACGTGGCAAGGAAGGTCAAACTCATACCAAACTTAGATGATGTCTCTTTCGCACTTCGTGAACAATAAGTTTTAAAACTTCTACATCTACTTTTTTACGAATGATTCGATTTTCAAATTTTGAAAGAATGTAACACTACTTGAATATCAAAGTTGTTTATTATAATATGATTATAATATATTGATATAATTATACTACAAAATTTGTATTAAAATTGTTATCTGTGAACGAATTTATCGCAAGGGAGGAGTATAAAAATATATTCAAAATTGCATCTAGGTTTACTATGCAAATTAAACAAACTTCATTAAAATGACATAACTGTAATAGATTACATGAGCACTCAGAACCTCGTCAATTTTTATGATTACAAGTATTTAATGACTACAATATAATTTGATGTGAAACTGAATGTTAGCAATGGCAGGTCACTCCCCTAAGAGTCCACCTGAGCTGACAGCCGACTCTTCTGGTAGGAGGAGAATAAAAGAGCAGGTCACTCAGCAGCAGCGGAGACAGTCTTTGTCCAGTGCAACCTCGCAAGTTGCCACCATTGTTGCCAGATGATGGCTTGGAGGTTGACTCTGTCTTCTCAGTACCATCTTCTTCAGGAGTCGATGGCTTGGCACAAACTTCTTCACTTTTGTCTTCCTCTGAAACTGATTCTGTATTGTTGGCACCCGGTGAAGTAGACCCTTTTTCAGCAGACGATGATTCTTTACTTGGGCTTGAGGGAGAAGATGTATTGGGTCTAATTAGAGAGTCAAAAAGACTAGACAACTCCTCCAGCTCTCGTTCAAACTGATTGGTCAGTGAGGATGCCGGAAACCTCCAGCTGTGACAATGTGAAGTACTCCCAGTGGCTGCATTCTTCCTTGGAATATACAATTTCACAACAGCCTGTTGAGTTGTGTTGAGGAGTTCCTGGAGCTCACTGTCAGAGGACAGAGTAATGACATCTCCTTCACTGTCTCTGTAGTGCAAAATTAGATCAGAGTCTTCCTTCTCACTCATTGAGTCTGGAAATACAGAGAAAAGCTTCTTCTTTACATCATTGAAGGTTACTCCAGAGGGAGCTCCAAATTTCCTGGTTTGAAATCCGTCAGTGACTTTAAAGATTACCATAGCTGCTGTTATGAAGTGCTTTGGTAAAAGTAGAATAGAAGGTTGTCAGGGAAATTTGTCTTACTAATCTCTGCAACGCCTTTTCTTCTTGTTTTATGTGGACTAAACTCGCCATGAACATTTTATACTCGCGGGAAGCAGAGTAAAACACCAACCTGTATCTTTCTCAGATAGTTCTCGAAAATTCTCACCACGCAATGTCAATAAAGATACCGCGCCAAATCTCGCTGATTCTCGAACTTTTCCCTGGAGTCGGCATTTCCTGGCCCATTGCACTCCAGCGCGCCGACGACCTTTTACCATGTAATTGTTCTACTTCCGGATTTATGCCAAAATTTTACAAATAAAACTTTCGTAAAGATTTCCTGCATAATCTTTTGGGATAGAATTTTGGAGATGAGGCAATATCCACATACTAAACTGATGAAATACGGCTCCATTCTATCTGCTACATCATGGTCTTACATATTACTTCACTTTCCCTAGTTTTATGTCTCACTGACAGAAATCTGCATAAGAGTCCACAACTATTCTGTCCAGGCCTGAGAGACCAGGAAATACAGCTCACCTCCTCCTATCTGATCAAAACAGAATTTCTACTCGTCCGCATATATAGCCTCTATTCACTGAATAGAGCATGCTCATATTGTACTTTTTCGATCCTTTTGTGCTCACTTTACTTTCTACTTTGAGAGCTTTCCTTTCTATATCACTCAGTGTGTGTGAGTGTATGTATGTGTATTGCTATTCAATGTAGCTTGAATGGTACTGTGGTGTTGTTAGAGTCACTTAAATGGCCGAAGCTAGTCACTGTTTAATTTCTAAAGTTGTTGCCGTAAGTGATGATCTAATTTGAATTAATGGTCACACCAGAACAATTTATATTAAAATACTCTACTGTTATTTATGTTCTTATATGTATAATGATAATTAATTTGTACTATTGCTGTAATGTGAAACTATCTTGGATTTCAGAGGTTCCATATTTGGTATAATAATCCTCAGCGTACTGGTAGATGTTATAAATGTCGTCTCTCTTACGATATGTATATCTCCTTGCCACTATAGAATAGACAGACAAAGAAACCAGTCCGATGGTGAGGTTTACTAACAAGTAGGTCAAGCTGCAGTTTGCAGGTGTCGATGACCATTCGTAGATAAACGGGTAGAGAAGTAGGAGTGCCAAGAACTGGTAGAACGCTCTAATGGCGAAGAACAACCCGAACAGAAGTCCCTTCATGGACTGAGGACTCTGACAGCAAATGAACTCCCACACACCAATGTAGAGGAGCATGTGGGTGATGGACAGAAGAATGTGCTGACTCAGCAGTATGTACATACTGGGTATAGAAATGAACTTGTTTTGGTATGAGGAGTTGGAGTTCCATCTGCAATTTTGGAATCGGGTGTAACTGTTTCCCTGGTCGTAAGCTAGTGCATCTAACATGATTACAGCCAGGAAGTAAGCTATTAGCAATGCAATACTGAGACCCATTCTTCTGAATATATTCGGTAAAACTTTTGCAAAGAAAGGTTTCAGTACTAGCAAGTAGGAGAATATGGATATTATGCCAAATACAGGTGATACTAAGCCATAATCTATGAATAACACCATTAGAGGATTTTCTGTTGAAAGAGTTGTCTGATTAGGCCGTCTTGTTGAAGACACTGTTGCTGACAAGTCCAGAATGAATACTGGACCCAAACAGAATAAAACTTTCAATATATTAGTAAGAGTTTTGACATCTTCTACTTGTTCTGTCGTGTATGGTCCCCCGTACTTCTGTTTGCCGTGGTCTATTCTGCATGGTCGCTCGTCCTCGCTAAATGTGAACGCACTTCTCCTTATCGGACGCTTGTGCCTTATGGCAAAGACAATAACATCAGACACAAGCTTGTATGGATTACTTCTGATATTTTCTGTGGAGAGCCAATTCTGTTTCTTGTGTAACACACACAAAACGAGTAGAGAGGATAACGAAGTCAGTGCTGCATTTGCCTCTAGTGATATCATTCCTTCATTATCAAAAGAAAAGTTTGTTCCGTGAAAATAGATTTCATGGTTAGGCAAATAAATTGCTGAAGTCAGAATGGTGCCGAAGTTGTCACACAGGTAATACAAATGCAGGAAGACCACCGACCATCGGGTGGGAGCATCGCGAAGCTGATCTGTACCAAACTGAATAATATTGGCAATGAAGAAGACATGGCCGCTATAGTAAACTAACGACACTGCCACAATTATGATTATTAATACTCGATTGTATTTGTTAGTTTCGAAAGTGTAAGCTAACACAGTAAACACCAAAAGGAGGGAGAAGCTTGACAGTATCATTAGAAGGGTACTACAGCGCAGCACTTTAAATCTGCTGTACTTAGTGTCTGCAAAATATCCAGCCAATGGAGAGAAAAAGGACATGATAACAAAAGGAGATGTAATCACCATTACATCGTAAATATATAAATATCTAACCAAGGAGGATAATCTGATGTAAAAGTTATAGAGCAAGCCAGTAGAAAACTGCCACAATAGAATCACGAATATAGCTTTACCACAGTACAAGTAGTTAGCAAGGCATTTTTTATTGGTCTTGCTCACCAAACACTTCAACATCCTAACTAATAAAGCTAGTTGCTTCAACTTGAAATGTTCAACTTCACATAATCTTAATTTCAATTGGATTTTTAAATGATCGCTGTTGACTGTTTATCCCAAAATACAATGTTCTACAGTGAATATTGATAAATCTTACATAGCATGAAACTGATGACACAACCAGAGTTTGCACTGCTTCACTGATACATAAAAACATTATGAAATACATTATAGGAACTTACAACTTCTCACCAATAGATTAGAATACTATTTCCTGTTGAATGATAAAGTATTCACTTTTAGTTATTTAGCTTTTCACTAATCCAACAATTTACCTCCACAAAATTTATGTAAGACAGAGAAATTGCAATCTTAAATTCCAATTGGATAGTTGCAACTAGAAAACAGCACTGTCCTTCAAAAACAGTAGCTACGTCTTACATACATTCACAGTGGTGGTAAACAAGCCCAACCCATTGCTCCATCACGTATCTCCACTCTCAATGCATTCATTTAAGAATCAGCAACTTATGAATTCATGTTAACGCTTTTCTGGACTCAGCAGTATTCCAAAAAAGTATAATACTGCATCCCTCAACTGAAATCACTATTAACACTGATACTACATACATGGGTGGCAGAAGGAAGTTTTGTTTGGTCAGGCAAATATGACCCGCCACTTGATTGACAATATATGTATGATATCTATAAGCAAAGGAGTAGTTACATAGGTTAGTTTAAAATTAAGTTTGTCAATGCAAATATACTTCTGAGATGAGATGAAACTTGACTGGCATACTCTCAAGCTGCCACTTCTTCAGATAGTCTGGCATAGCCAGACTATTCTTCAGCCAGACAATCACTCACCGCAGCCGTGGGAAGCTACATGAACCCAAAACTAACGATGATCAAAATCGAGGGTAACTATAATGCATGGTCAGAGTCAGCTTTTTACTCGTGTTGATGAGATCTAGTGGTCGTCGGTTGTCGACTGAAAACTCGTTGACACTTATGCTGTATGGTTTCTCTAAACAAGTTATTTTAGGTACATACTATCAGCATGCAAGTAATGAGTATCGCTAGATATAGGTCTGGTGAATGCCTTGTCTGCCACTCCCATTTTATATATATTATATATATATACAGTAAAACGTCTCTTATCCGGACGTCTAAGATACGGGCAACTCTATTATTCGGGCAGGTAAATCATAGAAAATTGCAATTAAAACAGTGGGCGAATGCAAATAATTTGTAGTTTTCAAGTTACTCCAATTAAAATGTATTGCTTCTGAGATATGGGCAATTCCTAGTTACGGGCACCCCTCTGTCCCAAGCCGCCCAGATAGGGACGGGACGTTTTACTATATAGTACTTTTTACATGAGTTGGAGAGTGAAATGGTGAAATATTTCAGGAGCAGGCTAATTTATTCTCATGAGCCAGAGGTGAGTGAAATAAAGCCTGAGAGTGAAATATCTAGCCATATCACTCTGATGAGTGTAATAAGTGGTTTATTCCATGCTAGATATCTTCACTGAAGTTTGTTGGTAACTCTTAGTGTAAAGTTGGCCTAAAACTCTCTAGGGGCTCCCCACACCCCCAGCTGATATTTAGCAGCTGCTCTAACTTGCTTGGGTAGCTTCCCTTACTAGAGTATGGTAGCAGTAAAAACCCTGAAAACTGGTAAGCCAGGCCTGTTGCTATAACTACTAGGGTAATGAGCTTGCCAATACAGCCAAGAGATAACACTGTGGGTAACTCCAGTTATCTCTAGGGTCACTTACCTAAAGATAACATTATGAAGATATCTAGAGTGAAATACATATGTATATAATGTGTGTGTGCATGTGTTCCTTTTCATTCATAGCAAGTAATCTCATTAACAGCTCATGGCCATCTCACCAAATGAGAAATTTTGTGGGGGGGGGGGGGGGGGGAAGAGGGGATGAGGGAACTTCTCTTATTATTGTTATCAATTGCCAGCTACATTTATTTACACCAGCAACTAAGTAATCACATTCCATACCATCTGTCAAGTTTAGCAAATGATAATCCAACAACTGTTCATAGATAACAATGGAACCTCAGACACTGCAGCATGTAAACTACCTGTTGTCACACATGTAGCTATCTTCTATGCCACTCTGAACTTACTACAAAGAACACTTAGTAAGTTGCACGAAAGTTTAGGGACTCAAAGAGCATCTACAGAGCATAATATTGGGTTTGGTGGTTGACTTGACCATGCCACATTAATGACATCTAGCTAGTCACCTAGAATTACTTCAGAGGCTTCTCCAAATGCTTAATGCAGACAAGCCAACAACTGTTAAAAAAAACAAACTACAACAATAACATCACATTATGGAAATGTACAACACAAAAATGTGTCTAAAATAGTTCTAGGAACTGTCCAATGTTCAACACACTTTCACTCTTAGCTATACTAGACTAGAAGATCCTTGAGTTTCCTCTCCTCATGCATAAGTCTTTCAGTAATCAATTTAGAAAACCTCAGAACTAGTTTTCAGAGCAGTAACAAAAACATTGTAGGACTTTGGTAAGCAGGTCAAAATAAAAATAACTCAATATTCTAAGGATATAGGGCCACCAAACTCATCAAAAATTCCAATCAACAACTTAATATGATCTTGAATGGAATTTATTAATTCAAGTTTGAGATAGTAAAGCTTTTATCATAGAAAAAACTTATTTGCCAACATTTCACATTTACCTAGTCTTGCAACTTCTTCCGGACTTCCACCAGGTTTTCAGGATTATCCTCAAGTAGGTAAATAAGATTCATATCAACATGCCAAAGCTCGATCCTTTCAAGCAGCAAACCTTCTTCGATCTGCTCTCTTGCCAGCAGGCTCAGTTTTTGTGCACCTCATGATACCCTACAGCCTGTCCTTTATTAAAGCCAAGTCATGTTCAAAGAAATAACTACACTCTCATTACTATCCTAGTGACATGCTGGGCCCATAACCCAGGGGAGCAGATCTTGTAAAAATCAATCATTAATATTTTGAATTTTCATGAATTTTGACCTAAATATAAATTTGGGCCCCTCCCTGTTGCTAGCGCTAGATCCATCCCTGTAACCTGTTAGGATTATAGGAAGTACAATAGAGTTAGCTACAACAACACTGAACTACACGATTACTACTGATTCACATAACTATAAGTTTCTGATTACAAATTACAAACATCAGTTAATCATGTGATACAAGAAACAAAATTGTGATGACAAATATACCATATTAAAAAATTGAGTCAACAAGTTTATGAATAGTAATTGTATAAAGTATCTTTCTCTATTAATTCTGTGGTAAGGAACTATGCAATCAAGTCCTTGACATTGCTTGTCACATGCAGTGTGTGTGCACATGATAGAATTTCTGACCTTTCAAAATAACATAATTTGATGTATTCGAACAGTCAAGCTGGATCACTTGTTGATATATCCTAACTCATGAGATAATCTAACACAAAACACAAATATTGTATTCACCCTTTCTGTACTCAATCAGACTAGACAACTCCATTCTCAAAAATCTCCTCCTCCCATTCTGTATTCAATTAGTCTAGACAAATATATCTCTAATTTCAACGTTCTGATCTTTTTGACCGCAATATTCACCAGATCCATTTGAATCTTAGTTCTTTGCTCCACATATTGCTTTCTCTAAATACTAGAGTACATTCTAACGTTGTATGTTTGTATGAGAGCTAAGCTAAGATGAAGCACCAAGGGTATGAACCCTCAGCATTACTACACACCAGCTAGCTATTACAAAGACCAAAAGAATAATTTAGTTGGAGTAGTATCAATATGAATATGCCAATATGTAATGGCGTGACTATAGGAGGCATGATCAACAATTGCTTATGATCGTACAGCCTAAAATAACTAGCTTGTACTGAAAAAATAAGTCAAAACGAATCAGGCACATTAAAAGGACTTAAAATGTCCAGTACAAATTTTGATGCTTATTTCAATTTTTGGGAGGCTCCCATCTGTGAGATTCGTGTGACAATGACTGACTGACTGACAGACAAGCCGAGGAGCATTGTCTTTCAGTCTACTAGATTGCTTTCTTACTCTTCCAGCTCTGCTAGTGTTCTTGGCAGCCTTTTTTTTTTATTTACAGTTATAGATACTGTAATCCTTTCACACATGCGCACCGAGGGTTAATAATTAAATTCATTGAATACACTTATTAAAAGACCGCATTTTACATACACGTAATGAAGTCAGAGGTCTCACATATATCACTAAGGTAGAATCCAAAAATATCTAAGAGTGATTGTTATTCTGTAACCCTCAACAACAGTCTCACCTGTCCACTCTGTAGTTGAAGTCAATATCCTTTTGGTAAGTTTCTTTGATAAGATCCAGTGCAATTATGTTCATATTATAGCCATAATAGAGACAAGGAGATGCTTAAAGAAATAACACAAAAACATCACATCATACATAAACCTGATTGCTTGAATAACAGAAAGGTGCAGTTATTAAGAAGAGGTGAGTCAATTAAGAAAGGGTGTGGTCATTGTCATTAATCCTACCTGGTATGTGAAATTGGCCCAGTATTGGAGCTGCTCTGGTTGCATCATTTCCAATACAACTGCAACTATACATACAGAATAGAATGATAGTTGCAAAAGAAAAACAAACAAATAAACAAACAAACAAAAAAACAAAGTTAAAATAAAAGTTATCCTTCGAAAAAATATAGTCAATCTTATTCTTGAACTTCAATGATTTGTAATATAGCATAACTTTAGTTTGATCATTTTGCAAGCCAACAACAACAACAACAGTAGCAGACTATAAATACATGCTTACTAGTGAGTTTGCTGTCAATGGTTGCAGTCATTCTTGTTTGAGGTGTGGTCAGGTTAAATTGCTGCTGTACACCCTGGACACTGGTGTCCAACTGAGGGTCACATGATCTAACAAGAAGACTCTCTCCTCTTCTAATAAGTTATGAAGAACACAAAGTGAAATATTATGTACTGTATATAACTTATATAAAACTTACTATATAAACAGAGGTAGAGCTCATTTGACATGCAAGTAAAGTAGAGGTGAAGATTTAGCTGATTAAGGTGAGGGTGGAGTTTAGATGAGTAAAAGCTCAGATAGTTTAGGTGGAGATTTCAATTAGATGTGGGTGGAGTTTATATCAAATGTGGGTGGGGTTTAAATATGTAAAAACTCAGATGAAATGTACACTAGAGTTGAGATGGAGATTTCAACAGATGTGGGTGAAGTTTAGATCAATAATGTGAGTAGAGTTTAGATGAAATGTAGCTAAGTAGAGTGGAGCTGGAAATTTCAATAAGATGTGGGTGGAGTTTAGATCTAATGTGGGTGGAGTTTAAACAAGTAAACACTCAGATGAAATGTATGTACAGTTGAAGTGGAGATTTCAATAAGATGTGGGTGGAGTTTAGATCTAATGTGGGAGGAGTTTAGATAACGTGTGGAGTAATTGAAATGTTTTAGTAGTTACAAAGATACTAATTTTGTTAGAACTATAAGATAGTGCAGGATAAGGTCTACAAAATCATTGTTGTAATTCAATTGTAGTAGACGATGTTTAGATGTCTTGTCCAGAGCTAATACGTGGTCATGACCAGTACATGCTCTTATTTCCAATATTAACAAACTCTTATGTTGCCATCCTCCTAATAGAAGTGCTACATCATCCACACTAATACTGTTAAAAGCAAGGCTTAGCCTTTTTAGGTACATACAATGTTTCATTATATCAAGTATAGCAGGAATGCAATCTTGTATGACATCATTAGCACCCAAGTATAATTCCTGCAGTTTAGTACAATATTGAAGTCCCTCACACAGATGTTCTACTCCGAGAAAACTATTTTCATTATAACCAATGTTCAGTTTCACTAGTTCTGTGAACTTCTTCAGTCCAACACTCAGACATACCATACTATCCATCATACCATCATCACTTAATTCATTCTCTTCAAGATCCAGTATTTGTAAAGAATCTCCAGACATGAGATCTACTAGGACAGATACATATTCTGAACCTAGGTTACAGCCTGCCAATCCCAGGCATTGCAGCTGTTGGTTGCAACTAATCACCTGACTCAATGATGCCACACCCTCTGAGGTGATATTATTATAGCCTAGTTGCAATTCTAGTAAACCAGTGTGGTCCTTCAGTCCCTCTGCTATCGCCATGACTCCTCCATCACCAATGCTATTATTAAAGAGATTCAAACAACATAGACTTTTACAATGGATTAGCATTTTACTTAGAATTTGTGCTCCATCTGAATCAAGTTCATTACCTTCCAAGTTTAGAGTGCGTAAGTTTACCCAAAACTCAGTATTACTGCACAATAGACCAATTTCTTTAGATCCAACAGGAAAACCATATAAGTTTAGAGAGTGTAGTTTAGTAAAGCACTTGACAGCTTCTAACAAAATAATAGAATGGTAACTACCATGATGTAAACTCAGACTATGTAATGACTTAAATGTTTTCAAACTGTCACAAATAAGTTGTATACTAGTAGTACTAATATCTTCGAAAACAATCTTTATATAATGAAGATGAGGCAAACATTTTAAGATACTGCAAAGAGTTGGTACAGCATCATCACTGATATCGATACACTCTATTCCTCTAACTGTCTTTGCATTCTCTTGTTCAGCTACTAGTTGGTTAATGTTGGAAATGTTAGTTTTAGACAGTCTCAATGCTGGTAAATCGCCACAGTGTAAAGCTCTCCTCAGAGAATCAATGTCTGCCTTGCAAATACTGTCCGTTGATGAAGTAAACACCTTATTTTTTATACTAGTCCTAGTCCTGCGCTCTAAGACTCTCTCAATACCATCTTCTGTAGTATGCATTTTATCAATGCACAGATCCAAGCCAGGTAGACTCTCTGTAGCTCTAGCTCTAGCTACTATATCTACTCGACTATTTCCCTGCAAGTCTAGTCTGCTCAAACTGCTACAATGGATTAGTGCATCTGCTAGTGCTGTTGCTCCCACGTCACCAATAGAGTTACACTGAAGAGATACCTCCTGTACTACACTACATCTTGCTAGGCAGCATGCTAGTGCAATAGCTCCAGAGTCACTTACTCTGTTAAAATCAAGAACAAGCTTCTCCAAGACTGAACTGTTCAATGTGCTAGCCAATATCTCTGTTTCCTCATCACCAATACAACAATTAACAAGAACTACTTCAGTACAGCAAGATATCCTCTCATGATAGAGGGACAGATTTGCCACAGAGTTGTACAAATGTAGCCATGACAGTTCACTGTCCTGCATGACCTGGCAACTAAAGGCATAGCTCAATATCTTCCTCCATACTACATGGTTGATAGCATAATCTTTATGCACTTCATAAAATATTTGTTGTATTTTGTTACTCCTAAACTTTAATAGATTTAAGACTTTATCAGGATGAGAGCAAGGTGGTATTAGTGGTAAAGAAATCCTCAAGACCTTGAGTTGAGGCAATATTATTCCACTAGTAAGACATTTTATTCCAGACTTAGTAAGTGATGTGCGATTTAAATCCAGCTCTTCCAAGAAAGGTAAGTGACATAACAAACTATTGATGGACACAAACCACTCATCATTGACCGTTTCTCTATACGTTAAACTTAACGTTTTGATAGACTGAAGTTTGCCACTGGTAGCCATTGAAGCAAACGACTCAACTCCGTCACTATCCCAAGTTCTATACATTGTCATCCTAGTAACTGGCTTGGTACAATTAGAGAGGACATATCCTTGAGCAATAGAGCTAACAATGTCACCCCCGACAGCAATGGTATTATCTTCTACAACAATATCACACAACTGTACATGCTGGGATTCAAAGGCACATTGAAGGTGAAAAGAAGAAGAATCATTTAATCTCTTACAGATTAGGTTGGCAAATTCGATGTCTTCAAAAAGCTGAGTTAACCCACAGTAAAACTTCCAAACATTCCTCAAACTGTTTTTTCTGATTAGCTTCTTATCTTCTATCTGAGCTTCACGAACGTAAATAGCTGCTAAGAATTCTTGAAAGGTAAGGTGATGAAAAGTGTACAAATCTTCGCTGCCGTAATATTCACAGGTACGTTCTATCGTTAACAGACCAAAATCTAGATTGCTGGAGACAGAAATCTGGGCATTGCTTTTCTTTACTACTTGCTGAGAGTTAAGGATCATGTCATATGCTAATTTGCATATTGAAATGAACAATGTCTTCTCCTCCCCATTCAGTTCCATTAGAGACTTAATCTGTGACAGACCTTCACTTCTATTTGACTCGTGTCGTAATATAGTAGCTATTGTAAACTGCTCATAGATTTGTGTTTCTGTTTGAGGAATGTTGGCTTCTAATTTACTGAACAAGAAACATATCATGGCTGCATGAACTGGTAGGTAACACATGTGAAGAACATTGGAATGCTGTTTTAGGTACTCCTCCATTTTAACTACCATATCAGAACTAGGGAAGGGATAGGATCTTACATAGCTGTAGATTTGATCCTTATGAAACCCTATAACTTCAATGCGTGTTTTACATCGCTGTTTTAATTCATTTGTAGCTACAGGGCGTGATGCTACTATAACCATACAGTCTGGAAGAAGTGTCCTAGTATTGAGCAAGTCATCAATTACTAAGTATTTCTTTTTCTCTATAGGATACTCATCCAGTCCATCTAGAATGAAGCACGCTCCTTTTCCTCTACATTCATCAAGCGTTTGCTCAATATTTTTACCAAGAACCTTTCCATAAAATATCTGGAGTAAGTCTAGCAAACTCTTATCTTTCCCACTTTCATTTACTAATCTCAGAGTCACTAGAAACACCATTCTTGCCCCTTGCAAGATTTTCTTCCCCTCCATCCAATCTCTAGTTATCTTGTGGACTAGAGTTGTTTTGCCACAACCTGGACGACCTTCTACTAAGAGCAAACCACCTTCTTTGTACTCTTTAAACACTTTCTCGTACTCTGCTACTTCCTTGCTCTCTAGAATGTCGTCCATGTCTCCACGAATTGTGTAATAGTCACATTTGTTCTTACCTCTTTCCTGCTTTTTGATAAGAGCTAGATTAATAAATTCAGAATTGCCTGTGGGAGGCCACGAATCTTTAGCTGATTTTCTTTCACTATTAGAATAAAGTTTTAGCAGCTCTCTCTTTTCTGGAGGATAAACGACACTCAGACTTATCTCGTCACTGCATTCAGTCTCATCACTTCGACTAACTCTACAAGAATACTTCCCTTCTGAACCCTTGCTAGCTTTATCAATATAAAGTATGTTACTACACACACCAAATAAATCAGCCCTATCCAGTAAAGGTTTGCCATCTTTACTCCATTGGTAAGATTCACACCCACTGCTACTGACTTGCACTTCTAGAAGTGTGGACTTGCCCTCAGCTACTTCAGTATTGTAAGACTGATCTAATATTTCAAGTTCAAAACTTGAGGTATTTGGTAAAGCATGTTCAGACTCACAAATTGGCATTTCTAGTCTGTGTGCAAGCACTTTCCGCTTTACTATGTCGCCAGCTAATGCATCTTTCAATCTATTGAAAGTGGCAGGCTCAGCTCCCTTATAGTCTCCCTGCACATATGTTTTGAGAAGACTTTCTAGCCTTATAACATTTTTTTCACTATTACGCTTGCAATCGTCACGTTTGTATTCAGGAATGTCAAGTGCAATACCTATTTCCTCCCACAAGTGACTGCACAACACAAGACTTTTCACCAAATAAGGGACGTCTTTGGTTACTAATTTAATGTCATTCTTTGCTCCCTGACTGGATGTACGTTCCTGAGCCACACCCCTGTTCATAGCATCACACTCATCTTTTACTTTTCCTCCCAGTCTACTCAAAACTCCAACTAGCTTTTTAAACAATTTGCCATCTTCCCTAACTCTTTCTAAAACATGCTGCAGTAAGTACCTGACCTTAACCTCTGGTTCCAGATGGTCTGGGTCCCGGTCCAGCGAAGAAAACTTGCTGCCGAAGTCTTGAGAAAGAACGTTATTATTCAGTAGCTTACGAAATAAGTGGGAAAGATCCGAGGTAGAAGTTAGCAAAGACTCCAGTTCTTTCTGGTGCTGAAGCAACACCCACCATTGAGTTGAAGAAGTTGACATACCCACACTCCACGTCCGCCCAAGACGAGTGAAGAAGAGGAATAAAACGAGGGGCACTAAAATCACCCGGCCGGTTCAGGACTTTTGCGCGAGCGTCACATAAAAAAACGAGTAACTTTTTCAATCAATGTTGATATAATAAATAGGAAACAAGTTCCTCAAATTGACCACGCCCACAACAGGGAGGAGTCTTGCTTCTTGCAAAGCCCCTAAATTCACCTTTAGTGTGCTTCTTCTGGGGATTTCGTTTGCCTCCTTCAAATATCTATTGTCACAAATTACTTCACTTTTTCATTGCTAGCTCAAAGCTTCCCCTCCTCCACCAAGCAATTTTTTCAATCGTTACACTACAGTAGTATACTGCTGGGTGTGTTTTGCTGTGTCCTAGTGTACAGTTTCACTGTGGATTATATCAGTGTTATTTCGGTTTAGAGATTGCAAACATTAAAAAAAAGTATCTTGAAGCCCTAGTTTTAAAATATGTAAATAAAAAAGGAACAAGTTCAGTAGCCTGTGCTGCCTAGCACTGCTACAGTTCCCTCACTGGACAGCAACTGACAGACGCTGGATCAGAAACTCTGTTGATCTATAACTAAACAAATTGGATTTAATTCACTGTGAATATTTTTTCACACCTAGTAAGTGAAATTAAAACTGTAAGCCAAAATCTACGAAGTTTATTGGTTTCCAGCATTTCCTATAGCCTAGAGTCATGGTACAAGTCGGTTGCACCACCCACTCAGTCAGTACGGGATTTACACTATCCTCAGTCATTTAATTAACAATTGCTAGTCATTTTGAGACAGCTATCCCACAACAAAACTAAAGCACAGCAATCTTATTTTTTTCTTCATTTAAAAATGCTTAAAAATATATTTTTAAACTATTTAAGGCAATGAGAATAAAAAAGGAGAAAATAAATCAGTAGTGATGCAACTCCTTCAGCCTGACTTTCATTCTCTTATGGCGAGGACTCAAGAGTGAATGAGACAGATCTGATGGGTACAGGGATTGCCAAGAGTTCTTTACAAACGGTTCTCCTTTGTTTAGTACTGGAGGTGATGCAGAACAAGAGGGTATATTGTAGTAGCCCAGAGATGGCGAAAACAGTCCGACTGAAGGGGAGCTGGGGGGAAAGAAGCCACCACCAGGAGAACTTCGTGCCAGTTGTTCTAAGGTAGTGCTGCAATGAAGAGGAAGGTTCATAGGTTCTACTATCACTAAAATTGTTTGCTATAGCTTTATATTTTATTTAAAAAAAGAAAAAGAAAAAAAAAAGATAAATTTTAGGTAACTATTCAACCATATAGTAGATACATTTGACAACCATGAGGATGAGCTAGCAAGACGGATCTGAAATATGTACATCCAAACATGCCTACAAGGTCTAAATTCCCAATATTAACATAGCCTTGGGTAGAGTCTGAGAAATTACAACCCCCCCCCAACAGATGTGTAAATTTTTTTCAATATTTGACGTTACACTATGAGAAAAACGAATTTCAAAATATAAGCAAGACATCCTAGATAGTTGATTCTTACTAAGCGTATGAAGCGTCCTCCTTAAAGACTCGCGTACCTTATGTAACGTGGGCTACCCGCAGTGACCTGTACTGAACCTGGTGAACGAGGCTTAACTGGACCTACACATACAAAAAGAAAACAACAAACAATATAATATAATAATGAAAGGAAATCTCGTGGGATGTCGCTTCTTACTTCTCTGTAGGCAGCGCTTCAGGGCTTCCTTTCTCCGCAAGAGATCCTCACTGAGGACGGGAGAGGCTGACAGCTTTGAGTTGGATCTCTTTGAGAATGTTCCACTAACAGAGTTATACGGTAGGACGTGGCGATGTGGAGTGCTGTGGGCGTCTTCCAAAGTGGGAGGGGCAGGTGGTGGAATTACTACAACAGACTATGCACAGCATACACATATGTAACACTTGTTACATGACTTAACGAATTAAGCAAGTATGTAGCAAATAATGAAACAGCTCAAACAAAACATATATAAAGAACACGGTCACCAATCGATACATTTTTGTATACTGACATTTAGAAACAATGCCCGTTATAGTAGTATTGGTTACCTACTGTAGTTCATTAACTTCAGTACGAGGAATGGGCGTCCAATTGTTAACACTTATGTGTAATAATTAAATAAACAAAAAGGTAGTACACGTATTTTATGAAAACGAATCAGTTTCACACCAGCACACCACTAAATCATAAAAGTTCACAACTGAGCTTGGAAAAAACAGTGCATAACTAAGTGCCCCAGTGAGACAAGACAACACAAACAACAATTATTGCATTTGTATTATCTCGTACTATCTTCTTTGGTTTCTAGTGCAGCGTACCATGTGAACTTCAGAACTGCTGGAGGAATGTGCAGTCGCCTCCACATCTTCACCGATGGGAGAGAGAGCAAGAGTCATTCTGCCCGGGGACATGATCATGGAGGAGTGGCCAGGAGCCAAGACCGGCGATGAACTTGCTAAGGACATGTTTATATCTCCGTCTCGGAACTTTGGTGACAGAGAAGGTGACTGGAAGTGAGAAAGAAAATGTAAAATGTATTGTAGGAGACACAAATGACATCTTTCATTTCATACACAGTAATGTGGAGCAGTACACCACACAAATTGCTGAGCTAAATCTGCTTTCTTTCAATTCTGACTTCAGTTGATTATTTCTTCACTTTAGAATGATAACATAAGCCAAAATGTATGCATACTTTCTGTTTGCTACATATTATTCTAGTAAGTAAAGAAAAAATGTAACCATCTTTGTTAAACAAATATTATGTCTATACTCAAAAACTGTATCTATTGAAACTAAATTTCAGGGAGGTTATCGACACGTTTTGAAATTTCAGGCAGGGCTTGTCACTTCCATGAAACAGATGAAAATTTGGGGGCCAATATCTCCATAAAGGTCACACTAGTTACAGGGGCTTGGAAGAAGGGATAAAGAGGACAAAACCATTTCCAGCAGGTAGAATGCATCCTCCCGCCTAAAGTTCCTGCTAGATACACAGAACCCTGATCACTCTACTATAACCTCTCCTGGCTGCAACAACTTGCCATGCACTTCACTCCTGTAACTAATGTTGTTTTAGTTAACTAAAACTAAAACCAAAACCCCTTAGTTTAGGGGTATTATACTTTTGGTAAGAATAACTAAAACTAAGCTATAGAAAACATGAAAAAACTAAAATTAATTATTTTAGAAGACAGTAAATTCAATAATAACTAAAACTACCAGTAGAGTGGATGACAAAAACTAAAACTAAGCAATTTTATTGTAAACAATTCACCTTGAATTATGTCATTATTAAATGAAAATATAAATTCCCATCAAGTAATTATTCTCTAAACTACATAACAAATACCATACTTTATTAATAATACCAAAGTTTTCACAGAAATATGCCATTTTTGAAGTTCTTTGGGAAAACTACATGAACAACTTTCTTTAAGGAGTCTCATTATTGCAGAATTTGAGAGGCAACATAAATTAACTAAAACTAAGACAATTGATAGTATAACTAACTAAATATTCTACATGGTATTGAAGAAAAACTAAAAACGAACTAAATCTTGATGGAGAATTTGGGAAAAAACTAAAACTAAGCATTCAAGATATTTTTTTAGTATGAATAACTAAAACTAGAAAGTCTGGAATCACTAAACCAAAACAACACTACCTGTAACCAGACTCCGCTAACTAACATACCTGTCTTTCTGGTTGACCAAAGAGTTTTTGTCGTAGAGAATTTCCGAGGCTTGAGTCATCCTCTATGTCATTGTTCCATTCACAGGACTCATCCTTGTCGGGCGCAGGGGGCTCCTGACAGGACATCGATGCCAACAGCGTCTCTAGGTCAAAGTTACTAGGAAACGTCAGAGTTGTCTGGGTGCCAGCTAATAATAATGCAAGATTTCTTCATATGCAATACTAGCCACCAGCAAACAAAAACTAAATTGCAGTAATGTTTAGGTTACTACATTACTGGAAGTTTCTTACCGTCAGCTGTTTTCCCGTCTCTGATTTGAGACTCCACCAAATCTTCTTCATTGATAACTGCAGAGTTTTATCAATAAATATAAGGTGTGCTTTAGAGTAATGGAAGCAAACAAACCCTTTACCTAACTGTTGCCCACGTTACTATTACAGGAATTATCTCTGGTATCTATTTAAAAGTAAAGATTGGCAAAATACAAAATACAAGAAAGCTAACCAACATCGCAAAATATACATAGCAATCTGGTGCTATGATAGCGTAAAGGGACTTCAAACAGACTAACATGTCTAAAACTAAGAGATTTATTTACTGCCGTAGTATCCAACAACAACAAAACCAAACAAACCATAAAAATACTGACTACGCTATTGAAAGGGACTGCTGGAGTTCTGATATATGAGTGGAGATGTGCCACACTATCGTTTGATAGTAACCAAAAGCAAAACTGAACTACTGCAATATCACATTATAGTCTAGCTGGTCATATCAACTCTCCAATTTCTTAGCAACATCAAAATGTAACAAAATACCTGAATTACCTTCTAGACCCGGCTGGTTTGAATTAACGCCGAGAAACAATTAAGATGAAATTAAATCACAAGAGCAAGAAACCAAAGTTGTTGTTTTTAATCAAGACAAATGCATTTGACACTACCAATTTAATATCAACTAGCCTCTAGACAATCTTTCAATAACCATGTATCAGAATTGTGTGTGGTCAAAAGTTAATGTTTAGAAGTGATATTATTAATCCACTATTACTACTACTACTACTACTACTACTACTATCTATAACCCAACCTTCTCTCTGATACAGCTAGCGGAATATATATTATGACACATTGTGATAATGAGAACCTGAATAGAAGTGAGACAATTCTAACCATGCAGATTCTTTGCCAACTGACCCTGAAGTGAGTGTTCATACGCAAGTCAATATATAAAGCCTGAATAAGTCAATATGCAACTCGTGCAATGAAACTGTAGATGTTAACGCTATTTTCATAAGAGAAGCTTAACATACTAGCGACACTCACTTCACAAGTAATGTCAGTGGGAAACTCCAAGCACTCCGGCAAACTGTTAAGAATATGATAATGCAAAACTACTGCAGGCAGCGAAGAAATAATTGGCTCATGTGAGTACAGCGTGACTATAGAGGGCATGATCAACAATTGCTTATGATCGTACAGCCTAAAAATAACTAGCTTTTACTGAAAAAATAAGTCAAAATGAATTCTGGCACATTAAAGGGACTTAAAATGTCCAGTACAAGTTTTGATGCTTATTTCAATCTTTGGGAGGCTGCCATCTTCGAGATCCATGTGATAATGACTGACTGACTGACAGACAAACCGAGTAATGTAGCCCTCTCGCACATGCGCAACAAGGGTTAATAATTAAATTCTTTCAATACACCTAATTAAAAGACTGCACCTTACATACACATAATGGAGTAAGAGGTCTGACATATATCGCTAAGGTAGGATCCAAAAATATCTAAGAGTGATTGTTGTTCTGTAACCCTCAACAACAGTCTCACCTGTCCACTCTGTAGTTGATGTCAATATCATTTTGGTAAGTTTCTTTGATAAGATCCAGTGCAGTTATGTTCATATTACAGCCATAATAGAGACAAGGAGATGCTTCAAGAAATAACACAAAAACATCGCATCATACATAAACCTGATTGCTTGAATCACAGAAAGGTGTGGTCATTAAGAAGAGGTGCAGTCAATTAAGATAGGGTGTGGTCATTAATCCTACCTGGTTTGTGAAATTGGCCCAGTATTGGAGCTGCTCTGGTTGCATCATTTCCAATACAACTACAACACATACATACAGAATAGAATGAAGTTTCAAAAGAAAAACAAACAAACAAAAACAAAGTTTAAATACAATGTGCCCGTAAAAAACAACAACAACTCAATCTTGTTCTTGAATTTCAACGTTTGTAATATAGCATAACTTTAGTTCGATCATTTTGCAAGCCAACAACAACAACAACAAAAGTAGCAGACTATAAATACATGCTTACTAGTGAGTTTGCTGTCAATGGTTGCAGTCATTCTTGTTTGAGGTGTGGTCAGGTTAATTTGCTGCTGTACACCCTGGACACTGATGTCCAACTGAGGGTCACATGATCTAACCAGAAAACTCTCTCCTCTTCTAATTGGCTGATAAGGTGAGGGTGTTCTAACCTTGTATTTTGTATGAGAGCTAAGCTAAGATGAAGCACCAAGGGTATGAACCCTCAGCGTTACTATACACTAGCTAGCTATTACAAAGATCAACAAAAGAATAATTTATTTGGAGCAGTATCAATATGAATATGCCAATATGTATGTTCACACAAGTCAATATATAAAGCCTGAGCAAGTTGATATGTGACTCGTGCAATGAAACTGTAGATGTTAATGCTGTTTCATAAGAGAAGCTTAACTAGCGATGCTCACCTCACCAGTAGTATTAATGGGAAACTACAAGCACTCCGGTAAACTGCTTGTTAAATTGCTTATGATCGTACAGCCTAAAAATAACTAGCTTTTACTGAAAAAATAAGTCAAAATGAATTCTGGCACATTAAAGGGACTTGAAATGTCCAGTGCGAATTTTGATGCTTATTTCAATCTTCGGGAGGCTGCCATATTTGAGATCCCTGTGGCAAGGAGTGACTGACTGACTGACTGACTGACAGGCAAACTGAGTACTGTAACCCTCTTGCACACGCACACCGAGGGTTAATAATTAAATTCATTGAAGGGTTAATAATTAAATTCATTGAATACGCCTAATTTAAAGACCGCACCTTACATACACATAATGAAGTAAGAGGTCTGACATATATCACTAAGGTAGGATCCAAATCATCTAAGAGTGATTGTTATTCTGTAACCCTCACAACAGTCTCACCTGTCCACTCTGTAGTTGAAGTCAATATCCTTTTGGTAAGTTACTTTGATAAGATCCAGTGCAGTTATGTTCATATTATAGCCATAATAGAGACAAGGAGATGCTTCAAGAAATAACACAAAAACATCGCATCATAGATAAACCTGATTGCTTGAATCACAGAAAGATTTGGTAAGAAGAGGTGCAGTCAATTAAGAAAGGGTGTGGTCATTAATCTGTGAAATTGGCCCAGTATTGGAGCTGCTCTGGTTGCATCATTTCCAATACAACTGCAACACACATACATACAGAATAGAATGATAGTTGCAAAAGAAAAACAAACAAACAAACAAACAAAAACAAAGTTAAAATACAATGTGCCCGTAAAAAAACAACAACAACAACTCAATCTTGTTCTTGAACTTCAATGTTTGTAATATAGCATAACTTTAGTTCGATCATTTTGCAAGCCAACAACAACAACAGTAGCAGACTATAAATACATGCTTACTAATGAGTTTGTTGTCAATGGTTGCAGTCATTCTTGTTTGAGGTGTGGTCAGGTTAAATTGCTGCTGTACACCCTGGACACTGGTGTCCAACTGAGGGTCACATGATCTAACAAGAAGACTCTCTCCTCTTCTAATAAGTTATGAAGAACACAAAGTGAAATATTATGTACTGTATATAACTTATATAAAACTTACTATTTAAACAGAGGTAGAGCTCATTTGACATGCAAGTGAAGTAGAGGTGAAGATTTAGCTGATAAGGTGAGGGTGGACTTTATATCAAATGTGGGTGGAGTTTAGATGAGTAAAAGCTGAGATAAGTTGAAGTGAAGATTTCAATTAGATGTGGGTGAAGTTTAGATCTATAATGTGAGTAGAGTTTTATTTAAAGTTTTTTGAACGGCAGTTATTCAACCACTTCAGTCAACCGAACACCAAAAATCTAATAGTAGCACGTGCAGACATGAACACTTGGAACCATGCCCCTTCATTAGTCTTTTACAATACTCAGTTTCAGTTACCTGAACATTTCTTAAGTAAACGTTCAGATGAAATGTAGCTAAGTAGAGTTGAACTGAAGATTTCAATAAGATGTGTGGGTGGAGTTTATATCAACTGTAGGTGGAGTTTGAGCTGGAGATTTCAATAAGATATGGGTGGAGTTTATATCAAGTGTGGGTAGGGTCTAAATACGTAAAAGCTCAGATGAAATGTACGCAAGAGTTGAGGTGGACATTTTAACAGATGTGGGTGAAGTTTTGCTCAATAATGGGTGGAGTTTAAACAAGTAAAAGCTCAGATCAGTATATAGAGTTGAAGTGGAGATTTCAATACGATGTGGGTGTAGTTTAAATCTAATGTGGGAGGAGTTTAGACATTATGTGGAGCAGTTGAAACGTTTTAGTAGTTACTGAGATACCCATTTTGGTAGAACAAGACCTCTTATGATGCCATCTATGATAAGGTCTACAAAATCATTGTTGTAATTTAGTTGTAGTAGACGATCGCAACTATCACAATGTTTAGATGTCTTGTGCAGAGCTAATATATGGTCAAAACCAATGCCTTCTCTTATGTCCAATATTAACAAACTCTTATGTTGCCATCCTCCTAATAGAAGTGCTACATCATCCACACTAATACTGTTAAAAGCAAGGCTTAGCAATTTTAGGTACATACAATGCTTCATTATGTCAAGTATAGCAGGAATGCAATCTTGTATGACATCTTTAGCACCCAAGTATAATTGCTGCAGTTTAGTACAATATTGAAGTCCCTCAGACAGATGCTCTACTCCATGAAAACTATTTTCATTACAACCAATGTTTAGTTTCACTAGTTGTGTGAACTTCTTCAGTCCAACACTCAGACATGCCATACCATCATCACCTAATTCATTCTCTTCAAGATCCAGTATTTGTAAAGAATCTCCAGACATGAGATCTACTAGGACAGTTACACCTTCTGAACCTAGGCCACAGTCTAACAAGTTCAGGCATTGCAGTTGTTGGTTGCAACTAATCACCTGACTCAATAATGCCACACCCTCTGAGGTGACATCATTATAGCCTAGTTGTAATTCTAGTAAACCAGTGTGGTCCTTCAGTCCCTCTGCTATCGCCATGACTCCTCTATCACCAATGGTATTATCAAAGAGATTCAAACAACATAGACTCTTACAATGGACTAGCATTTTACTTAGAATTTGTGCTCCATCTGAACCAAGTTCATTACTTCTTAAGTTTAGAGTGTGTAAGTTTACCCAAAACTTAGTATTACTGCACAATAGACCAATTTCTTTAGATCCAACAGGAATACCACATAAGTTTAGAGAGTGTAGTTTAGTGAAGCACTTGACAGCTTCTAATAAAATACTAGAATGGTAACTACTATAACGTAAAGTCAGACTATGTAATGACTTAAATGTTTTCAAACTGTCACTAATAAGTTGTGTACTAGTAGAACTAAAATCTCCCAAATCAATTTTTATATAATGAAGATGAGGCAAACATTTTAAGATACTGCAAAGAGTTGGTACAGTATCATTACCAATATCTGTACACTTTATTCCTCTAACTGTCTTTGCATTCTCTTGTTCAGCCACTAGTTGGTTAATGTTGGAAATGTTAGTTTTAGACAGTCTCAATGCTGGTAAATCCCCACATTGTAAAGCTCTCCTAAGAGAATCAATGTCTGCCTTGCAAACACTGTCCCTTGATGAAGTAAACACCTTATTTTTTATACTAGTCTTAGTCCTGCACTCTAAGACTCTCTCAATACCTTCTTCTGTAGTATGCACTTTATCAATGCACAGATCCAAGCCAGGTAGACTCTCTGTAGCTCTAGCTCTAGCTACTATATCTACTCGACTATTTCCCTGCAAGTCTAGTCTTCTCAAACTGCTACAATGGATTAGTGCATCTGCTAATGCTGTGGCTCCCACGTCACATATAGAGTTACACTGAAGAGACACCTCCTGTACTACACTACATCTTGCTAGGCAGCAAGCTAGTGCAATAGCTCCAGAGTCACTTATTCTGTTAAAATCAAGAACAAGCTTTTCCAAGACAGAACTGTTCAACGTGCTAGCCAATATCTCTGTTTCCTCATCACCAATACAACAGTTAACAAGAACTACTTCAGTACAGTAAGACAGCCTCTCATGATAGAGAGACAGATTTGCCACAGAGTTGTACAAGTGTAGCCATGACAAATCACTGTCCTGCATGATTTGGCAACCAAAGGCATAGCTCAATATCTTCCTCCATACTACATGGTTGATAGCATAATCTGCATCCACTTCATAAAATATTTGTTGTATTTTGTTACTCCTAAACTTTAATAGACTTAAGACTTTTTCAGGATGAGAGCAAGGTGGTATTAGTGGTAAAGAAATCCTCAAGACCTTGAGTTGAGGCAATATTATTCCACTAGTAAAGCATATTATTCCAGACTTTGTAAGTGATGTGCCAGTTAAATCCAACTCTTTCAAGAAATGTAAGTGACACAACAAACTATAGATGGACACAAACCACTTTTCATCGACAGTTACTCTATACGCTAAACTTAACGATTTGATAGACTGAAGTCTGCCACTGGTAGCCATTGAAGCAAACGACTCAACTCCGTCACTATCCCAAGTTCTACAAACTATCACCTTAGTAACTGGCTTGGTACAATTAGAGAGGACATATCCTTGAGCAATAGAGCTAACAATGTCACCCCCTACACCAATGGTATTATCTTTTACAACACTATCACACAACTGTACATGCTGGGATTCAAAGGCACATTGAAGGTGAAAAGAAGAAAAATCTTCTAATAATGATCTTTTACAGATTAGGTTGGCAAATTTGATGCCTTTAAAAAGCTGAGTTAACCCACAGTAAAACTTCCAAACATTCCTCAAACTGTATTTTCTGATTAGCTTCTTATCTTCTATCTGAGTTTCACGAGTGTAAAAAGCTGCTAAGAATTCTTGAAAGGTAAGGTGATGAAAAGTGTACAAATCTTCGCTGCCGTAATATTCACAGGTACGTTCTACCGTTAACAGACCAAAATCTAGATTGCTGGAGACAGAAATCTGGGCATTGCTTTTCTTTACTACTTGCTGAGAGTTAAGGATCATGTCATATGCTAATTTGCATATTGAAATGAACAAAGTCTTCTCCTCCCCACTCAGTTCCATTAGAGACTTAATCTGTGACAGACCTTCACTTCTATTTGCCTCGTGTCGTAATATAGTAGCTATTGTAAACTGCTCATAGATTTGTGTTTCTGTTTGAGGAATGTTGGCTTCTAATTTACTGAACAAGAAACATATCATGGCTGCATGAACTGGTAGGTAACACATGTGAAGAACATTGGGATGCTGTTCTAGGTACTCCTCCATTTTAACTACCATATCAGAATTAGGGAAGGGATAGGATCTTACGTAGCTGTAGATTTGATCCTTATGAAACCCTATAACTTCAATGCGTGTTTTACATCTCTGTTTTAATTCATTTGTAGCTACAGGGCGTGATGCTACTATAACCATGGAGTCTGGAAGAAGTGTCCTAGTATTGAGCAAGTCATCAATTACTAAGTTTTTCTTTTTCTCTATAGGATACTCATCTAGTCCATCTAGAATGAAGCACGCTCCTTTTCCTCTACATTCATCAAGCTTTTGCTCAATATTTTTACCAAGAACCTTTCCATAAAATATCTGGAGTAAGTCTAGCAAACTCTTATCTTTCCCACTTTCATTTACTAATCTCAGAGTCACTAGAAACACCATTCTTGCCCCTTGCAAGATTTTCTTCCCCTCCATCCAATCTCTAGTTATCTTGTGGACTAGAGTTGTTTTGCCACAACCTGGACGGCCTTCTACTAAGAGCAAACCACCTTCTTTGTACTCTTTAAACACTTTCTCGTACTCTGCTACTTCCTTGCTCTCTAGAATGTCGTCCATGTCTCCACGAACTGTATAATAGTCACATTTATTCTTACCTCTTGCCTGCTTTTTGATAAGAGCTAGATTAATAAATTCAGAATTGCCTGTGGGCGGCCAGGAATCTTTAGCTGATTTTCTTTCACTATTAGAATAGAGTTTTAGCAGCTCTCTCTTTTCTGGAGGATAAACGACACTCAGACTTATCTCGTCACTGCATTTAGTCTCATCACTTCGACTAACTCTACAAGAATACTTCCCTTCTGAACCCTTGCTAGCTTGATCAATATAAAGTATGTTACTACACACACCAAATAAATCAGCTCTATCCAGTAAAGGTTTGTCATCTTTACTCCATTGGTAAGATTCACACCCACTGCTACTGACTTGCACTTCTAGAAGTGTGGACTTGCCCTCAGCTACTTCAGTATTGTAAGACTGATCTAATATTTCAAGTTCAAAACTTGAGGTATTTGGTAAAGCATGTTCAGACTCACAAGTTGGCATTTCTAGTCTGTGTGCAAGCACTTTCTGCTTTACTATGTCACCAGCTAATGCATCTTTCAATCTATTGAAAGTGGCAGGCTCAGCTCCCTCATAGTCTCCCTGTACATATGTTCTGAGAAGACTTTCTAGCCTTATAACATTTTTTTTCACTATTACGCTTGCAATCGTCACGTTTGTATTCAGGAATGTCAAGTGCAATACCTATTTCCTCCCACAAGTGACTGCACAACACAAGACTTTTCACCAAATAAGGGACGTCTTTGGTTACTAATTTAATGTCATTCTTTGTTCCCTGACTGGATGTAAGTTCCTGGGCCACACCCCTGTTCATAGCATCACACTCATCTTTTACTTTTCCTCCCAGTTTACTCAAGACTCCAACTAGCTTTTTAAACAATTTGCCATCTTCCCTAACTCTTTCTAAAACATGCTGCAGTAAGTACCTGACCTTAACCTCTGGTTCCAGATGGTTTGTGTCCGGGTCCAGCGAAGAAAACTTGCTGCCGAAGTCTTGAGAAAGAACGTTATATTCAGTAGCTTACGAAATACGTGGGAAAGATCCGAGGTAGAAGTTAGCAAAGACTCCAGTTCTTTCTGGTGCTGAAGCAACACCCACCATTGAGTTGAAGAAGTTGACATACCCACACTCCACGTCCGCCCAAGACGAGTGAAGAAGAGGAATAAAACGAGGGGCACTAAAATCACCCAGCCGGTTCAGGACTTTTGCGATCGAGCGTCACATAAAAAAAAACGAGTAACTTTTTCAATCAATGATGATAGGAAACAGTTCCTCAAATTGACCACGCTCACAACAGGGAGGAGTCTTGCTTCTTGCAAAGCCCTTAAATTCACCTCTAGTGTGCTTCTTCTGGGGATTTCGTTTGCCTCCTTCAAATATCTATTGTCACAAATTACTTCACTTTTTCATTGCTAGCTCAAAGCTTCCCCTCCTCCTCCAGACAATTTTTTCAATGGTTACACTACCGTAGTGTACTGCTGGGGGTGTTTTGCTGTGTCCTAGTGTACAGTTTCACTGTGGATTATATCAGTGTTATTTTGGTTTAGAGATTCCAAACATTAAAAAAAAGTATCTTGAAGCCCTAGTTTTAAAATGTGGAAATACAAAAGGAACAAGTTCAGTAGCCTGTGCTGCCTAGCACTGCTACACAGTTCCCTCACTGGACAGCAACTGACAGACGCTGGATCAGAAACTCTGTTGATCTAATACTAAACAAATTGGATTTATTTCACTGTGAATATTTTTCACACCTAGTAAGTGAAATTAAAACTTTAAGCCAAAATCTACGAAGTTTATTGGTTTACAGCATTTCCTATAGCCTAGAGTCAAGGTATTACAAGTCGGTTGCACCACCCACTCCTCAGTCAGTACGGGATTTACACTATCCTCAGTCATTTAATTAACAATTGCTAGCCATCTTGAGACAGCTATCCCACAACAAAACTAAAGCATAGCAATCTTATTTTTTTCTTCATTTAAAAATGCTTAACAATATATTTTTTAACTAATTTAAGGCAATGAGAATAAAAATGGAGAAAATAAATCAGTAGTGATGCAACTCCTTCAGCCTGACTTTCATTCTCTTATGGCGAGGACTCAAGAGTGAATGAGACACATCTGATGGGTACAGGGATTGCCAAGAGTTCTTTACAAACGGTTCTCCTTTGTTTAGTACTGGAGATGATGCAGAACAAGTGGGTTTATTGTAGTAGCCCAGAGATGGCGAAAACAGTCCGACTGAAGGGGAGCTGGGGGGAAAGAAGCCACCACCAGGAGAACTTCGTGCCAGATGTTCTAAGGTAGTGCTGCAATGAAGAGAAAGGTTCATAGGTTCTACTATATCACTAAAATTGTTATATATTTTATAAAAGAAAAAAAAGAAAAAAAAAAGATAAATTTTAGGTAACTATTCAGCCATATAGTAGATACATTTGACAACCATGAGGATGAGCTAGCAAGACGGATCTGAAATACGTACATCCAAATATGCCTACAAGGTCTAAATTCCCAATATAAACATAGCCTTGGGTAGAGTCTGAGAAATTACAATCCCCCCACCCTCCCAACAGACGTGTAAAAATATTTTTTTCCTATATTTGACGTTACACTATGAGAAAAATGAATTTCAAAATATAAGCAAGACATCCTAGATAGTTCATTCTTACTAAGCCTATGAAGCGTCCTCTTTAAAGACTCGCGTACCTTATGTAACGTGGGCTACCTGCAGTGACCTGCACTGAACCTGGTGAACGAGGCTTAACTGGACCTACACATACAAAAAGAAAACAACAAACAATATAATATAATAATGAAAGGAAATCTCGTGGGATGTCGCTTCTTACTTCTCTGTAGGCAGCGCTTCAGGGCTTCCTTTCTCCGCAAGAGATCCTCACTGAGGACGGGAGAGGCTGACAGCTTTGAGTTGGATTTCTTTGAGAATGTTCCACTAACAGAGTTATACGGTAGGACGTGGCGATGTGGAGTGCTGTGGGCGTCTTCCAAAGTGGGAGGGGCAGGTAGTGGAATTACTACAACAGACTATGCACAGCATACACATATGTAACACATGTTGCATGACTTAATGAATAAAACAAGTATGTAGCAAATAATGAAACAGCTCAAACAATATATGTGACCGTCTACCGGAAAACCGGGCACAACGCGGCGTGCGTAAATATCGAGAAAAGATCGATCGATTTCTTAAAAATGTATTGTTTCAAGCCGATGGAAGGGAACGGTTAGGTCTATTATAGTGGGAACGACTTAAGCTACGACGATAAAACTTGGAGAGCTCAATATCTGGACACCGACAACTCTGTAAGTGCAAAAAAATTTTTTTCGAAGGGTGCCGCGTTGTGCCCGGTTTTCCTGTAGACGGTCACATATATATAAAGAACACGACCACCAATTGATACATTTTTGTATACTGACATTTAGAAACAATGCCCGTAATAGCAGTATTGGTTACATATTGTAGTTCATTAGCTTCAGTACGAGCAATGGGGCGTCCAATTGGTTAACACTTATGTGTAATAACTAAATAAACAAAAAGGTAGTACACGTATTTTATGAAAACTAATCAGTTTTACACCAGCACACCACTAATTCATAAAAATTCACAACTGAGCTTGGAAAAAACAGTGCATAAGTAAGTGCCCCAGTGAGACAAGACAACACAAACAACAATGACAACACTTATTGCATTTAGCATACCATGTGAACTTCAGAACTGCTGGAGGAATGTGCAGTCGCCTCCACATCTTCACCGATGGGAGAGAGAGCAAGAGTCATTCTTCCCGGGGACATAATCATGGAGGAGTGGCCAGGAGCCAAGACCGGCGATGAACTTGCTAAGGAAATGTTTATATCTCCGTCTTGGAACTTTGGCGACGGAGAAGGTGACTGGAAGTGAGAAAGAAAATGTATTGTAGGAGACACAAATGACATATTTCATTACATACAGTAATGTGGAGCAGTTCACCACACAAATTGCTGAGCTAAATCTGCTTTCTTTCAATTCTGACTTCAGTTGATTATTTCTTCCTTTAGAATGATAACATAAGCCATAATGTATGCATACTTTCTGTTTGCTACATATTATTCTAGTAAGTAAAGAAAAAATGTAACCATCTTTGTTAAACAAATGTGTCTATACTCAAAACCTGTATTTATTGAAACAATTTACAGAGAGGTCATCAACACTTTTTAAATTTCAGGCGGAGCTTGTCACTTCTATGAAACAGACAAAAATTTGGGGGCCAATGTCTCCATAATGGTCACACTAGTTTACAGGGGCTTGGAAGAAGCGGTAAAGAGGACAAAACCATTTCCAGCAGGTAGAATGCATCCTCCCGCCTAAAGTTCCTGCTAGATACACAGAACCCTGATCACTCTACTATAACCGTGCCTGGCTGCAACAACTTGCCGTGCACTTCACTCCTGTAACCAGACACCGCTAACTAACATACCTGTCTTTCTGGTTGACCAAAGAGTTTCCGTCGTAGAGAATTTCCGAGGCTTGAGTCATCCTCCATGTCATTGTTCCATTCACAGGACTCATCCTTGTCGGGCGCAGGGGGATCATCCTGACAGGACATGGACGCCAACAGCTTCTCTAGGTCAAAGTTACTAGGAAACGTCAGAGTTGTCTGGGTGCCAGCTAAAAATGATGCAAGATTTCTTCATATACAATACTAGCCACCATAGCAAACAAAAACTACAGAAAGGAATTGCAGTAATGTTTAGGTAACTCATCTTCCATATTAATGTAACTCCTGAATTGATACTTTCAAAAAATTATTTTTTTCTTCAGTTATACACGTTTTTCTAAAAAAAAAGAATTTTTTTCCCTATTTTGGACAAAAACGATGGGAGTAACATCGTACCAAATAGGTAAAGGGTGAGTGGACGATGGAAACCGATCACTTTGGGTGGGTAGGGCTAAGTTGATATATCTGTAGTTCGTCTTGAAGATGATGTTTTACTCATCATTAAGACCTGAAGTATGAAAAAATACATATGGATAACTGAGTTATGACCAAATAAGCAAAACGCCCCAAATATGCCAAACCAAACCAAATATAATCAGCAAGATAGCAGAGAAAATTAATTTACTATTATTATTATTATTATTGTTGTTGTTGTTGTTATTAGGATTGGAGTCTGTCAACTTCAGCCAAATGATCCACTTGTGTTCCTCTCTGTGCTCCTCCAATATCTTAGTGGTGTCCAACACTCTGTGTGATGTGGCAAGGAAGGTCAAACTCATACCTTACTTAGATGATGTCACTTTCACATTTCGCAAACAATAAGTTTTTGAAACTTCTACATTACTTCTTTTTTATGAATGATTGGATTTTCAATTGTGAAGGAATGTAACACTATTTTAATATCAAAGTTGTTTGTTTTATTATTATAATAATATGATTATATATTGTTAATTAAGTGGTGAATATATACTGCAAATTTGTAATAAAATTATTATCTGTAAACTTAGGCTATGTAAATTTGATTGATTTGAATTGAGTACAAATTTCATGCCCATACATGTATGCATCAGAATTTATAGCAAGGGACAGTATAAAAATATAGTCATAATTGTATCTAGGTTTACCATGTAAATTAAACAACAACTTTATTAAAATGACATTTGCATAGTTGTTAAAATATTCTATTTCTAATACGACTTTGTGACAAATTTTAGACTTGGACTTTGAAGAAGCTTTATTCATACATACTGTGATAGATTACATGAGCACTCGGAAACCTTGTCAATTTTATATTAACAAGTATTTAGTGAATACAATAACAACTTATTTGATGTGAAACTGTGAATGTTAGCAATGTACATATTTAAACATTATGAAATACATTGTATTAGAATACTATTTCCTGTTGAATGATAAAGTATTCACTTTTAGTTATTTAGCTTTTCACTAATCCAACAATTTACCTCCACAAAATTTATGTAAGACAGAGAAATTGCAATCTTAAATTCCAATTGGATAGTTGCAACTAGAAAACAGCACTGCCCTTCAAAAACAGTAGCTACGTCTTACATACATTCACAGTGGTGGTAAACAAGCCCAACCCATTGCTCCATCACGCATCTCCACTCTAAATGCATTCATTTAAGAATCAGCAACTTATGAATTCATGTTAATGCTTTTCTGCACTCAGCAGTATTCTGAAAAATTATAATACTGCATCCCTCAACTGGAATCACTAACAACACTGATACTACATACATGGGTGGCAGAAGGAAGTTTTATTTGGTCAGGCAAATATGACCCGTCACTTGATTGACAATATATGTATGATATCTACAAGCAAAGGAGTAGTTACATAGGTTAGTTTAAAATTAAGTTTGTCAATGCAAATATACTTCTGAGATGAGATGAAACTTGACTGGCATACTCTCAAGCTGCCACTTCTTCAGATAGTCTGGCATAGCCAGACTATTCTTCAGCCAGACAATCACTCACTGCAGCCGTGGGAAGCTACACAAACCCAAAACTAACGATGATCAAAATTGAGGGTAACTGATACATTGTCAGAGTCAGCTTTTTACTCGTGTTGATGTGATCTAGTGGTCGTCAGTTGTCGACTGAAAACTAGAGTGATATATAATTGTAAAAAGTGTGTACATGTGTTCTTTATAAGTAATCACATTACCAGCTCAGTTGCCATCTCACCAAATGAGAAATTTTTTTTGGGGGAAAAGTGGGGAGGGGGGAACTTTTCCTATTATTATGTTATCAATTACCAGCTACATTTATTTAAAACCAGCAACTAAGTAATCACATTCCATACCATCTGTCCAGTTTAGCAAATGATTATCCAACAACTATTCATAGATAACAATGGAACCTCAGACACTGCAGCATGTAAACTACCTGTTGTCATATGTGGTGAAATACCCTTCCCCACATGCTCACTACAAGAACACCTTCAGGAACATATTAGATTATTAACTATAATTAGCCTACCTTGCCATTCACTATTCATGCATCTCACATCTCACCTTATTCACTCCCATTGCTATACTTCCCATGTACTCTAACTCAACCCCCTAGTATGCTCTCATCACACACAATTCCTGGTTGGTTTTTATATTGGCCAACTCAACTTGTAAAATTCAGTTTAGATTGTATAAGCATTATTTGACATCTTGTGAAATACCTACTCCTCTCTGCTTAGAATTAAAACTCTAGCTTGGGTCGAGGGTTTGAAGGAACTCAGTTTGATCGCTGAGAATCCTGTTGCACATTCCGAACTCTGGTGGCGGCGCTATTTTATTTCATCTCTACGTGTCTCACCACATCATACATGCAGCTATCTTCTGTGCCACTCTGAACGTACTACAAAAACCTTTGAATGTTTCCTTATAATGTCTAAAAGTAAAGTGGTTAGTGTTCTGATTAAATAATGGCAGCAACAAATCTTTCAGCTGTAAAAACTTGTCTATCAGTTATTACCCCCTTCCCCCAACATTTAGACTCATCTTTAAATCATCTTGTCGAAGATGTGATATTCTGAAATATTAGATGAAACCACGACTCTATTCTCAGTAGCTTTCAGAACACTCAGTAAGTTGCACGAAAGTTTAGGGACTCAAAGAGCACATACAAAGCATAATATTAGGTTTGGTGGTTGACTTGACCATGCCACATTAATGACATCTAGCTAGTCACCTAGAATTACTTCTAGAGTCTTCTCCAAATGCTTAATGCAGACAAGCTAACAACTAAGTGAACTGTAAAACAACAACAACAACAATAATAACATCACATTATGGAAATGTACAACACAAAAATGTGTCTAAAATAGTTCTAGGAACTGTCCAATCATCAACACACTTTCACTCTTAGCTACACTAGACTAGAAGATCTTTGAGTTCCCTCTCCTCATGCATAAGTCTTTCAGTAATCAATTTTGGGAACCTCAGAATTAGTTTTCAGAGCAGTAACAAAAACATTGTAGGACTTTGGTAAGCAGGTCAAAAGATAAATAACTCAATCCTCCAAGGATATAGGGCCACCAAACTCATCAAAAATTACAATCAACAACTTAATATGATCTTGAATGGAATTTATGAATTCAAGTTTGAGATAGTAAATTTTTTTATCATAGAGAAAACTTATTTGCCAACATTTCACATTTACACTAGTCTTGCAACTTCTTCCAGACTTCCACCGGGTTTTCAGGATTATCCTCAAGTAGATAAATGAGCATCATATCAACATGCCAAAGCTAGATCCTTTCAAGCAGCAAACCTTCCTCGATCTACTCCCTTGCCAGCAGGCTCAGTTTCTGCGCACCTCATGATACCCTACAGCCTGTCCTTTATTAAAGCCAAGTCACTTGTTCAAAGGAATAACGACTCTCTCTACTATCTTAATGACATGCTGGGCCCATAACCCAGAGGAGCAGATCTATTCAAATCATGTAAGATCAATCATTAATATTTTGAAATTTCATGAATTTTGACCTAAATATATTTGGGCCCCTCCCTGTTGCTAGCGCTAGATCCGTCCCTGTAACCTGTTAGGATTGTAGGAAATACAATAGAGTTAGCTACAACAACACTGAACTACACGATTACTACTGATTCACATAACTATAAGTTTCTGATTACAAATTACAAAAATCAGTTAATCATGTGATACAAGAAACAAAATTGTGATGACAAATATACCATATTAAAAAATTGAGTCAACAAGTTTATGAATAGTAATTGTATAAAGTATCTTTCTCTATTAATTCTGTGGTAAGGAAGTATGCAATCAAGTCCTTGACATTGCTTGTCACATGCAGCATGTGTGCACATGATAGAATTTCTGACCTTTCAAAATAACATAATTTGATGCATTCGAACAGTCAAGCTGGAGCATTTGTTGATATCCTAATTCATGAGATAATCTAACACAAAATATAAATATTGTATTCACTGTTTCTGTATTCAATCAGACTAGACAAACACATCTCCATTCTCAAAAATATCCTCCTCCCATTCTGTATTCAATTAGTCTAGACAAATATATCTCCAATCTCAATGTTCTGGTGTTTTTGACCACAATATTCACCAGATCCATTAGAATCTTACTTCTTTGCTCCACATATTGCTTTCTCTAAATACTACAGTACATTCTAACCTTGTATGTTTGTATGAGAGCTAAGCTGAGATGAAGCACCAAGGGTGTGAACCCTCAGCGTTACTATACACAAGCTAGCTATTACAAAGATCAACAAAAGAATAATTTATTTGGAGTAGTATCAATATGAATATGCCAATATGTATGTTCACACAAGTCAATATATAAAGCCTGAGCAAGTCGATATGTGACTCGTGCAATGAAACTGTAGATGTCAATCATAAGAGAAGCTTAACAAGCGACGCTCACCTCACCAGTAGTTTTAATGGGAAACTACAAGCACTCCAGTGAAGTGCTTGTTAAATTGCTTATGATCGTACAGCCTAAAAATAACTAGCTTTTACTGAAAAAATAAGTCAAAATGAATTCTGGCACATTAAAGGGACTTGAAATGTCCAGTGCAAATTTTGATGCTTATTTCAATCTTTGGGAGGCTGCCATATTTGAGATCCCTGTGGCAAGGAGTGACTGACTGACTGACTGACAGGCAAACTGAGTACTGTAACCCTCTTGCACATGCACACCGAGGGTTAATATTTAAATTCATTGAAGGGTTAATATTTAAATTCATTGAATACACCTAATTAAAGACCCTTACATACACATAATGAAGTAAGAGGTCTCACATATATCACTAAGGTAGGATCCAAAATATCTAAGAGTGATTGTTATTCTATAACCCTCAACAACAGTCTCACCTGTCCACTCTGTAGTTGAAGTCAATTTCCTTTTGGTAAATTTCTTTGATAAGATCCAGTGCAGTTATGTTCATATTATAGCCACAATAGAGACAAGGAGATGCTTCAAGAAATAACACAAAAACATCACATCATACATAAACCTGATTGCTTGAATCACAGAAAGGTGTGGTTATTAAGAAGAGGTGCAGTCAATTAAGATAGGGTGTGGTCATTAATCCTACCTGGTATGTGAAATTTACCCAGTTTGGAGCTGCTCTGGTTGCATCATTTCCAATACAACTACAACACATACATACAGAATAGAATGAAGTGTTTTCCAAAGAAAAAACAAAAACAACAAAATAAAAACAAAGTTAAAATACGTGTCCTTCAAAAATAAAGTCATCATTTTGCAAGCCAACAACAACAACAACAACAACAAAAGTAGTAGACTATAAATACATGCTTACTAGTGAGTTTGCTGTCAATGGTTGCAGTCATACATGATTGAGGTGTGGTCAGGTTAAATTGCTGCTGTACACCCTGGACACTGGTGTCCAACTGAGGGTCACATGATCTAACCAGAAAACTCTCTCCTCTTCTAATTGGCTGATAAGGTGAGGGTGGAGTTTAGATCAAATGTGGGTGGAGTTTAGATGAGTAAAAGCTCAGATAAGTTGAGGTGGAGATTTCCATTAGATGTGGGTGGAGTTTATATCAAATGTGGGTGGGGCTTAAATACTTAAAAGGTCAGATGAAATGTACGCAAGAGTTGAGGTGGAGATTTCCATTAGATGTGGGTGAAGTTTAGATCAATAATGTGAGTAGAGTTTAAATAAGTAAATGTAGAAATGTAGCTAAGTAGAATTGAATTGGAGATTTCAATAAGATGTGGGTGAAATTTATATTTAATGTGGGTGGAGTTTAGATTTAATGTGGGTGGAGTTTAGATATAAACTGGGTGGAGTCTAAACTAGTAAAAGTGTAGATGAAATGTATGTAGACTTGAGGTGGAGACTTCAATAAGATGTGGGTGGATTTTAGATATAATAAGGGTGGAGTTTAAAAAGGTATAAGCTCAAATGAAATGTACGAAGTCAATAAAATATGGGTGGAGTCAAGATATAATGTGGGAGGAGTTTAGATAAAGTGCAGAGCACTTGAAATGTTTTAGTAGTATTACAGAGATACTAATTTTGGTAGAGCAATGCCGTGTATGATAAGGTCTACAAAATCATTGTTGTAATTCAGTTGTAGTAGACGATCGCAACTATCACAATGTTCAGATGTCTTGTCCAGAACAAGTACATGGTCAGCACCAATGCCTCTTATCTCCAATATTAACAAACTCTTATGTTGCTATCCTCCTAATAGAAGTGCTATCTCATCCACACTAATACTGTTAAAAGTAAGGCTTAGTCTCTTTAGGTACATACAATGCTTCATTATATCAAGTATAGCAGGAATGCAATCTTGTATGACACCATTAGCACCCAAGTATAATTCCTGCAGTTTAGTACAATATTGAAGTCCCTCGGACAGATGTTCTACTCCGAGAAAACTATTTTCATTATCACCAATAGTTAGTGTCACCAGTTGTGTGAACTTCTTCAGTCCAACACTCAGACATGCCATACCATCATCACCTAATTCATTCTCATCAAGATACAGTATTTGTAAAGAATCTCCAGACATGAGATCTACTAGGACAGTTACACTTTCTGAACCGAGATTACAATTTGTCAATTCCAGGCATTGCAGCTGTTGGTTGCAACTAATCACCTGGCTCAATGATGCCACACCCTCTGAGGTGACACCATTATAGCCTAGTTGTAATTCTAGTAAACCAGTGTGGTCCTTCAGTCCCTCTGCTATCGCCATAACTCCTCTATCACCAATGAAATTACCTAAGAGATTCAAACAACATAGACTCTTACAATGGACTAGCATTTTACTCAGAATTTGTGCTCCATCTGAACCAAGTTTATTACCTACAAAGTTTAGAGTGCGTAAGTTTACCCAAAACTCAGTATTACTGCACAATAGACCAATTTCTTTAGATCCAACATAAAAATCATATAAGTCTAGAGAGTGTAGTTTAGTGAAGCACTTGACAACTTCTAATAAAATACTAGAATGATAACAACCATGACGTAAAGTCAAACTATGTAATGACTTAAATGTTTTCAAACTGTCACTAATAAGTTGTGTACCAGTAGAACTAATATTTCCCAATTTAATCTTTATATAATGAAGATGAGGCAAACATTTTAAGATGCTGCAAAGAGGTGGTACAGTATCATCACCAATATCTGTACACTTTATTCCTCTAACTGTCTTTGCATTCTCTTGTTCAGCCACTAGTTGGTTAATGTTGGAAATGTTAGTTTTAGACAGTCTCAATGCTGGTAAATCCCCACAGTGTAAAGCTCTCCTCAGAGAATCAATGTCTGCCTTGCAAACACTGTCCATTGAGGAAGTAAACACCTTATTTTTTATATTAGTCCCAGTCCTGCGCTCTAAGACTCTCTCAATACCTTCTTCTGTAGTATGCACTTTATCAATGCACAGATCCAAGCCAGGTAGACTCTCTGTAGCTCTAGCTATAGCTACTATATCTACTCGACTATTTCCCTGCAAGTCTAGTCTTCTCAAACTGCTACAATGGATTAGTGCATCTGCTAGTGCTGTGGCTCCCAAGTCACCAATAGAGTTACACTGAAGAGATACCTCCTGTACTACACTACATCTTGCTAGGCAGCATGCTAGTGCAATAGCTCCAGAGTCACTTATTCTGTTACAATCAAGAACAAGCTTTTCCAAGACAGAACTGTTCAACGTGCTAGCCAATATCTCTGTTTCCTCATCACCAATACAACAGTTAACAAGAACTACTTCAGTACAGCAAGACAGCCTCTCATGATAGAGAGACAGATTTGCCACAGAGTTGTACATGTGTAGCCATGACAGTTCATTGTCCTCCATGATCTGGCTGCCAAAGGCATAGCTCAATATCTTCCTCCATACTACATGGTTGATAGCATAACCTGCATGCACTTTATAAAATATTTGTTGTATTTTGTTACTCCTAAACTTTAATAGATTTAAGACTCTTTCAGTATGAGAGCAAGGTGGTATTAGTGGTAAAGAAATCCTCAAGACCTTGAGTTGAGGCAATGTTAATCCACTAGTAAGACATTTTATTCCAGACTTAGTAAGTGATGTGCGATGTAAATCCAGCTCTTCCAAGAAAGGTAAGTGACATAATAAACTGTTGATGGATACAAACAACTCATCATTGACAGTTTCTCCATACGCTAACCTTAACGTTTTGATAGACTGAAGTCTGCCACTGGTAGCCATTGAAGCAAACGACTCAACTCCGTCATTATCCCAAGTTCTACCAACCCTCACCTCAGTAACTGGCTTGGTACAATTAGAGAGGACATATCCTTGAGCAATAGAGCTAACAATGTCACCCCCAACAGTAAAGACATTATCTTGTTGTGCAACACTATCACACAACTGTACATGCTGGGATTCAAAGGCACATTGAAGGTGAAAAGAAGAAAAATCTTTTAATAATGATCTTTTACAGATTAGGTTGGCAAATTTGATGCCTTTAAAAAGCTGAGTTAACCCACAGTAAAACTTGCAAACATTCCTCAAACTGTTATCTATAATAAGAATCTCATCTTCTATCTGAGCTTCACGAATGTAAAAAGCTGCTAAGAATTCTTGAAAGGTAAGGTGATGAAAAGTGTACAAATCTTCGCTGCCGTAATATTCACAGGTACGTTCTATCGTTAACAGACCAAAATCTAGATTGCTGGAGACAGAAATCTGGGCATTGCTTTTCTTTACTACTTGCTGAGAGTTAAGGATCATGTCATATGCTAATTTGCATATTGAAATGAACAATGTCTTCTCCTCCCCACTCAGTTCCATTAGAGACTTAATCTGTGACAGACCTTTACTTCTATTTGCCTCGTGTCGTAATATAGTAGCTATTGTAAACTGCTCATAGATTTGTGTTTCTGTTTGAGGAATGTTGGCTTCTAATTCACTGAACAAGAAACATATCATGGCTGCATGAACTGGTAGGTAACACATGTGAAGAACATTGGGATGCTGTTCTAGGTACTCCTCCATTTTAACTACCATATCAGAATTATGGAAGGGATAGGATCTTACATAGCTGTAGATTTGATCCTTACGAAACCCTATAACTTCAATGCGTGTTTTACATCGCTGTTTTAATTCATTTGTAGCTACAGGGCGTGATGCTACTATAACCATAGAATCTGGAAGAAGTGTCCTAGTATTGAGCAAGTCATCAATTACTAAGTTTTTCTTTTTCTCTATAGGATACTCATCTAGTCCATCTAGAATGAAGCACGCTCCTTTTCCTCTACATTCATCAAGCTTTTGCTCAATATTTTTACCAAGAACCTTTCCATAAAAAATCTGGAGTAAGCCTAGCAAACTCTTATCTTTCCCACTTTCATTTACTAATCTCAGAGTCACTAGGAACACCATTCTTGCCCCTTGCAAGATTTTCTTCCCCTCCATCCAATCTCTAGTTATCTTGTGGACTAGAGTTGTTTTGCCACAACCTGGACGGCCTTCTACTAAGAGCAAACCACCTTCTTTGTACTCTTTAAACACTTTCTCGTACTCTGCTACTTCCTTGCTCCCTAGAATGTCGTCCATGTCTCCACGAACTGTATAATAGTCACAGTTGTTCTTACCCCTTTCCTGCTTTTTGATAAGAGCTAGATTAATAAATTCAGAATTGCCTGTGGGCGGCCACGAATCTTTAGCTGATTTTCTTTCACTATTAGAATAGAGTTTTAGCAGCTCTCTCTTTTCTGGAGGATAAACGACACTCAGACTTATCTCGTCACTGCATTCAGTCTCATCACTTCGACTAACTCTACAAGAATACTTCCCTTCTGAACCCTTGCTAGCTTTATCAATATAAAGTATGTTACTACACACACCAAATAAATCAGCCCTATCCAGTAAAGGTTTGCCATCTTTACTCCATTGGTAAGATTCACACCCACTGCTACTGACTTGCACTTCTAGAAGTGTGGACTTGCCCTCAGCTACTTCAATATTGTAAGCCTGATCTAATATTTCAAGTTCAAAACTTGAGGTATTTGGTAAAGCATGTTCAGACTCACAAGTTGGCATTTCTAGTCTGTGTGCAAGCACTTTCTGCTTTACTATGTCGCCAGCTAATGCATCTTTCAATCTATTGAAAGTGGCAGGCTCAGCTCCCTCATAGTCTCCCTGTACATATGTTCTGAGAAGACTTTCTAGCCTTAGAACATTTTTTTCACTATTACGCTTGCAATCGTCACGTTTGTATTCAGGAATGTCAAGTGCAATACCTATTTCCTCCCACAAGTGACTGCACAACACAAGACTTTTCACCAAATAAGGGACGTCTTTGGTTACTAATTTAATGTCAATCTTTTTTCCCTGACTGGATGTGCGTTCCTGAGCCACACCCCTGTTCATAGCATCACACTCATCTTTTACTTTTCCTCCCAGTCTACTCAAAACTCCAACTAGCCTTTTAAACAATTTGCCATCTTCCCTAACTCTTTCTAAAACATGCTGCAGTAAGTACCTGACCTTAACCTCTGGTTCCAGATGGTCTGGGTCCGGGTCCAGCGAAGAAAACTTGCTGCCGAAGTCTTGAGAAAGAACGTTATTATTCAGTAGCTTACGAAATAAGTGGGAAAGATCCGAGGTAGAAGTTAGCAAAGACTCCAGTTCTTTCTGGTGCTGAAGCAACACCCACCATTGAGTTGAAGAAGTTGACATACCCACACTCCACGTCCGCCCGAGACGAGTGAAGAAGAGGAATAAAAAGAGGGGCACTAAAATCACCCGGCCGGTAGGAACTTTTGCGATCGAGCGTCACATAAAAAAAACGAGTAACTTTTTCAATCAATGATGACAGGAAACAGTTCCTCAAATTGACCACGCCCACAACAGGGAGGAGTCTTGCTTCTTGCAAAGCCCTTATATTGTGCTTCTTCTGGGGATTTCGTTTGCCTCCTTCAAATATCTATTGTCACAAATTACTTCACTTTTTCATTGCTAGCTCAAAGCTTCCCCTCCTCCCCCAAACAATTTTTTCAATGGTTACACTACGTACAGTAGTGTACTGCTGGGGGTGTTTTGCTGTGTCCTAGTGTACAGTTTCACTGTGGATTATATCAGTGTTATTTTGGTTTAGAGATTCCAAACATTAAAAAAAAAGTATCTTGAAGCCCTAGTTTTAAAATGTGTAAATAAAAAAGGAACAAGTTCAGTAGCCTGTGCTGCCTAGCACTGCTACACAGTTCCCTCACTGGACAGCAACTGACAGAGGCTGGATCAGAAACTCTGTTGATCTATAACTAAACAAATTGGATTTAATTAACTGTGAATATTTTTCACACCTAGTAGGTGAAATTAAAACTTTAAGCCAAAATCTACGAAGTTTATTGGTTTCCAGCATTTCCTATAGCCTAGAGTCATGGTACAAGTCGGTTGCACCACCCACTCCTCAGTCAGTACGGGATTTACACTATCCTCAGTCATTTAATTAACAATTGCTAGTCATCTTGAGACAGCTATCCCACAACAAAACTAAAGCATAGCAATCTTATTTTTTTCTTCATTTAAAATGCTTAAAAATATATTTTTAAACTAATTTAAGGCAATGAGAATAAAAAAGGAGAAAATAAATCAGTAGTGATGCAACTCCTTCAGCCTGACTTTCATTCTCTTATGGCGAGGACTCAAGAGTGAATGAGACAGATCTGATGGGTACAGGGATTGCCAAGAGTTCTTTACAAACGGTTCTCCTTTGTTTAGTACTGGAGGTGATGCAGAACAAGTGGGTTTATTGTAGTAGCCCAGAGATGGTGAAAACAGTCCGACTGAAGGGGAGCTGGGGGGAAAGAAGCCACCACCAGGAGAACTTCGTGCCAGTTGTTCTAAGGTAGTGCTGCAATGAAGAGGAAGGTTCATAGGTTCTACTATATCACTAAAATTGTTATATATTTTATAAAAGAAAAAAAAGAAAAAAAAAAGATAAATTTTAGGTAACTATTCAACCATATAGTAGATACATTTGACAACCATGAGGATGAGCTAGCAAGACGGATCTGAAATACGTACATCCAAATATGCCTACAAGGTCTAAATTCCCAATATAAGCATAGCCTTGGGTAGAGTCTGAGAAATTACAATCCCCCCACCCTCCCAACAGACGTGTAAAAATATTTTTTTTCTATATTTGACGTTAAACTATGAGAAAAATGAATTTCAAAATATAAGCAAGACATCCTAGATAGTTAATTCTTACTAAGCCTATGAAGCGTCCTCCTTAAAGCCTCACGTACCTTATGTAACGTGGGCTACCCGCAGTGACCTGCACTGAACCTGGTGAACGAGGCTTAACTGGACCTACACATACAAAAAGAAAACAACAAACAATATAATATAATAATGAAAGGAAATCTCGTGGGATGTCGCTTCTTACTTCTCTGTAGGCAGCGCTTCAGGGCTTCCTTTCTCCGCAAGAGATCCTCACTGAGGACGGGAGAGGCTGACAGCTTTGAGTTGGATCTCTTTGAGAATGTTCCACTAACAGAGTTATATGGTAGGACGTGGCGATGTGGAGTGCTGTGGGCGTCTTCCAAAGTGGGAGGGGCAGGTGGTGGAATTACTACAACAGACTATGCACAGCATACACATATGTAACACTTGTTGCATGACTTAACGAATTAAACAAGTATGTAGCAAATAATGAAACAGCTCAAACAAAATATATATAAAGAACACGGTCACCAATTGATACATTTTTGTATACTGACATTTAGAAACAATGCCCGTTATAGTAGTATTGGTTACATACTGTAGTTCGTTAGCTTCCGTACGAGCAATGGGCGTCCAATTGGTTAACACTTCTGTGTAATAATTAAATAAACAAAAAGGTAGTACACGTATTTTATGAAAACTAATCAATTTCACACCAACACACCACTAAATCATAAAAATTCACAACTGAGCTTGGAAAAAACAGTGCATAAGTAAGTGCCCCAGTGAGACAAGACAACACAAACAACAATGACAACACTTATTGCATTTGTATTATCTCCTACTATCTTCTTTGGTTTCTAGTGCAGCGTACCATGTGAACTTCAGAACTGCTGGAGGAATGTGCAGTCGCCTCCACATCTTCACCGATGGGAGAGAGAGCAAGAGTCATTCTGCCCGGGGACATGATCATGGAGGAGTGGCCAGGACCCAAGACCGGCGATGAACTTGCTAAGGACATGTTTATATCTCCGTCTCGGAACTTTGGCGACAGAGAAGGTGACTGGAAGTGAGAAAGAAAATGTATTGTAGGAGACACAAATGACATATTTCATTACATACACAGTAATGTGGAGCAGTACACCACACAAATTGCTGAGCTAAATCTGCTTTCTTTCAATTCTGACTTCAGTTGATTATTTCTTCCCTTTAGAATGATAACATAAGCCAAAATGTATGCATACTTTCTGTTTGCTACATATTATTCTAGTAAGTAAAGATAAAATGTAACCATCTATACTCAAAATCTGATAAAATGTAACCATCTATACTCAAAATCTGTATTTGGCGAGCGAGCGAGACACTTACAGGGGTAACACAATTGAAAATCGGAGATGTTTGTTTGTTTGGACATACGTATGTAATTTTGTACTTTGACCCTCGCATTTTTGTGTTAGTTATGCGGTCGACCCCATCCCAAATTGCACTAAACACAATCCTCTGGTTTATCGATCAGTACCCGTATCACCCTAGAAATTGAATTGTTTACCGTTTTGAATTATTTTGCAGGTGCAGTTAAAACGTGAAAACTTAAGGGACTTCCATTTCTATTTGAGTTAGTGGCGGTGGTAAGTCAATGCACTCTTTGTCATGGTTATAAGCCGTGCGCAACAGTATTTACTTGAAAATACATTGTCCACTAGACTACCGCGAAGGTAAGTCTGTGTAGGTGCATGTCCAGTTGTGTCAAAGCATTGTGTGTTACAACCACTACTTAGCTAAAGAATCACAGAACCCTGATCACTCTACTATAACCTCGCCTGGCTGCAACAACTTGCCATGCACTTCACTCCTGTAACCAGACACCACTAACTAACATACCTGTCTTTCTGGTTAACCAAAGAGTTTCCGTCGTAGAGAATTTCCGAGGCTTGAGTCATCCTCCATGTCATTGTTCCATTCACAGGACTCATCCTTGTCGGGCGCAGGGGGTTCCTGACAGGACATGGATGCCAACAGCTTCTCTAGGTCAAAGTTACTAGGAAACGTCAGAGTTGTCTGGGTGCCAGCTAATAATAATGCAAGATTTCTTCATATGCAATACTAGCCACCAGCAAACAATAACTAAATTGCAGTAATGTTTAAGTAACTACATTACTGGAAGTTTCTTACCGTCAGCTGTTTGCCCGTCTCTGATTTGAGAATCCACCAAATCTTCTTCACTGATAACTGCAGAGTTTTATCAATAAATATAAGGTGTGCTTTAACAGAGTAATGGAAGCAAACAAACTCTTTACCCAACTGTTGCCCACGTTACTATTACAGGAATTATCTCTGGTACCCATTTAAAAGTAAAGATTTAAAAAAAAATTGCCCAAGTGTAGCCGTCTGTGCATGCAAGGCTAGGAATTAATAAACTAAAGTTCAAGTGTTTAGCTCTGCCTAAAACTAGCTTGCTATTCAAGGTCTGAAAATCATTAAAAAATGGTCGACAAGTTCATTTACTCTCTTCATTTATTTTCGAGATGAATTGACATATAAGTTGCACATGCGAAATAATCTACGTATTTACAACCTTGATGAAAGTGTCTTGCTCACTAATAATAACAATAAAAATTAATAATAATATAATAATAATAAAATTAATATAATAATAAATAAAAATATTAAGTGAGCTTTTCATACAACAACTAACAATTATTTCACAATGAACACTTACAAGTATTGGGGTTGGGAGGTACAAAGGACACATGCTTGGGTTGTCTTGCTGGAAGAGCTTTCTTAGTGAGACCAGAGGCAGGCCAGGGTGAAGGGAGGGCAGTTCGCATGAAGTAATCGTCCAGCTCACTCTGCTTGGCAGCGTCATTGTCTGGGCTACACAATGCATGGCATTATAGTGGACTAATAAAAACACCAGTTACCAACAGAACCTTCACAGTTTATACAGAAGCATTGATAAAACCCCTGATGGTATCTAAACTACAGTATATAAACAGTAACCCCATTGTGCCACTAGGAATAGTTGCAAGGCACATACCTGGTAACATGACCTAGTTCAGAGCTGCTGGAGTTCTGATATATGAGTGGAGATGTGCCACGCTATCGTTTGATAGTAACCAAAAGCAAAACTGAACTACTGCAATATCACATGATAGTCTAGCTGGTCATATCAACTCTCCAATTTCTTAGCAACATCAAAATGTAACAAAATACCTGAATTACCTTCTAGACCCGGCTGGTTTAAATCAACGCTGAGAAACAATTAAGATGAAACTAAATCACAAGAGCAAGAAACCAAAGTTTTTTTAATCAAGAAAAATGCATTTGACACTACCAATTTAACATCAACTAGCCTCTAGACGATCTTTCAATAACCATGTATCAGAATTGTGTGTGGTCAAAAGTTAATGTTTAGAAGTGATATTATTAATCCACTATTACTACTACTACTACTACTACTACTACTACTATCTATAACCCAACCTTCTCTCTGATACAGCTAGCGGAATATATATTATGACACATTGTGATAATGAGAACCTGAATAGAAGTGAGACAATTCTAACCATGCAGATTCTTTGCCAACTGTACAAGACCCGGAAATGAGTGTTCATACGCAAGTCAATATATAAAGCCTGAACAAGTCGATATGTGACTCGTGCAATGAAACTGTAGATGTTAACGCTATTTTCATAAGAGAAGCTTAACATACAAGCGACACTCACCTCACCAGTAATGTCAGTGGGAAACTCCAAGCACTCCGGCAAACTGCTGAGAATAAGATAATGCAAAACTACTGCGGGCAGCGAAGACATAATTTGCTCATGTGAGTACGGCGTGACTATAGGGGGCATGATCAACAATTGCTTATGATCGTACAGCCTAAAAATAACTAGCTTTTACTGAAAGAATAAGTCAAAATGAATTCTGGCATTGGGAGGCTGCCATCTTCGAGATTTGTGTGACAATGACTGACTGACTGTCAGACAGACAGACAAACCGAGTACTGTAACCCTCTTGCACATGCACACTGATGGTTAATAATTAAATTCATTGAATAAACCTAATTAAAAGACCGCACCTTACATACACATAATGAAGTGAGAGGTCTTACATATATCACGAAGGTAGGATCCAAAAATATCTAAGAGTGATTGTTATTCTGTAACCCTCAACCACAGTCTCACCTGTCCACTCTGTAGTTGAAGTCAATATCCTTTTGGTAAATTTCTTTGATAAGATCCAGTGCAGTTATGTTCATATTATAGCCATAATAGAGACAAGGAGATGCTTCAAGAAATAACACAAAATATCACATCATACATAAACCTGATTGCTTGAATCACAGAAAGGTGTGGTTATTAAGAAGAGGTGCAGTCAATTAAGATAGGTGTGGTCATCCTACCTGGTATGTGAAATTGCCCTGAATCGTTTCCAATACAACTGCAACTATACATACAGAATAGAATGATAGTTGCAAAAGAAAAACAAACAAACAAACAAAAATAAAGTTAAAATACAATGTGCCCTTAAAAAAACAACAACAACAACAACTCAATCTTGTTCTTGAACAATGTTTGTAATAATAAGCATAACTTTAGTTCGATCATTTTGCAAGCCAACAACAACAACAACAGTAGCAGACTATAAATACATGCTTACTAATGAGTTTGCTGTCAATGGTTGCAGTCATTCTTGTTTGAGGTGTGGTCAGGTTAAATTGCTGCTGTACACCCTGGACACTGGTGTCCAACTGAGGGTCACATGATCTAACAAGAAGACTCTCTCCTCTTCTAATAAGTTATGAAGAACACAAAGTGAAATATTATGTATTGTATATAACTTATATAAAACTTACTATTTAAACAGAGGTAGAGCTCATGTGACATGCAAGTGAAGTAGAGGTGAAGATTTAGCTGATAAGGTGAGGGTGGAGTTTAGATCAAATGTGGGTGGAGTTTAGATTAGTAAAAGCTGAGATAAGTTGAGGTGAAGATTTCAATTAGATGTGGGAGAGTTTATATCAAATGTGGGTGGGGTTTAAAATACGGATGAAACGTACGCAAGAGTTGAGGTGGAGATTTCAATAGATGTGGGTGAAGTTTACATCTATAATGTGAGTAGAGTTTATTTAAGTAAACATTCAGATGAAATGTAGCTAAGTTAGAGTTGAACAGGAGATTTCAATAAGATGCAGGTGGAGTTTATATCAACTGTAGGTGTAGTTTGAGTTGGAGATTTCAATAAGATGTGGGTGGAGTTTATATCAAGTGTGGGTGGGGTCTAAATACGTAAAAGCTCAGATAAAATGTACGCAAGAGTTGAGGTGGAGATTTTAACAGATGTGGGTGAAGTTTAGATCAATAATGTGAGTAGAGTTTAAATAAAAGCTCAGATTTAATGTAAGAAGAGTTGAGGTGAAGATTTCAATAAGATGTGGGTGGAGTTTAAATTAGTGAGTGGAGTTTAAACAGGTAAAAGCTCAAATGACAGAACATAGATTTGAAGTGGAGATTTCAATAAGATGTGGGTGGAGTTTAAATCTAATGTGGGAGGAGTTTAGATAATGTGTGGAGCAGTTGAAAAGTTTTAGTAGTTACAGAGATACCAATTTTGGTAGAACAAAACCGCTTATGGGGCCGTGTATGATAAGGTCTACAAAATCATTGTTGTAATTTAGTTGTAGTAGATTATTGCAACTATCACAATGTTCAGATTTGTTGCACAGAGCTGATACAAGGTCATGACCAATGCCATATTTTATCTCCAATATTAACAAACTCTTATGTTGCCATCCTCCTAATAGAAGTGCTACATCATCCACACTAATACTGTTAAAAAAAAGGTTTAGCCTTTTTAGGTACGTACAATGCTTCATTATATCAAGTATAGCAGGAATGCAATCTTGTATGACATCAATAGCACCCAAGAATAATTCCTGCAGTTTAGTACAATATTGAAGTCCCTCAGACAGATGTTCTACTCCAAGAAAACTATTTATATTATAACCAATGTTCAGTTTCACTAGTTGTGTGAACTTCTTCAGTCCAACACTCAAACATGCCATACTATCATCACTTAATCCATTCATTAGAAGATCCAGTATTTGTAATGAATCTCCAGACATGAGATCTACTAAGACAGTTACACCTTCTGGACCTAGGTTACAATTTGTTAATTCCAGGCATTGCAGCTGTTGGTTGCAATTAATCACATGACTCAATGATGTCACACCCTCTGAGGTGATATTATTACGGCCTAGTTGTAATTCTAGTAAACCAGTGTGGTCCTTCAGTCCCTCTGCTATCGCCATGACTCCTCTATCACCAATGTGATTACCTAAGAGATTCAAACAACATAGACTCTTACAATGGACTAGCATTTTACTTAGAATTAGTGCTTCATCTGACCCAAGTTTATTACCTTCCAAGTTTAGAGTGTGTAAGTTTACCCAAAACTCAGTATTACTGCACAATAGACCAATTCCTTTAGATCCAACATGAAAACCATATAAGTCTAGAGAGTGTAGTTTAGTGAAGCACTTGACAGCTTCCAATAAAATACTAGAATGGTAACTATAACCATGACGTAAAGTCAAACTATGTAATGACTTAAATGTTCTCAAACTGTCACTAATAAGTTGTTTACTAGTAGAACTAATATCTTCCAAATCAATGTTTATATAATGAAGATGAGGCAAACATTTTAAAATACTGCAAAGAGTTGGTACAGTATCATCACTGATATCTATACACTCTATTCCTCTAACTGTATTTGCATTCTCTTGTTCAGCCACTAGTTGGTTAATGTTGGAAATGTTAGTTTTAGACAGTCTCAATGCTGGTAAATCCCCACAGTGTAAAGCTCTCCTCAGAGAATCAATGTCTGCCTTGCCAATACTGTCTGTTGATGAAGCAAACACCTTATTTTTTATACTAGTCCTAGTCCTGCGCTCTAAGACTCTCTCAATACCTTTTTCTGTAGTATGCACTTTATCAATGCACAGATCCAAGCCAGGTAGACTCTCTGTAGCTCTAGCTATAGCTACTATATCTACTCGACTATTTCCCTGCAAGTCTAGTCTTCTCAAACTGCTACAATGGACTAGTGCATCTGCTAGTGCAGTTGCTCCCACGTCACCAATAGAGTTACACTGAAGAGATACCTCCTGTACTACACTACATCTTGCTAGGCAGCATGCTAGTGCAATAGCTCCAGAGTCACTTATTCTGTTAAAATCAAGAACAAGCTTTTCCAAGACTGAACTGTTCAATGTGCTAGCCAATATCTCTGTTTCCTCATCACCAATACAACAATTAACAAGAACTACTTCAGTACAGCAAGATAGCCTCTCATGATAGAGAGACAGATTTTCCACAGAGTTGTACAAGTGTAGCCATGACAGATCGCTGTCCTGTATGACCTGGCAACTAAAGGCATAGCTCAATATCTTCCTCCATACTACATGGTTGATAGTATAATGTTTATGCACTTTATAAAATATTTGTTGTATTTTGTTACTCCTAAACTTTAATAGACTTAAGACTTTTTCAGGATGAGAGCAAGGTGGTATTAGTGGTAAAGAAATCCTCAAGACCTTGAGTTGAGGCAATGTTATTCCACTAGTAAAACATTTTATTCCAGACTTAGAAAGTGATGTCCCAGTTAAATCCAGCCCTTCCAAGAAAGGTAAGTGACATAACAAACTGTTGATGGACACAGACAACTCATCATTGACAGTTTCTCTATACAATAAACGTAACGTTTTGATAGACTGAAGTCTGCCACTGGTAGCCATTGAAACAAACGACTCAACTCCGTCACTATCCCAAGTTCTACCAATTAATGTCACCTCAGTTACTGGCTTGGTACAATTAGAAAGGACATATCCTTGAGCAATAGAGCTAACAATGTCACCTCCGACAGCAATGGTATTATCTTCTACAACATTATCACACAACTGTACATGCTGGGATTCAAAGGCACATTGAAGGTGAAAAGAAGAAGAATTATCAAATGATCTCTGACAAATTAGGTTGGCAAATTTGATGTCTTTAAAAAGCTGAGTTAACCCACAGTAAAACTTCCAAACATTCCTCAAACTGCCCTCTTTAATTAGCATCTCATCTTCTATCTGAGCTTCACGAATGTAAAAAGCTGCTAAGAATTCTTGAAAGGTAAGGTGATGAAAAGTGTACAAATCTTCGCTGCCGTAATATTCACAGGTACGTTCTACTGTTAACAGATCAAAATCTAGATTGCTGGAGACAGAAATCTGGGCATTGCTTTTCTTTACTACTTGCTGAGAGTTAAGGATCATGTCATGTGCTAATTTGCATATTGAAATGAACAATGTCTTCTCCTCCAAATTCAGTTCCATTAGAGACTTAATCTGTGACAGACCTTCACTTCTATTTTCCTTGTGTCGTAATATAGTAGCTATTGTAAACTGCTCATAGATTTGTGTTTCTGTTTGAGGAATGTTGGCTTCTAATTTTCACTGAACAAGAAACATATCATGGCTGCATGAACTGGTAGGTAACACATGTGAACAACATTGGGATGCTGTTCTAGGTACTTCACCATTTTAACTACCATATCAGAACTAGGGAAGGGATAGGATCTGACATAGCTGTAGATTTGATCCTTATGAAACCCTATAACTTCAATGCGTGTTTTACATCACTGTTTTAATTCATTTGTAGCTACAGGGCGTGATGCTACTATAACCATAGAGTCTGGAAGAAGTGTCCTAGTATTGAGCAAGTCATCAATTACTAAGTTTTTCTTTTTCTCTATAGGATACTCATCTAGTCCATCTAGAATGAAGCACGCTCCTTTTCCTCTACATTCATCAAGCTTTTGCTCAATATTTTTACCAAGAACCTTTCCATAAAATATCTGGAGTAAGTCTAGCAAACTCTAATCTTTCCCACTTTCATTTACTAATCTCAGAGTCACTAGAAACACCATTCTTGCCCCTTGCAAGATTTTCTTCCCCTCCATCCAATCTCTAGTTATCTTGTGGACTAGAGTTGTTTTGCCACAACCTGGACGACCTTCTACTAAGAGCAAACCACCTTCTTTGTACTCTTTAAACACTTTCTCGTACTCTGCCACTTTCTTGCTCTCTAGAATGTCGTCCATGTCTCCACGAACTGTATAATAGTCACATTTGTTCTTACCTCTTTCCTGCTTTCTGATAAGAGCTAGATTAATAAATTCAGAATTGCCTGTGGGCGGCCACGAATCTTTAGCTGATTTTCTTTCACTATTAGAATAGAGTTTTAGCAGCTCTCTCTTTTCTGGAGGATAAACGACACTCAGACTTATCTCGTCACTGCATTCAGTCTCATCACTTCGACTTACTCTACAAGAATACTTCCCTTCTGAACCCTTGCTAGCTTTATCAATATAAAGTATGTTACTACACACACCAAATAAATCAGCCCTATCCAGTAAAGGTTTGCCATCTTTACTCCATTGGTAAGATTCACACCCACTGCTACTGACTTGCACTTCTAGAAGTGTGGACTTGCCCTCAGCTACTTCAGTATTGTAAGACTGATCTAATATTTCAAGTTCAAAACTTGAGGTATTTGGTAAAGCATGTTCAGACTCACAAGTTGGCATTTCTAGTCTGTGTGCAAGCACTTTCTGCTTTACTATGTCGCCAGTTAATGCATCTTTCAATCTATTGAAAGTGGCAGGCTCAGCTCCCTCATAGTCTCCCTGTACATATGTTCTGAGAAGACTTTCTAGCCTGATAACATTTTTTTCACTATTACGCTTGCAATCGTCACGTTTGTATTCAGGAATGTCAAGTGCAATACCTATTTCCTCCCACAAGTGACTGCACAACACAAGACTTTTCACCAAATAAGGGACGTCTTTGGTTACTAATTCAATGTCAATCTTTTTTGCCTGACTGGATGTGCGTTCCTGAGCCACACCCCTGTTCATAGCATCACACTCATCTTTTACTTTTCCTCCCAGTCTACTCAAAACTCCAACTAGCCTTTTAAACAATTTGCCATCTTCCCTAACTCTTTCTAAAACATGCTGCAGTAAGTACCTGACCTTAACCTCTGGTTCCAGATGGTCTAGGTCCGGGTCCAGCGAAGAAAACTTGCTGCCGAAGTCTTGAGAAAGAACGTTAATATTCAGTAGCTTACAAAATAAGTGGGAAAGATCCGAGGTAGAAGATAGCAAAGACTCCAGTTCTTTCTGGTGCTGAAGCAACACCCACCATTGAGTTGAAGAAGTTGACATACCCACACTCCACGTCCGCCCGAGTGAAGAAGAGGAATAAAACAAGGGGCACTAAAATCACTCAGCCCGTTCAGGAACTTTTGCGATCGAGTCACATAAAAAAAGAGTAACTTTTTCAATCAATGATGATGAAACAGTTCCTCAAATTGACCACGCCCACAACAGGGAGGAGTCTTGCTTCTTGCAAAGCCCCTAAATCTTTAGTGTGCTTCTTCTGGGGATTTCGTTTGCCTCCTTCAAATATCTATTGTCACAAAATTACTTCACTTTTTCATTGTCAAAGCTTCCCCTCCTCCCCCAAACAATTTTTTCAATGGTTACATTACAGTAGTGTACTGCTGGGGGTGTTTTGCTGTGTCCTAGTGTACAGTTTCACTGTGGATTATATCAGTGTTATTTTAGTTTAGAGATTCCAAACATTAAAAAAAAAGTATCTTGAAGCCCTAGTTTTAAAATGTGTAAATAAAAAAGGAACAAGTTCAGTAGCCTGTGCTGCCTAGCACTGCTACACAGTTCCCTCACTGGACAGCAACTGACAGACGCTGGATCAGAAACTCTGTTGATCTATAACTAAACAAATTGGATTTAATTCACTGTGAATATTTTTCACACCTAGTAAGTGAAATTATAACTTTAAGCCAAAATCTATGAAGTTTATTGGTGTCCAGCATTTCCTATAGCCTAGAGTCATGGTACAAGTCGGTTGCACCACCCACTCCTCAGTCAGTACGGGATTTACACTATCCTCAGTCATTTAATTAACAATTGCTAGTCATCTTGAGACAGCTATCCCACAACAAAACTAAAGCATAGCAATCTTATTTTTTTCTTCATTTAAAAATGCTTAAAAATATATTTTTAAACTAATTTAAGGCAATGAGAATAAAAAAGGAGAAAATAAATCAGTAGTGATGCAACTCCTTCAGCCTGACTTTCATTCTCTTATGGCGAGGACTCAAGAGTGAATGAGACAGATCTGATGGGTACAGGGATTGCCAAGAGTTCTTTACAAACGGTTCTCCTTTGTTTAGTACTGGAGATGATGCAGAACAAGTGGGTTTATTGTAGTAGCCCAGAGATGGCGAAAACAGTCCGACTGAAGGGGAGCTGGGGGGAAAGAAGCCACCACCAGGAGAACTTCGTGCCAGTTGTTCTAAGGTAGTGCTGCAATGAAGAGGAAGGTTCATAGGTTCATAGGTTCAACTATATAACTAAAATTGTTATATATAACGTCAAATATAGAAAAAAAATTTTTTTACACGTCTGTTGGGAGGGTGGGGGATTGTAATTTCTCAGACTCTACCCAAGGCTATGCTTATGTTGGGAATTTAGACCTTGTAGGCATATTTGGATGTACGTATTTCAGATCCGTCTTGCTAGCTCATCTTCATGGTTGTCAAATGTATCTACTATATGGTTGAATAGGTACCTAAAATTTATCTACACTATGAGAAAAATGAATTTCAAAATATAAGCAAGACATCGAGATAGTTCATTCTTACTAAGCCTATGAAGCGTCCTCCTTAAAGACTCGCGTACCTTATGTAGACGGAGATATAAGCATGTTCTTAGCAAGTTCATCGCCGGTCTTGGCTCCTGGCCACTCCTCCATGATCATGTCCCCGGGCAAAATGACTCTTGCTCTCTCTCCCATCGGTGAAGATGTGGAGGCGACTGCACATTCCTCCAGCAGTTCTGAAGTTCACATGGTACGCTGCACTAGAAACCAAAGAAGATAGTACGAGATAATACAAGTGCAATAAGTGTTGTCATTGTTGTTTGTGTTGTCTTGTCTCACTGGGGCACTTACTTATGCACTGTTTTTTCCAAGCTCAGTTGTGAATTTTTATGATTTAGTGGTGTGTTGGTGTGAAACTGATTAGTTTTCATCGTGTACTAACCCTTTGTTTATTTAATTATTACACATAAGTGTTAACCAATAAAAGTTCCTATACTGTCGACTCGGAACTTTGGCGACAGAGAAGGTGACTGGAAGTGAGAAAGAAAATGTATTGTAGGAGACGCAAATGAAATATTCCATTCCATACACAGTAATGTTGAGCAGTACACCACACAAATTGCTGAGCTAAATCTGCTTTCTTTCAATTCTGACTTCAGTTGATTATTTCTTCCCTTTAGAATGATAACATAAGCCAAAATGTATGCATACTTTCTGTTTGCTACATATTATTCTAGTAAGTAAAGAAAAAATGTAACCATCTTGGTCACACTAGTTACAGGGGCTTGAAAGAAGGGGTAAAGAGGACAAAACCATTTCCAGCAGGCAGAATGCATCCTCCCGCCTAAAGTTCCTGCTAGATACACAGAACCCTGATCACTCAACTATAACCTCGCCTGGCTGCAACAACTTGCCATGTTCACTCCTGTAACCAGACATCGCTAACTAACATACCTGTCTTTCTGGTTGACCAAAGAGTTTCCGTCGTAGAGAATTTCCGAGGCTTGAGTCATCCTCCATGTCATTGTTCCATTCACAGGACTCATCCTTGTCGGGCGCAGGGGGATCCTGACAGGACATGGATGCCAACAGCTTCTCTAGGTCAAAGTTACTAGGAAACGTCAGAGTTGTCTGGGTGCCAGCTAATAATAATGCAAGATTTCTTCATATGCAATACTAGCCACCAGCAAACAATAACTCAATTGCAGTAATGTTTAAGTAACTATATTACTGGAAGTTTCTTACCGTCAGCTGTTTGCCCGTCTCTGATTTGAGACTCCACCAAATCTTCTTCACTGATAACTGCAGAGTTTTATCAATAAATATAAGGTGTGCTTTAACACAGTAATGGAAGCAAACAAACCCTTTACCCAACTGTTGCCCACGTTACTATTACAGGAATTATCTCTGGTATCTATTTAAAAGTAAAGATTGGCAAAATACAAAATACAAGAAAGCTAACCATCTGGTGCTATGATAGGGTAAAGGGACTTCAAACAGACTAACATGTCTAAAACTAAGAGATTTATTTACTGCCGTAGTATCCAACAACAACAAAACCAAACAAACCATAAAAATACTGACTACGCTATTGAAAGGGACCGCATACAAAAAAGGAATAAATACCCACAACTATTTTCAATTATTAAAAAATATGATAGTGTGTCTCACTCCGCACTCCGGATAATTACAAAAAATTGCCCAAGTGTAGTCGTCTGTGCATGCAAGGCTAGGAATTAATAAACTAAAGTTCAAGCGTTCAGCTCTGCCTAAAACTAGCTTGCTATTCAAGGTCTGAAAGTCATTACAAATGGTCGACAAGTTCATTTACTCTCTTCATTTATTTTCGAGATGAATTGACATATAAGTTGCACATGCGAAATAATCTACGTTTTTACAACCTTGATGAGCTACACCTGAAAGTGTCTTGCTCACTAACAACAATAATAACAACAATAAAATTAATTATCATAATAAATAAAAATATTAAGTGAGCTTTTCATACAACAACTAACCATTTATTTCACAATGAACACTTACAAGTATTGGGGTTGGGAGGTACAAAGGACACATGCTTGGGTTGTCTTGCTGGAAGAGCTTTCTTGGTGAGACCAGAGGCAGGCCAGGGTGAAGGGAGGGCAGTTCGCATGAAGTAATCGTCCAGCTCACTCTGCTTGGCAGCGTCATTGTCTGGGCTACACAATGCATGGCATTATAGTGGACTAATAAAAACACCAGTTACCAACAGAACCTTCACAGTTTATACAGAAGCATTGATAAAACCCTTAATGGTATCTAAACTACAGTATATAAACAGTAACCCCATTGTGCCACTAGGAATAGTTGCAAGGCACATACCTGGTAACATGACCTAGTTCAGAGCTGCTGGAGTTCTGATATATGAGTGGAGATGTGCCACACTATCGTTTGATAGTAACCAAAAGCAAAACTGAACTACTGCAATATCACATTATAGTCTAGCTGGTCATATCAACTCTCCAATTTCTTAGCAACATCAAAATGCAACAAATACCTGAATTACCTTCTAGACCCGGCTGGTTTGAATCAACGCTGAGAAACAATTAAGGTGAAATTAAATCACAAGAGCAAGAAACCAATGTTTTTTTTTATCAAGAAAAATGCATTTGACACTACCAATTTAATATCAACTATCCTCTAGACAATCTTTCAATAACCATGTATCAGAATTGTGTGTGGTCTAAAGTTAATGTTTAGAAGTGATATTATTAATCCACTATTACTACTACTACTACTACTACTACTACTACTATCTATAACCCAACCTTCTCTCTGATACAGCTAGCAGAATATATAATATGACACATTGTGATAATGAGAACCTGAATAGAAGTGAGACAATTCTAACCATGCAGATTCTTTGCCAACTGACCCTGAAATGAGTGTTCATGCAAGTCAATATAGAAAGCCTGAAGAAGTTGATATGCAACTCGTGCAATGAAACTGTAGATGTCAACGCTATTTTCATAAGAGAAGCTTAACAAGCAACACTCACCTCACCAGTAATGTCAGTGGGAAACTCCAAGCACTCCGGCAAACTGCTGAGAATATGATAATGCAAAACTACTGCGGGCAGCGAAGAAATAATTTGCTCATGTGATTACGGCGTGACTATAGGGGGTATGATCAACAATTGCTTATGGTCGTACAGCCTAAAAATAACTAGCTTTTACTGAAAAAATAAGTCAAAACGAATTCTGGCACATTAAAGGGACTTGAAGTGTCCAGTACAAATTTTGATGCTTATTTCAATTATATTCGGTAGGCTGCCATCTTCGAGATCCAAGTGACAATGACTAACTGACTGACAGACAGACAAACCGAGTAATGTAGCCCTCTCGCACATGCACACCGAGGGTTAATAATTAAATTCATTGAAGGGTTAATAATTAAATTCATTGAATACACCTAATTAAAAGATCGCACCTTACATACACATAATGAAGTAAGAGGTCTCACATATATCACTAAGGTAGGATCAAAAATATCTAAGAGTGATTGTTATTCTGTAACCCTCAACAACAGTCTCACCTGTCCACTCTGTAGTTGAAGTCAATATCCTTTTGGTAAGTTTCTTTGATAAGATCCAGTGCAGTTATGTTCATATTATAGCCACAATAGAGACAAGGATATGCTTCAAGAAATAACACCAAAACATCGCATCATACATAAACCTGATTGCTTGAATCACAGAAAGGTGTGGTTATTAAGAAGAGGTGCAGTCAATTAAGAAAGGGTGTGGTCATTAATCCTACCTGGTATGTGAACTTTCCCCTATTCTATTGGAGCTGCTCTGGTTGCATCATTTCCAATATAACTGCATACACATACATACAGAATTGAATGAAGTGTTTTTCAAAGAAAAAACAAAAACGACAAAATAAAAACAAAGTTAAAATACGTGTCCTTCTAAAATAAAGTCATCATTTTGCATGGTAAAAACAAAAACAACAACAACAACAACAACAGTAGCAGAATATATATAAATAAATGCTTACTAGTGAGTTTGCTGTCAATGGTTGCAGTCATTCTTGTTTGAGGTGTGGTCAGGTTAAATTGCTGCTGTACACCCTGGACACTGGTGTAAGGTGAGGGTGGAGTTTAGATTAAATGTGGGTGGAGTTTAGATAAGTAAAAGCTCAGATAAGTTGAGGAGAAGATTCCAATTACATGTGGGTGGAGTTTATATCAAATGTGGGTGGAATTTGAGCTGGAGATTTCAATAAGATGTGGGGGAGTTTATATCAAATGTGGGTGGGGTTTAAATACGTACAAGCTCAAATGAAACGTATGCAAGAGTTGAGGTGGAGATTTCAATAGATGTGGGTGAAGTTTAGATCAATAATGTGAGTAGAGTTTAAATAAGTAAGCGTTCAGATGAAATGTAGCTAAGTAGAGTTGAGCGGGAGATTTCAATAAGATGTAGGTGGAGTTTAGATCTAATGTGGGTGGATCTAAACAAGTAAAAGCTCAGATGAAATGTATCTAGACTTGAGGTGGAGATTTCAATAATATGTGGGTGGAGTTTTTAGATATAATGTGGGTGGAGTTTAAACAATTAGAAGCTCAGATGAAATGTATGAAGTGGAGAATTCAATAAGTGGGTGGAGTCTAGATTTATGTGGGAGGAGTTTAAATAACGTGTGGAGCAGTTGAAATGTTTTAGTAGTTACAGAGATACTAATTTTAGTAGAGGAATAGATCCTATGATAAGGTCTACAAAATCATTGTTGTAATAGAGTTGTAGTAGATGATTGCAACTATCACAATGTTCAGATTTCTTGTGCATAGCTTTTACATGGTGACGAAGAATGCCGCCTATTCTTATGTCCAATATTAACAAACTCTTATGTTGCCATCCTCCTAATAGAAGTGCTGCATCGTCCACACTAATACTGCTAAAAGCAAGTCTTAGCCATTTTAGGTACATACAATGCTTCATTATGTCAAGTATAGCAGGAATGCAATCTTGTATGACATCATCAGCACCCAATAATAATTCCTGCAGTTTAGTACAATATTGAAGTCCCTCAGACAGATGTTCTACTACTCTGTGAACACTATTTCCATTAAAATAAATGTTCAGTTTCACTAGTTGTGTGAACTTCTTCAGTCCAACACTCAGACATGCCATACCATCATCACCTAATTCTTCCATATGAAGACCCAGTATTTGTAAAGAATCTCCAGACATGAGATCTAATAGAACAGCTACACATTCTGAACCTAGATCACAATTGGTCAAATTCAGGCATTGCAGCTGTTGGTTGCAACTAATCACCTGACTCAATAATGCCACACCCTCTGAGGTGACACCATGACAGCCTAGTTGTAATTCTAGTAAACCAGTGTGGTCCTTCAGTCCCTCTGCTATCGCCATAACTCCACTATCATCAAGTAAATTACCTAAGAGATTCAAACAACATAGACTCTTACAATGGACTAGCATTTTACTTAGAATTTGTGCGCCATCTGATTGAAGTCTATTACCTTCCAAGTTTAGAGTGTGTAAGTTTACCCAGAACTCAGTATTACTGCACAATAGACCAATTTCTTTAGATCCAACACAAAAATTACATACGTCTAGAGAGTGTAGTTTAGTGAAGCACTTGACATCTTCTAATAAAATACTTATAGAATGGTAACTACCATGATGTAAACTCAGATTACGTAATGACTTTAATGTTTTCAAACTGTCACTAATAAGTTGTGTACTAGTAGAAAATGAGTATACCTAGTCACACAGGAATTTTTCGTAGTAGAACTAATATATCCCAATTTAATCTTTACATAATGAAGATGAGGCAAACATTTTAAGATGCTGCAAAGAGTTGGTACAGTATCATCACTGATATCTGTACACGTTATTCCTCTAACTATCTTTGCATTCTCTTGTTCAGCCACTAGTTGGTTAATGTTGGAAATGTTAGTTTTAGACAGTCTCAATGCTGGTAAATCCCCACAGTGTAAAGCTCTCCTCAGAGAATCGATGTCTGCCTTGCAAATACTGTCCATTGATGAAGTAAACACCTTATTAGTCCTAGTCCTGCGCTCTAAGACTCTCTCAATACCTTCTTCTGTAGTATGCACTTTATCAATGCACAGATTCAAGCCAGGTAGACTCTCTGTAGCTCTAGCTATAGCTACTATATCTACTCGACTATTTCCCTGCAAGTCTAGTCTTATCAAACAGCTACAATGGATTAGTGCATCTGCTAATGCTGTTGCTCCCAAGTCACCAATAGAGTTACACTGAAGAGATACCTCCTGTACTACACTGCATCTTGCTAGGCAGCATGCTAGTGCAATAGCTCCAGAGTCACTTACTCTGTTAAAATCAAGAACAAGCTTTTCCAAGACTGAACTGTTCAATGTGCTAGCCAATATCTCTGTTTCCTCATCACCAATACAACAATTAACAAGAGAACTACTTCAGTACAGCAAGATAGCCTCTCATGATAGAGAGACAGATTTGCCACAGAGTTGTACAAGTGTAGCCATGACAGATCGCTGTCCTGTATGACCTGGCAACTAAAGGCATAGCTCAATATCTTCCTCCATACCACATGGTTGATAGCATAATCTGCATGCGCTTTATAAAATATTTGTTGTATTTTGTTACTCCTAAACTTTAATAGACTTAAGACTTTTTCAGGATGAGAGCAAGGTGGTATTAGTGGTAAAGAAATCCTCAAGACCTTGAGTTGAGGCAATGTTATTCCACTAGTAAAACATTTTATTCTAGACTTAGTAAGTGAGGCGTAAGTTAAATCCAGCTCTTCCAAGAAAGGTAAGTGACATAATAAACTATTGATGGACACAAAATCATTGACAGTTTCTCTATACGTTAAACGTAACGATTTGATAGACTGAAGTCTGCCACTGGTAGCCATTGAAGCAAACGACTCAACTCCGTCACTATCCCAAGTTCTACTAACTATCACCTTAGTAACTGGCTTGGTACAATTAGAGAGGACATATCCTTGAGCAATAGAGCTAACAATGTCACCCCCAACAGTAATGGTATTATCTTCTACAACAATATTACACAACTGTACATGCTGGGATTCAAAGGCACATTGAACGTGAAAAAAAGAAATATCAAATAATGATTTCTGACACATTAGTTTGGCAAATTTGATGCCTTTAAAAAGCTGAGTTAACCCACAGTAAAACTTGCAAACATTGCTCAAACTGTTATCTATTATTAGAATCTCATCTTCTATCTGAGCTTCACGAATGTAAAAAGCTGCTAAGAATTCTTGAAAGGTAAGGTGATGAAAAGTGTACAAATCTTCGCTGCCGTAATATTCACAGGTACGTTCTATCGTTAACAGACCAAAATCTAGATTGCTGGAGACAGAAATCTGGGCATTGCTTTTCTTTACTACTTGCTGAGAGTTAAGGATCATGTCATATGCTAACTTGCATATTGAAATGAACAATGTCTTCTCCTCCCCATTCAGTTCCATTAGAGACTTAATCTGTGACAGACCTTCACTTCTATTTGCCTCGTGTCGTAATATAGTAGCTATTGTAAACTGCTCATAGATTTGTGTTTCTGTTTGAGGAATGTTGGCTTCTAATTTACTGAACAAGAAACATATCATGGCTGCATGAACTGGTAGGTAACACATGTGAAGAAAATTGGGATGCTGTTCTAGGTACTCCTCCATTTTAACTACCATATCAGAATTAGGGAAGGGATAGGATCTTACATAGCTGTAGATTTGATCCTTATGAAACCCTATAACTTCAATGCGTGTTTTACATCTCTGTTTTAATTCATTTGTAGCTACAGGGCGTGATGCTACTATAACCATAGAGTCTGGAAGAAGTGTCCTAGTATTGAGCAAGTCATCAATTACTAAGTTTTTCTTTTTCTGTATAGGATACTCATCTAGTCCATCTAGAATGAAGCACGCTCCTTTTCCTCTACATTCATCAAGCTTTTGCTCAATATTTTTACCAAGAACTTTTCCATAAAAAATCTGGAGTAAGTCTAGCAAACTCTTATCTTTCCCACTTTCATTTACTAATCTCAGAGTCACTAGGAATACCATTCTTGCCCCTTGCAAGATTTTCTTCCCCTCCATCCAATCTCTAGTTATCTTGTGGACTAGAGTTGTTTTGCCACAACCTGGACGGCCTTCTACTAAGAGCAAACCTCCTTCTTTGTACTCTTTAAACACTTTCTCGTACTCTGCTACTTCCTTGCTCTCTAGAATGTCATCCATGTCTCCACGAACTGTATAATAGTCACATTTGTTCTTACCTCTTTCCTGCTTTTTGATAAGAGCTAGATTAATAAATTCAGAATTGCCTGTGGGCGGCCATGAATCTGTAGCTGATTTTCTTTCACTATTAGAATAGAGTTTTAGCAGCTCTCTCTTTTCTGGAGGATATACAACACTCAGACTTATCTCATCACTGTATTTAGTCTCATCACTTCGACTTACTCTACAATAATACTTCCCTTCTGAACCCTTGCTAGCTTTATCAATATAAAGTATGTTACTACACACACCAAATAAATCAGCTCTATCCAGTAAAGGTTGGCCATCTTTACTCCATTGGTAAGATTCACACCCACTGCTACTGACTTGCACTTGTAGAAGTGTGGACTTGCCCTCAGCTACTTCAGTATTGTAAGACTGATCTAATATTTCAAGTTCAAAACTTGAGGTATTTGGTAAAGCATGTTCAGACTCACAAGTTGGCATTTCTAGTCTGTGTGCAAGCACTTTCTGCTTTACTATGTCACCAGCTAATGCATCTTTCAATCTATTGAAAGTGGCAGGCTCAGCTCCCTCATAGTCTCCCTGTACATATGTTCTGAGAAGACTTTCTAGCCTTATGACATTTTTTTCACTATTACGCTTGCAATCGTCACGTTTGTATTCAGGAATGTCAAGTGCAATACCTATTTCCTCCCACAAGTGACTGCACAACACAAGACTTTTCACAAAATAAGGGACGTCTTTGGTTTCTAATTTAATGTCAATCTTTGCTCCCTGACTGGATGTGCATTCCTGAGCCACACCCCTGTTCATAGCATCACACTCATCTTTTACTTTTCCTCCCAGTCTACTCAAAACTCCAACTAGCCTTTTAAACAATTTGCCATCTTCCCTAACTCTTTCTAAAACATGCTGCAGTAAGTACCTGACCTTAACCTCTGGTTCCAGATGGTCTGGGTCCAGGTCCAGCGAAGAAAACTTGCTGCCGAAGTCTTGAGAAAGAACGTTATTATTCAGTAGCTTACGTAATAAATGGGAAAGATCCAAGGTAGAAGATAGCAAAGACTCCAGTTCTTTCTGGTGCTGAAGCAACACCCACCATTGAGTTGAAGAAGTGGACATACCCACACTCCGCGTCTGCCCGAGTGAAGAAGAGGAATAAAACAAGGGGCACTAAAATCACCCGGCCGGTTCAGGAACTTGCAATCAAGCGTCCTATAAAAAACGATTAACTTTTTCTATCATGGTGCACCCGGTATAGGAAATTTCTGAACTGAATGTACTATAAAACTGAGGAACCGTGGTACTAAAAGTACTTCGATATATGGGCACCCCAGTGTACTAAAAATAGTTAAGAAAATGGGTACCCATATTTCCGGAAATATTGGTATCCTGCCGTAAATTTGGGTACCCTCGCAGCCGATTGTTGGTAATACTTGTGCATTCTCCTTCTGGTGTGCTCACGCTTACCTGGACCATACAGGGGTTGGAAAAGAATAGGGAGAGTGTCCTGAGGTGGTGGGCAAAGTTTTTTTAAAGTTGATCTAGGCGATTTATACTACTATATATCGGAGAGGAGTAGCTATCGTTGCTTAAGTTTGTTTTTTTGTAATAACAGATTATGTATTTAACATGAGCTTTGAAGCTAACTGCTTTATGAAGATTTCTTTCATGTATGAAGTTGTGTAGCTAACATTAAATGAAGACTCAATCTTTTTTCTTTTTTTAAATAATTTGTTTGCAAAGCAAAACAGGAAATACCAGCTAGCACAAGGATAATATACAGGATTTCCAGAAGCAGAAGGATAAAAGGAAGTGACTAAAAAGTGTATGATAATAAGACAATACAATGCAACATTATCTGAAAATCAGTTTTTTTAGAGAACTCTTGAACGCAGACTCTGAGGGAAGGAATACTATGTGATCGGGGACTCTGTTCCACTCATCAATAACTGCATATTTGAAAGAGTGTTTGTGGTGAAGAGTTCTGATGTAAGCGATAAATGGGAAGGGAATTAAGATGAGAAGAGCAGGGGTGGGGATGAATCTGGAAAAATGAAGGAGAAATGATAGATGATCCTCATCTAGCTATAAGATTGATAATTATGTATCTACAATTATGTACTTAACAGCAAGTTAACCTTGGATTCTGTCACAATTTATTGAAGACAAAAGCTTGAAATATTACTTCCATAGCCATAGCAATCTCCACATGATTCTAGTTCAAATTACTCAGAGCATTATTCATTTCTTAATATTTTATTGATTGGCTAATGGATCAAAGTCCAACGTTAATTATAGATGATGTGGAAAAGCAAAGGAGAATTATGTATGAAACACTCATGATCAGAGTCACTTTGGAGTAGCTACACAAAACAGATGGCATTGTGTCAAGAAAATACTACAGGCCTGTAATTTTTTTTAGAAATTAAATAATGTGAAAATATATGCGAAGAATTTATTTAAGAAGCCGTTTATTTAATTCAATTGTGATAGGGAAACTTGGTGCCTTCAGCGAATACCTACAATAATTTCTGCATTCTCACATACTCATAGGAGTCACTTTCTGTATTATTTAAAATAATAATTTAACATCACAGACTGTAATGATCTACATGAAAATATAGGAAGTATTGAATTATTCCTTCTTTTAGAAACAATCAAACATGGTAATTTTTAAGATTAAAAATGTAAAATGTGTAGATGTAGATATAGCTAATAGTTCATTCTTGTCTTCTGATGGAGGTATAAGGAAGGTAGGCTGGGGTGGGGAAAGGTGGGTGAGGAACAGTTTACAATTACAAATTAAACAAAGGTACATAAGTTTTTTGCCTCAAGTAGATTCTGCTTCTTTAATTCCATGTTTTTCATGAGTGTCATATCTTTCAACTACTCAACTATAACAATAAACCCTCTCATAGCAAACTCAATGATAATTGGAACTACCATTCTTGTACCATTTAAAAGTGTACACTTTAAAGATGCCTGCTTTTGAAGCAGAAGTGACATTTGCGTTAAGGATGGCATTGAACTTTGGTTGAATTAAGCTATTGGTTTCTTGAAGTATGCAGCCATTTTTAGTTCATGCAAGAAACCAATGATGGAATACATGATTAATGATCGGGATAGAGGAGAGGTAGTATTGACAGTCAGCATAGATTCTGTAGAATTTTTAAGAATCTTTCTAAAATGATCTAAATCAGGAACTGTTGAAGTTGAACAGCTAGTTTGTTTGCATGTGATAAAAAAATGATCACAAATTGCAATTCTATAGAGGAAAAAAAATAACTCAAACATGGGATTCTCATTAATTTTAGAAAAAAAGAAAATAGACTATTTAGCTAAGCAAGGTTATCTAGAAAAAAGAAACTGAGTATAGCTAACTAACTTGCATAGCCACAGATTTTAATAATAATTATATGATCCTTTTATTTACAGATAATTCCAGTACTTGGGAAATTGAGGTAAGAAAATAACCACCCTCAGGTAAATCTAAATGCCGTAAGTTGTAATTTAACAGCTGCATTTGTCATAATAAACACAGATTTCAAAATAATTTGCATTATCGGACTCCAAAACATTACTAAACCAAAAAATGGAGTATACTTTAATTGGGATGACAAAATTGATTGCGTACTCATGGGGTATCGGGCATCGTTTCAAGGTTCAACAAAACATTCACCTTACTACATGCTCTTCCAGCAAGATATGAGGCTACCCATTGACAGTGAAAGCCCCCAAGCATGTAAGGAAGAAAATGGTGATAAAGAGAAGCTGGATGAGGTCATGGAATCCTTACTTGAATCAAGAAAGAAAGTATTCAATGAAGTTGAGATCAATATAACTAAAGCACAGGAAAAAACAAAAAAATACCTTATATAATAATTTTGAGAGAAACTTGACAAAATATACATTAAATCTTGCAGTAATGCTTGTATCCTTATATGCTATAAGATCATACTTTACATTTTAGTTTTAAAATAGTAATGTCCTTAACATGTCAGTCTGCCTCATTCACCCTCACCCCAACACTATATAATATATTTAGCATTATTAACTTCCATGTAATCTGTTGTATGAATCTGAAATCACTATTAGTGTGTGCTTTCTTATGATATTTTAAGCTTTTGCTCGTGCTATTCCTAGGATTGTTTTTCTCTTCGTGTGGACATATCAAATGAAAGTAGTCGTAAAAGTAGCAAATTACGTGGGGTCATTCATTAAAGTTCTCCCTAGCTACTGTGAGCTATTGGTTTTGATCAATTTTTTCGTTTTTGTATCAACTATTGCTATGACTGTGTATCTAAAATATTCCACTCTACAGTACTTTCAATTTTTCTGCTGGTTATGCCACTTGCTGCTAGCTAGATGTATAAAATTGTGAGGAATTTTAAATTTGCACCATCACTGGCTATAATGGAATATGCCTACTTATTTGCTACACTTCAACAACTTAATTGTGGCAAAATAAAGAAATAATTACGTATGTTCATACTCATGATGAACAGCTTATGAAGTGTAGTTGTTCATCTGTATATTGTTATAGTAACAATATAGCTAAAACATTTATTTATACCTTTTATATGATTGAATACACACATTCAGCAAAAGAGTGTGTTGTTTCTATCACTGTCAAACTCCAACACAGTCAGGATTGAACATTTAAAAAACCACCTTCTGCTTCAGTTCAGACAAAAGGAATGAGAGAGTGAAAGACAAGCTAAGAGCTGAAGGTTTCATTTCAATAAGAGATCAACCTAAACAAGAGAGGGAAAAAAATAATTTTCAGGGAAAGGGAAAATTGGCTTCTTCACAATCTGTTTGCAGGGAAAAGAGGAAACTGGCTTTAAAAAAAAAAAAAAAAAAAGAGCTGCAAAGTTTAAAATTGTATGCATTGTCTAGCAGCCAAAAAAGCTAATTCCACTAAATTAGTTTCCCTTAACAGAATAAATCATATAGCTACACATAGCTAAGCTTGCTTATAAAAAGTCAAGTCAGTGCCATCATAGAAGAACAAACTATATAAATAAAAAAATAGCTAATTGAAACTAAGAGCTCACATACTATTTGTGCCATTTAGCACACCTCTAGTAGCTATTGAGATTTTTTGTCAATTACAATCTAATGGTAAATATTGGTACTTTATAGTAGCTAATGAGATTTTTTTTTGTCAATTACAATCTAATGGTAAATATTGGTACTCTATTAGAAAAAATAAAAGGTAAAATTTTGGGACAATGCATAAAGAAATTTGGGTAAAATAAATCATTAATGAGCATAATATTATTGGTAAAAATAAAAGGAACTGCCATAAGCACAATATAACATAAGTAGCATATTATTTATGTAGCTAGCTAAGCTAGTTTTAGTATAAAATTAAAGATAATTTCCCTCATTTTAAGCGCTGTTAGAAGGCTAACTCACTGGTTTAAGCTCTGCCCATTCCTCCTCTGCTCTGCCACTTCAACCCGCTCGCTCCACTCCTCAGTAACCAGTTTAATAAAATGGGGATACCCATATTTCCGCTGGGATACCCATATTTCCCGTAAATATAGGTACCCGGGTACCTATATTTCTGGAAGTACGGGTATGGGGGCACCCATTTTTTCGTAAATATAGGTACCCGGGACACCCATATTTGGGGATACCCAAATTTACTTGACACCGGGAACTCCACCACAATCACCACCAGACTACAGTAGTCGGTAGAGCAATGGCGGGAAGGCGAAGTTTTACATTTCCAGCTTTTAAAGTGACTAAACACAATAAAGGTGGTGAGAAATGTCATGTCAAGTTGAATTTTATGCGCATAGCTGAGGAATGGGAGGTAAGGGTTCAAGGTATAAGCCTTATTTACTGCATGATCCTTGTATCTAGAATGACCACCATTTTCTATAATTAGACTTTGTGGTGTTTTGTAGGGAAGGAGTTGGTGTTTTATTTACTTCTTGTGGGTGTGAGGCACTGGCAATCACACTTGCAAGAGCAGAACTGAGGCCAGCAACACTGTCAAACCCGAGATGTGCACTTTCTTTCTCTCTGCTTGACCGGGCAGATGGACTATTGGTAGAATCTCAAGTCTCACTGAAAGATTTTTGCAATAGTTTAAGTTATCACTGGCACTTCCAGAATTCAAGGTATAAACAATGCACAACTTGTACTGTTTGTAGGATAACAAAAGAAGGAAAATAGTTAAATTTGTCATTATTGTTATAGTTTGTAGTAGTACATATTTGTAGTACTTTATTTTTTATTATTATTTGCAGAAAAAAGATATATATCCCTACCTTATCCACTCTTTTGAAGAGTATAGGTAAGCGTTTGAATTTTTGTTTTACTAGAGGGAAAATATTAAATGTATTAACTAGCTAATAGAACATAACGATGTGGTTTTTGTTGTGACAGAGGGACTCTAGATCACTTACGTCCTATTAAATTTAATTAGTGTCTAGACATTCTACCGTTTATCAGAAGAAACAGCTGCAGGCCATCATGACACTAGTTCATACAACTGGACAGGAAGAAGCGACCATGAGAGACATTTACACTCAGTTGAAGGAGCTCCTGGCAGTAGAGTGTGAGTGATGCAGCTAGGGAAGACTGTCACTATTGGAGTAAGCCAGAGGTCCTGCATAATGACTGTAAAAGGTGCACACTGATAAAAATGCAGTCACTAACTTAAGGGTCAGCCAATAAGATCAAACTCTCCATGGTGGTTTTAAGGGGGGTGGGACCATTTTTTTTTTTGAATATTAGATACAGTCTTATTGGATGTGGATCCCAAGCTTCAAGACAATTGGACATTTCTTCAGCTTGTAATGATTTTTTATACACGCTTGTTCATTGTTTCAGTTATGTGGTGTATAGAGGGACAAGGGAAGTGAAGGGAAATAACAAATGCATTAGTTACAGAGTTCAAGTTACAATTAGTGAATTGGATGGAAATGTGTGTGTGTGCGCAACTGAATGAATGTGTATGTTTGTGTGTGAGTTTTATATGCAAGTTTGTTCTGAAGGTGTGGTTATTTCACCACAACCCATACCAATAATAGAATAATAGACACCTGATTTCATTTTAGTCCTCCCTCCCTCCCCCCCCCCCCCCCCCCCCCCCCCCCCCCCCCTCCTCCCCCCCCCTCCCCTCACTCTACCACAGTGTCATCCCAACACTACAGGGTGCACTATAGCTAGCTGTGTCCACTATATGACCAGCAATCAACATTGGTTGAAATCATTTATCAACTTCTTTGTTCTTTGGTAAGGTAAAGGTATTGTACACATGTTGCCAAACTAGGTAGACTAGGCTGAAAAACAAAACAAAAACTCTTTTGCTACAGGCTATTAGTCATTTGTCTGCTTGGCTGTGTTATGCCTTCCAGAGTGACGGTGAAGGTGCTGTGTCAGGCTCTACTCCCAGAAAGGTGCATACTCTTGTTATTCCTGAGAAAAGGATGGCAACAGAGGAGAGGAAGAAAGGGAGGAAGAGGAAGATTGACGAGAGAGCAGAGCTTCTGGAGCAGGCCAGAGAAAGGTGAGTCACATCAGGCAACGTGGGCTATTACATCGTCCATGCAGTTCATAAATACTTTTTACTGTTCCATGCTATATTTCATTCTTTCTTCTTCTTGATTATTCACTATCATTTGCTTTCTTCATCAAATACCCTCTCCCCCTCTCTTCTATTCTTACTACTTCTATTCTTCTTCATCCTCTCCCCGGCCCCTTCTTCTACTACTACTCCTGTCTTTTTTTTTTTCTTTTTTTTTTTTTTTCTTCTTCCTCTCCTTTCTTGACCACCCTTTTGATATCCCCCTTCCCTGCCCACAGGCTCCACGTATCTGCTGTGCCAGAAAGTCTCCCGTGCAGAGACGAAGAGTTCTCGGCCATTTGCAGGTTTGTGGAGGACAACCTGAACAACATGACTGGAGGGTAAGTTGTCATCACTCATGGGCATCTCTCTCGCGATACTTGGGGGGAAGGGGGGAGGGGCTCTGAGTTGGGTACAATGGAATGGTTGACACAAGGACTTTTGGTTCAAGTTGGTCATTTTCTAGTAACACCCTCTCTCTCCCCCCCCCCCCCCCCCCCCCGCAAGCAGTACCCTCATTCTTTGAGTTCTTAGTCCATGAAGCAACTTACTGAATGGAATGAGATGATATGGGTGCTTTAAAAAAAACAACTTGTTTCATGATGGTAAATATTTCTACGCATTGTACATATTTATTTATTGGCCTTTTTTAATGTAATATTTTGTTTGTTGTTGTGGTTTATCGTAGCTGTATGTACATCTCGGGCATGCCCAGAGTGGGAAAAACTGCAATGGTGCGTGAGGTGGCTCGCTATCTTCAAGGGGCGGTAGATGAAGACATGTTACCTTCCTTCAAGTTTGTAGAAGTGAATGGGATGAAAGTCACTGCTCCTCCAAAGATATTCATTTCCATTGTGGCGGTAAGGATGGCACCTGGGGGTGTGGTCAAAGCCAAAGTATGTTTGGCTGGAGGAAGTTTTGTTTATATAGAATGTGCTATTTTAATTTTTTGTGTGGTTGGCTAGCAAAGAATAACAACAACAAAATATACATTAGATAACTTTTCATAGACTGACATTAAACATGTGACATATGTCACCGTAACCTTACCAACTAAAATTGTAGCTAATGTAGCCCAAAAGAATGTTTCCATTCCATCAAGCTACATGTATCCTCCAGTCTGTTGCAAGGAAGAAAGCTCAATGCAACTAAATATAATGTATACTGCGTGATCAACTGTCATATACACCTTTGTAGATTATCCTGTATTTATTTATTTTTTTTTATTTTTTTATTTTTGTTGTTGTTGTTGTTGTAGTTTTTGTTTGTTTGTTTTTTCCCACCAATATTGTTATAATCCTGTCTGTGTGTTCATGATGGTACAGCTAAGTTTTGATATCTTTTTTTTTCTTTAAAAATCCAAGTCCAGTATAACTATGTCCTTAACTATACACTATGTTTTAAGCAATGCTACTAAAATACTCAATAGTAAATGAATATTTCATTTAATTATGAATCATTTAATTATTATTTGGACTTGTTAATAGAGCATTACATAGCATCAAGTGAATTTTCTTTAAACGTTTCGGCTCAAAGGCCTTCTTCAATAAAACCAACAAGTTAACCCTAGCCCTAGCACTTGTTGGTTTTACTGAAGAAGGCCTTCGAGCCGAAACGTTTAAAGAAAATTCACTTGATGCTATGTAATGCTCTATTAATAAGTCCAAATCAGTTATAATCATAGCAATGAGCCTGTATACTATTATTTATTGTTGTTGTTGTTGTTGTGACTTCTTTCCTTTATTTAGCAACTCATAGGGAAGCAGGTGTCAACAGATAGCGCTTTGGCTTACCTAAAGAAACACGCCGTCTCCGACAAGAGGACCGTGCTACTAGTAGATGAGGTCGACTATCTTTACACAAAGAAGCAGAAGGTGTTGTATGAGTTATTTAGCCTCCCTGGTCTCCTCAACTCCAAGCTAGTCATGTTAGTAGTCACTAACACACTGGACTTGCACGAGAGGGTCATGAAGAGCAGTACAACCAGTCGATTGGTAAGGAGTGGTCAAAACTGTAGTAGGTGAATAGGGGTAAGACAAGGGAAAATATTTTTTTATCAGTTTAAACTACTGTGTTTGTTTTTTTGTTGTTTTTTTTTTGTTGTTTTTGTTTTTGTTTTGTTTTTTGTTTTGTTTTTTCCCCTCAGAGTGTGCCGAGTGTCTGAGTTCATTGTGATGACTTTCTCATTTTTAGTGTAACTGTAGGTTATGTTGTTGATTTGTAATTGGCAGGGTCTTACTCGTGTTGACTTCAAGCCTTACACACACCAGCAGCTTCAAGAGATAGTGAAGTCGAGGCTGGAAGGTTTGAGAGTGTTTGAGCCAGATGCAGTGGAGTTGGCTTCCAGAAAGGTGCCTCTTTTTTATTATTATTATTTTTTTTAACCTCTTTACTACTCCCTCTTCCACTTTCTTCCTTCCATTTTCTTCCCTCATTCTCTTTATTTCCCAACTCTCTCTTACCCTTACAGTCCCTCTCATATTTCCTGTCACCTTCTTTTTCCATATTTTTTCCCATCTCTATTACATTTTGGTTTGACAACTTCCTCCCACAGCTGGCAGCAAAGTGTGGAGATGCTCGCAGAGTACTGGATGTCTGTCGTAGAGCAGTGGAGATCGCATGCCTGGAAGACAATGACAACGTAGTCACTCCCCATGTTACTCCCCGTACCAAGGTGAAGGCTAAGGGCAAGGAGGTGTGGCCTGTTACTATGCGGCACTTGCAACAAGCCATGGACGAACTCTGCAACTTACCCATGGTCAATGCCATCAGGTGATGATGCCACGCTTAGTTTAGAACTGAGAGGTATTTTTATTTGGTGGTGGTACAATGAAAGAAAATTTAGAGCTTGGTTTACATTCTTTCAAACTGCAAGAATTATACTCCAGACGACTTGTAGCTAGAAAATCAGAAAGACACGTGTATAAATGGAAAAAATACTATTTAAAAATTTGGCTTTGTAGTACAATTTAGCCATTTATAGTTATTATGTGCTGTATCTTATATAAAGTCCAATTTCTTTGTGTTTGCCCTTAGGCATTCTACCACATATCAGAAAAAGCTGCTGTGGGCCATCGTGGCACTAGTTCATACAACTGGACAGGAAGAAGCGACCATGAGAGACATTTACACTCAGTTGAAGGAGCTCCTGGCAGTAGAGGGTGAGTGATGCAGCTAGGGAAGACTATTACTATTGGAGTAAGCCAGAGGTCCTGCATAATGACTGTTAAAGGTACACACTGATAAGAATGCAGTCTGTTAGCAATGGAATAGATTTTTAATAATAATGGTAAATTTTACTGTTTTAACAGCCAATAATTAACCTGATGTTTCAACTTCTTGCCAAAGCCTTTCTCGTTAGCCAATAAGGTCAAACTCTCCATGGTGGTTTTAATAAACCAAATATAATCAGCAATTTTTATATTTTTATTTGTTGTTGTTGTTGTTATTAGGATTGGAGTCTGTCAACTTCAGCCAAATGATCCACTTGTGTTCCTCTCTGTGCTCCTCCAATATCCTAGTGGCGTCCAACACTCCGTGTGACGTGGCAAGGAAGGTCAAACTCATACCAAACTTAGATGATGTCTCTTTCGCACTTCGTGAACAATAAGTTTTAAAACTTCTACATCTACTTTTTTACGAATGATTCGATTTTCAAATTTTGAAAGAATGTAACACTACTTGAATATCAAAGTTGTTTATTATAATATGATTATAATATATTGATATAATTATACTACAAAATTTGTATTAAAATTGTTATCTGTGAACGAATTTATCGCAAGGGAGGAGTATAAAAATATATTCAAAATTGCATCTAGGTTTACTATGCAAATTAAACAAACTTCATTAAAATGACATAACTGTAATAGATTACATGAGCACTCAGAACCTCGTCAATTTTTATGATTACAAGTATTTAATGACTACAATATAATTTGATGTGAAACTGAATGTTAGCAATGGCAGGTCACTCCCCTAAGAGTCCACCTGAGCTGACAGCCGACTCTTCTGGTAGGAGGAGAATAAAAGAGCAGGTCACTCAGCAGCAGCGGAGACAGTCTTTGTCCAGTGCAACCTCGCAAGTTGCCACCATTGTTGCCAGATGATGGCTTGGAGGTTGACTCTGTCTTCTCAGTACCATCTTCTTCAGGAGTCGATGGCTTGGCACAAACTTCTTCACTTTTGTCTTCCTCTGAAACTGATTCTGTATTGTTGGCACCCGGTGAAGTAGACCCTTTTTCAGCAGACGATGATTCTTTACTTGGGCTTGAGGGAGAAGATGTATTGGGTCTAATTAGAGAGTCAAAAAGACTAGACAACTCCTCCAGCTCTCGTTCAAACTGATTGGTCAGTGAGGATGCCGGAAACCTCCAGCTGTGACAATGTGAAGTACTCCCAGTGGCTGCATTCTTCCTTGGAATATACAATTTCACAACAGCCTGTTGAGTTGTGTTGAGGAGTTCCTGGAGCTCACTGTCAGAGGACAGAGTAATGACATCTCCTTCACTGTCTCTGTAGTGCAAAATTAGATCAGAGTCTTCCTTCTCACTCATTGAGTCTGGAAATACAGAGAAAAGCTTCTTCTTTACATCATTGAAGGTTACTCCAGAGGGAGCTCCAAATTTCCTGGTTTGAAATCCGTCAGTGACTTTAAAGATTACCATAGCTGCTGTTATGAAGTGCTTTGGTAAAAGTAGAATAGAAGGTTGTCAGGGAAATTTGTCTTACTAATCTCTGCAACGCCTTTTCTTCTTGTTTTATGTGGACTAAACTCGCCATGAACATTTTATACTCGCGGGAAGCAGAGTAAAACACCAACCTGTATCTTTCTCAGATAGTTCTCGAAAATTCTCACCACGCAATGTCAATAAAGATACCGCGCCAAATCTCGCTGATTCTCGAACTTTTCCCTGGAGTCGGCATTTCCTGGCCCATTGCACTCCAGCGCGCCGACGACCTTTTACCATGTAATTGTTCTACTTCCGGATTTATGCCAAAATTTTACAAATAAAACTTTCGTAAAGATTTCCTGCATAATCTTTTGGGATAGAATTTTGGAGATGAGGCAATATCCACATACTAAACTGATGAAATACGGCTCCATTCTATCTGCTACATCATGGTCTTACATATTACTTCACTTTCCCTAGTTTTATGTCTCACTGACAGAAATCTGCATAAGAGTCCACAACTATTCTGTCCAGGCCTGAGAGACCAGGAAATACAGCTCACCTCCTCCTATCTGATCAAAACAGAATTTCTACTCGTCCGCATATATAGCCTCTATTCACTGAATAGAGCATGCTCATATTGTACTTTTTCGATCCTTTTGTGCTCACTTTACTTTCTACTTTGAGAGCTTTCCTTTCTATATCACTCAGTGTGTGTGAGTGTATGTATGTGTATTGCTATTCAATGTAGCTTGAATGGTACTGTGGTGTTGTTAGAGTCACTTAAATGGCCGAAGCTAGTCACTGTTTAATTTCTAAAGTTGTTGCCGTAAGTGATGATCTAATTTGAATTAATGGTCACACCAGAACAATTTATATTAAAATACTCTACTGTTATTTATGTTCTTATATGTATAATGATAATTAATTTGTACTATTGCTGTAATGTGAAACTATCTTGGATTTCAGAGGTTCCATATTTGGTATAATAATCCTCAGCGTACTGGTAGATGTTATAAATGTCGTCTCTCTTACGATATGTATATCTCCTTGCCACTATAGAATAGACAGACAAAGAAACCAGTCCGATGGTGAGGTTTACTAACAAGTAGGTCAAGCTGCAGTTTGCAGGTGTCGATGACCATTCGTAGATAAACGGGTAGAGAAGTAGGAGTGCCAAGAACTGGTAGAACGCTCTAATGGCGAAGAACAACCCGAACAGAAGTCCCTTCATGGACTGAGGACTCTGACAGCAAATGAACTCCCACACACCAATGTAGAGGAGCATGTGGGTGATGGACAGAAGAATGTGCTGACTCAGCAGTATGTACATACTGGGTATAGAAATGAACTTGTTTTGGTATGAGGAGTTGGAGTTCCATCTGCAATTTTGGAATCGGGTGTAACTGTTTCCCTGGTCGTAAGCTAGTGCATCTAACATGATTACAGCCAGGAAGTAAGCTATTAGCAATGCAATACTGAGACCCATTCTTCTGAATATATTCGGTAAAACTTTTGCAAAGAAAGGTTTCAGTACTAGCAAGTAGGAGAATATGGATATTATGCCAAATACAGGTGATACTAAGCCATAATCTATGAATAACACCATCAGAGGATTTTCTGTTGAAAGAGTTGTCTGATTAGGCCGTCTTGTTGAAGACACTGTTGCTGACAAGTCCAGAATGAATACTGGACCCAAACAGAATAAAACTTTCAATATATTAGTAAGAGTTTTGACATCTTCTACTTGTTCTGTCGTGTATGGTCCCCCGTACTTCTGTTTGCCGTGGTCTATTCTGCATGGTCGCTCGTCCTCGCTAAATGTGAACGCACTTCTCCTTATCGGACGCTTGTGCCTTATGGCAAAGACAATAACATCAGACACAAGCTTGTATGGATTACTTCTGATATTTTCTGTGGAGAGCCAATTCTGTTTCTTGTGTAACACACACAAAACGAGTAGAGAGGATAACGAAGTCAGTGCTGCATTTGCCTCTAGTGATATCATTCCTTCATTATCAAAAGAAAAGTTTGTTCCGTGAAAATAGATTTCATGGTTAGGCAAATAAATTGCTGAAGTCAGAATGGTGCCGAAGTTGTCACACAGGTAATACAAATGCAGGAAGACCACCGACCATCGGGTGGGAGCATCGCGAAGCTGATCTGTACCAAACTGAATAATATTGGCAATGAAGAAGACATGGCCGCTATAGTAAACTAACGACACTGCCACCATTACGACTATTAATACTCGATTGTATTTGTTAGTTTCGAAAGTGTAATCTAACACAGTAAACACCAAAAGGAGGGAGAAGCTTGACAGTATCATTAGAAGGGTACTACAGCGCAGCACTTTAAATCTGCTGTACTTAGTGTCTGCAAAATATCCAGCCAATGGAGAGAAAAAGGACATGATAACAAAAGGAGATGTAATCACCATTACATCGTAAATATATAAATATCTAACCAAGGAGGATAATCTGATGTAAAAGTTATAGAGCAAGCCAGTAGAAAACTGCCACAATAGAATCACGAATATAGCTTTACCACAGTACAAGTAGTTAGCAAGGCATTTTTTATTGGTCTTGCTCACCAAACACTTCAACATCCTAAATAATTAAGCTAGTTGCTTCAACTTGAAATGTTCAACTTCACATAATCTTAATTTCAATTGGATTTTTAAATGATCGCTGTTGACTGTTTATCCCAAAATACAATGTTCTACAGTGAATATTGATAAATCTTACATAGCATGAAACTGATGACACTACCAGAGTTTACACTGCTTCACTGATACATATTTAAACATTATGAAATACATTATAGGAACTTACAACTTCTCACCAATAGATTAGAATACTATTTCCTGTTGAATGATAAAGTTTAGTTATTTAGCTTTACACTAATTCAACAATTTACCTCCACAAAATTTATGTAAGACAGAGAAATTGCAATCTTAAATTCCAATTGGATAGTTGCAACTAGAAAACAGCACTGCCCTTCAAAAACAGTAGCTACGTCTTACATACATTCACAGTGGTGGTAAACAAGCCCAACCCATTGCTCCATCACGTATCTCCACGCTCAATGAATTCATATGAGAATCAGCAACTTATGAATTCATGTTAATGCTTTTCTGGATTCAGCAGTATTCTGAAATATTTTAATACTGCATCCCTCAACTGAAATCACTAATAACACTGATACTACATACATGAGTGGCAGAAGGAAGTTTTATTTAGTCAGGCAAATATGACCCGTCACTTGATTGACAATATATGTATGATATCTACAAGCAAAGGAGTAGTTACATGTTAGTTTTAAATTAAGTTTGTTAATGCAAATATACTTCTGAGATGAGATGAAACTTGACTGGCTTACTCTCAAGCTGCCACTTCTTCAGATAGTCTGGCATAGCCAGACTATTCTTCAGCCAGACAATCACTCACCGCAGCCGTTGGAAGCTACACAAACCCAAAACTAACGATGATCAAAATCGAGGGTAACTGATGCATGGTCAGAGTCAGCTTTTTACTCATGTTGATGAGTTCTAGTGGTCGTCAGTTGTCGACTGAAAACTCGTTGACACTTATGCTGTATGGTTTCTCTAAATAAGTCATTTTAGGTATGTCCTATCAGCAGGCAAGTAATGATTATCGCTAGATATTGGTCTGGTGAATGCCTTGTCTGCCACTCCCATATATATATAGTACTTGTTACATGAGTCAGAGAGTGTAATGGTGAAATATTTCAGGAGCAGGCTAATTTATTCTCATGAGCCAGAGGTGAGTGAAAATAAAGCCTGAGAGTGAAATATCTAGCCATATCACCCTGATGGGAGTAATAAGTGGTTTATTCCATGCTAGATGTCTTCACTGAAGTTTGTTGGTGACTCTTAGTGTAAAGTTGGCCTAAAACTCTCTAGGGGCTCCCCCCCCCCCAGCTGATATTTTAGCAGCTGCTCTAACTTGGATGGGTAGGTTCGGCTTACTAGAGTATGGTTGCAGTAAAAACCCTGAAAACTGGTAAGCCAGGCCTGTTGCTATAACTACTAGGGTAATGAGCTTTCCAAAGCCACAAGATAACACTGTGGTAACTCCAGTTATCTCTAGGGTCACTTACCTGAAGATAACATTATGAAGATATCTAGAGTGAAATAATGTGTGTTTGCATGTGTTCTTTTTTATTCATAGCAAGTAATCTCATTAACAGCTCATGGCCATCTCACCAAATGAGAAATTTGGGGGGGGAGGGGGGGGGGGGGGAACTTCTCTTATTATTGTTATCAATTGCCAGCTACACACCAGCAACTAAGTAATCACATTCCATACCATCTGTCAAGTTTAGTAAATGATAACAACTGTTCATAGATAACAATGGAACCTCAGCCTACCTGTTGTCACACATGTAGCTATCTTCTATGCCACTCTGAACTTACTACAAAAACCTTTGAATGTTTCCTTATAATGTCTAAAAGTAAGTGGTTAGTGTTCTGATTAAATAATGGCAGCAACAAATCTTTCAGCTGTAAAAACTTGTCTATCAGTTATTACCCTCCCTCCCCCAACATTTAGACTCATCTTTAAATCATCTTGTCAAAGATGTGATATTCTGAAATATTAGATGAAACCACAACTCTATTCTCAGTAGCTTTCAGAACACTCAGTTAATTGCAGGAAAGTTTAGGGACTCAAAGAGCACCTACAGAGCATAATATTGGGTTTGCTGGTTGACTTGACTATGCCACATTAATGACATCTAGCTAGTCACCTACAATTACTTCTATACAGTGCTTCCAACTTAAAGAGTGGATTTTTTTAAACTACTGTATAGACCCTCACTACAATCATTTAACATACACATACCTTTTCTTCATCATCCCAACAATGTTTACAATAGTAAAACTGCCTGTTTAGAGAATGGAAAACTGAGAACAGCACTTTTCTCATTCACTCTAATACATTTTACGTCATTTAAAGATAAATAACTCAATCCTCCAAGGATATAGGGCCACCAAACTCATCAAAAATTTCAATCAACAACTTAATATTATGATCTTGAATGGAATTTATTAATTCAAGTTTGAGATAGTAAAATTTTTTATCATAGAGAAAACTTATTTGCCAACATTTCACATTTACACTAGTCTTGCAACTTCTTCCTGACTTCCACCAGGTTTTCAGGATTATCCTCAAGTAGATAAATGAGCATCATATCAACATGCCAAAGCTCGATCCTTTCAAGCAGCAAACCTTCCTCGATCTACTCTCTTGCCAGCATGCTCAGTTTCTGCGCACCTCATGATACCCTACAGCCTGTCCTTTATTAAAGCCAAGTCACTTGTTCAAAGGAATAACGACTCTCTCTACTATCCTAATGACATGCTGGGCGAAGGAATAATTTGCACGCGAGTATTATAAACGCTGATTTCACTAACCGTTCCATCCGTATCATCAAGAAGAAGGCGTGCCACGCAGACTTTTCCCTAAACGCACGTGACTATTTCAAGCAATCTGATTGGCACGCAGCTTAGCTGCGTGTGCGGTTAGTTGCACAAGTAGTACATATACGTTAGCTTCACCAGACGTTTTCCTTCGCCCACGTATAATAGTAATAGAAGGAAAAGGGTCGGCGACGCCAGACTACATGCTGGGCCCATAAGCCAGGGGAGCAGATCTATTCAAATCATGTAAGATCAATCATTAATATTTTGAAATTTCATGAATTTTGACCTAAATATATTTGGGCCCCTCCCTGTTGCTAGCGCTAGATCCGTCCCTGTAACCTGTTAGGATAATAGGAAGTACTGTCCAGGTCTAGACAGAACATTCATTTACATGCATAGTCATTACCTTACCTAACCGCATAATGATATTCATTTGTATGAGAGCTAAGCTAAGATGAAGCACCAAGGGTGTGAACCCTCAGCGTTACTATACACTAGCTAGCTAGCTATTACAAAGATCAAAAAAAGAATAATTTATTTGGAGCAGTATCAATATGAATATGCCAATATGTATGTTCACACAAGTCAATATATAAAGACTGAGCAAGTTGATATGCAACTCGTGCAATGAAACTGTAGATGTTAACGCTATTTTCATAAGAGAAGCTTAACAAACGACGCTCACCTCACCAGTAGTTTTAATGGGAAACTACAAGCACTCCGGTAAACTGCTTGTTAAATTGCTTATGATCGTACAGCCTAAAAATAACTAGCTTTTACATAAAAAATAAGTCAAAATGAATGCTGGCACATTAAAAGGACTTGAAATGTCCAATTTTGATGCTTATTTCAATCTTCGGGAGGCAGCCATATTTGAGATCCCTGTGGCAAGGAGTGACTGACTGCCGAGCAGATGTGTTCTAGAAGATTCATAGGGAGTGCTTTCTTATTTTCCTAAAAATTACTTTTTTTTAAATGCCATATTATTAATAAATGTTATTCTCTGTATTAAATTAGAATGATGTGGGTGGGGGGCAAAATTCTAGTAACTTTTACGGCTATCCAATTTAGCGTAAACTCTATAATTATGGAGCTAGATTAACAGCAGTAATTTGTTGTAAGCTATAGTTTGATGGATTGAATGAAATAAGCAGCTTGATAGACCGTGTATAGGCAGTAATTGGCAGCCTATACTATCATATAGCACTTGCTTGATAAGTATACAGTTCTGTTTCTGATCCCACTGAAGATCCCTATAAAGTGACTTTAGTGAACCTTTACTTATTAAAGTTTTCTGATTCCACTTGGTAAAGTCTGTGTTATATACACTTTATAGACATAGACGTTTTTATAAAGGTTTATATTATAGGCACTTTTAGGTAAACAATTTCTGATCCTGCAAGACCTTGGAAAGATCTGTATCATAGACATTTCATATAGGTAAAGTGTCACAGGCACTTCATAAAGGTCTGTTTCATGGGCACATTATATTGGTAAAGGGTCACAGGCACTTCATAAAGGTCTGTATCATGGACACTTTATATTGGTAAAGGGTCATAGACACTTCATAAAGGTCTGTTTCATGGGCACTGTATATTGGTAAAGGGTCACAGGCATCATGGGCACTTTATATTGGTAAAGGGTCACAGGCACTTCATAAAGGTCGGTATCATGGGCACTTTATATTGGTAAAGGGTCACAGGCACTTTATATTGGTAAAGGGTCACAGGCACTTTATATTGGTAAAGGGTCACAGGCACTTCATAAAGGTCTGTATCATATGGGCACTTTATATTGGTAAAGGATCCTTGCTTAAGCTATATTTGGAGATTATACTTGATCCTCATAAGCTATATATATGATTAATAATTCCTTATATTATTGGAGAGAATGCAAACACTTTGTGTGTGAGTGTATGTATGGTGGGGAGGAGAGAGAAATATTTTAGTGTATTCTTAGCTATTACATGAAGTGTGCAGTAAGAGACTGGTAGGGAACTGAACAGTCAGTTTGTACACAAATGGGTATCAATACAAAAGACGCCTTAGTAGAATGTTTCTAACCAGAAGTATTGATATGAATCTAATAGGTTAAATGAGAGTGAGTGAACTTCATAAAGACTTCAAGAGAAAGTGTGGGAATGGACATGACCTGAGTGTCAAATGCTATATGTCCATGTACAGTAGAATGTCAGTTATCTGGACACAATGGGACGGAGAGTGTCCAGATAAGTGAATATTCTGGATAACTGAACTCTGTCTGAGAGGTTGACCTAAGTCAGTGTTGGGGGTAAGCCAATGTATATGTTTTACTAATACAGCTGCTGCTATGGTTAAAAGCTGCCTCCAACTAACTCTTTTTTTGATAAGCAGCATACTTCCAGCTTGTCCTTAATGCTTAGCACCACTCTTTTCCTCTTGCCTGTAGCCATTCTCTATGTCTGGTTGACCGTAACTGAAGTCCGGATGACTGACATTCTACTGTAATTATAATAAACAAAGTTGGGTCCTTGCTGTCTTCTAAACATTACTATTGTTGTTGTCATTTTTATATAAGTGCAATAAAATTTTTATTGGAATTTTATTTAAATTTACTTGTGAAAATAGTATGACATGCTGAGATTTGGGAAAAGGTGTGGAATGTCTGAAGCAGTGTTGGGTCAAGCCCAGTTGAGCTTAAACCTTTTTGAGCTTAAGCCCAGGTTTGTCAAGGGCTTGAAGAGGCTAGAAGCCCATTTCATAAAAATGGTCAAGAGCTTGAGTTTGGACTTAAGCTCTATCACAAAATATTGGGCTTGAGCTTAAGCTCAATTGATTGATAGTTGTTTGCTGAATGGAAGCAAATAATCAATATTAGTAGACAATAACACTTTCCCATTTTACCTAATATAGGCTATTAGCCACAACCAATATTAGTAATGAAGTCATTTCCTTTTTGTTTATTGAATTATGCAATTTTCAATGTTCTTTCACAATAAAATGATTAATAAAGTCATTTCCTTTTTGTTTATTGAATTATGCAATTTTCAATGTTCTTTCACAATAAAATGATTAATAAAGTCATTTCCTTTTTGTTTATTGAATTATGTAATTTTCAATGTTCTTTCACAATAAAATGATTAATAAAGTCATTTCCTTTTTGTTTATTGAATTATGCAATTTTCAATGTTCTTTCACAATAAATGAATAATAAAGAATTTCAACTTCAGAATAGAGCTTGAGCTTGGACTTAAGCCTTTAAATAAAGACTTGAGCTTGGACTTAAGTCTGATTTGAAATTGATGGGCTTGGGCTTAAACTCTAAAAATCTATAAAGGCTTGAGCTTGGACTTAAGTTCTTAATTACAGGGCTTGACCCAACACTGGTCCAAAGTCAATTACCATTATGTTTTGTTGTTTATTGTTGCTGTTTGTAGATCACTGCTGACATGAGTGATGAACAGTTCTAATCATCCTGGCTGTATGAAGAATTCCTGAGCATCATCATTCATTCATGAACAGTTAATTCTTCACCTATCACACAGATACAATGTCACATCACAGACCAATATTTATTGCATTTGCTGATTACTGGAATACGTTTTATACACTAAAATATATGGCTATAAAGTGAGTATTGTGAACGCCATTTGGAGTGTTGTAGTAGCTAGTTTAAGGGCGTATCACAACACCCCATTGGTAGAGTATCAATAACACCATATTATTTGGTGCATTGTGAGCTCTGATAGGGGTGTAGTAGAACACTTGGTCCTTGAACATGGGTGTATCACAACACTCCATTTGTACAGGGGTCTGAACACTTCCTCTAGGTGAAATGGAAACACCCCATGAGGAGTAGTACAGCCAGTGTTACCTGGACACCTCAAAATGAAATTCCCATGCACCCCATTTTTAACAGTGTAGTTTCTCTAAAATAAGTCATTTTAGGTATGTCCTATCAGCAGGCAAGTAATAATTATCGCTAGATATTGGTCTGGTGAATGCCTTGTCTGCCACTCCTATACATATATATATACTGTATATATTATAGTACTTTTTACATGGGTCAGAGAGTGAAATGGTGAAATATTTCAGGAGCAGGGCTAATTTATTCTCATGAGCCAGAGGTGAGTGAAAATAAAGCCTGAGAGTGAAATATCTAGCCATATCACCCTGATGAGTGTAATAAGTGGTTTATTCCATGCTAGATGTCTTCACTGAAGTTTGTTGGTGACTCTTAGTGTAAAGTTGGCCTAAAACTCTCTAGGGGCTTCCCACACCCCCAGCTGATATTTTAGCAGCTGCTCTAACTTGGTTGGGTAGGCTCCTCTTACTAGAGTATGGTAGCAGTAAAAAACCATGAAAACTGGTAAGCCAGGCCTGTTGCTACAACTACTAGGGTACCAAGCTTGCAAATACAGCCAAGAGATAACACTGTGGTAACTCCAGTTATCTCTAGGGTCACTTACCTGAAGATAACATTATGAAAATATCTAGAGTGAAATATATATATATATATATATATATATATATATATATATATATATATATATATATGTAAAATGTGTGTATGTGCATGTGTTCTTTTTCATTCATAAAAAGTAATCACATTACCAGCTCAATGGCCATCTCACCAATTTGGGGGGGGAAGTGAGGAGGGGGGAACTTCTCTTATTATTATGTTATCAATTGTCAGCAACATTTACTTAAAACCAGCAAATAAGTAATCATACCATCTGTCAAGTTTAGCAAATGATAATGCAACAACTGTTCATAGATAACAATGGAACTTCACACACTGCAGCATGTAAACTACCTGTTGCCACACATGTAGCTATCTTCCATGCCACTCTGAACGTACTACAAAAACCTTTGAATGTGTTTCCATATAATTTCTGAAAGTAAAATGGGTTAGTGTTCTGATTAAATAATGGCGGCAGCAACAAATCTTTCAGCTATAAACACTTGTCTATCAGTTATTACCTCCTCCTCCAACATTGAGACTCATCTTTAAATCATCTTGTTGAACATATGACATTCCGAAATATTAGATGAAACCACGACTCTATTCTCAGTAGCTTTCTCAACACACTTTCACTCGTAGCTACACTAGACTAGAAGATCCTCGAGTCCTCATGCATAAGTCTTTCAGTAATCAATTTTTGGGAACCTCAGAATTAGTTTTGAGAGCATGCAAGTGCAAAATTAGATCAGAGTCTTCCTTCTCGCTCACTGAGTCTGGAAATACAGAGGAAAGCTTCTTCTTTACATCATTGAAGGTTACTCCAGAGGGAGCTCCAAATTTCCTGTTGAAATCCGTCAGTGACTTTAAAGATTACCATAGCTGCCATTATGAAGTTCTTTGGTAAAAGTACAATAGAAGGCTGTCAGGGAAATTTGTCTTACTAATCTCTGCAATGCCTTTACTTCTAACTCTTGTTTTATGTGGACTAAACTCGCCGTGAACATTTTATACTCGCGGGAAGCAGAGTAAAACACCAACCTATATCTTTCTCAGATAGGTCTCGAAAATTCTCACCACGCAATGTCAATAAAGATACCGCGCCAAATCTCGCTCGAACTTTCTGGAGTCCACGGCATTTCTGGAGACCGCATTTCCTTGCCTATTGGCACTACTGTACTCCAGCGCGTCGACGAGCTTGCCAAAATTTTACAATTAAAACTTTCGTAAAAATTTCCTGCATAATCTTTTGGGACAGATTTTTGGATAAACTGATGAAATACGGTTCCATTCTATCTGCTACATCATGGTCTTACATATTACTTCACTTTCCCTAGTTTTATGTTATTACCTCACTACAGAAATCTGCATAAAAGAGTCCACAACTATTCTGTACAGGCCTGAGCGAAGGGGAAATACAGCTCACCTCCTTTTAACTGATCAAAACAGAATTTCTACTCACCTCCTCCTAACTGATCAAAATAGAATTTCTACTCGTCCGCATATATATAGCTTCTATTCACTGAATAGAGCATGCTCATATTGTACTTTTTCGATCCTTTGTGTGCTCACTTTACATTCTACTTTGAGAGCTTTCCTTTCTATATCACTCAGTGTGTGTGAGTGTA